>Ga0137418_10004250_pt1 | contig 13163 bp, 20 predicted proteins | sample CZODoug3_1_2_16f_FD_122242 | JGI IMG/M metagenome (GOLD analysis project Ga0137418, IMG submission 122242) | Vadose zone soil fungal communities from Angelo Coast Range Reserve, California, USA - CZODoug3_1_2_16fungal (Hybrid Assembly) | ecosystem: Environmental > Terrestrial > Soil > Vadose...
AAAAAGACAAAGATAACGTCTGCTACGCTCAGCCGAAAACTCTCGAACAGCGCGTCGCCATCGCCAACGATTTCACCACCGAGTGATACAATCCATGACGCGTTAGCGCGCGTCATGGATTGCATCAACGGTCGTGCCATCCCTTTTGTGATGACTGGTGCATGATGAAAGGTGGCTTATCTTCCGGCAAGCCGATAGCTGCACAAATCGCGTTCTTGAGTTGTGCGGTAGCTTTCGCCGCATCCATGTGTTCGGTTGCCGGCGCACCGTTCTCGGTATAGTTCAGGTAGACATCGAAGCAGAATGCGAGCCGAGTAAGTGCACGTTCACGCATGTCCACCACTCTGGCGATTTCCCGTAACTGATCCCCGCTCATAGTTCCCTCCGTTAGCCGAAATGGCGCAGGTCCACTACATTGTCTGCGCGTAGAATGGTTGTCAGTGATCCTTGAAATACAATCGTGTAGCCAAGGACTTGAATCTGCCGTAGTGTGTGGGCTGTGAGTGTCACGGTGCCGGCAATGGCGGCAAACGCTTTCGCTTTGCCACACATCGGATAAGCCTTGTGCAAGCCGAATACGTTGCGGACGTTGACGATGATTTCCATAGTGTTTCCCCTAGTCGTGTATGAGTACACGCTCATGCCGTGATGAGTCTCACGGCATGCACTTGCGCTCACTTGTAAACGGCTATTCCGCGCGTATAATTGCATGATACCGCGTCATCGCTGTTTAGGCCTTTCAGATCGTCAGGCCGTAGAATGTACAGCGCACATCCACGTGGATCGGTCTGCACGTAAGCCTTGAAGCCAGGATAACACGCCATGATCTTGGCAAGACGTTTACGCGCGCCTGTCTCGCGATCGGGTATGCCGCAATATGTCGTGTAGTCTTTGCCGTTGCCATGTCGGTAATGATGACGTTCCATGAACGGTTTACCGTCGTCGTCGTGGGTAAACTCGCCGCCAGTCCATACTGAAGCTTGCGTTTCAGGATCTCGTGTATGGACACGCTTGCTTTTGCGTCCGCGCACGATGGCCCATGAGCCGTGATCGTTACCGTTGCCACATTCAAGCTCGAACCAACTATGCAGCGTCATTGAGATTCGACGCAATGCAATCGCGTCATCTTGCGATATGCCGTGCGCGCGTAACTGCGCTAGACATTTACTTTCCATGGTAGACTCCCCTAGTTAGATTTGAGCTAATCAGGAAAGCATGACTCCGGTTTACGAGTGCTATTTACGCGTCAATGAGGACGCGATCTTTGATGCGAGGCAACAGCAATTCCATGGCTTTGCCTTTCAGGGCAGCGCCGGTGCCGAATTGCGCGGAGGTAAATTGCTTTTCCTCTGCGCTTGCATCGCCGCGTGTCGTGCGATCATGGTCCACGTAACGCGTGATTGCGTTAAGAGCGGCCCATGCAGTGTCGGGTTTCGTTCCTTCGCGAACTGTCGTGCCGTAAGCATTTGACAGGGCATGGTATTGATTGAGTTTTCGCCCTGAGATATCATCCGGCTTAGCGGCAAGCGGGATTTCCAGCAGGGTTTTGAAGAAGTCTGCTGTTTCCTGCCGTGGCATTTCGGCTTGCGCGAGTGCGTCACCGATTTGCTTGTAGCAAGAGAAACCCTGAGCGAGTTTGGCTAGCTCGCTACCGACGCGCGCGGCGTCGAATTTCGTGTTGTGGCGAGTGCGCACCACAGCACGCTTATCGGCCAAGGATACGTCGAGCGTATTGTTACAGACCGTACGCGTCATCGTGCCTTGGTTAACGGTAGCGCCCGAACCGTCGAATGTGGTAGTCATGAGCACGCGCGCCACGTGCTTGTCGCCAGCGATATCAAGCGGGTCTCGGTAAAGAGCCGTGGCCCAAATGATCTCGCCTTGTTTGAGCGAGCCGGCAACGTCGAGTTGAAAACGATCGTCAACGGCGATATACCGTTCGAACCACTCCAGGATATCGCGTGGTTGCACGGGCTGGTAACGATCCGACACGTAACCAAGCGGGTAACCGTTGTCAGAGCGTACAATGTGCTTACGATCGTCAACCTTGCGGAAACGATCAGTACCCAAATGATCGAATTGAGCACCTTCAAGCGCGGCGATGGCGGGCACTTTAACCGCGGACCAGTTAAGGCCTGCGGCTTTCGCCCATTCATCGATAGACATTCCGGTAATCATCTCTTGTCCAAGTCGGTGCCAGATATCACGACGGGAACCGAGAAACGCAATGTTTGCGCGGTTATTGGACATGTCGATGTTAGCAGTCATAGCAAGACTCCCCTAGTTGTAGACGTGGAGTCATGCCTTGCTGATTAGCTAAAGGATTAGGGTTGCCCGTAACCAAGTGCAATCAAGCACTTCACTGTGTGGAATTCCCCGATCGGTTCTGGTAGGCTCTTGTAGGTCGACGTCAGTGCGTCGTTCGAGGATGTGAATGTACATAGCAACCCGCATTGGGTCAATCAGTATGAATACGTACATCAATGTCATTGACATGATTAGCTAATCAGGGACAAGCAATTAGCATGCCAGTATTAAGGAACGTCAGGCACGAGCGATTTGCCCGCAGTTACACAAAGCTAGGCGTTGGCAGGCATGCGTATGTCGAGGCTGGTTACAAGGCTGCTGTAGTGCCTCAGGACAACGCGCCAGCGGACGTGTGTGCTTCTAAGCTGCTAAGGCACCCTAAGGTGATTGAACGCATACAGGAGCTTCGTAGGGCTATGGGCAAGCGTGCAGACGTAACAGAGGAGTCATTGCTCGACGAACTAGAGGAAGCACGCATCAGCGCAGCCGAGAATAAACAATCAGGCGCGATGGTAGCGGCTACAATGGGCAAGGCAAAGCTGACGGGATTAGTTGTGGACCGCAAAGAAGTGGGCCAGCCAGGCGACTTTGAGCGCATGAACGAGACAGAGCTGCGCGCGTTCATAGCGGCTAACTTAGCTGGCCAGTCTAATCCACTGCAAAGCCAGCAAGAAGCACTTCAGCAAGCTCCTACCCATCAAGGTAGTGATACTAAACAGTAAGACTGATTATGTCTCACGACATGTCCATGCACGTCACGTCACGCGCTAGACGTGGCTAGAACAAGAACTCACGCACTAAAATATTAATAGGCTTTACAGCGCATGACCTTACGTGTCGTGCGTGTCTGCACGCGTGTTCGTGTCTTGTGCGTGTTCTGTGCACGGGACATCTCGTGAACATGCAAGAACATGGCGCGTCCCTAGGCGTACTCGTGCTCGCAGGGAATTCCTAACTGGGTCCGGTGCATACGGGGAGGGGGCCAGACCAGGCAGACCGCCGAGCGGCTGCGGTTGCTTGAGATCCCAAACCCACAAACCAAAATTTCTGTAAAAACATATAGTTACACGAACACTTGCCTAGAAAATTTCTATATAAAAACTTGCACTAACACGTGGCATACCACATACCACGCCATGGTCTTGTACATGCCTTATAGCGTGCATGCCTCTAGACGGGCTTAGAGAGCTTACTGGTGAGATTTGTCTTTGTGGAGGGCAAAGTGACTAAAATCCAGTCTAACTAACTGGCGGCCACTTATGTGGCCTTTGTTCGATATTTCCCGCCACATTGGCGGTAGGTCTTGCGCCGATGACAGTTAGCGCAACGAATTTCACACTTAGCTATTTCGGTGAGGAGACTTTTAACTGAGATTGATCGTCTTGGGGCGTCTGCGATGATAAAAAGCTTAACGGGACCTGTTTTATGATCGAAATCGAGTACGATGGGGTCTGTTTCGCCGCAATCGACACAGGGATGTATCAGAAGGTATTCAAGAATAATGCGACGCGCCTCGGCACTTACGCGCCTGTTGTGTCTGATAGCTTTGGCTATGTAGTAAGCTTTGTTTGCTAGATAATGGTTACGGGCATATTCACGTGAATATTCTGACATATATTACTTTTGTGGTGCCGGGTTCTGGAGTTGAACCAGAATCTCTGTTCTTACGAGGAACGGGCTTTACCGTGTTAAGCTAACCCGGCTTTGCAGTGAGTTAAAGTCATGTTTAATGAGGGCTTTTTCAGCTTTACGTTGTTTTTTTCAGAACGTGCGTTTAGTTTTACGGAGGTGGACCCACCATTCGGGGGAGCAGACTAGGGTGCCTTTCTTGACTGTAGCCATTGCTAAGCCACTGACTTGTCAAGGGATATTATAGACAAACAGCAAGTACGTAGCGGTCATGAACACGACTGTCATGAAAGCCAGTATTGAGTAATCGAGTCTTGACATACGCACTAATTAACTCTTTGATATGGTTGAATTATGTCGACGTCTACGGTACCATGTCGAGCGTGACATTCCTTGTGCTTCCCAGGGTCTCAGCTGTTCGTAGGCGAGCAATCTTTCGCTGTTTAGCGGCCGTCCTGGAGGCCTTTTAAGCAAGCCTTCAGCAGACATAGGGGTAGGTTTTGTCGCTTCAGTGACAGCCTCTGAGGCTTCTGGACGTCTTGTAGAAGGACACGGTCCTATCCGATGGCGCGTTCCGCAAGTCCTGCATTTAGGATGTTCCATTGAGACAGATTACGACAGTTAAAGACTGAATGCAACTGTTCTGGACTGTTTCTCAGGCAGTCAAGTGAGGCTGAGCAACCTCACCTAACCTTGTCCCGACACGTCACGTCTTGCCGAACCGGGCCTGCCATTCCAACTACTGCCCGTCCAGTTCAAGCCTAGCCTGCCAGGCCATGCCGTAGCCCGCCTTGTCTTGCCCCTTGAAGGACGTGCCTAACCATGCCTGCCATACCATGCCGATCCGGGCTGTGACGCACCGGACCTCTTCAAGCCCCGCCTGCCTTGCCCTGCCTAGTCTCACCTCTCCAAGCCACACCGCGCCTGCCCGACCGAGCCTCTGTCTTACCCAGCCATGCCCTGACACGCGTCGCCGCGATGCACCTTGCCTGCCGTGCCTTGCCTAGTACAACCTCGCCAGTCGACACCCGGCCCCACCTGCCCACCCACGCCCTGCCTGGTCATGCCTTTCCGGACCCCTTCCACGCCTGCCATGCCTAGTCCAGGCTTGACGCGCCTGTTCTTGCCTAGCCTGCCAAGCCATTCCATGCCTGAAGCCACCAGACCTCATCTGGCACCACCATCAACGTGCCAAACCAGGCCTGCCTTACCCCGTCAGACCTTGCCTTTTCCGATCGTGCCCTACCGCACCTGCCGGGCCTTGCCTTGCTACACCCAGGACATGCCCCGACCCACCTCATCAAGCCTGCCACGCCATGCCTTTTAATGCCGTGCCCAACCGGGCCCAGCCTGCCTTCCACGCCCCAGATTACCTAGCCGGTTAGAACCAGGCCTGCCTTACCTTGCCTGACGACGCCGTACCCCGATCCGCCGAAGCCCGGCCATAACAAGCCGTGCCTGCCGGACCCCGCCGTACAAGACCGCGCCAAGCCTGACCGCACCATTTGCCGCCGGGCCTGCCTGGCGTTGCCATGACTTTCCAAGCGCTACCGCGCCTGCCTTGTCTTGCCCCACCTCGCCGTTTGTTACCCTGCCTAAATACTCACAAGTGAGCGTTTTCACTCAGTGGCGGCCGTCCACGTCGAGGCGTTTTTGCCTTCTTAACGACCGCCTTACGCACTGATACAATCTGCTCCAGCGCGTCCTCGCACTCAGTCCGAAGCCCTAACGCGTCCGCATACTCCAGAGCCCGCTTCATGATCCCCTCACAGCGCCCCAATTCCTGCGCAAGTACTTGAGCAGCAAGATTTTTGTTCTTGGAGGCCGCCGTGACCGGGATGTAGCCTTGAACCTTCGGGGGTAGTCGCGGGTCATGGACGTAGTAAGGGGCTGAGATAACTCGCTCTTTGATGTGCAACACCACGCGAACCGAGCGAATCAGATGGCGTGCAACCGAGAGCCAATGCTGCTTGGCAGCAGTCTCGACGTTCCAATCGAAATACTTCGACAAGACAGCGTCACCAGCCCGTGCAGCCTGGACGATTCCGTCCGGGGTAATATTGCCGTTTTTGTCACGAGTTGCCTCAAGAGCCTCGCGCAACACTTCCTGCATGTCCTCATCCTCATCCTCGTGTTCGTCCGGTACCGGGACGGCGGGGGTCTGTTTTCGTTTCATGCCACGTCCTCCAGAACATCTGCCGCCTTACGTCGGCCGCGCTTGCCGTTGATGCTTCCCGACGCCGAGGGCAAGTCTTTCTCACGCCGAGCAACTTCAGTGTTGAACCAAGCGATGAGTTCGTCCGTATCTACATCGAACGGGTTCGGATTGTTGAAGGCACGTTCTTGCGCCTTGCGGCCTTCCGTCTTGACGATATCGCGATACTCAGCGTCGCGCTCATCGACGATCTCGAACCGGCCGTACGAGCCGCCCTTCTGTGGACGCCAGTCGCCGACGCCAACAATGATGCCAGCTGCACCCAGCAAGTTCACCACCTGAGCCTCTGTCAGGGGATCGACCTTGAACCGAACTTGCACCTGACAAGCCCAGCGCGGGAAGATGGGCCGTGTCCGCACATCAGGCGTACGATTGATGTCGCTGTTGCGCACCATCGCTGAGAAGATTTGCGGCACGCCATACAGATGGATATTCAGGCTGGTGACACTCACCAGTCGTTCGATCTGAGACTTGAACGCGCCCGGCATATCAAGCGCAGCCGAAGCCATCGCACCGTGGAACATGCCGTTCGGCATATGCACAAGCGTCGATGCTTTGGGATCGCGGTTGAGATAGAGCGCACCACGAAACTCATCGAGCGGATCGTGCTTCAACGATTGTTCGAGCGCTGACCGATTGCGCTTCAGTCCCGGCAGCAACAGCTCACGCCATGCTTTCTGTGAGAACCGATGCATGATGAGCGGGCTCGTGCCGCGGACGAAAAACATGATGTCTTTGGTTTCGATAGGAAGAATGACCTGGTGGTCTTTCTTGATCGCTGCTTTAGCCATGGCTTGCATTCCTCATATGTTACATACAGACATGTACCCCATTATGGGGCACCTGTCAATCAAGGTAGATTGTTGTGGACACTAAACCCAGTTTGTGTCATGGTGACTACCTCAACCAACAGGAGGACGTGAATGCTTTATAATCCGTTGTTTTATAATCCGTTGTGGAGCCAGCCGGAGCAGAAATTCGGCACTATCGCCCATTTCAGCGCGTGGCTTTCCAGCCAGCCGCAAGACACGACCTATCACTGGGAAACCTCCAGCGATTGTCTTGTCTGCCGCTACGCCTTAGCCCACGGCAGAGTTAGGCTAAGCGATAACGGGACCATCTACGGTCTAGCAATCGGAGAGATGATTACGGAGGCGCCGTATCGCGAGGTATTTGCCATTCATCGCGCTGCGTATACCGCGTCGTACGAAAGCAAAAGCAGAGACGGCGCAACTTATGCGCAAGCTCTCAATCGCTTGTCTGTGTATGCCGCAAGAGAACATGCCAATGCTGTACAGTCCTGAGTGGGAGAAGAAGGACGCAGAAACCACGCCACGTGAACCGTGGCGTGAGGTCTGTCTCACCGCAGCTGACTTGCTGGAAAAGCACGGTCACTGCAAGGGTGCAATGGTCACCAAAAACAAACACATGTGCTTGTTTGGATCGCTACAAGCGGCTGCGTTCAACTGGCAGTGGGATGGTCATTGGGACTTTCCTCATGCGACGAATCCATGTGGTGATGCTGCCTACAAAGAGGCGTCAGCCCGTATAGAAAGAGCTGTTTTTAAGTGTAACGGATTTCATGGTGCCGTTAACTGGAACGACGCCAAGGAACGCAAGTCAGACGAAGTCATCGCTCTACTACGCGAGGTCGGAAATGCTATATGACAAAAAGTGGGACAAGAAAATCAAGCGTGTTGCACGCGCGCGTACCCTGTCACCCAAGCACAAGCTGCCAGGTCTCGAACAGTGGCGTCAGGATTTGCTCGCTGCTGCCAGTTACATCCGCGAGCACGGCTGGATTCAAGGTCGGATGGAGGAGAACTCAGGTGGCAGAGTGTGCATGTTGGGCAGTCTCATTGCTGTAACCGGTCAATGGGACACGGCAGATGAAAAGCTGAAGCTCTACCATCGTGGAATTCGTGCGCGCTGCAGCGTTGAGGATTGGAATGACGATCCACGGCGCACTAAAGATCAAGTCATACGCGCGCTCGAACAGGTCGCTCACAAAAAGGAAGTGTAGATGCTTTACGACGTGAAGTGGGACAAGACGGTCGAGGTCAAGCTGGAGCCATGGCGTGACATACTCAACAAGGCGGCCGACTACATCGAGGAATACGGCTGGTGTCAAAGAGCGATGTACGCTCATGTTGGAGACACGAGGACTCCGCCGCCGGCATGTATGCTTGGAGCCATTTATGTTGGTGGCGATCACGCATTCTTCGATCCCTACCTCGCAATGAAACCCTGCACGCCAGCGGTTGGCGATGCCATTCGGGCAGTACAGAAATTCCTTAATAGGAGTCATCTCAGCGCGTGGAACGATAGTCCCAAGCGAACCAAGGACGAAGTCATCGGTCTGCTGCGTCTTGCGGCAAAAGTAGAACAGCTGTAATCTTAATGGGTGGAAGCGATTCCTCCCGCGAGTGGGTTTTGTCTGATTTTCCCACTCGCCACCTCGCCCCTGCTCCTCGCATCTCCTGTCCTAGCAACGCGCCCCGGAGCAGGGGCCTCTTATGGAGGAGACCGTGAACTGGATACACGTCGCGACATTGTGCATTGCAATAGTATTTATAGTGATAAGTTTAGGTACGATTCTATACGAGATGACCCGTAACATCGGCTGGTAGGAACTTACATCCCGTAAAATCGTTAACGATCCTGGGAGGATCTCCCAATGATTGCGCTAGCCATCCAAATACTCTGGCTGCTAATCGGTGTTCTTGTCCTGTGCGGGATCGTCTGGTTCGCCCTGAAGGTGCTCAAGACATTCCTGCCGATTGAGCCGATAATCGAGAATACGGTCTGGCTCATCGTGCTAATTCTTGTTCTTATCGGAGTGCTGACGCTTCTAGCGGGTGGATCGATTGGCTCGATTCACGCGCCGCTGCTAAGGTAAGCGCCGTACTTAAGCAGTGTAATTCCTGGAATGTTATCCATCGTGAAGAGTTGAGTTGAGAGTGAATCGATCGCGTTGTCGTCGATGCTAAATTCATTTGTGTTACAGTCAAGAATACCGATCGGAATGCCACCGGTTCCGTGAGCAAAATGCTCACCGAGATAGGTTCTTACTGGCTGGTTTGCATCTTCCCATAGCGTGAAGTCTTCAAAGGCGTTGTTGGTGAGTCGGTCTCGTGCTACAGCGTCGTGGAAATGTGGTGTCCCCGGATAGATGACGTGCAGCTGTGGTGACACTGTGATGTTACGCTTGTGCTGGAGAGCAATCCTGCCAAGTTGAGCGAGTTCGGAAAACGTAATCGTATCCTCTCCAGGAAGGCCCAGCTGAATGTTGATGTTCACGTCCATGCCAGCGCCAAAAATCTTGGGTAAGACCTCGCTCTTAAGACTAGTGATATAGTCTAATGGCCGTGATGTCTTGCGCAAGAATAATAGTTGTTCAGGAACGAGTGATTCAACGCCCAAGAAAACGACATCGCAATTGGCATTAGCCATGACGTTAACGATGTCGCCGCGCCGCATTGATTCGACCCGTGTCTGACAATCCCATGTAAAGCGGACGTTCTTCTGTAGCCGCGCTATTGCCGTGCACAATTCGATTGTGCGTCGTGGTTGATGAGCAAAGAAGTTGTCCTCGATGGCAAACTGCGTGTGGCCCCAGTTGGCTAACTGGTGTAGGTCATCTACAACAGCAGGAACACTCTTGGCTCGAATGGCAGAGTTCCTAACAACACAGAATGAGCATTTGAGCGGACAGCCGCGAGCGGACACATAGGTTACACGGTTGAACTTACTTCCTAGCAGTTCCTTGTTGTCCGCAAATAAAGGACTTAATTGATCTAGGACAGTCTGGTTCAATAATGGCGCATCGTCCGTGCGCTCAATTCGGCTACCGTTTCGGTAGCTGAGACTCGGGACCTTGTCTGGCTGACGATAGTGCTGCAGGAGACATGCAAGAGCGATTTCACCTTCGCCACGGATGACAAAATCAATGTAGGGGTGATGTTGAAGAATAATATCGTCTTGTGCAGAGGCGTGATGGCCACCAAAAACAATGATGATGTCTGGATTGCAGGCCTTGAATGTTTTCGCAGTTCGCAGCATACTCTGGTAACTGGCGGTCGTACCGGTAATGCCGACAAATATAGGTTCAGGAAGATTTTGTAGAGAAATTTGATCAATTGCGAGGTCGACTATCTTGATAAGAACGTCAGGAACGTAGAGACGAATATAGTTTCCTAATGCAATAAGACCTGCTGAAAATCCTTCCAGCAGGCCTGCCTGTGGCGGCATGACAAGTAGTAGTGTTGTCAAAAGATTACCTCTTGTCCGTCCTTGAAGCACTTAGGCGGACCGTTGTCAGTGCCATACTGCAGCTGACCGCCGACTTCAGCGCACTGCTGCTTAGTCTTGTTGGCTCCTTGAGTAGGCAAATCAAGTTTCGATGCAGGAACATCGAGTTTGTGGATTTTATCACAGCCAGTCGTGAATATAGCGACGGCCGCCAGCAAGATGATCGGCTTCACGGTTGGTTCTCCTGTTAAGGGCTTTGATAGCCCGGTGGACGTGAACGACTTCAGGATCGAGTGGCTGTCGTGATGCAGTAAGTTGCTGCTCCCACGTTGCTTTTCTTCGTTCCCATGCATCTTTTGCCGCCTGAATGTTTTCCTGGACTGTTTTGCGGTGTCCAGTATGTGTGAAGTTACCAGATGTCGTGTACATGGTCATGATGACTTCTCCAGCAAAAATGCTCACGGCAGGAGGTTGGATTCCTACCGTGAGCAAGTTACCTCTCAGCGATACAAGAGACCAGGGGGAGAAGCCAGGTCACCTTGCCAACAGAGAGGGTTCCTTGACCAGTCCGGCCGCGCTGCTGTCGAGGGCAGCTGTCTCCATTGCACCGCGCTCCAGGTCGTCTACCCGTAGCTGGCTTCGCAGGTTCGCGATCGTACGGTCGAACCAGGCGACGACCGTGGCATGATCAACACGATTATTGTAGTAAGCTACAGTGGCAGCAGGCATAGAGTGCCGGAGAGTAAAGTCATCGGGGATTTCTGCCTGGAGAGCCTGAACAGCTGCGCTATCAGCACAGGCCATGATGGCATTGGGGCCCCGGAGTCCAGTGCGTTTGGAGATAGCCCGATCGAGCGCGCCAATGGCACAAAAGGCTGTTGCACGATCGTCGTCACCGTATCCTGTGTTGGACCGGACGTCGATGATCCAGTTTTCAGGCTTGCGGATAAAGCCAACGGCAGGCACGAGGTCAGTCAGGGCTGCTTGCGCGAAGTCCCGTTGTTCCGGTGATAGCATTGGGGAAGCTCCAGTTGGTGGGTAGGTCGATAGTGGCAACCTACCCCAAACTGTCCCAATTGTCAATTACCTTGTGGAATGCGTCGCGGGTCTGTGACAGCTGCTTTTTTGTGGGTGAATAGCTGCAAACCTCAAACAGCAAGAGATGGTTGTAGATGTCCTCTGTAACAGGCAGCGGAAGGCCACGGAAGGCCGGCAGACGATAGAGTGGTTCCGAGTATGGTCGCAGTGGGACGCCTTCAGCATTCATTGCGAGTCGAAAGGCCATGACCTTCTCGGGTGTGCCATCAACGAGGATAGGCCACGCATAGTAGACGTGATAACATCCATCACGTGCTGTAGGCGCTAATAACCTTGGCACGTCACGTATAGCGTCTGTAAGTGCTTCTGCTAATTGGACGCGCTCATCTATGATTTTCTCACTCTTGGTGAGTTGGACTATAGCAATTGCCGCTGTGGTCTCCGTCATGCGAAGGTTGAGTCCTATCATTTTGCTAGCTCTCGTTGCTGACGAGCGCGTAATTTGTGGCACATCCGACAATAACGCACTTTCGCACCGTGTGGATTGATGGATACTCCCGTGTTCTGCGCATCATAGGCGTGACCGTGGGGGCAACGAGTCTTCAAATTATTTTTAGGGAGATGTACACCAAGTTGATGGAATCGTTTCTTGTTGATCGCGTCTTTAATATTGTCGCTTTGGGTTCCACAAAAAAGGTGATCTGGACGAACGCATGCGGAAGTGTCGCACTTATGACAAACGATCATTCCGGTTTCAATTGGTTTGTCGGTATGGATCATCCATGATGCGCGGTGTGCTAGAATTTCTTTTCCGTGTTCCCCGATTTTAATCGTTCCATAACCACGGCCAGTAATTCGACCGCGCCAAATCCAACAACCGTTTTCTATTTTTACGACACGAGCCCAAAAGAACTCTATGAGTTTGTAATCAACTGTCATTTAAATAACTCAGCATGATTAATAGCCATGCGCATGTTTATGGCAAGTTCGTCGTTATCTGTACAACACATTCCTCCTTCTCCGGATTGGATGTGTTTATGACGGTTCAACGAAAAAACACCGATGTGTCCAATGGTTCCGGCGTAACTATTGTTTTCGATAGCAAACGGTGCTTGAGCATTGTCTTCAACGAGAAAAAAACCAGCTGTGTCAGCCAGTGTTCTCCATCTCTCCAGTTGTGCAGGGTGTCCAAAGAGATTTGTAACAATTGCAACGTTAATGTCGTCTGGACATTTATCTGGATCAGCACAGAACCACCTATCGATCTCTATGAATTTTATTTTTGCACCGAGAAAAGCAGGCGCAGCAGCGCTGGCACTCATCGTTAGGGCCGATACTGCAACTACTTTACTGGCATCGACCTGAAGTGCCATACAGGCTACGAGTAGACCGCTTGTTGCAGAATTTACTGCAATAGCGTGCTTACAATTGAACGCTGAACACCAATTATCTTCCAGCTGTTGGACAATATTTCCGCCGTTTAATTCTCCACCCATGTAACCAGAAAGTATTCCATGTTTTGTTACTCGACTAACTGCTGCAATTTCTGCCTGACCTATGGTATTAAACGGTTGTAAGGCCGTCCGTACACAAGAACTGTCCGGGATACCGAGTTCTGAAGAACAGGTGAGGCAAATATGAGAGTCGTAGTAGGCATTACCGGTGCGACAGGCGCGATCTTTGGGATCCGCATACTTCAAGCGCTTCGCGAGCAGGGCGTCCA
>Ga0137418_10004253_pt1 | contig 13158 bp, 12 predicted proteins | sample CZODoug3_1_2_16f_FD_122242 | JGI IMG/M metagenome (GOLD analysis project Ga0137418, IMG submission 122242) | Vadose zone soil fungal communities from Angelo Coast Range Reserve, California, USA - CZODoug3_1_2_16fungal (Hybrid Assembly) | ecosystem: Environmental > Terrestrial > Soil > Vadose...
GGAGGCCATCAGCAGCGTGTAGCCGTCGGCGGGAGCCTTCGCCACGCGCTCGGGCGCGATGTTGGCCCCGGCCCCCGGCAGGTTCTCGATCACCCAGATGTAGCCGTAGAGCTGCGTCATGCGCTGGGTGTAGATCCTCGCCTGCAGGTCGGGCGATCCTCCGGCGGCGGAGGACACGACCAACTTCACCGGCTTCGAGGGGTAAGGCTGGGCGGAGACGGAGAGCGCCGCAGCGGCGAGCAGTACGATGAGGAGACGCTGAGTCTTCATGGCTTGCGAAAAACGACGGCGTTCTGCCAAGGCAGGTCGTGCGCGGGTTTCACCCATTGCAGCGCGTGCACCGCGGCCTCCTTGCGCACTTGCGCGTCGGTCATGGTGTGCAAAGGCTTGATCGGCACGGCCACATCGCCAGCCCTGAACTCGACGAACACCAGCCGCCCGTCGGGCTTGAGCGCGCGGCGGATCTGGATGTAGCGCCAGTCGTTGCTGTTGCCGTCGAGCGTGCGTGCTCCCCAAACTACCGGTCCACGCCCGACTAATTCACGGATCGCGTTGACAGCCTTTCCGTTAACCGGCACGTTGAGGTCGCCCTGCAAATCATCGTTGAGTTTGAAGGTGGTCTTGGCGACGGCATCCAGGGCGATGTTAGCCGGGGCATTCCAGACCCCCCGCGTGCTGTCAACAAACGTATAGATGCCTGCCATAGCGCCACTCGGCGGCAACCTGTCATTCTGGGCGACGATTATGCGCAGCATGTCTCCGAGCAGCGGGATGGCCGCATTGAGGTTCTGATTCAGCTTGGTCACCTCAGTCGCGGTTAGTGTTGTTGAGGTTATCTGATCAATATCACGTTGCACCGCTATAGACCTGGGTGTGGGCTCACCATTCTTATCGAAATACAGGTTCTCGTTTTCCCAAGTCAAAATTGTTTTCAGCTGCACCAAATTGTTGGGATCATCTGTGTCATTGAAATTCGTGTAATCGAAATCGCTGACAGGGATAACGGTGGTGTCGAGAAACGGGAAATACGCCATCCCGTAATTTAGAGCGGTGTCGCCTGCCTCTTTACGGAAGTTAAGAATTACATCGTCCAACGTGACGAGATGGGTATTGACGAGTTGATCGATGTATTGGGTCCCGTAGACATCGAGGAGCGCGACGCGATCCTTTAGATCGCTACATTGCTTTAGCATCTCCCGAATCACATCCTGAAACTCGGAAGATTGAGGCGGATTCTCGCCGGCGGGAGGCGAACTCAAGGGCAGCAACACCGCGTCCGGAATAGCGAGCATCGTCGGCCCAACCTGCTCCTTAGTCACCTTCAGCCCTTCTAGAAGGTCAGCTAACTGCACCGTTGTCGTTTGCTCATACGTCTTGACCGAGACGACATAGCAGGTGCCTCCACCATTGGCATAGAAAAGGCGCATGCTGTTGTAGAGGTTGAAATGGGTGTCGGCCACCTGTTTGAGATTGAAGTATTTCATGGTCGGCGGCGTAGCAGGCGCCGGAGAGGGATTTGGAGTTTCATTGGGATCGAAGACCTTGAAATCGTACTTGTTCGCATCAATCAACGCGGAGTCGGTCACTGGCTCGATGTCGTATATGGCCTTGTATCCTCCTCCAAAAACTGCCTCGTAATCGGCCATCGACGCGATTTTTATCGGTTTAAGGAAAACCTGCTTCCCGCTGATTTGCGCTGTCTCCGTATAGCCAATGAAGGCCGGCACTGCCGTCTGGACACCCACGATGGACGGAGGAAAGGCAGCGAGTTCTGTAATGTAGACGCCGGGAGTTCTTCTGGTTGCTGTGGTTGCCATATGCACCTCGCTTTCGGTTAAGGGTTATAGGTGTCAGACATACACGAAGGTGTCTGAGTAAACTCTGGAGCAGGCGCTCCTCAATTTCTGGCATTGCGGGCTTCGCGGGTCCGCACAAATTCGCTTGATACGTTTCAAGCACTGGTTAATGGGCATGTCCCCGCAGACACACCTGCATGTCTGCGTTTTCAGTTTCCGGCAGTCTCCTTTCGAGCCTGGACTGATGCTTCCGTCCAGACTCAGGCAAGCGGCGAGTTCATCCTGTAGTACCTGCTCGGCTGAGGCCACCGGTAGGATCTTTACCAGGGTCGTGTTCTGGGTCGTCATGCCGAGATCACCCTTGAGCCGAAAACGGAACGTCGACTGTTCCATGAAGGGCAGCGGCTTTTTCGAAACGAACCGGTAGGCTTTTGTTTGGTTCGGCAGGACGACGCTACAGGGTCCGTTAAAGAAAATCCCCGGCCCACCCTCGATCGTCAGGTTCTCGATTGACTCACCGGCCGGGGGCACCACGAAATAATTCCAGTAAGTTTCGCGACGCTTAAATTGAAGGTCATAGGTAATTGATTCGATCTTCGGTTCCGGGCCAAATAAATCCTGGACTGGAAACAACTTTGGTCGCTCGCCAGTCGGGCTGGTAAAAAACAGGCTTACAAAACAGAACGGCACCGGATAAGACTCTGTGTAGAGCATTGGCTCTTCGTCCGGCGCAATCTCCGAGGTCGAGGGATAGGGAACTCGACGGACGGTATATTTGTCTTCGGGCAGTGACGAGAAGTCTAAATAGATCTTGTCCGTGCACCGACAGAACAGGAGAGCATTGGTGGGATCTTTTTTCTCATGCGGACCTTTGCATTCAATAGCCTCCGAGCACGTGATGGCGGTCGCGTCCTTTTTCTCCAACAACGCAGCCGGTACACACCTTGGCCTGCAGATGACTGCGTCAGTTGATCCTTCCTCTGTCTGAGGAACTGACTGGACCTCGACCTCCTTTATGTCTTCCGTGACAATAACACCAAGCTGAACCCCAACTAGATCCAATAGTTCGTGATTCTCGCCGGGGTTTAGAAGTATCGTTCCGCTCCCCAGCCGTCGCGCCTCCTGATTCGTGAAATAGAAGTTTTGATTGACCGGGTTCATACGGATGGGAACATCAGTAAAATTCAGGAAATGGGGATTCTTGATTGAAAGCACGAACGACAGTCGCGTCCAACAGTGGTTTGAGTGAGGCGGCCATTCCTGCCGTTTCAAGTAGGCAATTAGGATGTCGGTGCGGCGGACGTCGAAGAAAATTGAAAAGCCCGTACCTTCGTCTTTGAAGATCAGACCCAGGCTCTTCATCAAGTCCTGTGAGTACCTGGTAGGAAAGATCTTGAAGTCCGGGCAGGCCTCATTTGATCGATTGTAGTAAGTGTGACGGATGACCACTTGCATCAGGCGCAAGTAGTAGAACTGACGACCGGGTTCTTCGCCCGGAGGGACTCCAAACTTCTTATGAGGAGTTCGAAATGCGTGCTCAAACGATCGGTTGGTTCCTCTCGCTCTCATCTGTTCTCCAAACGAACTAAACCATCGTTACCTAGTCTTCTTCTTCTGCTTCTGCCACTGGTGCTGCTAAAGGAGTCTCGTCTGTGAAATCTTTGTCATCGATTTCTCCCGGCGACTGGACGCCCTGGGCCGCAGGGACTTGCCCTTGTATTGCTTCGCCGGCGAACGGGATCATCCTGACCTTATAGAAGACCGACGGTAGATACTTCGCACCCATCAAACCCATCAGGTAGTTGAGACCCGTCACTTCCAGATTAGTCATTTCAAACGTGAGCTTATCGATGACCGGGTCAAGGCCCGGAAGGTTATCGTGGGTGAACCAAGGATTCTGCTGAAAGAAACTGATCGTCCGCGAAATCATGCCCAGACCTTCCGGGTAATTCTTGTTATAGAAGTTGGCGAGAAACAGGACGTAAAGATCGATGTAAAGAGGAGGCGCGACGATAGCGTATTGATCACCTTTGACTGGCGTGGTGCGGTTGTAGGTGCTAATCGCCGTTTCGTATTGGATGTTGGCCAGACACATCACCACTTTGTCCTTTGCGGGCTCGTAAGGATGGCCCTCGTGGTCCACGATATTAGATAAGATGACCCAGTCGTCCTCTTTTGGATCCGCATTCCTAAAAAACTCATTCAGCTTTTGTCTAACCAATTCTAGGGTCGTCTGAATTGCGCCCATGCCGCCATCTCCTTGAACTTCCGCCCTCGCCTGACAGAAGGAATACGAGCCGTGGCAGATGTCTTCTGATGGTCAAATAACAAAATCTGCGCGTGCTAACAGTTCTCAGGTCGCCGTCGATCTCCAGAATCAAGCGACACGACATCTGAACGGTACCAGCCATGAAACGGCCGCCCTTAGCTTTAAGATTCGCGCGGAAACTCTTCCCGGATTAGCTGAGGATGCGTCGCTGCGATGTCGGGGTAAAGACTGCAACCTGGCATGCGCACTTTTTCTGGAGCGCGGAGTATATAGAAACCGATCTGGGATTTGTATGAACCATCCTTCATTAAATGAAAGAAATTTCCTATGACCGCATTATTCTTATTAGGAGTCGCAGACGATCACGCCTGCTCCCGTAAAAAAACACGGTTTTGACTGGAATGAAGGATCGGAAATTGGCTAGCTAGAGAATTTTATGTTCATCGAGCGCTAAGAATTCCGACAGCCGAACAAAGCCCAGGGCTCGGGCGATCCTTTCGAGAACTTCTACCGACACACCCGATTTATAATTTTCGATGTGGTTGAGGTGCTCAAAGGAGATTTCCGAGAGATCGGCGAGTCTTTCCTGCGTCAAGACACTCCGCCGCTTTCGTTGAGTTCGAATCAGATCACTAATCGCTCTGCGAACGAGTAACTCTCTTTCACGTACGGTGTAATCAATTTCGACCTTGGACTTAGGCGTTGCCATTCAATTTATAGTCCTAGTGCAGGAGGTGAATCGGATTCACGGCTGTTTTTAATATGAAGTGCGAGCCCCCGACGCGCTGTTTCGGAGGATTTCTTCAGATTGGGAGGTTGTTTTTAGAGAACCTGTACAGTGTAGTAGTTATTGCGCGATTCGGTTATGGACGATAGTTCATATCTGACAAAAATCTATTGGATCTTCTGCTGTGGTTGTTTTCGGTAAGTCTATTGCGGGTTCTTCTATTGGCTTCGTGCCGGTTTTCATAAGGTCTCACCACCGCCGTCGCGCCGTCAGCGCGAAGAGTCGAAATCCCACGTGGCGACCCTTGCCGCCGGTCTGCTCGATTCGCAATAGTAGAAGTGAAGATAAAGTAGGGTTAACGGATAAGGAACGATCCTAATATATTAAGGACATAAATTAATGACAGGCGGCATTGGGATCCAACCCGACAGTATATTCCTGACTAAAACTGGCGATATCACTCACGATGCGCGTGAGCTAAACGGCCTGCCGGGTACCCTCGTCAGATTAGCCAGAGTTGAAGGCGAAACACTGACAATTGATCCCTACACGACTTCGGGAACGATTTATGAGCCTGACTCCAAATTCATGAATCTGCCGATTAGCAATTTGAAAGTGCGACGCTGGGATCATACGGAGCTGGATGATGGCTTACTTAGAGAGGGCGCCATACCGATCGAAGAGGATGTCTGGATCGAGTTGCAAGACGGAGTCGTGATCAAGTTTGAGCCCGGACCGCCTGTGTCGAAAATATCGTACCGGCGATTACTGGCTGATTCCCGCACGAGTATCGACCGGCGATGTTGAATGGCTCTCAAAGCTTGTTGTTGATCCCGACGATAGCACTAAAAAGATCAGACAACCCTGGCCGATTCCGCCACACGGTGTCGAGCATCATTACGCGCCGCTGGCCGTCGTGACGCTTGATAACGGCCAACCGACTGTGGTTGTGGATCTGCGTCACAAGTTCCCGCCGCTGGGCATTTGCTAATATTTCGCGGCGCCAACGTCTGGCCTCGCAGGGATTTTCTCCGATCTTCTGTGAGGACGAAGAAATTGAAAAACTCTCAACCGAGGGGTTCACCCCATTTTCGTGTGGCCAAATTGTGTCTACAATTAGCAGCACATGACGAGTAGAGAACCGCAAAGAATTGGAAAGGATGGCAAATGCTTGAAAATTCTTGGTGGCTGCAACCATGTCAAAGGCAAATACCAACTTCCTCTTAATCCTCAATAAGTTACAAAGACTCACACCTTTCATGCGAATACCCGCCTCACTAATTTGTGTCCAGAACAAACAGCACAGAACGCATAAACAAGGTAGCGGACGGCAAAGAATAGTAGAGATTGTCAGATCCTCGACAATCCGACGCTTTACTAACTCCGCAATAATCAAGGATTTAAATCTTTCTTCGACCATGGGGTCGAAACTCCCACGCTCCCTTTGCTCAAAAGGCCCGAGAGAAAAATTGTAGACGCAAGGGGATTGGCGCTTACAAAAATCCGAAATCGAATTCCTCTACCAATAACAGCCAAGGAAGAGCGGTGTCGCACATGCGTCTCAACCCTTCACATCAATCAACATACTCGCTAGACGAAAGGGCGTTACCTAATAATAGGCAAGAATCTGCCTTGTGGTTTGGCAGGACGCCAGATCGAGGAATTGGCTCCTTACTGTTAGAGGATTCGGGTTCTTGCGGTGTGAGTTGTTCAGCGCGCACAGACTACGTGAGGGCTTTATGATTTTCAGGGATCCCGAGAAGATCTGTGTCATCCCAAAAGGATGAAAAGATCTTGACCGAAGTCAGTGGCAGGCGTAAATTGAACGAGCTTTCACACAACTGGGTGGTTTTTCAACGGCGAGACTAAGAATTTACGTTCTCATGTTAAAGTTTCTCACGGCTCGTCACAACTGATACCTGGAAAGTTTTTACTAGGCCGTGTGTCGGTTCCTTCGCAATGAGTCGTTTTGATGTGAGCGACCTCAACTGGACAGCTCACAAGACTAGATTCCCCGACAACTAACCTGACCAAATGCGATTGCAACCGACGCCCTGAGACGGCGTTTCTATTTTCCGTCGAGCTCTGACATTCAGCGATTTTATCACCTTCGCCCTTGGCGATCTAACTGGTATTTCTACTGAGGAGGCCAACAATGCCAATTACTCCAACCTATCCCGGCGTCTATATCGAGGAAATTCCCAGTGGGGTACGGACCATCGTCGGCGTAGCAACTTCAATCACGGCCTTTATCGGACGCACCCTACGCGGCCCGGTGAATGAATCCGTAACCATTAATAGCTTCGGGGATTTTGAGCGTCTCTTCGGCGGGCTCAATGTAAATTACCCGCTGAGTTATGCGGTGCGAGATTTCTACCTGAATGGCGGCAGCCAAGCCATTATTGTCCGTCTCTACAAACCTTCTTTTAAGGACGAGGCTGAACGTCAGAAGGCGCAGCAGGATGCTAAAAAAGCCGCTGATGCGGTCGCGAAAGCCGCGACTGATGCCGCGGCGCTTCCTGCAGCCACACCGCAGAGCGTAGCAAAAGCCGCGAGTGATGCCGTGGCGCAAGCCGGTGCGGAAAGCCCGGCCGCCAAAGCTGCAGCTGAGGCTGTGGCGAAAGCCGCCGCGGACGCTGCTGCTGTTACCGATCCTGCGCCTCCGCCTACGAAGGATAGCGTAGCTAAAGCTGCCACGGATGCCGTTCCCAAGGCAGTGAGTGACGCTTCGCCGCGAACCAGGGCCGGTTTGAAAAAGGACGATCTTGCGTTTGAAGCTGCTTCTGAGGGGAGTTGGTCCAACGACTTACGTATTCGGATCGACGATAACGCCTCAGCCGAGGTCGCTCAGCGTTATGGCTTGGCAAAAAAGGACCTTTTCAATTTGAAGGTGCGCGAGAAGGAGGGCGGGGCTCTGGAGACTTTCTTGAACGTGACGGTCAAAGAGAGTCCGCGCCGGATTGATCGCGTCTTGGAGAGAGAGTCAGCATTGCTCAGGATTCCTTCTGGCGCCACTCTGCCGTCAAACGTTCCCACCAAACATGGCGACCCGGCTGCGGGCAAGACCATTTGGAACGATGACAATGCCTCGACTCCAGTAGCCGACAAGGGCACTAACAGTCAACCTTTGAATCAGTCTGGTGATTACCTGGGAAGCCAGGCTGATAAGACCGGTATCTACGCATTGGAAGGAGCCGACTTATTCAATTTGCTTTGCATCCCGCCCGACACGCGCGACGGTGATCCGCCGGACACTGTTTACAGCGAGGCGATGAAGTATTGTGTGGATCGGCGCACATTTTTGATTATAGGCCCCCCCAAAGACTCGTCCAGTGCCAACAGCATTACGAAAAGCAACAACGCGGCTTTGACTGCGCTGAACCTCAATGGCCCCGAGGCGCGAAACGCTGCGCTGTTTTTCCCGCGGGTGATTGAAGCCGATCCCTTGCGTGACGGGCAGACCGACACCATGGTGCCCTGTGGAATCATGGCCGGGGTAATGGCGCGCACAGACGCACAGCGCGGTGTGTGGAAAGCTCCCGCCGGAATCGATGCAGCGTTGAGCGGCACACAAGGCTTAAAGGTCAACCTCACCGATCCTGAGAACGGTCAATTGAATCCCATTGGTGTCAACTGCCTGCGCTCGTTTCCAATCTTTGGTCGTGTCGCATGGGGAGCACGCACCTTGCGCGGAGCGGATCAGGCCGCAGATGAATACAAGTACATTCCAGTCCGCCGCACCGCTTTGTTCATCGAGGAGAGCCTGTTTCGCGGACTTAAGTGGGTTGTCTTCGAGCCGAACGACGAGCCGCTTTGGGCTCAGATTCGTCTTAATGCCGGTGCGTTCATGCAGAACTTGTTTCGACAGGGCGCGTTTCAAGGCAAGACGCCTCGCGAAGCTTACTTCGTAAAGTGTGACAAGGAGACGACCACGCAGAACGACATCAATTTGGGTATCGTCAATGTGGTTGTCGGTTTCGCGCCGTTGAAACCCGCGGAGTTTGTCATCATTAAGCTCCAGCAAATGGCTGGGCAAATTGACGTGTAAAGGAGAAGGCTATGGCTCAATTCAGTGTAAATGCGCAACGTTTCGATCCATATAAGAATTTCAAATTTCGCGTCAAATGGGATGGCAGATATGTGGCCGGTGTCAGCAAGGTTGGCTCCCTCAAACGCACGACCGAAGTGGTCAAGCATCGTGACGGCGGCGATCCCAGCAGTAGTCGTAAGTCCCCGGGACGAACCGAGTACGAGGCGATCACACTCGACCGCGGTGTAACGCACGACAAGGAGTTTGAGCAATGGGCCAATAAGGTGTGGAACTTCGGTTCAGGACTAGGCGCAGAGGTTTCGCTCAAGGACTTCCGTAAAGACATTATCATCGAAGTCTACAATGAAGCGGGCCAACTCGCCCTCGCTTACAGGGTTTTCCGCTGCTGGGTTTCGGAGTTTCAGGCTCTCCCGGACCTGGACGCCAACGCTAATGCCGTCGCCATCCAGCACATCAAGCTGGAGAACGAGGGTTGGGAGCGCGATATCGAAGTGGTTGAGCCGAGCGAGTCGAGCTTTGTTGAGCCGGCGTAGAGATGCGTGCCTTATCGGCTGCGGAATTGCTGTCGGTGTGGGAGCGAGGCCTGAGCCTGTCACCGTCCGAACGGACACTGGACTTGCTGGCGACGGCTTGTCCGGAATCGTCCATCGATGAATTATCAATTCTGACTGTCGGACAACGAGATGCGCGTTTGTTAAGCCTGCGTGAGTTGACGTTTGGCTCGGAACTGGCGGCTTTGATGAATTGCCCAGCTTGCGGTTCTCAATTGCAACTGACCTTCGACGTTGCTGAGATCCGGGTAACAGGCGAGGACCAGACGGATCACACGCGCTCGCTTTCTCTCGACAACTACGAAATACGCTTTCGTTTGCCCAATAGTCTCGACCTGGGCGCTCTCGCTGCCGGCGAAAGCGTAGGTTCTGGCGCAAAGCTTTTACTCAAGCGTTGTGTGTTATCGGCCAGACATCAGTGCACCGAAGTAGACGTTGAGGAGATTCCCGACGACATACTGAAAGCGATTGATCTGCAAATGGACCGTGCAGATCCGCAAGCCGATGTGCAATTAAGCCCGGAGTGCCTGCAATGTAAACATCGGTGGCACGCACCTTTCGCCATCGAGGCTTTTTTTTGGCGGGAGATACAGGCATGGGCCGAACGCACTTTGCGTGAAGTCCATTTATTGGCCAGCGCCTACGGCTGGCGCGAAGCCGACATTCTAAACATGAGTCCGCGCCGGCGCTGGTACTACCTTGAAATGTTAGGCACATGAGCAACTATCTCAACAGCCTTGTTACCCGGCAGCTTGACAGCGAGAGTCTGGTCCAGCCGCGCCTGTCGTCTGTTTTTGAGCCGCCGGCCTTTGCGCCGGTGCGGCACCCGCTTGTCGAATTTGACTCGCGCGCTGCCGACGCGCCGATCGCGTCAATCGAGCCGCTTACCATTGAGTCCATAGCGGAACATGGGGTTGCTGAGCCGCCTCAGGCAGGTAATCTGCTCGAGCCAACATCCGATTCACCTTCGTCATTCTTTTCTTCATCATCTGATGAAACAGCAGGCACGGTTTGGCGCGGTCGGCAAACTATGGAGTCTGTCGCCTCATTGCCCACGGAATTGACTTCGGACAATCCGGATGAAGGCGAACGCCAGGGAAAAGGACCGCAGAATAAAATGGCAAGCGTGGCATTGGACACCACGAAAACGACGCCGCTTTCCGCAGTCACGACAGAAACACCTCCTGTGCCTTGGCGGAATAGTCATGAACCGTCGTCAGCGCTGCCGGCTATTGAGCAGGAGCGCATAGCGGACCATCAAGCAAACTCGGCCCGTCTAATCCAAACAACAATTAATGAGACAGCGATCGCCGAAAGGAAGAGGAGCATTGAATCAAACAAAGATCCCCGAATTGTCCGGCCGCGAGTTGTCCTGCCGAATGAGAACCGGAGGGCGGAGAACAATTCCGTAATGTCTGTCGCGTTACCAACGGCTGAGCCTGCGCCGGTAATTAACGTCACGATTGGGCGGATCGAAGTGCGTGCCACAACACCCGCGACCTCGGCGCGCAAGCAGCCGGCAGCAAAACCCACGATGAGCCTTGATGAGTATTTGCAGCGGCGTACCAGAGGGAGCGGCACATGAGCAGATCGCAGGCGATAGCTGCTGTGACAGCGGTGCTGGCCCACATCGTTGGCAAGTCTGCGAATGCGGACGTGGATATCGGACGTCCAAAGACTACCGATGGACAGAACAACGGCACGCGCAAAGTAAATGTCTATCTTTATCAAGTGACACCGAATGCGGCCTGGCGCAACGAAGACCTGGCCACTCGGGATAGTGACGGAAAGGTGCGAAAGCGACCGCAGATAGCTCTTGATTTACATTACTTGTTCAGCTTTTACGGAGATGAAGCGAAATTTGAGCCGCAGTTAATGATGGGAGCGGTGATGAGCGACCTGCATGCCGGGCCCTTACTCACTCCAGCCATCATCGCCAAGGTAGGCCAGGACGCAGGTAATGCCCTGTTCAAAAAAGTGATCACCGATTCCGAACTTAATAAATCACTGAACTCCGTCAAGCTGACTCTCGCCGCGCTTTCGCTCGATGAACTGTCCAAGGTCTGGTCCATCTTTTTCCAGACACCCTACGCACTCTCGGTTGCTTACCAGGCGACGGTCGTATTGATCGAAAAGGATATCACTCCGGAAGAGGCGTTGCCGGTGCGTGAACGCGGAGTTTATGGAGTACCGCTGGTGCGTCCGGAAATTGAGCGCATTATTGGGAAAACTGAAGTTGCGAACCTGGATGGGATCATCAAATCAGGCGCGACTGTTTTGATTCAAGGCAAGAATCTTCAAGCCGCCGAGACGACAGTGCTGATTGATGGCCTCAGTGTGGCGCCTCTCAGCATCAGTGATCAGGAGGTTGCTGTGAAGCTTCCTGCCAAACTTATCGCTGAAGACGGCACAGACATTCCTTTACGCGCAGGTTCACACGCGCTGCAGATCGTGCACGGCATATTGCTGGGCGGTCTGGCTTCGCCAGAACCTCACCAAATTATTGAATCGAGCCCCATTGCATTTCTGCTGCGCTCGACGATTCAAGTAAAGAACGTAGCAGATAAGAAAAAGAATGGACTCTTCAGCGCAAAGATCACGGTGACGTTTGACCCGGCTGTAGGTAAGGCCCAACGCGTCTGGATCTTGCTGAAAGAGAATCCCGCGCCCGCCGACAAGCCGCCACGCGCCTATCGCTTTATCGCTCCGAAAGACAACGGCATTCCCGGCCCAGCTGACGAGACGAGTGAAATCACGTTTCCCGTCAAAGATGTTGCTGCCGGGAAATATCTGTTACAGGCCCACGTCGACGGCGGCGAGAGCCAGCCAGTTGAGTTCAAGGAGTTCGTATGACGAGCCAAACTGACTGGCAAAAAACGAACGACGAATACCTGGCGGCGGCCGTGGCCTGGCTGCAATTACGCCTGGCACGCCTCGCACCTGATCACTCGCCGAAAGATAAGCGACCACTGCTGATTGAAATCCCGCTTACCTCATCTCCTGAAGTTAAGCAGCACCGATTCTTCTTGTGGCGCTGTTTGCGCTGGTTGTTCATGCTTTCTGATGTCGAAGAGTCTGCTGCAGACACCTCGCAGGCATTGGTGCTGAGCGGAGCTGGTGCTGCAACCGATGAAGAGCTTGCCAACATGACGACTACGATGGTGGCAGCTGAACAGCGCGATACGCCGCCTGCCTTAACCATTCTGGGTCAGCTCTTCGGGCTGTCGCGTTTCGAACGGCAAGTCTTGCTGTTATGTGCTACACGCGATTTGGACACTCGACTCGATGAGCGTTGTGCTCGAGCACAAGCTGACCCACAGCGACGTTATCCAACATTTGCGCTGGCGATGGCTGCGCTCGACGAACCAACCTGGGACGTGCTGGCTCCGGATCGCCCCTTGCGCTACTGGCATCTGATAGAGATTCATCAATCGCCCGGTCAATCGCTCACGGCCGCTGCGCTGCGCGCGGACGAGCGCATCGTCAACTACATTAAAGGCCTGAACTATCTTGATGACCGCGTTGCCCGCCTCGTCGGCGCTGTTCCCGCCAATGACGAAAAGGCCGCGCTGCCGCTATCGCAACTGAGCGCCGTCGAATTTATCGGCCAGGAGATACAGAAGATAGTGGCCCTTCAGCGTCTACCGATCGTGCAGTTGCTTGGTCGCGATTCTATGAGCAAACTACAAATCGCCTCACAAGTGGCGAGCGGTTTCGGCCGCGTCCTTTATCGGCTTCCGGCTGAGTTACTGCCTGCGCAAGCT
>Ga0137418_10004254_pt1 | contig 13152 bp, 10 predicted proteins | sample CZODoug3_1_2_16f_FD_122242 | JGI IMG/M metagenome (GOLD analysis project Ga0137418, IMG submission 122242) | Vadose zone soil fungal communities from Angelo Coast Range Reserve, California, USA - CZODoug3_1_2_16fungal (Hybrid Assembly) | ecosystem: Environmental > Terrestrial > Soil > Vadose...
TGCCGGGAGAGTCGCACCGGCAGGCACAGCGGTTCTGCGCGGCGCGACACGGCGCGACACCTTCACGAACAACTTCGGTCTGTTCGTGCAGGACGACTGGAAAATCACAACCCGCCTGACGCTGAATCTCGGGCTGCGCTACGAGTACCTGGGAGTCTTCCGCGAACAGGGAGATCGGCTCTCGAACTTCCTTCCGGGACGCGGATTGGTACCCGTGGGTGCCGTAGGTCTCGATCGTTTGTACGAACCGGACTACAACAACTTCGCGCCGCGTTTCGGCTTCGCGTACGACCTGACGGGACGGGGCCGAACGATTCTTCGCGGCGCATATGGCCTTTATTACGACACGCCGTCACAGGACTACTTCCTGTTACAGGGCTTCCAGAACGGCGGCCCGGGTAGTCCGGCACTGAATCCGTTGCCAGGGCTTGGTGTGTTCAATCTGACGTTTCCAGCGGGCGCCACGATTCCTTACGGACCGGATGTGGCGATCTTCGGTGCAGCAAGCGGGTCATTGCCCACGATGAACATCCCGGTCTTTGCGGTGGACCCTGATCTCCGAACTCCGTACGTGCATAACTACAATCTCAACCTGCAACACGAACTGCGGCCGGGAACAGTTCTGCAGGCGTCCTATGTCGGTTCTCATGGAGTGAAACTTTACAGGGTGCGCGACCTCAATCAGGCGACGGCCGGTCCGGCGGCAACGCGCCAACAGCGACGCCCGTTCAACGCACAGTTCCCGGAATTTTCCTTCATCAACTATCTCGAAACGTCTGCCAATTCCAGCTATAACGCATTGCAAGCGACTATCAAGCAGCGGCTGGCGCGTGGCTTCAACCTCTATGGAACCTACACCTGGTCGAAATCCCTCGACGACGCCTCGAACGGAATATATTCGGGGACACGCGGCGTATCGTACCCGCAGGACGGCTATGATCTGCGAGCCGAGCGCGCGGTGTCGAGCTTCGACCTGCGCCACCGGGCTACAGTCAACGCCACGTACGAACTGAGTTTTCTCCCAAATCTGCTTGGTTGGTGGCCGAAACGACTGGCCGAAGGCTGGCAGCTCAGTGGGATTTACACCGGCCAGAGCGGTGTGCCGATCACACCCTTCCTTAGCGTGGACTCCAGCGGCACGGGCGAACTGAACGATCGGCCCAATCTCGTCGGCGATCCGAACTCCGGTCCGAGGCGCCCGAACGAATGGTTCAACAGAGCGGCATTTGCACAACCTGCCCTCGGCACGTTCGGGAATTCGGGTCGCAACGTGATCATCGGCCCGGATCTGCACAGCGTCGACCTCGCGGTGAACAAGCTGACAAAGGTGGCGGAGCGTGCTTCATTACAGTTCCGCGCTGAAGTTTTCAATGTCTTCAATCGCGCGAATTTCAGCCTTCCAAACGTCGATTTCAACAGCACCACCTTCGGTGCAATCAGTGAAACTCCGGATGTTACTGCCGGAAATCCGCGGCTCGGCGAAGGCGGTCCTCGCGTCGTTCAATTTGGTCTGAAGCTTATCTTCTAGTGTTTTGGACTAACGTAGCGGCGGTCGTAGAAGGTGAATGAGTTGGCAGGGCGCGACAACTCCCCTCCTAAGTTAGGAGGGGTGGCTGCGCCATTAAGAAAATGTCGCGAAGCCACCGAAGGAGGCGCAGACGGGGTGGTTCCTAAGCAAAACCTTGCAACGAGCGGCTTTGGAACCACCCCGCCTGCTCGGCCTTTTTTTGAACTTGATGGCCTCGCAGGCACCCCTCCTAACTCAGGAGGGGAGTTCAAACGCTCTCATGCCAATTCGTTCACACTTTCATAGACCGCCGCTGCAGTGCCGAAAGGAGCACGTCATGCGTTCTGCGATGGCCGTCATTGCTTCTCTTTCTTTCATGTTACTTGTGGATTCCGCGTCCCTGGGGAAACCGTCCGGCAACACTCTGCGCGGCATCGTCAGAGTGACTGGGGGTGTGGGTCCGTCAGCCATAGTCCGCGTCCAGTTGCAAATGTCCGGTATGACAATTCAGGAAGTTTTCCTGTACGACAACAGATTTGAGTTCTTCAATGTTGAATGGGGCCGCTATACGCTCATTGCCGATGCGCCAGGCTATGAGACTGTGCGGCAGGATATCGATGTGCCCGGCGCCCGGCCTGAAATCGAGCTTCACCCCCAGCGAACTGCCGTGCAGCGCGCTAAAACTGTAACGGTTGCGGACTTGAAAATTCCCGGATCGGCGCGCCGGCAGCTCAAGGCCGCCAGGAGCAAGCTGCTGGAGAACAACTGTGTGGATGCGCTCGACCACCTGAAAAAAGCCATCCACATTTATGCCAAATACGGCGATGCGCACAAAGCCATGGGTGAGTGCTACGCGCAAGTGAACCAACTCGAAGCGGCCGAGGAGGAATTCAAGCGGGCTTTGGAACAGCCCCACACACCGGAACTCCATCTCCTGTTGGGAGAGATTTATGCCCGTGAGGACAACCGAGCCGCGCAAGCGCGCCAACTCGAGCTATACGCGGAAGAGAAACCGCTCCGGCACACTTCCCCGGCAGTCAGGTATGTTTTACCTTGACTGTTTCCGCCGGCGGTCAGACACTTTGTCGAATTCACACAACAGCAACGTTATCGAGGAGGGAAAACCAATGAAGTTTTTGTTGGCGCTAGCGGCAGTGTTAACGGTGGCGGTTTTGCTGACGGCAGCCGCAGTCTTCTCAGCGGGTGTCCCGGCGGCAGTTCACTACATCGGCCACGACAAAGTGTCGGCCACAATGGCGAAGGGCGGAGCGATAATCGAGGACCCGGGTCTGAGGGTTCTGGCCAATCGCCGGGAAGCGGGTGAGGCGGAGTATCACGAGAAGACCAACCACCTCTTCATCATCGTCGAGGGCGAGGCCACGTTCGTGACCGGAGGAACACTGGTGGGTGTCAAGCAAACCAGTCCCGATGAGAAGCGAGGATCGAGAATCGACGGCGGACAGACTCATCACCTGACCAAAGGCGACGTTATTACGATTCCCGCAAAGACGCCGCACTGGTGGAAGGAAGTTCCGACCAAGACGGTCGCCTACTATGCCGTAAACATAGGGAACTAAGACATGCCACGAATTACGCCAATTACGCGAACGTTGGCGTAATTGGCGTAATTCGTGGCCGCTTCGGCTCCCAAAAATCTGCACAAACTGGAAATTCGTGGGCGGTATTGCCTGCAGATGACGTCTCTTAGGTTATGAAGGGACAAGAATGCCTGCTGATCCACCCAACGAAGCGGAACAGATCGAACTGAACCGCCTGACGGCTGAAGTTCTGGCCGCCCTGCAGCAATTTCGCATTGTCGACAAAGTGATGGTCGTCCGTGCCTCCCAATACCTGGCGTTCGTTGCCTATCCGGGAAATCCGACTTACCTTGAGCGGTTGTTGGAGAACATCCTGGGTCTGGCTGATCTCGTGGAGAAAGGCCGACAGTTGCCCCTGGCGCTTGAATTACGCTCGTTCGTGGAACGATGGCGGTCTGGAGAATCTGCTTGACGCACGAACTCGATGGGAAGGAAACTCTGTCCACTTTCAACCCGAGAACATTCAACGCACTTCTAAACTGCCGGATGAGGAGAAGATGAGGAGAGAAATATGCGCAACAACGTTATTGCGATTATCGCGGTGATCGGTGTGATCAGCGTTGTCGGTTTGTGGGGAGCGGCACGACAGACCCAGCAGGCCGCTCAGAGGGGACGGGGGGCGGCTGCCGCGGCCGCGGTGCCCGACGCGCCCACGAACAAGACCGCCTTCTGGACGAACGAGCAGATACAGGCGAAGTGGAAGGACAACGAAACCAAACACGTCAACAATTCGCGGCTGTTCAACGGGCCCACGAACATCAGCGCGAACGTTCGGATCGTGCTGGAGGACGATCCCCCTCTGATTCATGACACAACGGCCGACCTCTGGATCATGACCGAAGGCACGGCCACCGCCATCACGGATGGCGAGCTTGCCGAGGGGGGCAAGTCCATTCGTAATCCGGTGAAGCGAACGGTGCACGCCGGTGACATCCTTTATATTCCGCCTGGCATCCCTCACCACTTCGCGGACAACAAGGGATTCAGGGCGCTGCTGATCCGCTTCGACACGAAGTAGAGTTTACTGGCTGCTCCTCAACGAGCTGAGCACGTTGCTGGCGGCCGCTTCGGCGATGAGTTTGTCGGCGTCGGACTGCAGCAGAAAGCCTGCCGCGACCGCCTTCATCGTCGCCGCCCGGACCGCGGCCACGTATCCCTCGTGATTCTTATACCTTTCCTCGAGTGACAGGCGGGGATCGCCTTTGGCATCACGCTCGGCCCTGGTCGTTGCAAACGGAATCATGCCGCCCGCATAGTTGCAGAGCTTGCCCTGGTGGAATCCTTCGTCCACAACGTTCCAGCCCAGATAGGTGCCAAGCGGGGCCTCGCGGAGGACGACCGGGACGCCGCCCATTTCGTTGCCATCGCCATCCACGCGCGGCACTTTCATCCGGATCGCGCGCTTGATCGGGGGCGGCACCTTCGTTCGCACGCCGGATCCATCCACGTAGCTGAATTCGGGACCCCAGTCGTAATCGAGAACCGGATTGATCAAGCCGGTCGGTGCTTTGACGGGCGCGCCGGGAATGGTTGGGAAACCGACGGCCTCTTTCGTCGGATCGACCAGATTGCCGCTGGCCAAAGTCGGATACACGCTCGGCGGCATGGGCGTGTCCTTCATGATCCAGTTCCGGAAATGGTATCGAAGCGCATTGACCGTCTCGGTGTGGGGAACCGGGTTCGCGGCAAAAATCCCTACGCCGAAGCCTGGACCGGGACACATCGGTGGATTGGCCGGATTGACGTTGAAGCCGCCCTGTCCTCCGCCGTGTTGAGTGCTCGGAATGTAATACCGCCGCACGTTGTTGGGAAGCGGGATGTCCTTGTCCGCGGAAGTTCCCACGAACGAAGGGCTGAGCGTCAGTCCCCACATCTCCGCGGCGCCAAAGTGCTCGACAATCCTGGGGCACGAATTGGTTGCCGTGCACCGATCGAGAATTCCTTTCGCCGGCAATCCGCGGACGGGATCCGGCCAGTCGTTCCACCACTGCGGGCCTTCGGTGCCTGCTTCATACAGTTTTCCTGCGCCGTCGGGCTGCGCAAAGCGGGTATTCAACGTCACCCGCTTGCCCGCGATGATCGGCCAGGCGCCGTCGTATACCTTGCGGTTGTTCTCGTCCTGCGTGAAGCCAAGATGGATCATCGCGCGAAGATAGTTACCGGACTGCGACTGACCGCGGCTGATCACCCAGTTGACCTGACCGCCTACGGGATTCGGCGTACCCGCGTCGTCCTTTGCCGCGTATCTAAAGAAGGATGCAACATCCCTGAATGCCGCGAAGCCGATTCCAAGGACGTACGCGTCCTGAGACGTAAATACGACTTGATAGAGCAGCTTCGGATCGAATCCGTTCTTGACGCAGATCTGAGTCGGGTCCGGCGTGCCTGGAAATGGATTCGCGGCACTGCATTTCGCCCATGCCCAATCACTGCTCGGGATCGTCGGCCCATCCGTAATCTTGCCGTCCATGGTCTCGGCACGATGCGTCGTGAGCGCCGCTTTGGTCGTATCGAGGCTCATCGGTTTGTACGGCACGGGATTTGCGTTGACGAGCATCGGGCGCGAATCGACACCGCTGGCATTGACGATGCGACCCATGACGAGGCCGGTGACCGGCGACCCATCGGCATTCTTCGCAATCGGGACTGTCACCCACTCGTTATCGTCGGCAGGAGCCGTCCGGCCCGAATTATCGCCCTGCCATCCGCTGCTCAGACCGATGTCGCCATCGTTGCGATGGGCAGGGTTAATCGTAATCCTGCCGCCACGGTTCGGCACGTCTTGCCACATGAGGTGGCTGCTCTTCGACATGTCGATGGGCTTCACGAGATAGAAGCTCGCGATGTACTCGACCTTGCCATTCGCGTTGCGCGGAGCCAACTTGATGTCGTTGATGATCGTGTTGTGCGGATCGTTCGGATCGAGTTCGCCGAAGGCGCGGCCCGCCAGCGTTTCATATCGGCCCGCCGGGCCGAATGATGCGCCGTCGAATGCCGGCGACACCTTCTTGTCGATCACAATTTTTTTCACGTGGGCGCCGGCCGGTATAGCCGACACCAGAACGAACAGCCCGATCAGAGCGCTTCTCAGAGACATGGTCTCCCCCCTTCTCGAAAGGACAAAGTCTTACAGCGGAGAGTATAGGGACGCCTCGCAGCCTGTCACGATAAATCATCTTTCAAAAAAGCTAAGTAGATGCGTCCACGTATACCCATGCCCGGGTCCCCGATTTCAGTTGAACACTGACGCGCTTGTAATCGGCGGCATCCTCATAAATATCGGCTTGCTCGAGCTCTTTCCCGGTCACTTTGAACACGGTCCCCGCGACAAAATCTGAATCGCTGCCGGTGAACTGAGCGTTTAGATGGTATTTGGCTCCGCTTGTGGCGACAAAATCGGGATTCTTAATCTCAAGTTTGGTCTGACGATAACCGGGCAGAGTGTCGGGCTGACCCACTAGTTTTCGACCAAATGTGGCAAGCTGAACGGCCTCGCTTTGTAAGGTCCCGTATGAAAACAAATATTCTGATTCTTCTGTGGTACTCATGCTTCGTTTATCGTTCCGGTCTTAGAACTTGAACTGTACGTTCAGCCGTATCATGCGGGGGTTCAGGACAGCCGTCGGCACGCCCCCCGGCCCCCCTGCCACATAGGGTTTGATGCTGGATCCCAGCGTGTAGCTTTCCGTCAGGACCGCATTCGAGTTGGTGACGTTGAAGAACTGAGCTTCGCCCATTGTCGTGAGCTTTTCGTGGTGGAAGACCTTGCGAACCCCCAGGTCCAACTGATTCAGCCGTGGCGTGAGCCGGGCACCAGGTGGAACCAGCGTAATCGTCTCTGCGCCCTGTCTCAGGCCGGGGTCAACCAGGCCGCCGGGGTTCGGACAATTGCAGTCGGCCGGATACCTCGCGTTCTGCGTGATTTGCCAGAGGACAGTCTTATATCCCTGCACCTGGCCGGCTAAGACAGCTCCAGCCTGCGCGACGTTGCCGGGATTCACACTGTAATTCGTGCTGAAAACCGGGTCGGAGTAGAGCGAGGCGTTGACCTCGACGCCCCATTTGAGCGGCACATTGGTCTGAAGCTTGAATTCGTTGCGGTAGGGGATCCCGTTGATCTTGCCCAGATCCTGATACAGCTGTCCGTTCTGGTCACAGTACCGGAGCGAGTTGGGATCGTTCAAGGCAGTCGACAAAGGATCGGTGTTCATGTCACAGCCTCTGTCGCGGATTCGGTCGATGGTCCAGCCTGCCAGAACGAAGATGCCACGCGGCAGCCGGGCATTCACGGATAGCTCGTAGCCGTTATAGACGTTCGAGCGCCGGTTTTGCGGTGCGTTGGTCTGATGAAGATCGGGCGTCAGGCCGAAATAGGCCGGCAGCAGGTTATAGACGGTGATGGGAGTGCCGTCGAGCGGATTAGAGATTGTGAAGGGCGTCCACGCGGAGGAGGGCACGGAATAGTTGTCGACATGGATCGCCTGATAATTCGCTTGATGGAACCACATGAAATTCATGGTGACGCCGCGCCTCAGCTCCCGCTGCACGCCCACGTTGTATTGCCACTGATACTCGCGACGGAAATTGGGGTCGAGGTTTACTCGGTTGATCTGTCCAAAGCCGGGATTGGGATTGGGACCGATATCGCCATCGCCGAAACCGTTACCTTGCGGGTAGCATCCGATCGGGTCGTGAGATTGGCACGCGGTGGTGGGGTGATTGAGCCACTGAATCGCCTGATTCCTCAGGGTCATGGGGTTGAAGTTGGTCACAACCCCGATGGCGATGGGGGAGTTGAACTTGCCTATGCCGGCCTTCACCGCCGTCTTGTGGTTGCCGAACACATCGTAGACAAAACCGATCCGTGGCGACCAGTTTTTGAAGCAGCTCATGCCTTTAATCACGGAGCAGTCAATCTTAGGGAAATTGCGCGGCCCCCCAGTGAAGCGGCCCGCGGGCGCGCTTTGCGCATCGACCTGCGCCGACAGATACTCCCACCGCACGCCCGCCGTCACCGACACCCGGCCGACGTGCCAGGTGTCGGTTGCGTAGATTCCAAGGTCATGATTCAGGCGGGGCTTCGAATACGTCGGCGTGTTGTACGCCAGGATGCTCAGAGGTATGCCGTTGGTGTACTGATAAATGGCGTCGCCATTGGCAATGTTGTCCAGTTGGGCGATGCCAAAGGTATCCTGTATCCCAAATTTGACCTGGTGCGAACCGGTCACGTAAGTTGCCGATGTGTTCCAAAGGTACCGGTCATACTTGGAGTAGGTGTTTACGGCTCCCGCAATACTCCGAGCGTTTAGGGTCAGATCCAACTCCTGTGCGTTGGCAAACCAGTCGGGGGTAAACGGAGTCTTTCTGACGCCCGCATGGTAAAGGATGTTGTAATCCAGCTTGGTTAATGTGGCGCCGGCCTGCACCAGCAGTCTCGGCGTGAGTGTGCCGGTCCAGCGGCCCTGCAAAACGTAATACATCTTGGGACTGCGTTCGAGCGAGGAAACCAGGGGGTTGACATCGGCCACCTGGCCTCCGGTGACAACGTCTTGCTCCTTGGTTTTCCAATCCCGCGTCCACATGGCGGCGAACTTGTTCCTGGAATTGATCTGATAGGTCAGGCGTAGACCGCCGCTGTAAATGTAGCTTCGCTCGACTCCCGGTTGCCCATTCAGGTAGAAGGAATTGGCCGCCTGCACGAACGTCAACTGCTTGCGCCCGCTCAACAAGAACCAGAGCTTGTCCTTCTTGAACGGTCCACCGAGGGAACCGTCGAAGTCTTCAATTTTTCGCACGGCGGACTGACCGGTAACGCCGCGGTTCCGCAGCGTCTGATCAATGTTGCTGGCCACAAACCGCGAGGGAATCCAGCCGAGGAAGAGGTTGCCGTGGGGTTCATTACCTCCATCGCGAGGAACGAAGTTGGCGACCACGCCGCCGCCGGTAACCTCCACCGAGTTGTTGGCGTTGTTATAGGTGACTTCCTGCATCAACGCGTTGTCGATGTAGATCTGGATTTGTCCGTCGTTCTGCATGGTGTTTATCATCATTCCGTCCAGCAGGTAGGTATCGCGCGAAGAGGGGTTGCCGTGAGAGATCAGGTAGGTCTGCTCGATCTGCTGGGAGCCCCCCACATCCGGCAGGTTCAGGTGGACACCAGGCGTGTAGGAGCCCATGGACTGCGGGTTCCGCGCCGTGGGGAGCGCATCCATATCGCTGCGCGTCAGCACCTGAGGGCGCAGCGTGGTCTCAACGTCCACGGTGGCAACCCGGGCCTCCACGGTCACAGTTTCATCGACCGCCCCTACTCTCATTTCGGCGTCAACGGGGACCGACACATTGGCTGGCACGGTGACTTCCTGCTTCACCGTACTGAAACCCGGCAAAGTGAAAGTGATCGTGTAAAGGCCCGGCCGGACGTCGACAATCGTGTAGCGTCCATTCTCGTTGGTGGTCTCGGCACGCGATCTTTCGATCAGCGCCTCGCTCGCGGCTTCCACCTTCACGCCCGGCATCAGCGCGCCTGAGCTATCTCGAACCTGTCCTGAAATGGTGCTCTGGGCCGAAGCCAGCGACGCGAAGAGCGCCACCATTGCCAAAACACCGAAACAACACCTTGCGTAGCGCTTCCCCGTCATCTTTTGCCTCCGTCATGCCCCGCTGAGCTTTGGATTGAAGCAACTTGGCGGCACTCTATGCTAAGTTTCTACAGTGTCAACCGGGTCGGCTGGTTCCGTGGAAGCCACGAAGCCACCGCATAATGATTCTTGGGCAGATATTTTAGACTTGCTCCCGGGAAAATCCAATTCTTTGGGAGCTTATGAAAGGGACAGAATTGATGTCGCTCGGCAGATCCGCCATCAGCTGAACGGCGGAAAGGGATTCTGATTCAGCGATCGCAGATCTGGAAAGCGCCCCTCCAGGTTTCCTCCTATTGCACCCGATCGAATACCAGCACATTAGTGTACGGTTTGCCTTGGACGTTAGTTCCTTTGACGACATGCGTCATAGTCTTCCCGTCATCAGACACAGTCCTCCTGGAAGTCGAGGTGACGCGGCCGTCAACTTTGTTTGTGATGTCAACAGTGTACGTATCGACCACCGCGAACGCTTGCGTGTTGCCGGTTTGAGTCCCGGTGGCCTGGAAGGCCTCCAGCGTTGTTTGGTTGTATTGGCCGTATTCTTTTCCGTCATACTTCGAAACGGTTTGAGTGAAGGACGGATTTCCCTGAAAGTTAATACTCCAAATATTCGCGACGATAAGTCCATCATGGCGCTGTGAGTACTGCCGTGTCTGCCCTTTGGGCGGCGGCCCGGACTCGAACTTCGATTTTTCCAGGTTTAGTCGCCACGTGCCGACGATCTTTCCCGCGGGTGTCTGACCAAGAAGATTCGCGCACGCGATCAAAAACAGGAGGCCCGCAACAATCAAGTTTTTCGCCATACAGATCAGCCTCAATTGGTCGTTACTGCGAAATCTAGGGCTTGACGGAAACTTTTACGAGGCCCGTCGTCCAGCAGCATTGGAACCCGCCGCCGCCATCGCCGGAATAATCGTTTGCGATCACGTGGAGGACGTAGTCGCCGGATTCGCCGAACTTGACGCTCGTCGTCGCCTTTCCGCTGAAGGCGGCGTTGTCGCTGCCAGGCGGCAACTTCTCAACACTGGGCTTCGCCATGTCGAACGTCACCGCACCGGGTCCCCGGTATTTCGACCAGGTGAGTGTCACTGGCGGACGCGGCGTGGCGAGCGGCGCACTGGTGCCGGTTGTGTACTTCATGTCATCCGTCACCCAGAGCGTCAGCGCGAGAGGCGCGGACAATGAAGCTGTGCGGGAAGGAGCCTTGGCCAGAGTTGCGACCGGGCCCTGGATTGTTGGTCCGTTCTGCTCGAACCGAATCACCGGCGGCGTGTTGCTAACGGCGATCTCACTGAATGGGCTGATGACGTAATCGGGATTCAGGCGGAGAGGAATGGTGGTGACCTGGCCGTTAACCAGGAGTGTCCACGTAAATTTATCTTGCGGGGTGAAGCCCTTGGGCACAGGAACTACGAACATTCCCCACTGCCGGCCGGGAAGGAAATGCGTCGGTTGCCCCATGTCGGGCCCACCCGGCTCGATCTGATTGTTGGGTCCGATGGGAATGTCGAGTTCCTGCTGGGTGTTTCGATTGAAATATCCGACGAGAAAACCGCGGCTGCCATCCTGGTTGGTAAACCATCCTTCGAAAGCGCCAGTAGCGCTTCCGCCGAACTGCTTCCGCGGCTCGGGGATTTGCTGACCTGACAAAAGGAGGCCGCCGGCGATTGCACCGGCGGCCCACAGACTCACGAGTCTCTTCACGGCTAATTTCCGTCGGTCGTCGCTTTCGGTGCCTTCGCCTTGCGCTCCGCGAGAAGCGCTTTATATTCCTCGTCGCTCAGATAAACGACGTTGATCCAGGCATGCGCCATTTCATCGACAGTGCGGTCGCCGTAGCCCACCCACTGATCCGGATCGGGGTTGTTCTTATTCGCCGTCGTATTGTCGTACCACGCGCTCACGTGGATCATCGTACCCTTCGGGAACACGGGCGCCGAGTCGTCGGCAAAGATATAGTTCGTCATCCAGTTGAAATTGAAGTTGCCGACATAGCTGACGATCTGCGAACTGCCGTCCGGCAGAATCGCTTCGACCTGCATCGACTTCCCGCGCAGGTGGAAATGGGGCTGGAAGTTTTCGAGAACCGCGTTCTCCTTCAGCACGGTAAAGCCTTCGGTCTGTGACAATGAGTTCGGCGGGATATCCAGGTTCCGGGTGCCCCTGAGCCCGGTGAACGCAACCAGGTAACTCCGTTTCTTTGGCTCCTCACCTTTCTTGTAAAGCCAGATGCCGACTTCAGAACCCGCCGTGATTTCCTCGCCGACGGCGTGAATGTGCTGGTCCCACGAAATCTTCTCTCCAGGCAGGATCAACTTTCCTGTGTCCGGGCGGAACAGGTCGTAACCCTTACCGATTGCCCACTCCATCAACTGCGGCCGGCGGTTGACGAGGTCGTCGCCATCGCGGAAGCGATCGGGGCCATTCGCGGTTCCCTTGTTGACGGCATCGGGATCGTTGTTCAGCACGAGATACGCAATCGAATGATGAATGATCTTCCGGCCTTTCAGGTTTGTCGGACGAATCTCCACCATTTTTGCCCAGCGTGGCTCAGTGAGCGGGATGTCCGACATGGGCCGGTACCACACGTCCTGGTGCTGCGCCGGCATCGTGTACTCCGTGGACCGGATGACGAGGTCGGGCGGCCCGTAGCCGTCCCTCACGCCTTTCCACTCGTTATCGGTAACCAGTGGCTTGGGTGCCGGCATATCCTTCGGATCGCCCTGCACCGCGCCGCCGTCAACCCAGCGGACTATGGTGTTCACCTGCTCGTCGGTCAGTGACATATCGTTCTTGAACTGCTGCACGCCGACACTGCGGTCGATGTGCCACGGCGGCATTTGCCGCGTGATCACGCGCTCGCGGATCGACTTCGCCCAGGGCCGAACCTCCTGATAGCTGATGAGCGACATCGGCGCGATCGAATTCGGCTGATGGCACTCCTGGCATTTCACCTGAAGAATGGGCGCGACATCTTTAGAGAACGTCACCTGCGGTGGAGCGGCCGCCTCGGCCGCCATTACGAACAGCGACAGCACCACAATCAAAGCCAACACGCTGACTCGAAGTGCCCGCCACCCCTCGAACGTGGGATTCGTCATGACCGGCTCCTTTCGCCTATTTATAAGTGCCCTCATTATAAACTCCCCGGATCAAACCAACAACGTATTCCCCTCCCTTGAAAGAGGTTGCTGCAAAACCGGTTCCGGCTACTGTAGCGGCGGTCTGTGACCGCCGGTATTTCGTTGATTCCAGGAAAAACCGGCGCTCATAGAGCGCCGCTACAGGTAGGTGTTGTTTTTGAACCCAGCCCCGGAGGGCGCAAGATTGCGAGGACTCTTTCGCCCCTTATAGGGGCTGAGATCGTGTCGAAAGAAAACCCCCGGGCTCGCGCCCGGGGCTACAC
>Ga0137418_10004256_pt1 | contig 13150 bp, 22 predicted proteins | sample CZODoug3_1_2_16f_FD_122242 | JGI IMG/M metagenome (GOLD analysis project Ga0137418, IMG submission 122242) | Vadose zone soil fungal communities from Angelo Coast Range Reserve, California, USA - CZODoug3_1_2_16fungal (Hybrid Assembly) | ecosystem: Environmental > Terrestrial > Soil > Vadose...
TAGCGACGCGGCTTTCGCAGTCCACCAGAAAGTCCTGTGCTGCTGGTCCAGCGAATTGCCTCGAGTGACTCGATGATAACCAGAGGCTCATCATCAGACACCTCAAGCTCAGCATCACTAACAACAGTAATTCCATAGAGCAGCGGGGTTGGCGGTGCGACGAGTGGAAAATTCGGGCTGGTATTTGATTCTCCATGACATGCAGCGAGTGCCTGCTCGTGAGGCGTCCATATCCGACGAATTTTATTTTGCTTTGCCAACTGAAAGATGTCCTGATCATTTTCGTGTGAACGGCCAAGGTAAACCCGCAGAATAACCAAGCTGAAGAGGACTGGACCGATATGAAGTAGACGAAGGCTATGTGCTGTGGAACCAGTTTCGTTACGTAGCTGAATATCGACATCGGCCAGGAAATCTTCAATTAAGGAGGCATCACCGGGAAGAATCGGTACACAAAAAGAAAAGCCCTCGGTCAATTGTTCATCGGTGACCGTATGACTTCGGTGTGCATTTTTTAACTCTTTCCGCCTCTGATTCATGTGCTCGTCAAAGAGCTGAATGAGTGGGTGAGGTTTTGTTTCCAACAAGATATCAAAGATGCTTGAGAAGGCGTCATAGAGGGCTATCTGGATCCTGGCATGTGTGTAGTTGTGGAATGCGGCTTCATCTTGGAGCCTGAGTGGCCAGTGGATTTTTCCGACCTAGCTCAAATTAGTTATCATGCTGTGGTTAAAAGATACCCTAATGAAGACTCACATCGGATTTTGATACTGCATTTAAATTGGCATATTCAAGCGCGTCAGAACACTCATAGGCTGCTCAGGTGAACGTAGGTGACGCAGGAGCTTTGCCAGGGGAATATACATTTTGTGGGTGCCAAATGAGGTTGGCATTTTGCCTATTCTTGGAAATAATCTTGGCTGCATACTGTTTTCCCCAGGTAACAGTTCGGAAGAGCACATACTGTCCAATGCTTTCTTCTAGTCAGTGCCACTGCTTCGAAGACAGAGGAAATTAAATTGCACCAGTCATCCCTCCAGATGATATTGAAAATGCTACCCTCATCTGATTACGAGGATCGGTTACGCTGCATGTGTTCATGAGGTGGTTGGGACTTGGAACGACCCTCTGATAAAGGTTTTATAAGTGCATTTGGATGAGAAGACTGTTGAACAAACCTTGGCCTACTGCACTGGCAGTGTCGGGTTTGTGGGCTGGTGTAGGGGTATGTGCCACTTGGTGTGATGGAACAGAGCGCAGCGGTCGTCGACCTGCAGGCAGGTGTGGGTGCGAATGATGAGAGCCAATGCCTACTGCACTGGTGGTGTCGGGTTTGTGGGCTAGTGTAGGGGTATGTGCCACTTGATGTGATGGAACCGAGTGCGGCGGTCGTCGACCTGCAGGCAGGCGTGGGTGCGAACGATGAGAGCCAATGTGCTTCCAGATCGAATATTGTGAACCATTCTCCTCAATGACAAGGTGGTGGGTCCGTGCATCACATGTAATTTGCAGCAGCTCGCCAAAACACTCTGGACATTTGCGTGCTAACTGTGCGTTCATGTCGGCTGTCTTTGTGCATGGTCGTATGATCTTCTCACAAGCATTACACTTGAGGACTCCAAGGCAATGGTGACACTCAGCCTTGTCAAGCTTGGGGTGCAGACTTCCAGAATGGTCTATATATCCATTGGAGCACCAAGCCCAATTTGAGTGTGCCCACCCGTCAGGCTCGAAAAATCAGATGTGCTTGTGGAGTTGTGGGCCCTCTGGCCAATCCTTCTGTTCGGGGCTGCTCTCGATGCGAATTTTGGATCTCAGGGGATCTGGCGAAGGTGGCGGGTTGATGGTCTCAAAGCCAAGGAGCGAAGTGAGCCAACCAAACATGATTGGATTGGATTCCTGTATGGAGATAGTAAGGTCAAAAAAAGAAGGGTGATTTACGTGAGTCAGGTCAAAACTAGCCAAGAACATGTTGCAGACGTGCAAGAGGGGAATTATCAAGTGGTTGATCCAGTGAGCGCAAAGTTGACAAACTAGAGTCTTGTGCTTTGTGTGGACGGTCACATGACTATGAAGGTATGGTGATGTGAAGGCCCGCTCGCAATGTCTCGCCAGAGTTCCTGCTACGAATTTGAAAAGGGCGAAGAGATCACTTTGGATTCACCCTTTCCATTACAAAATTGAAAAAGGGTAAAATTATTTTGACCCATGGACAAAGTCAACCTGGCCAAGATCACCCTTTCTTGCCCTTTTATTTAAAAAGGACAAAATAATTTGATGCAAATATGGTATTTAGTGTCTACCTAGGCAATATTATAGCTGGGTTGCTATTGAAGAAATTCAAACAAAAGAATTAATTAATTATTTCACTGTATGGACAAAGTCAACCTGACCAAGATCGTCCTCGACTCTCTAGCCCTTTTATTCAGAAAGGGCGAAATAATTTTAATATTTAGATGGTGACATGTGTGGCAAATCACGCAGCAGATCACCCATTTCCAGCTAGAGGAGAATAATAGCTTTCAAATGGCATTAGCAGCACAGGTAGGCCTACTTGCACCGTAATCCAGCGACATCCAATCCATAGACCCAGGGTCGGGTCAGCGGGGGAGAAGCACTGGAAACGGCTTGGCCGAGGGAAACGATAAGAGACATGGAACGATCACTATGTTGATTCAATGGAGAGAGGGAGTGGGTAATAGCATGCAAATGTAGTATTTAGAGGTTTGAACACGCTTGAGTCTGGCCTGCCCTAAACCCGTGCAACAGGCAACTCTGGAAGTTACGTAATGTAACTTCCAGAGTTGCCTGTTGCACGGGCGTCTAATTCCACAGGTGGATGCATCGCCCACTGCAATCTGCCCCTGCAGCCAACAACAATATTTTAATTAACTGTATTGATTTGTTCTGCTAATTAAATTATTTCGCCCTTTTTGATTGTGCAATGGAAAGGGTGAATCTCAGCTAGTCTTATTTCGTCCCCAACATGAAAATATTTCACACTTTTTGATTGAAAGGGCGAGAACATTAACACATGAATAATCTGCCTGCACAGCCAACAACACTGTGCTTATACTTTAATTGACTGTATTAATTCGCGCCGGAGTGTGTCCCAATGCGGAGTTCCCTCGGTCTCCGGGAGACTGCTTGGGAGACAGTCTCCCAGAGACTTTCGGAAGCACATATATTCTGCTTTAGCCCTTGTCCCCTCTCACTACAAAGGTTCCCTGACGGCTTTGTTGACAATATAAAACACATTATCGTCGACTACGACGTTAAACATTTCGTCGACCGCGACGTAAAACATCTTCGTCGATCGCGACGTTAAAACAGTCAAATCAGTTCTCAAATCCGACGGTAAACGTCGATCTTAGGGTACCGTGAGTAATAGGGGAGTTAATAACTCCAGTTATTAACAGCTGTTATTAACCGGTTACTAACTGGTAACTAATGAGGACCAGTTTTTGACCTGTGAATAATTGTGAAAAATTCAAAATCATGAGTGGGATTGCAGAAGCTATTATCACAAACACAGACAACACTATGTTGACTGGGATGTGAGTGAAGAGCTATGGCTCCGCCTAAATAGGAGAGTCACACCTGTCACAAATGTTACCGTGTGTCCCAGCAAATTTCCATTCCGTCGCCCGCTCCCTGTACATAATGTCCGTTGCTCCGGCTGGGAATAATTCTCAAAACGGATTTGCATCTGTTCTTACTAGGCTTGACTGGCTTCTGGCGAATTTACCAACACAGCTCCCACGGAAAGATGGTGCTGAATCCCGTTACCAGGCCTTCCTGTCATTTGGCCTTGACCCCGATATACTGGAAAAAACGGGTGACGAGATGGCCACGCTAGGCGAGCAACTCGAGGGGGTTTTTGGATGGAAGACCCGTACTTCTGGCGATGGAGTTATTCCCATACTTGAGCGAGGAAATGCCATTCGGAAACTGCATCCCATTTTAAAACAGTACCACGAGAAATACCCGAACAACAATGTGCTAAAGAAGTGGATTCACGATGTAATAAAAGGAGCTGAGAAAGTGTACAATACACACAATGTTCCCGTATGTTCAGTAGTCGCTATGTACTGAATTCGTACTGATGGACTGGAAGATTCCGGACTCTGTGCCGACTACACAACCCGGAGAGAAGCGTCCTATTTCGGATGTTGATTCGGCGACTACTATGTCCAGTAATGGTAACAAAGTAGGTGTCCGAGTCTTCGCTTTTATGTCCCATGAGAGCCTAATAGCACAATGCAATGTAGAAGCAGAAGTCGGTCCCGGAGGTTTATGTATCGAAGACATCGGGCCCTGGTCGTACCCCAAATGAACTCATGTCGCGACTCATTACGAAATATGAAGATCCAAAGACCAAGAAGAAGTCGTACCGATGTATTGCTCCAGATTGTGGGGAGACACGTGCAGGTAATGCCGCATTTGACTGTGCCTTGAAGCATGCAACCCCCTGCAAGCATCTGGAAAAGTTCAGCCCCGAAGCATACCATGACGCACTTGCACAGTCGGGTCAGAGTTCACTTGGTGCTCAGCTTGACGAAACCAGCCACCGCCTCCCTCACGGACAGACCAGCCTTGATATGGTTCCAATCCGTGATCAGGGAAAGAAGATCAAAGAGGACGCACATCAACTTTTTCAAGCAAAAGTCGACCACATTATTATGCGACTCATATGTGTTCGCGGCCTAATTCCCAATCTCATTGACTCCACTGAATGGAAGGAACTAATGCATGTTCTCAATGGGAACTACAAGCCTACATCAGGGGATACCTTTGCAGACAAGCACATTCCCCGTGAAGCCAACTATGTCCGCGAGAAGCAAATCGAGATCCTCCGCAGAATTGATAATCTGACTCTCACTTTTGATGGTAACACGACTCGAAAGCCGCATGCAATTTATACAGCACATGCGACAACTCCATCTCGTGCGTCATACTTTCTTGATGGCCATGAAGGCTCCGACGAGCATCACAATACGCAATGGGTCAAGGGAAAACTGCTTAAGGTGTGCAATAAACTATATATAAATAATTTGTGCCTGAATTCTGTTTTAGACGATTCAATCGGTCGGCAAAAAGAACTGGTCGGCCACTTGTTCTGACAGCACCAATGTCACGAAGGCTGCCCGTCGAGAAACCATGAACGCCATCAAAACTATGCTTGATCTTTGCGACGTGGTTCATCATCTGCATAATACCATTGGAGACATTAACAAGATAAAATTCTTCAAACCTGTGACTATTGCTTGTTTCTCCTGAGATGAGGCTCGTTGTTGACATATTCAGCACAGTTCATCTCGATGCTAAAGGGAATTATCAGACATTTCAGCAAATCTAGCTACTCAACAACAATTCTTCGCAAAGAGCGCAACTTAGCCTGTGATGACGAGCCTGTTAATGCGTTGCAGAAGATAGGCAAGACACGATTCGGTACACATTGGACCGCCGCCAATGCTCTTGATCCATGTCTACCAAGCATCAAGAAGCTGGTTGTAGCTGGCGAGATCAAATTCAAGGTAATCCCATTGAATATTGGTGTTCTATTACTTCTAAATGGGTGCCTAGAACACCAAGATTCAAAGCATGTTCACCAACCGTGCAACAGGCAAGTACAACGGATTCGAACAAAATGTTCTACAGTATGTCACTATTGTTGCACCATTGATCCGGTCGTTGTGGTCTTTGGAAGCTGGGCACGCAAATGCAGCTGATGTGTTCGTTTTCTGGCTTGCTGCGGCTGCTACTTTGAAGGATTTGTTCTCGAAAGGGCCAGATGTCACTGGCATCCCAATTTCTCTTGCTGGCGCAGTCACTGCCATTTATAACAAACGCTACAAGGAGTTCTTCACCAATGAGGTGTACTTTGTTACTTTTGCATTGGATCCACGTATGTTTTTCCATGCTCACTAAGGCATCATTTCTGATGCCAACATTGCATGGTAGGATACCCACATTTTGCCTTTTTAAAAAAACCACCGACAATCGTCATTCCGGCCGCGCACCAGGGATCAAATGGGGGGCCAACTGTGTCCCTCCCACAGCTGCCATATAATAATGCATATAATCGTGTCAAAGACTTCCTCAAAGATCTACTACGGAACATATTGGAACGTCATGTAGCCAACCCAGACGAGGTTAAGGGTGGTATATTCGAGCAAACAACTCAGGCGCAAACTGTCACCGACTTGCGCCATCAGCTTGAGGCTTACTGGCGCAATGAATACCCATTCAACGGTGTAATGGTGAAGAAAGGTGACCCTCTTACATGGTGGCAATCATTTCGTGACCATCCCAACGCACAAGTTCTTGCGGTATGTACTGCATCATCAATATTTGTGATGTTGCCAACGTTAAACTTCAACAGCATCTTGCTATCAAGCTATTCTCGATTTTGATCAACTCAATGCCTGACGAGCGCACTAACTCGACAATTACTTGGTTCAATTCTCCGTTACGAGGTAATCAAAATGCCCAGACTCTTGTGGACATGATTCAAGTTGGTCAGTGGTACGGTAAACATCAGGTGAGTTGTCTCATTTCCCAGGTTTGCAAAAGACACATTGCTGACCATTTATAAGAGCAAGGACTACGAAAAACTGAAGTACCACCCCGCAGTCAAGTTTCGGAATATCGAGGCACATGTCTTGCGCCGCATTCAGCTGAATTTGGACGACACAGCCGATGCGAGCAAGGATACCGAATCCGACAGTGAAGACGAAGGCGATGGCGATGGCGAGGACAACAATATCGAAGAAGCCTCTCGGAAGATTGCGTTTCAGGTGGATTCTGACATTGATATTGATTCGCGCGCATTGAGGGACATGATATCTCTCGATCCCGTTATTGTTCAGCCAGTTTCGTCGTTGTTGATGGAGAGCAGGGCCCCGGGAACTTCTGGCATGGCACCTGACTGGAATTGGTAGATTCGGAGGTTCTAGGCAATTATTTACAATTATTTACAAGATTTCAATTATTTACAATGTGAACAATTGAAATTTCACATGTTATTAACCTGTGGGCGCCAATTGTTACTAACACCTGCATCAGGGAAATGGTGAAGGAACGAGAAACCCAGATATAGCTTTAACACATATATATACATTGTAATGGGTGCAATTCTGATAGGTGTTGTGACAATGTTAGAACTACCCACGTAGTATTTGTGGACTGCGCAAACACACTAAGACAGACAGGCTAATGTCCAGACCTGACACCAGTCCGAAAGGAAGTGGTAGATGTAGGAAAGCAACAACTCCAACTGACTTTATACTGTATGGTAGACATCACAAGATTGACTACATACATGAGGATGATATTTGCCGACCTCTGGGTATCTGTCAGCCAAGCAATGGATCATATCAACAATAATGCTGAATACTCACCATTGTCGACTGGCCTTAGATAAGCGGGTAGTGCCGATGGTGACCAGCAGGTGTCATATTCTGGCACAGTATGATAAACAGCTGCCTGACCTGCATCTCTGACCAAGTCAGTAACTGTGATGCTGATTGACCATATAACTCAGGATGATATTGAACGGCCAATGCCTGTATGTCTGGGAGGTAATGTAGCAGAGTAGTAACAAAGATGAATACACACCATCATCAACTGGCCTTAGATAAGTGGGTAGCATTGACGGTGACTGGCAGGTGTCCTATTCTGGCACAATACGATAAGCAGCTGCCTGACCTGTGTTTCTGGACCAAGTCAGCCACTGTGATACCAAATAACTCGGGATGGCATTGAATGGCCAGTCCCGTATGTCTGATAGGTGGTTGGTCAGAATAGCAACAAAGCTGAATATGCACCATCATCAACTGGCCTTAGATAAGTGGGTAGCATTGACGGTGACTGGCGGGTGTCCTATTCTAGCACAACACGATAAGCAGATGCCTGACCTGTATTTCTGGACCAAGTCAGCCACTGTGATGCTGATTGACCAAACAACTCGGGATGGCATTGAATGGCCAATCCCATATGTCTGGTAAGTGATTGGGCAGAACAGCAATAAAGCTGAATACACACCATCATTGACTAGCCTTAGATAAGGGGATGGCGTTGACAACGGCCAGCAGGCGTCCTATTCTGGTACAGTGCGATAAGCAGCCGCCTGATCTGTGTTTCTGGACCAAGTCAGCCACTGTGATGCTGATTGACCAAATAACTCGGGATGGCATTGAATGGCCAATCCCATATGTCTGGTAGGTGACTGGGCAGAACAGTAATAAAGCTGAATACGCACCATCATTGACTAGCCTTAAATATGGGGATGGCGTTGACGATGGCCAGCTGGCGTCCTATTCAGCCACAGTGTGATAAGCAGCAGCCTGACCTGTGTCTCTGGACCAAGTCAGCCACTGTGACACTGATTGACCGTATAACTAAGAATGGTATTAAATTGCCAATCCTGTATGTCTGGTAGCATTGGGCAGAACAGTAACAAAGCTCAATATGCACCATCATCGACTGGCTTTAGATGAGTGGGTAGCGTTGACGATGACTGGCAGGCATCCTATTCTGGCGTGGTGGGATAAGCAGCTGCATGACCTGCGTCGCCGGACCAAGTCAGCAACTGTGACACTGATTGACCATATAACTCGGGACGAGATTGAACGGCCAATGCCCATATATTTGGGAGGCAACGGAGCAGAACAGTATCAATAGTAAATACCGCCAGAATGTGACAGGTAGCCTGGCATTATTATCTGGAGCAGATGTACCACATTTGGGATGATTTAGTTATTGGCGGTCATGTTTAATTTCAGCTGGGTGTTCTAACAATGACTACAGATATTCTGGCTACTTTAGTCCTGGTTGTTGAGTGCTCTCAGTGCTGATCTTTTTTCCTTGATCCTTGCCAGAGCACTGTTCCTGCAAACCGGACGCTGAGCAGATGAACAACTAGGGAAAATCTGGCTGAAAGACAGGAGCATGTGTTTAGAAGAAAAATGGAGCTGAAGAGTAGGCACACACCGATTCCACCACATCAGAAGATCATTAACCTCTGTCAATTCTTCAACGTCTTCAAATAGATCTAGGATAGAATTGTAAAATCGTTCGGAGTCTGTTGCAGTGTCCGTCCTTGAGAATACGGACGATGAACACAACGCAAAGCGAACCTGTGATAGAATCCGTCAGTAAATGTATGGCGTGGCATGTTTGGTTGTTGCCGATCTAGTACCTGGGTGGCAATATATGCGATTGAAGCGGGGGTAACCTGAGTCATACCATGGATGCGTGCGTTTCCAGAGCGTGTAGCTTTGGGCTCCTTCTCAACAGAGCTTGGTGATGTAAAGATGTGCTTGTAACCCTGCGAAAATTGTTATCTCTATGAAACAAGGGACACAGTTGAACTCACGGATACAAGTAGATTGCTTCTGAAAAGACCGTCCCATGGATCTTCGGGGTCGTATTTATTAGAATAATAGACAAAAACAGGCCATTGATCCCCCGTAACAGCTATTTCCCCGCTGCGCAGCCTGGCCTTTGTCCTGGACAGTGTCTTAGCCACATCAAATATGAACATAAATGAAAGGGACTGACTCAGCATCGGACCAATCCAAACCAGCGGGACACAGTAGAGCACCTGTTTTCTCATGATGGAATCCACGGTCATGTTTGATGTTTCGAGCCAATGGAGGGTTCAAAGCCTGACCGCGGGGCATGATCCAGTCAAGAATAACACTTTTCAAAGTCTTTGTATCGTCAGACCTAGATTGGGATGAGCCCTTCTGTATCTGGGCAAAATCAGTTCCAAGCAATAGGAAAAGCTTGTTCTCATACCAGCTCTGCAATATGCACAAAATCCTCATCCGACCCCTCCATCACGCGGTCTTCCAGGCCTGGTACCATTCGCAAAAGATGCTTAAAAATTCGATGCTCTCGACGCTCCCTGGTGGGTATGAATGAGTTTTTCATACATATATGAGGTGAAAGCGTGTACTCATGAGAGAATGTGTCTTCCGACCGCTCTGAAAGCTCGCCCATCCGCAATATGCCATTGTTAAGGAGGGAAGAGACGTTACATAGAGCATGGACAGTGCGACCAAAATGCCTGCCATGGTGCACAAGCGGATCTGTGGTCCCACTGGTAGACACTCAGGTTTACGGACGCTGCAATGAAGTAATAAATACATACGGTCTTTTCCTTGGGCCAAGCTGCAACGCTCCTGCTCCCGGGCGTTTATGCCCAACTGTGGCGTTCGCAGTGGAAGTGTCGTTGTCAGACATGAGGCTGAGGGAATGGAGGATGGACAAACCACTTGTGCATTTTATAATTCCGGCCGGACACAGCATGATGTTGCAACAACTGCTCAAGGAGGTCATGTGATTAGACTGCTCAAAAGCGGTGCCAACAATTGCTCAAAAGCGGTGTGACCCTGTTGGAAATTAGCATGGAACTGGAACAAGGCTTTACTCAATACAGCTTGATTTTTTTTCCTCCCCCGCTATGATGGTTTGAGCTTATGAGCATAACTACTGGTCCCCCAGAAGGGCACTTGGACTGAGAGCGGAAGGAAGCAAGGGCTCAGGTGGTTCGTCACCCAGTTTCGTGGGAACAGCCGCGTACCCGCACATAAATCCAATCATATATATTCTGCACACCTATTCGTCGTCAATATATGACATGATTCCGAACATGAACTGGTCATCCGTAATATTGCGGGGTTGTTGCAATATGCTTTGAGCTACCTTGTCAAGGCGATTCGTTCGCCGGCGATGATCGCCAAAGTCCTTGCTAAGCTCATCGTGAGCATGGGATAGCCACTGTATGAAACAAACTACATGCGGCTTACAGGTGTTGAAGAAGTCCATTCCGATTGAAATGATTCGTCTGGGAACAAAGTGGGCAGATGAACTTGCAGTCAGGCTTATGGGCATCCTCAGGGCGCTTCTTCTTTTTCCGCGGCGCACCAGAGGGGGACGGGAAAGAGGGAGATGCTCTGTGATTGTTGAGGATGAGGTCCAATGACTGGGCCATTGGCTCTAATGCGGACAGCGAGACAAATGCACTATACAGTGTGGCATAGAATGAGAGAACATCATCTCCCCAACCTACATCTAGGCGATGTTGACGGAACTGAGTGACAAGTTCCTGAGTTGCACCAAGATTCTGAACAGAAATAAAGTCGCAAGCAATTTTAATGCCATCCACTCTGTTTGCTACCTATAGAGTTTGGGGTTCAGGGAAGTACAAAATGTCAGGGGTTGCAGCGCACCTGATGAGCACACTTAGCAGGTATAAATACGGCTTCATTCTTGTACTGCCGGATGGTGTAAGGATGGATGTTGTATTTTGCTGCAAGCCTGTCTCGCCGGGCGTCATTCAAGTAGAAACCTTGTGAGTGAATTGAGTCTCCAGGGCCCCTGAAGCCTTCCTCCCATAAAAATCGCCGTATAATATTCGACGCCCATGGCGGAAAGATGTGCCACAAGGCGTAGCCTGGGCTTCCATCTGAACACGCTGCCGCCCAAACCATAATATTCACCGCATCTGTGAGGTCCATATGGAGGTTAGTTGATCCATACGCATCATCCTCCCGCTCAGTTCCATTTGCGTTATACATTTTGGGGCCTGTAAGGCAAACTATGTAATCGAGCTGGTTCCAAATTAAACCAAGACGAACCTAGGTCTGGGACTACTCCATTCGTTGCCAGGTGGGCAGCAAGGTTCAAAGCGCCATTCAGTGCCGTTAGATCAGCGCAGGGAACAGCGTCAGTAAACGCTTTGAAAAGCTCGGGGAACGCGGTGCAAAAATCCTTCTGTGGTGGCCAGTCCTGCTGGAGTAATGGGCCAAGATCAGTCGGGAGATAGAAAATATGGAATTTACCTTTAACTTCCAAACCCCTGTTCGCTCATTGGGCCGGAGAAAATCATTAAAAAAATCGGCCACAAGGACTGGTTTTGTTTCTCCAGTCACGCAATTTTCCAGCGTAACAGGTTGCTGCCCATATGTATCAATGAAGTACTGTGGATCCCACCTGCCTTGGATGGGCACATGCGTCACAACTGCTGGGATGCCTTGGGCCAAATCGTTCAAGAATGCCGACGTATTCATGTCCTGCTTACAGTATCGCGGAACATCAGTTAATTCGGTCCGTTCCATGCATGGAGGGGCACTATACAGCATATGAGTGCGGTTCTGTGTGAAGGGTGGTCTTTCTCACCTTGGCGAATTTTCGTGTTGCAAAACAGCCTGCATGTTCTGGATGGCCTCATTCAGCTCATCCTCCTGGAAACGGCTGATAGGACGAAGTGTCTCAGCGGAATGGACCATGCCCAACTGGGAAGGGCAGACACTATGCTGGAGTATGAGCCATTGAGAACGTGCCGACCATGAGAAGAATGATTGACTTACTGCCTTCGCAAACTCACCGTCCAAGTCCATACTGGTGACACAGAGATCACACAGGTCTTGGCCGCATGAGGGGCATAGCCAGCAGCAAGCAAAGAGTGCGGTTTTACACACATCTAGTCAACGACACCAAAATATCGGTGCGAGTTACAAATGCAGCATGGAAGGTCTTACCACAAGTAATGCGAGTCTTCAGTTCCTTTGGACGATGGATCAGCTGCAGCCGCATACAGTGTTGACGTTCCCGTAAAAGTCTGGGAAGTAGCATCTGAGCGCATGCTGCCTGTTTCATATCAAATGGTTTGGTAATACTCGGCGTTAAGCGATGCGTAATTGCGCACCTTCTTGAGTTTAATATCTCCCATCGTTAAGGGACGGTTGAAAACCTGCGGATATTGCGGAGGTGGGTCTGCCTTCCAAATAAAAGAGACCTCAGGAGGATCTGTGGTCATGTCCAGAGTTCTGCATCCTGCAACCAAGTTTATGAGTTACAGACACCAGCTCATCCCTCACGACTTACCACTAAACCGACAACTTCCTTTTCCGACGACGGACGTAGTACACCCCCAACACCTAGGCAGCGCTTTGAATTGAGGTGCCAAGTAGCGGTAGGAACACGCACGAGTTTGAGTGATTGTTGTCATCATGTGCGTTCCGGGCCCCGAAAAAGGATCTCGAACCACTGTGACGCACTGTTTGGTAATGTTTGTTTTTGGGTATCCTTGAATGGTGAGATTTGCCTCCGGGTTATTCAAGGCTCTGTGCAGCGGAGG
>Ga0137418_10004258_pt1 | contig 13149 bp, 7 predicted proteins | sample CZODoug3_1_2_16f_FD_122242 | JGI IMG/M metagenome (GOLD analysis project Ga0137418, IMG submission 122242) | Vadose zone soil fungal communities from Angelo Coast Range Reserve, California, USA - CZODoug3_1_2_16fungal (Hybrid Assembly) | ecosystem: Environmental > Terrestrial > Soil > Vadose...
AGCCAACCCCGACCCCCGCATTCTCAAGCTCATGCTCGAGCAAGGCGCGGGATTCGAGATCGCCTCCATCGCCGAGCTGGACCTCCTGCTCGCCCTGGGTGTTCGCGCGGCCGATGTCTTCTACTCCAATCCGGTGAAATCGCGCGACCAGATCGCCCGTGCCGCCTCGAGGGGCGTCCTCTGGTACGTGATCGACTCGGTCGAGGAGCTGAAAAAAATCCAGTCGATCAAGGCGGACGCCCGGCTGTACCTGCGGATCGACACGCCCAATATCGGCAGCGATTGGCCCCTCGCCGGCAAGTTCGGCGCGCACCCCTCCGAGGTGCGCGACATCGTCGTGACGGCGGCGAAGCTCAAGGTCGACCTCGCGGGCGTGGGCTTCCACGTGGGCTCGCAGTGCCGCAATCCCGAGAACTGGCGCGTCGGTATCGAAAAATCGCGCGCAGTTTTCGACCAGATGCAGAAGGCGGGCCTCAATCCGCGGCTTCTGAACATCGGCGGTGGTTTCCCGGTGAGGCATGTCAAGCCGATTCCCGCGATCGAGGTGATCGGCGAGGTCGTCAACCGGGCGTTGGAGGCGTTCCCTGCCGCCGTGAGAGTGATTGCCGAGCCGGGCCGATTCCTGGTCTCCGACGCCGGCTATTTCGTCTGCCGCATCATGGGGACGGCGACCCGCGCGAACAAGCGCTGGATGCATCTGGACGCCGGGCTTTTCGGCGGAATCATCGAGACGGCCGAAGGGCTCAAGTACAAGATCCGCACCGACCGCTCGGGACCGGACATTCCCTGGAACGTTGCCGGACCCACCTGCGATTCGATCGACGTGGTGATGCGCGACGAGCCGCTCCCTTCCGATCTTCAGGAGGGCGACTATATTTACCTCAGGAACGCCGGCGCCTACACCACGGCCTACGCGAGCAACTTTAACGGCTTCCCGCTGCCCGAGATCCGCGTGATCTGACGCCCCGGGGTGCGCAGCGAAGGGCGGCCGCAGCCGTGGCTTGTTGCGCACCGAATATCATGCCCGGGCGGTGTGCCTGAGAGGAGCGGTGGACACGAATTTATCCCAAGCGGGCATCTTGATCGTCGATGACGACTCGAGGAGTCTCTTGGCGCTGCAAGAACTCCTGCAAGGCGTGACGCAAAAAGTCGTTCTTGCACATTCCGGCGAGGAAGCCCTGCGATGCGTCCTGAAAGAGGACTTCGCGGCGATTCTCCTGGATGCGCGCATGCCGGGAGTGGATGGGTTCGAGACCGCCAGATTGATCCGGGAGCGCGAGCGGTCGCGACACACCCCGATCATCTTCCTGACTGGCGCCTACGAGGACGTGCACTCGGTGTTTCGCGGGTACGAGGCCGGGGCCGTCGACTACATCGTCAAGCCCCTGGTTCCGGAAATTCTGAAATCGAAGTTGGCGGTGTTCGTGGAGCTCTACAACAAGAATGTCGTTTTGATTCGTGAGATAGCCGAACGCAAACGGGCCGAAGACCACCTGAGGAAATCGGAGGAGAATTTGCGTGCCCTGGCGGCTCATTTGCAATCCGTGCGCGAGGAGGAATGGACGCGGATCGCGCGCGAGATCCACGACGAGCTCGGTCAGTCGCTGACGGGGTTGAAAATGGACTTGACCTGGGTGGCGAACAGGCTGCCCGGTGATCAGCGGGCGCTCGCCGAGAAGACGAAATCGATGTTCGGCTTGATCGACGACACCATCCAGTCCGTGCGCAAGATCGCCTCGCGGCTGCGGCCGGAGGTGCTGGATCAGCTTGGCCTGACCGCCGCCATCGGCTGGCACGCAGCGGATTTTCGCAAGCGCACCGGCATCCGTTGCAAGCTCTCTCTTCCTTCTGAGACGCCGACGCTCGATCGCGAGCGATCGACGGCGGCGTTCCGTATTTTCCAGGAGTTGCTGACGAACGTCGCTCGGCACGCGAACGCGACCAGGATCGATGTCGCCCTGCGGATAGAATCCGGCGCTCTCGTGTTGACGGTCGAAGACAACGGCAAAGGTATCGCGGAATCCGCGATTGACGACCCGAAATCATTGGGGCTTTTGGGAATGCGGGAGCGCGTCCTTCCATTTGGCGGGAGCATTGAAATCGCCGGGGCCCGGAACAAAGGGACAAACGTGAGAGTGTCCATCCCCCTCGGCTTGAAGTAGAATTTGTGAGCGCACCTGCGGCGACCAGTGCCGCAACCCGATCGTGTTATCGGAACGGCTTCCGGGGAGACTACGCCATGAGAATTCTAATCGCGGACGACCACGCGGTCGTTCGGCGTGGTCTGAAAGAGATCCTGGCTTCAGAGCACGACATGGAAGTGGTCGGCGAAGCCAAGAACGGCGATGAAGCGCTCGAGCTCGTTCGCAAGGTCGACTGGGACGTCGCCGTTCTCGACTTTTCCATGCCCGGCCGAAGCGGAGTAGAGCTGATCAAGGAAATCAAACGCCGGCACCCGGGTCGCCCGGTCCTGGTTCTGAGCATGCTCCCTGAAGAGGCGCACGCCGCGCAGGTGTTCAAGGCCGGCGGCTCAGGCTATATCAACAAGGAAAGCGCCGGCGAGGAGTTGACGGCCGCCATCCGCAAGGTGGCAAACGGGGGCAAGTACGTCAGTGCGAACTTTGCGGAGAAACTGGCAACCGACCTGGCCCCCGACGCCGAAAAACCCCTTCATGAGTCTCTTTCCGACCGCGAGTACCGGGTGATGTGGCTGCTCGCGTCGGGCAAGCAGATCAACCAGATTGCGACGGAGATGTTCCTGAGCCCCAGCACCATCAGCACCTACCGGGCGCGTATTCTCAAGAAACTGAAGTTGACGGACAACGCCGCGCTGGTCCGTTACGCGGTCAAGCAACAGCTCATCTAGGCGCGTAGCCGCGCAGCTACATCGAGTCACCGATTCGCCACAAAAAGATCAAGCTTTCGCTATAAGGAGCGGAAGGCCGGCCGCACTATCATGATTCCGCCAGTCGGGTCACTGTTGAAGGGAGCCATTTAGATCATGGGCGGCGGCGCCATACTAGTAGTCGAAGACGAACCCATCACACAGAAGTTGATCGCGGTCAATCTCGAGCGTGCCGGGCACAAGGTGATGCGCGCGGCGAGCGTACCCGAGGCGGTAGCGGCCATCCGCGAGGTGCTGCCGGATTTGGTGCTTCTCGATTGGATTCTTCCCAACGCGACCGGAGTGAGTTTCGCCAGGCAACTGCGCACCGATCAGCGCACCAAGGACATTCCGATCATCATGCTGACGGGCCGTACGCAGGAAACGGACAAGGTAACGGGGCTCGAAGCCGGAGCGGATGACTACATCACCAAGCCCTTTTCCCCTCGTGAGTTGCTCGCGCGAATCAAGGCCGTGATACGCCGCCGCGCGCCGCTCCTGAGCGACGAGGTCGTTGAAATCGCGGGTTTGAGGCTGGATCCGGCCGCACATCGGATTACCGGCAATGGTCAAAAAATCGATCTCAAGGCTACCGAGTTTCGCCTGCTGCATTTCTTCATGACTCACCCCGATCGAATCTACAGCCGCGCCCAGCTTCTCGACGAAGTCTGGGGGGACCACGTTTTCGTGGAGGAACGCACCGTGGACGTCCACATCCGCAGAGTGCGGCAAGTGCTCGCCCCGAGTCGTCACGAAGGTCTGATAGAGACCGTACGCGGAATGGGTTACCGCTTCCGTCGCCAGCCGGCTTGAGGCTCAGAAGGCGTCCTGCTTTTTGAGCAGGACAAAGACCGTCTTGACCACTATCTGCAAATCGAGCTGCAGCGACCAGTTTCTCAGGTATTCGAGATCATGCTCGATGCGCGCTTGCATCTTGTCGAGCGTATCGGTCTCACCGCGCAAACCGTTGACCTGAGCCAGCCCGGTGATGCCCGGCCTGACTTTGTGCCGGATCATGTAGCCCTTGATCAACCGGCGGTACATCTCGTTGTGCGCCACCGCGTGGGGGCGCGGGCCGACGACGCTCATGCGGCCCTGCAGCACGTTGAAAAACTGCGGCAGCTCGTCGAGCGAGAATTGCCGCAGAAACGCACCGAAACGGGTTACGCGCCGGTCGTTGCGAGTGGCCTGCTTGATCACATTTCCATCTTCGAGCACGATCATCGTGCGGAACTTGTAGACGACGATTTCCTTGCCGTCGAGTCCGTAGCGGCGCTGCTTGAACAGCGTCGGCCCGGGAGAAGTCAGCTTTACGCCGATTGCGATGGCAAGCATGACAGGCAAGATCAAGGCGAGGATCGCCGATGCGAGGACGATGTCGCTCGCGCGCTTGATCAGACCATTGATTCCGTAGAACGGAGTTTCGCAGGCGGCAAGGACCGGAATGCCGCCGATCGTATCCGTGCGCGCTTGAATCAAATCGAAAAGGAAGATGTCCGGCACGAAGTAGATCGAGGCTGTCGTGTCGTGCAGCTCGTCGAGCAGTTTGAGGATGCGGGGCTGCGAAGCCATGGGCAGCGTGATGTAGATCAGATCGACATGATGTGTTTTCACGTACACCGCGACCTGATCCAGCGCGCCGAGGCTCTCGCCGGGCTCGACACTGCCCAGGCGCTCGGGGCTGCGATCGTCGAAAAAACCGGCCAAGCGGATGCCCAGAAACGGGGTGCCCCGAATCCGTTCAGCGAGCTTGCGCCCGAGCTCGCCTTCACCTGCGATGACGGCGACTCGTTGCACACCCTCCGCCGCGAGCAGGCGCGGCAGAACCACGGGCATGAGCGCGCGCGCAGCGAACAACGCGACCGGAGCGGCGAATACCCACGTGACGATGACGCGCGGATCAAAGGAGTTGAGTGTTCGCGTCGCCCAACCGATAAGCAGCAGGAGTGCGACGACCACAAACCAGCTTGACGCGACGTCACCAGCGAGCGCGCTGCGGCTGGTGCCTTTCGAAGAGGTTCCGGGAAAGGTCAGCGAGAACACGATCAGCGCGAGAATCAGATACGGGCCTTCGAACGTCTTGCCGAACGCAAAGGCGGACAGCAGCAGCGCGCCGATCGCCACAAGAGGATCGAGCGTCGCCTGCACCAGCGCCGCAGGCGCGAGCCGATGGTCGAGGAATAGGCGATGGGGTTGGTGCGCAGCGAGCAAAGTGGAAGGGGGCAAGGTCGAAGTGAGCCGTGAGGGATATCAGAGGACACGGTAGCGCCCAAATGCAAACCTTGCGGACACGACGGGTTAGCTCCAAAGAACTATTTTCATGGGCGGCGCATATCGCGGGCATCTGCAGTTGCAGGAAACCATGACGCGCGAAATTTTCGCTTCGCCCAGCGGAAGCAGCGCCCTATGGCTACCGCGCGACGCGTTCGCGGATCGGCGCCGCCGGCGCCTTGCCGAAGACTTCGCTGCCGGGTAGCGTGAGCGAAGTACGAATACAAACAATGGGTTGCTTAGGGGACTCCGCGCCCAAAATCATTTCAGGCAGTTCATTTTCATTTAATACGCGCTCCTCATATTAGGCACGCTACTAACACATTTACCTAGGACGAGTCTTGGATTCCGGGAGGTTGTCTTATGCAAGCAAGCGAACACCAGCTCATTGCAGAACGTCATCCCGAGCTGTCCGGCTATCAGTCTGAAGCCCCAGTGAGCGGCGGCACGTCCGGTAGCGCGGCCCTATTGGATCCTCTTGAGCTCGAATCGCTCAAGCTCATCATGGATGCCTCGCTTCGGGTGCATGCGCGACACCACTTTTTTACGTGGACCCAGGGCTTGCTGCAAGACCTGGTCAAGCATGAGGCGCTGATCTGTGCCCTGCGCAGTGCCGAGCCGATGTCTTTTCACGTCGACAGTTTTTCGACGTCCCCTCTCGAGCCAGCGCTCTTCAGCGACATGTTCCGCCAGGACACGTCCCTGGTGCCGCACATCATCAAGACCTGGGAAGAAAACTCCTACCGGCCGGTCGTCTGTGAAATGGGGGCCGCCGGTCCGTTCGCCCAAAGCTCGCTGGCGCGCGAGCTAAGCCGCATCGGAACGGACACGGTGATCACGCACGGAACCTACGACGCCTACGGGAAGCCGGTGAGCCTGTTCACTTTCGCCTGCCGGGCGCAGACGATGAGTCAAAAGCAGCTCTATTGCATAGAACTGATCGTGCCGTTCCTGCACCAGGCATGGGTGCGCACCCAGATCGACCGGCCGGCAGAAAGCGCCGGCGCACATCCCGGCGGTGCCGGCCTTCTTACTTCGCGCGAGCAGGAAATCCTGAGGTGGATTCACCTCGGCAAGAGCAACATCGAGATCGGAACCATCCTGGAGATCAGCCCGCTGACGGTAAAAAATCACGTACAGAAGATTCTGCGCAAGTTGAATGTTCAAAACCGCACTCAGGCCGTCGTCAAGGCGCTGACGCTGCGCATTCTAAACAACTGAATCCGGTGAAATCGGGCCGGCACCCTTAGTTCTGTCTACCCATTGTCGCGCGGCGAAACACTCGACTCAGTGTCACGTTGACCTTTTACTCTCCGCAGTGATTCATATCGGTTCTTGAGAGGAAGGTACGATGAGAAGAAAGCTGATGCTCGAAGCGCTTGCCGCGTGGCTCGCATTGGCGGCGGTGTCCGGCCAGGCTTGTGCTTCCATACAAACCGGCGCCAACAGCGTATTGACGATGGTCGCCAATCCGATGGTCATTGATCCACGGACCTCTCTGGATGAAATCACGACGCCGTATTCAGACGGAAAGGTCCCCGCGAACGGCAGCATCCGCGCCAAGACAGACGTTGCGCTACTGACTTCGGGTGCGGTCGCCCGGAAGGGAACCCCGGCCCGCCCGACGAACGGCTTGCATACGCCGGCCCGAGAATTAAAACAGCGGGTGACGTTCAACCGGCACGAGGTGGTCGGTGCGCCGCAGCCGCAGGCAGTGCTCGTGGCGGCAAGCGGCGGCAGCGACCTGGACGCGGAGAAATTCTATGTCGTCGCCAACGCCAAACCCGCTCCGGGGCCCACAGTCCCCGAGCCCGGCAATTGGGCCACGGTGTTGGCGGGGCTGCTCGGGGTGATCGCGATCGCGCGTCGCCGCATGTCCCTGTGATGAGGCGTGAAGGAACGCAAGCGGACAAGACCTAGTTCACGCGTGTCGTGGTACGTTTTCGGGTGTGGATTCCAGTCACCCGAGCTTGGTCGTCTGTCCGAGGCGACAGTGACTCCACGCCGCGGCGCGCAGAGGCGCATCCACCTTTGGTTTCGAATCGCAGGCGGCACAATTGCCGTCGTCGGGCTTTTTCTGCCGGCGATGGAAGCATTTGCATTGTGGGATGACAAGCTCACGCTGTTCGCCGAGGAAAAAGCCACTTACGACGACAACGTGTTCCGCCTCTCGAAGGATGTGGATCCTGCAATTGTCATCCTCTCGTCCTCGAAGGGAGATACGTACCGGACCACCTCACTCGGGTTCAACCTGGATGCGCCGGTAAGTCGCCAGCGTTTCCAGGCGGGCTACACGTGGAACGAAAACCGCTACAACCGATTTAACGATCTCGACAACGAAGGCCACGACGCGCGGGCGATCTGGCTATGGCAGCTCGGCAACGACCTGAGCGGGCAACTGGGGTATACGGAAACCTCCGCGCTGGCGTCATTTGCGTTCACTCAAAGCAGGACGCTCGATCGCCTCAGGACACGGCAGGCCTTGTTCAATGGCGCCTATATGGTTACACCGCGCTGGCGGCTCCAAGCGGGGGTGAGAGGACTCGACCAGACGAATGGCGATCCACAGCGACAGATCTACGATATCAACGTTCGCTACACCGATGTCAGCGTGAGTTATGTCACTCCGGCCAATACCTCCGTGGGCTTCAGCTCGCGGACCGAGGACGGCCGTTTTCCGAATCCCGGGATTTCCGTGGACAATGCCTACCGTCAGGGCAGTGTGGGCATCGTTGCCGACTGGACTTTGAGCGGCGCGACGCACCTGAGCGCGCGCGCCGATCGGGTCAGCCGGCGCTACGCGCATGTACCGGAACAGAATTTCGATGGCAACACCGCGCGGGCCCAGTACGACTGGAAGCCGACCGGCAAGTTTTCGCTGGCTGCAGTCGTCCAGCGGGACATATTCCCGTACGTGGATATCGGCTCCAGCTTCGTGCTCGTGAAAGGGGTCACGCTGCGCCCGACACTCAGCCTCACCGAAAAAATCGACGTGTCGGGGACCTTCGATCACGGCATTAGGGACTACCTTGGCAATCCGGGGCAGGCGCCCGCAGTTTCTCCGAACCGAACCGACCGAGTGCGCTCGGCAACGGCAGCGGTCTCGTATCGGCCCGCTCGGAACGTGACTTTGCAAGTGAGCGCGCAGCGCGAGAGTCGCTCTTCGAACACTGCCCTTGTCGATTATCTAACTAACGTCGTATTTGCGAGTTTGCGGATCGGGTTCTAGGTTACATCGGCGGGGTCTGCCTGAAAGATCGGCCTGAGCAAGAATGGAAGCGACCGGTCTCGACCGTCCGGGGGATTCCCCGACGATCTCGACCGGCGCTATCCGGTGATGCGCTTCCGAGCGTTCACAGGCAGGGCGGCATCCCGTTCAGGCTTCGACCGGCTGGGTTGCGACGCAGTCTCTCCAATCAGCGAAGCGTGACCGACCAGGCGTTGCCCGGCACCGCGCTGACGGCAGCGCTGCTCGAAATCGTGGCGCCGTTCATGAGATAGATCAGGTTCTCGCCGGTCGCGCTGTTGCGCCACAGGATGTCGGACTTGCCGTCTCCATCGAAGTCACCGACCCCCGCAACGCTCCAGTTGGCATCCGTGATCGTGGCGAATACAGCGCCGCTCGAAAGCGTGGCGCCGTTCATGAGCCAGATCGTGTTCTCGCCGGTCGTGCCGTTGTGCCACAGGATGTCCGACTTGCCGTCTCCATCGAAGTCGCCGACCCCCGCGATGCTCCAGTTGATGTCCAGCCCGCCGACAGGGGAATTGAGCGAAAGCGTGGTGCCGTTCATGAGCCACATCGCGTTTTCGCCGGTCGCGCTGTTGCGCCACAGGATGTCTGACTTGCCGTCTCCATCGAAGTCGCCGACCCCGGCAATACTCCAGTTGAGGTCTGCCACCGTAGCGACCGCGGTGGCGCTCGAGACCCTGACGCCGTTCATGAGATAGATCATGTTTTGGCCGGTCGCGTTGTTGCGCCACAGGATGTCGGACTTGCCGTCAGCGTTGAAGTCACCGACCCCTGCAATGCTCCAGTTGGGATCCGTGATCGTAGCGATTACGGCGCCGCCCAAAAGCGTGGTGCCGTTCATGAGCCAGATCGCGTTCTCGCCGGTGGCGCGGTTGTGCCACAGGATGTCGGCCTTTCCATCCCCGTTAAAATCACCGACTCCTGCAATCCCGTAGTTGAGATCCGCCACCGCGTTGATGGATATGCCAGCGGAAAGCGTGGCGCCGTTCATGAGCCAGATGGTGTTTTCTCCGGTCGCGCTGTTGCGCCACAGGATGTCGGACTTGCGGTCGCTGTTGAAATCGCTGCCGACCAGACGGCTCACCAGCGTTTTCACCGAGACCGGTGCGGTCCATGCCGAGTTGTTTCCGGCCGCATCAAAGGCACTCACGCGGTAGTTATAAGTGGTTCCTGCGGTCAGGCCGCTGTGAGTGAAAAACCTCGTGGTCGTAGTGGCAAGCGCTACGTCGTTGAGATAGACATAGTAGCCCTTGACAGCGACGTTATCGGTTGAGGCGTTCCAGGTCAGGCTGATCCGGGTTTGTGAGACCTTCCTTCCGTTGAGGCCCGTAGGGACGGAGGGTGCTTGGGTGTCGGGCGCCGCCTGTGTCGTCACCGAGACCGGTGTGGCGGTCCAAGCCGAGTGATTAGGCACCGCATCGTAAGCGCTCACGCGGTAGTTGTAGGTGGTGCCCGCGGTCAATCCGGTGTGCTGGAAAGATGTCGCCGTCGTAGTGGTCAGCGCCACGTCATTGAGGTAAACAGAGTAGCCGACCACGCCGACATTGTCGGTCGAAGGGTTCCACGAAAGATTGATCTGGCTCGAGGACACCGCCGTGCCGACAAGGCCGGTGGGAACAGAAGGTGCGATGGTGTCGGGTGCGGCTTGAGTGGTCGCGCTCGCCGAGGTTGATTGGGCGGAAGCATTCCCCGCGGCGTCGATGGCCTGGACGGTGTAAGAGTAGCTGGTGGAAGCGCTAAGGCCGGTGTTTTGATAGGCGGTCACTGCCCCTAGAGTGGTGATCAAGGCGCCGGCGCGGTAGACGCGGTAGCCGGTCACTCCGACGTTGTCGGTGGAAGCGGTCCAGGAGAGATTGATCTGCGAAGAAGAGACCGCGGACGCGAGAAGCCCGGTCGGGGTCGAGGGAGCGATGGTGTCGGCTGCCGGCGGCGTCGTCACCGAGACCGGTGTGGCGGTCCAGGCCGAATAGTTAGGGACGGCGTCGGCGGCGCTCACGCGGTAGTTGTAGGTGGTGCCCGCGGTCAATCCGGTGTGCTGGAAAGATGTCGCCGTCGTGCTGGCGATCAGCGCGTCGTTGAGGTAGACCTGGTAGCTTGTCACGGCGACGTTATCGGTTGAGGCATTCCAGGTCAGATTGATCTGGCTCGAGGACGCCGCCGTGCCGACGAGACCGGCGGGCACAGAGGGGGCTTGGGTGTCAGCGGCGGCTAGAGTGGTCGCGCTCGCCGCGGCTGATTGAGCGGAAGTATTCCCCGCGGCGTCTACGGCCTGGACGGTGTAGGAGTAGCTGGTGGAAACGCTAAGGCCGGTGTTTTGATAGGTGGTCACCGCTCCCAGAGTGGCGATCAAAGTGCCGGCGCGGTATACGCGGTAGCCGGTGACGCCCACATTGTCGGTGGAGGCAGCCCAGGAGAGATTGATCTGCGAGGAAGAAACGGCCGAGGCGGAAACTGCGGTCGGGGTCGAAGGGGCGATGATGTCGGGGACCGGGGGAACTGCTTTTAGCAGGATTGCGGCGTTATGGCCGCTCAAGGAGATCGAGTTTACGATCGGGATGGAGTCGAGCAGCGACAACAGATTGTCGTGCGTGAGCAGCCTGGAAGCCTGCGGCAAGGTCAGCAAGGCCACGTTGTTCGGGGTCGGGTTGACGTAGATGTAGCCCTTGTCGAACTCCCTGGAGTAGATATTCACACCGCCGATCGTCGTGACGGTATAGGAACCCAAGGCCCTGCCTAGGTCTATCTTGTCGTACTCGTCATACCACCAGATCCTGTTGTAGCTCCCGCCGTTTCCAAAGAAACCGAAATACGCGTTGTTGAGCGTGTCGTTCTTGCCGAGCAGGAAGGAGCCCAGCGCGTACCAAAGCGTCTGCCAGTAAGTGACGGGCTGGCCCCAATTGTCCGTTCCGGATTGTCCTTCCGACAGAGTCGTACTGCTGAACATGGCGACCTTGGAGTTCCTGATTGCGCCCATAACGTCGACTTGGCTCTTCCAGTTCGCCTCCGCAAAAAACTGAGTCGCCCAAGGGCCATACGTGACGGCGAAGGCGCCCTCTTCGGCCAGCACGTCCGGGGGATTAGGGCCCGCGTCCAGGGCGAGCCATGCGGCAGCTCCTGCGGGCAAGTACGACGAGCCTTTGTTGCACCAGAGCTTCTGACCGTATCCGTGCAGGCCGGCGGCGATCCCGCTCGTGAAACTGTTCATCGCGTTGGACCAAGATGCATCAGTAGGGTACTTGCTTGAAGTGGCCGAATATCCTCCTGCCGACGAAAAGGTCAAACAGTTGTCGGCGTGGACGCCGTCGGCGACCCAGGGCTGATTGGCGACATCAGTCCTGACCGCCTCCACCCAGTACGCCTGGTAGGCGGTGTTGCCGAAGTCCATCAGATGCCAGAATTGATTGGCGCCGACGTTGGAAAAGGCGACGCTGTAGATGCGGTTGCCCGAGGAGTCGAGCAGGTAGAAATCGGGGTGATTGCCATTGAGGGTCCCCATAGAGTGCCCTCGTGAGACGTTGTACCTGCCGAGTCCGTTGATGGACATAGGGGGTGTCGCATCCATATAGTTCTGCGTTTCCGGCCCCATCTCATAGAGGTAGATGCCGATGCTGGGATTGAGAGCCTTGATCGCCGACCATGTGTTGGGAGCTATTTGGTTGTAGCGGAAACGGTCGATGTCGAGGAGGTCGAACTTCGCCAGTTTCGCGGCGTCGGCAGCGACGAGCGCGGGGGCTCCGCCGTAATAGACGAGGAACGTCGGGATAAATTTACTCGAGCCGGAGACTTGCGCCGCGAGAGGCAAAGCTACGCCCAGAAGAAGCGCAAAGGCAACCGCGCGGGTTGCAACCACTGCGCGCCGGCATCTGGCGGTGGTGATCGAGACGCAACGGTTCGACAGTTTCATGACGACCTCGGTGTAGCGGAATCGTGACAAGCAGTGGAGGGATCATGACGAACGCATAAGGTTTTGACGCTGACGGAATGCACATCAACTCGCCAAACCCGCTTCGAAAAACCCTAGGCCAGCTCGGGTTCGTCCCGATGCGAGAGCGGGGACTGGACGTTAAAGATCAGCGGGAACAGTTCGTTGTCGTAGTGCGGTAACTACGATCTAGTTCGAAAGAACCAAGGATCTGCGAGCCGCGCGCATCGCGCAAAAAGAGAGAAAAATTCACGCTGGAGATCGCGTGTTTCAGGAATGCGGATTCCTCATACAGGAAATGCCGCGAGGCCTTTGGTAGCTCAGGAGACCGGCTGGCAATCAGTCAATGGCTGGACAGTGCAGGGTGCAACCCGAGCAGTGGCATCGGACGACCTTGCGCATCAAGCTTCGCGGACTGTGCGGACGCGCCTTCGTGGCTGGCGTTCAGGTAGTCCGATCGGACCAGGCCAGGAAATCATCCATAAACGTCGTGCGGCTATCTTGCCGCTCTATGCGTTTGCAATTCAGGTCATTTACCGACGGAATCTTCGTCTCGACGAGCGCAGCGCGACGATTCGCTGCGCTGCTTTGTCTCGCGGCAATGACACTGTCGGCGGCGAGCTTTGGCCAGTCGCGCGAGATTCTCGGGGAAGGTGATTCTGTCCGCATCACGGTTTTCCAGAACCCAGATCTCACGACCGAGACGCGTATCTCCGAGCGGGGAACCATCACTTTTCCCCTGATCGGCGAAGTCGTGATCGCTGGACTGACGCCCGCGGGGGCAGAGGTGCATGTTGACAAACAATTGATTGGGGGAAAGTT
>Ga0137418_10004259_pt1 | contig 13149 bp, 7 predicted proteins | sample CZODoug3_1_2_16f_FD_122242 | JGI IMG/M metagenome (GOLD analysis project Ga0137418, IMG submission 122242) | Vadose zone soil fungal communities from Angelo Coast Range Reserve, California, USA - CZODoug3_1_2_16fungal (Hybrid Assembly) | ecosystem: Environmental > Terrestrial > Soil > Vadose...
ACGGACAGCGCACCCAGGACGATCTTGAACAAGGGAGTCGAAGGAAGATTCTTCCCCGCTGCCGAGAACGTCCACGTCTCGTACAGAAAAACGTGAACCAGAAACAGAATGGACTGAAAAATGGCCAGAAAGCCGATGAAGCGTCCTTTTATTCGCATGTGGCTTTAGATTCGCGGAACACCCAAAAGGTCATCTGCGAACTTACGGGTCCCCGGGACGGTCGGCTACGAGGAATAGACTCACAGCGCCAGAATCCGCGAGCCTTTCACCTCATGCTCCCCTCGATGGCGCGAAAATTTTGGTCGGGAACCCATTTCAGCTACAATCGCGGCTGCGTTGGACGCGGCGAACCCACTTGCCCTGTGGGTGCAACGCCAAAATGGTGGTTTCGAGGTAGGCAAATGAGTGGTCACTTATGGCCGGTCTGGCCGCGTGTTCGGCTCGCTTCCGCAGCGGTACTCCTTACCGGACTGCTTTGCACAGTTTTCCTCCTCTCCGTCGCCCAAGCCCAGGAGCGCCGCGAACGCGAGCCTAACAGCGTCTACGCCGAGCGCCGGACCAAAATCGCCGCGGAGTTGGACGGGCCGGTCATTCTTTGGGGTTACACGGGCCGCGAAGAATCCGCTCAGACCTACATTTTTCACCAGGAGGATGGCTTCTACTACTTGACAGGCCATAACGAAGAGGGCGCCGGCCTGATTTTCCTGCCGCCCGCAAAGAACGGCTCCACGAAAGATAGCTGGACCGGCCCGCGAGAGATGCTGTTCCTCCCGCCGAAGGATCAGGCCAAGGAAAAATGGAACGGCGTTCGCATGTCCCCTTCCGACCCGGGGATTCAGGCGCGGACCGGCTTCGCCGCGGTCGAAGCTTTTCCGGAGATGCGGGCGACTGTGGAGAGGCTGGCGAAGCTGTATCCAACTTTGTTCACGATTTTGCCATACGAAAAAGAAAACGGCGGCTACCCGCACGAAAAGGCCGTAGTTGAATGGCTACAGCTCGCCGCGCCGCAAGCCAAGTTGAAAGACGTTCGCCAGCAGATCAACGCGTTGCGGCAGATCAAGTCCCCAGGCGAACTTGGTTTCTTGCAGAAGGCCATCGATCTTTCGCTCGATGCGCATCTCGAAGCGATGAAAACTATGCGGCCCGGCCTGTACGAATATCAGGTCGGCGCAAAAATGGTGGAAGTACACGCCTGGGGTGGTTCAGAAGCGGAGGGCTACGCTCCCATCGTCGGCGCCGGCCCGAATTCCACGGCGCTGCACTACGACAAGCTCGATCGCAAGATCGCGGACGGCGACATCGTGGTTCTCGACGTGGGCGCGCAGTATGCCGGTTATACCGCGGACATTACGCGCACGATTCCCGCGAACGGTGAGTTCACTCCGCGCCAGCGCGAAATTTATTCGATTGTGCTCGGCGCTCAGAATGCCGCGCTCGCGATGCTCAAGCCGGGCAACAACATCTGCAAGAAGGGCGACAATAGCGCCTATAAGGTTTCCTACGACTACATCAATTCGCACGGAAAAGATCCGCACGGCAAGCCGCTGGGCCAATACTACATTCATGGCTTGAGTCATCATATCGGCCTGGATGTTCATGACCCGGGCGAGTATTGCGCGCCATTGCGGCCGGGCATGGTCATCACCGTGGAGCCCGGCATCTACATCCCCGAAGAAAATCTTGGCGTTCGAATCGAAGACGACGTCCTGATCACCGAATCCGGCTACAAATTTCTGAGCGAGCGCCTCACCCGCGACCCCGACGAAATTGAAAAGATCATGGCCGCCGCCGCGAAACAGCGCGCCAAAGAATCCAAAAAGGGCGACGATTGACCGGCTTCACGGAGCGCCCTTATACTCTATATTCGCGCTGGACATGGATTTTGCGCCAGCGTGCCTCGAGTCATTCCGAGAGCAGTGCGGGAGCGAACTTTTACCCTTAGCCTGTCGAAAGGTTACTTCGCCCTCCGGAATTTCCGAAATCAGCAAACTTTCTAGGGGGCGTCGATTCCCGCCAGTCGGGATCGCACAAGACAATGAGCAGCGTCAAAGCGACACAACTCCGCCCCGGCATGGTCATCCAGCACGAAGGCCAGCTTTACAGCATCTTCAGCGTTGATCATCGCACACCCGGCAACAAGCGCGGCTCGATGCAAACCCGCATGAGAAACCTCCGCACGGGTGCGATCATCGACTACCGGTTCCGCGCCGAAGAATTCGTGGACCGCGCCATCCTTGATGAAGTCGAGTTCGAGTACCTCTACAGCGAGGGTGACGATTTTCACTTCATGAACACGAAAAACTACGAACAGATGCAGATGAGCCGTGAAGAGCTGGGCGAGTCCGTCTACTATTTGATCCCCAGCACCATCGTGAAGGTCGAATATTTCGAGGAGAAACCGATCGGCGTGGACTTGCCCGACACCATGGATATGAAAGTGATCCAGACCGAGCCGACGCTGCAGAAGGCCACCGCCAGCGCAGTTATGAAACCCGCGACGCTCGAAACCGGCCTGGTGGTCCAGGTGCCGCCTTTCGTGAATGAGGGCGACAGGATCAAGGTGGATACCTCGGAAGCCCGTTACGTTCAGCGCGTTGAGTAATTCTTGGTTCTCTGCTTTTGTACGCGGTTCGTAGACGATAGCAACTTGAGTTTCCGCCTCCGCAGCCAATCTCAGCGCAAGCCGGGAATTAGAAGCAGCAGCACGGCGTCCCGGCTCAGGCCGGGGCGCCTTTTGTTTTTCTCTTAATGTTTTCCCGCTGAACCCGCCGCGGATTTCTCGCCGGCAGGATGCGCGCCAAATACACGATCGAAGATGGCGTCCACATAGCGAAGCTGCCGCTGGAGATCAAAAGTGTGCGCGAGTGCTTTCGCATCGAGGTACTTCGCGATGCGCGCATCCGTCGCAACACGGTCCCGGAAATTCGTGTCTGACTCCCACGCGGCCATGGCGTTTTCCTGCACCGCCTTGTAGGCGTCATCCCGGGGCATACCCTTCTCCACCAGGTCCTGTAGCAATTGTCCCGAGTAAACGAGACCGTGGGTGGATTCCAGGTTGCGGAGCATGCGTTCAGGGAAAACGCGCATCTGGCCGAGGATGGCGGTCATTTTGGAAAGCATGTAGTCCACAAGAATGGTGGAATCGGGAAGGATGATTCGTTCCACCGAGCTGTGAGAAATGTCGCGTTCGTGCCACAAGGCGACGTTTTCAAACGCGGCGAGCATGTTCGAACGCACGAGGCGCGCGAGGCCGCAGATCTGCTCGCAGGTGACGGGATTGCGCTTGTGAGGCATCGCGGAGCTGCCGCGCTGCTCGCCGCTGAACGGCTCTTCTGCTTCGCGGACTTCAGTGCGCTGCAGATGTCGAATTTCGAGCGCGATTTTTTCGAGCGTGGCGGCGATAAGCGCGAGGGCGCTGAGATATTGCGCGTGGCGGTCGCGCTGAATCACTTGCGAAGCGACGGGAGCAACGCTGAGCCCAAGGCGTTTGCAGATACGTTCTTCCATTTCCGGGCCAAGATGCGAGGCGTTGCCGACGGCACCGGAGATTTTTCCGACAGCTATCTGCGCGGCGGCTTCGCGGAAACGCGCGATATTGCGCTGGTTTTCCGCAAACCAATTCGCGATCTTCAGGCCAAACGTGATGGGCTCGGCATGAATGCCGTGAGTGCGGCCTATTTGCGGGGTGTGGCGAAATTCGTGTGCGCGAAGATCGAGGACTTCGCCAAACATGACGAGACCGCGTTCGATCAACTTTGATGCATCACGAACCTGGAGGGCCTGCGCGGTGTCGACGACGTCATTCGAAGTCAGGCCGTAATGAAGCCAACGAGCCGCCGCGGGATCTCCGATGGAATCTCCGACGGCCATGGTGAAGGCGATGACGTCGTGCTTCACGCGAGATTCGAGCTCGTTGATTCGTGTGACATCCACTTTCGCGCGGGAGCGAATCGCGGCGGCTGCATCCTTCGGGACCAGGCCTGCTTCGGCAAGGGTCTCCGTGGCGGCAAGCTCGACTTCGAGCCACTTTGAGAACTTATTGGCCTCGCTCCAAACGTGGCCCATCTCCTGGCGCGTATAGCGTGGTATCAATGCCTTCTCCCCAAAAACAGAAAGAAAATTGCGCGGGCGGTCCCCCCGGTGTTTCCTCCTTCCATGATACCGCAGATGGGGAAATGTGCACGGCGCGAGGATTCCGCTACCCGGTGTCCGAAAATGGGATGGGCAGTCGCGGAAGCGAGCGATTGGCACCGGGAAAGCGAAAGGACAGCACCGATAACACGCTAAGGAAAAAGGAGTTGGCGGCGCCAGCAGTGCGGCAAGGGAGTTGCACGAGGCAAGGATGTAGGGTGTCTACAGGCTGGGGAGTAGGATGTCGACAGCCTTGGATGGAACAAAGGGCAGGGTCATGACGTCATAAACAAGAGAGCAAGCAAGAAAAACCGTGTGGCAAGAGTATTCGAGGGACCTGATGGGGCAAGGGATTATCTGAGGGACAAAGCGATGGCTGAGAAGAGAGAGCGGTACCAGAACCGGATTGAGCTTTTGCAGGGGACGCTGGACCTGCTGATTTTGCAGACTCTGCAATGGGGGCCGCAACATGGCTATGGGATTAGCGTGGCGATCCGGAACCGCTCCGGTGAGTTGCTGCAGGTGGATACCGGGTCACTTTATCCGGCGCTGCACCGGCTGGAAAAACAGAAATGGATCAAGGCGGAGTGGAGAATCTCCGAAAACAAGCAGCGGGCAAAGTTTTACCAACTGACGGCCGCCGGAAAGAAGCAACTGACCAAGGAACGCTCGAAGTGGTCGCAGCTTTCGGATGCGATTGCCGGGGTACTGAACCCGGAGCAGAGGTGACCGGTGAGATTTTGGCGGCGGAAGAAGCGGGAAGCAGAGCTTGACGAGGAATTGCGGAGCCATCTGGAAATGGCAAAGCAGGAGCGCGTGGAGGGGGGTGATACGGTGGATGAAGCCGAGCGCGCAGTGCGGCGTGAATTTGGAAATATCGAGTTGGTGAAAGAAGTGACGAGGGGAGCGTGGGGTTGGCGGTGGCTGGAGGAGTTCGTCGAGGACGCGCGGTACGGGCTGAGAAGGATGCGCAAGTCTCCCGGGTTTACTGCGATTGCCGTACTGACGCTTGCATTGGGCATCGGAGCGAACACTGCCATCTTCAGCCTGGTGAATGGGATTCTGCTCGTTTCCCTGCCATATCCCAACCCCGAACGGCTCGTCAGCGTAACAGGCGCCTACCCGAAAGGCGCCATTGTTGCGATGCGTGAGCAGGTGCATACGATGGATGTGGGAGCCTACGACGAAGGTCAAGAGCTCAACTTGACTGGTCTTGGGGAGCCAGTACGACTCACCGGAACTTTGGTATCCGCGGAATTGTTTTCCATCCTCGGCGCGCGGCCCGAGCTGGGAAGAACGTTTTATCCTGGCGAGGATGTTCCGGGCCAGGACAACTTCGTGATTTTGAGCCACGCCCTATGGGAGCAACGCTTCGGAGGCGATGCCAGCATCCTTGGCCGGTCGATCGAACTTGGAGGCGTGAACCGCCTGGTGATTGGCGTGATGCCAGCCGAGTTTCGTTTTCCATCCACGAAGACGCAAGTGTGGATTCCATTGCACAACGATCTGCGAAATGCAGTGAGCTTCTGGGCGGGCGACTTCATGCCCGGAATCGGGCGGCTTCGCCCCGGTTCGACGATCCAGCAGGCACAAACCGAGATTCGAATGTTTCAATCGCATGTGGGGGCGCTATTTCCCTGGCCGATGCCCGCGAGCTGGAACGCCAATGCCAGCGCAGTGCCGCTCCAGATCGGAATGGTCGCCGACGTGCGCGCCCGACTGCTGATTCTGCTCGGAGCCGTCGCAACGGTCCTGATGATTGCGTGCTCGAACGTCGCCAATCTGACGCTTTCACGCGCGGCGACGCGCGAGAAGGAGATCAGTATTCGTTCCGCGTTGGGCGCCGGGCGGCAGCGAATTACCCGGCAGCTCCTCACCGAGAGTGTGTTGCAAGCGTTGTTCGGGGGATTGCTCGGATTAGCTTTTGCCAAAGAGGGGCTCGTTCTGCTCAAGTCGGTGCTGCCTACGGACACGCCACGTTTGGCCGAGGTGCACATAGATTGGCGTGTGCTGGTGTTTACAGGTACGCTGGCAATACTGACAGGCGTTGTTTTCGGACTTGCTCCCGCTCTTCACTCTGCGCGCGCGGCTCTGACGGAGGCACTGAAGTCTGGCGGTCGCGGCACATCCGCATCCGTGTCCCAGCGTTTACGAAGCTCGCTTGCGATCGCCCAGGTGGCGTTTGCAGTGTTGCTGGTGATCGCCGCTGGACTCATGATTCGAAGTTTCTGGGCGCTATCACACGTGGACGCGGGCTTTCGTCCCGAACACATCCTGACCGCACGCATCACTCCCAACGAATCGTTTTGTAGCGATTCGAAGCGTTGCTTGGCCTTCTATCGCAGCGTGCTCGATCAGGTTCAAGCCTTTCCTGGCACCAGTGCCGCCGCGCTTGTGAACACTCTTCCCCTTGGGGGAAGGGTGAGCAAGCGCTCTCTCGATGTCGAGGACCACGAAGTTCCTCCAGGTGAGGACGTTCCACTTTTCTGGCTCAATGTCGTGACTCCCGAATACTTTCGCGTGATGGGGATCCGTCTCCTGTCGGGCAGAGGGTTCAGCGATTCGGATGTCTCCGGGGCTCTGGTGGCGGTCGTCACTGCCGAGACGGCGCGGCGCTTCTGGCCCAATCAGGGCGCCGTCGGGAAGCACATCAGGCTGCTCGACGACAAAGACTGGCGCACCATCGTTGGTGTGATTCCAGATGTGCGCGCGTACGATCTTCAGCGAAACGTCCCCGATTGGATCGGCGGCACTGCTTATGTGCCGTACAATCCGGCGGCTACGCTCGAAGACGGGCGAATACCTGCAGAGATGACCATAGCCATCCGAACTGCTTCGGATGACTCGCAAATCGCGGCGACGCTTCGCAACAGTGTCGCCGACCTAAACCAGGAAGTGCCAGTCAGCGAAGTGAAGACCATGAGTGCAGTTGTTTCGGAAGCTGTATCTACGCCTGCATCCACGACGGTCCTCTTGGTCGCATTTGCTGCTTTGGCGCTGGTCCTGGGTACGATCGGCATTTATGGCGTTCTTTCTTTTCTCGTGTCGAATCGCACCCGCGAGATCGGTGTTCGCATGGCGCTGGGAGCCCAAAGAGGGGATGTGCTGCGGTCCGTGATGGGGGAAGGGGCGAAGTTGTCGCTGGCGGGGATTGGCTTGGGAATGGCGAGCGCATTTGCAGTGATGCGGGCATTGTCAGGTGAATTGTACGGCGTGGGCGCGACAGACCCGCTGACGTTTTGCGGAGTGGCAATTCTCGTTGCCGTCGTGGCAATGACCGCGTGTTATGTACCGGCACGGCGAGCGATGCGGGTCGATCCGGTGGTGGCGCTGAGGCACGAATAGAAATTAGAAATTGGAAAAAGAGGAGCCGTGATGAGCTGGTTGAGGGAACTCTTTGGCAAACGGAAGCGTGAAAAGGAACTTGAGGAGGAAGTGCAGAGCCATCTGGAGATGGCGAGCCGGGGGCATGCGGAGCAGGGTAAAACGGCCGAGGAGGCGGAACATTCAGCGCGGCGGGAGTTTGGCAACGTGGCATTGGTGAAGGAAATGACGCGCGAGGTGTGGGGTTGGCCTTCGCTTGAGCGAATGGTGTACGACGTGCGGTTTGGGCTGCGCATGCTTGCGAAGTCGCCGGGCTTTACGGCAGCCGCCGTGCTCACGCTCGCTCTGGGCATCGGAGCCAACACGGCGATGTTCAGCGTATTCAAGGGAGTGTTGCTGAACGCGCTGCCGTACCGGCAGCCGGAGCGGCTCGTTCGAATTGTCGCCAACGATTCGCACTCGCCTGACGCGCTAAACGTATCGTTTGTCGGAGTGCAGGATCTGAAGGAGCGAAACCACTCTTTCCAATCGATCGCGCTATATCGAGGCTGGGGGGGCATACTGCGAGGCAAGGGCCGGCCGCAAAATATCCGCGGCATGCGGGTTTCCTACGATTTCTTTGATGCGCTTGGGGTTGCTCCGGCTCTGGGGCGCGGTTTTGACCGGGAGGAGGACAGGCCAGATCGGTGGCACGTCGTGCTACTCGGTTATGGCTTCTGGAAAGAGCACTTCGGCGGACGACGCGACATCGTCGGACAGACAATTGCGATCGACGAAGAGCCATTCCTCATCGTAGGTGTGCTGCCGGAGAATTTTCAACCCACGATCTTCAATCCTTTTTCAAAGCCGCCGCAAATGTGGGCGCCACTTGGCTATGACTCCTCCCAGCCGAACGCGTGCCGCAGCTGCCAGCATTTGAGCGCGGTGGCTCGGCTGGCGGAAGGTGTTTCTCAGGACCAGGCGAGGACCCAGCTGAACGCGATTGCGCCGGGCTTGGCGCGGGAATTCCCCGCTGACTACCCCTCGGACCTCACGATTTATGTCACCCCGCTGGACGAAGCCCTGGTTGGAAAAGTGCGCAGTTCGCTCTGGCTCTTGCTGGGCGCTACCGGCCTGGTGCTCCTAATCGCTTGCACGAACGCGACGAACCTGCTGCTTTCGCGTGCCACGGCGCGCCGGCGTGAAATGTCTTTGAGAGCGGCACTGGGCGCGAGTCCTGTGCGTCTTGCGCGGCAACTATTGACGGAAGCAGCGCTACTCACGATGCTGGGCGGCGCGGCTGGAGTGTTGCTCGCAAAAGCAGGCTTAGAGGCATTCTTGCTGTGGGCACCGGTGAACATTCCGCGACTGGACGAAGTGCGGTTGGACGGCGCCGTACTCTTGCTGACGAGTGTGGCGAGCCTGTTGACCGGCCTGATCGTAGGCTTGATGCCGGCGCTGGCGGCGTCACGCGCGGACGAACGAGAGACGTTACAGCAAGGGACGCGAAGCACTGCGGGAATCACCCATCGCCGATTCCGAAGCGCGCTGATTGCGATTGAAGTAGCGCTGGCGTTTCTCCTGACGGCGGGAACGGGATTACTGCTCAAGAGCCTCCATCGAGTGCTCGAAGTCGATCCAGGTTTTCAAGCCCAGGGCCTTTCTATCTCCGGCTATTCCTTGGCGGGATCGCGGTATGCCAAAAACGAAGCGATCATTCAATTCGAACGCGAGGCGATGGAACGCGTTCGCGCCATGCCGGGAGTGGATGCGGTTGCGATTGTAAGTACATTGCCCCTGGGCGGCAGTTACGACCAATGCGGTTTCCATATTCAGGATCGCCCGCTGCCGAACGATTCCGATGCGCCGTCGGTGGATAGGTATTACGTCAGTGCGGATTACTTCCGCGCGATGGGCATCCGCTTGTTGCGCGGGAGATTTTTCACCGGAGCGGATGTCGCGACACCTCTTGCTCCGGTTGCGATTATCAGCGAGACCACCGCACGCCAAATCTGGCCCAACGAAGATCCGCTTGGAAAGCACATTCAACTTGGCGGTCGAGATAACAAGAAACCATGGGCAACGATCGTGGGGATCGTCGGGGACGTACTTCAATACACTCTCGATTCCAGCCACACGCCCGACGCGTACGCGCTATACACGCAGTCTCCTGACACCACCCAGACTTTGCTGGTCCGCAGCCGGCTCGGCGGGAACGCACTACAACGCTCGATCGAACAGGCGATCGCGACAATCGACAAAGATGCACCGATCGATGAAATAGTGCCCATGGAGCAGCTGATTGCGGCGTCGGCAGCTCAACGCCGGTTCCTGGCCACGGTTATAGGCTGCTTCGGAAGCTTGGCGCTTCTTCTTTCTGTCGTGGGAATTTACGGTGTGACGGCTTACCAAGTTGCGCGGCGCACCGGCGAAATTGGGATTCGAATGGCTCTGGGCGCTTCCTCCGCGACGATCTTGCGGCAGGTTGTTACCGAGGGGATGTGCTGGGTCTTCATGGGAGTTGCAGCGGGAGCCGCAGCTTCCCTGGGCTTGCGCGGGGTGATGGCCAGCCAACTCTATGGAGTCGGTCCAACCGACGCGACGGCCTTCGTTGCCGCCTCGGCGGTGTTACTGCTGAGCGCTTTTTCGGCATGCTGTGTCCCGGCACGAAAGGCCATCAGAGTGGATCTGACAGTGGCACTGAGGTACGAGTAGAAATTGGAGGCCGAGAGGGGAGAACCGCGATGAGTTTTGTAAGCCGGCTTTTTGGCAAACGAAAGCGGGAAGAGGATTTGGAAGAAGAACTGCAGAACCATTTGAAGATGGCGGCCCGGGAGCGCGTAGAGAGGGGCGAAGCCGGGGAGGAGGCGGAACGCGCGGCGCGGCGGGAATTTGGAAATGTGGGATTGGTGCGGGAAGTGACCCAGGATACATGGGGCCCGAAATTTCTGGACCAGGCGATGAAGGACTTGCAGTATGGAATGCGGGTGATCCTGAAATCGCCGGGCTTTTCAGCGGTCGCGATCCTGACCCTGGCACTGGGGATTGGGGCAAATACGGCGTTGTTTTCCATCGTGAACGGAGTGCTGCTCAATCCACTTCCTTATCCAAACCCGGAACAACTTGTCTGGCTGGCCGAGAGCAAGCCGAATTTTGACACTGGATCAATCTCGTTTCCAAATTTCAAGGACTGGCGGAAGCAAAACCAAACGTTTTCCACGATGGGGATTTCGCGGAGCTACTCTTTCAGTCTCACAGGAACAGGCGAAGCGGAGCAATTGAAGGCTCAATTCGTCTCCTCGGACTTGCTTACGTTGCTGAGTGTGCAGCCTGTGATCGGACGTTTGTTCACAGAAGGTGAGGACGAGATTGGCGCGAGTCCCATTGTGATCATCAGCGACGGATTCTGGAATCGGAAGTTCGGCGCTGCACGGGACATCTTGGGAAAAGGACTCGCGCTGGACGGGCGCAACTATACGATCGTCGGCGTGGTTCCCACGAAGCCCAAGCTGCAGATTGGAAGTCTTGGGACCAGCGATGTGTTCGCTCCCTTAGGCCAATGGACAAATCCACTGCTGGCAAACCGCGGGGCAGGACTAGGATTTCACGGAATTGGGCGGCTCAAGCCGGGCGTCACCATCGAACAAGCACGGGGTGACATGAAGCGGGTGTCGGAGAACCTGACGGCGACCTTTCCCGATGTGAATAAGGGGATCGGGGCGGCTGTCTTCCCGCTCAAGGATCGCATGGTGGGTGAGGTCAAACACCTGCTGCTGGTGCTCCTTGCGGCGGTCGCGTTCGTACTTCTGATCGCATGCGTGAATGTGGCCAACCTGCTTTTGTCACGTTCGACGGGAAGAACGCGTGAATTTGCTGTTCGCGCGGCCTTGGGCGCAGGCCGAGGCAGAATCGTGCTTCAACTCCTAACGGAGAGCGTGTTGCTGGCGCTGGCGGGAGGCGGACTTGGCCTGCTGCTCGCCGCGTGGGGCACGAAAGGGGCCCTGCGGTATCTCTCGTCGGGTTTGCCGCGCATGGACGAGGTCGGAATGGATGCGCGCGTTCTGTTTTTCACAATGGGCATTGCGCTGCTTTGTGGAGTCCTGTTTGGCCTGGTGCCGGCACTGAAGATTTCGAAGCCAAACTTGCAGGACACACTGAAAGAAGGCAGTCAAAGATCGGGCGGCGGGAAGCATCGCGCGCAGGGAATATTTATCGTGGCGGAAATGGCCATGGCATTGGTTCTGCTAATTGCAGCGGGCTTGATGGTTCGGAGCCTGAATGCGCTTTGGAACGTCAATCCAGGCTTCGACTCGCACAATCTGTTGACGTTTGGAGTCTCGCTTCCCCCGTCCATGAGAGACGCCAATCCGGATGCGATTCGCGCTGCACTCCGCGGAATTCACGACAAACTTAACTCAACAGGGGGAGTGAAGTCAGTTTCGCTTTCCTGGGCGGCAGTGCCACTCAGTGGCGACGATGAGGACTTGTTCTGGATCGAAGGAAAGCCCAAGCCGGAGAGCGACAATGACATGAGCTGGGCGTTGAGCTATGTCGTGCAAGAGGATTATTTGAAGGTGATGGGGATTCCGCTGCGGCGCGGACGGTTTTTTACGGCGCAGGATAACGAACACTCGCAACATGTGATCGTCATCGACGATGTTTTCGCGCGGAAGTTTTTCCCGGATCAAGATCCGATCGGCAAGCGTGTGGTTCTGAATAATAAGGGAGGGAGCGCCGAGATTGTCGGTGTTGTGGGCCACGTCAAGCAGTGGGGCCTCGATTCAGACGACACACAATCGCTCCGCACGCAGCTCTATTTTCCGTATATGCAACTTCCTGATGATGCTATGCGGCAGTCCGCGAGCGGCACGGGAGTGCTGGTGCGCTTTGAAGGAGATGCGCAGGCGGCAAGTATGGCAATCCGATCCGGGCTGAAAAGGATGAACAGCGATCAGGTGATGTTCGGAGCGCAAACGATGGAAGAGATTATTGCTGACTCGCTGGCCACTCGCCGCGTCTCGATGATTGTGCTGGAAGTCTTCGCCTTCCTCGCGCTCGGGTTAGCGAGCCTGGGAATTTACGGTGTCATTTCTTACTTTGTTGCCCAGCGTACTCATGAGATCGGCGTCCGTATAGCGCTCGGTGCAAAGCGAAGCAACGTGCTGGGAATGATCTTGCGGGAAGGTATGAAGCTAACGGTCATCGGCGTCCTCCTCGGATTCCTTGTCTCCCTGGGACTAACTCGGCTGATGAGCAATTTGCTCTTCGGTGTGAGTGCCACCGATCCGCTGACGTTTGCAGGCGTGGGGATCATTTTGGCAATCGTGGTACTGGCGGCGTGTTACATGCCGGCAAGAAGAGCCATGCGAGTCGATCCGATTGTGGCGCTGCGGTATGAATGAAGGAGTGCAGTAAGAAAGTAACGAAACAAAATCTGCCGCATGCGCGAAGTAGCGATGTGCTGGCGCCCCGAGCGTGGTAATCTTCGATGGTTTAGCAACGACTGCTCCGCCCATCTTCAGGACACTTGAACTGCCAAAAAGCGCTATGTTGTTGATGGATAAGGCCCTAAGCTCGACCTAACCGCAAGCCTCGAATCCTGTCTAATGAGACGGATGCAGCAGAGCGTCGATAGCACCCCGGCCATCGCAGAGAGCGACGCCGTCGCCGTGGAGCGTACGCTCGCGGGCGATCGCGATGCCTATCGCGTTCTCG
>Ga0137418_10004261_pt1 | contig 13148 bp, 10 predicted proteins | sample CZODoug3_1_2_16f_FD_122242 | JGI IMG/M metagenome (GOLD analysis project Ga0137418, IMG submission 122242) | Vadose zone soil fungal communities from Angelo Coast Range Reserve, California, USA - CZODoug3_1_2_16fungal (Hybrid Assembly) | ecosystem: Environmental > Terrestrial > Soil > Vadose...
GCGGATTTCGGCGTGCGCTTCTCGTACAGGGCGATTTCCTTTTGTAGTGTGTCGTGCATTTGCTGCTCCATCCAGGTTGGCCTTCCTATGTGGTCACCTGGGGCAGGTCTATTCCCTGCGGTCAGTGTATGGGTGGCTTCCTGCCACCTCTGTGTAGGGGCGGCTTTATGCCGCCTCTTTCAGCGAGGAAAACAGCGCGGTTCCTGCGGCGAACTACGCTTACCAGTTTACGCCTCTTTTGCAATTTCCTGCAGCCGCGCGGGCGGTCTTCGCGGCCGGTCTTCAACTCTTCGCGCAAAAGCGTCCCGGCCTGGTTGGGACGCTTCCGCGAAAAAGTTAGCTCTTCCAGACGGCCAGTTTTCCGCCCGCTCGCCTCAGAAGTAGAATTTAAGTGCGAACTGGATAATGCGGGGATCCCTGGCGCGCTTCACGCGTCCGAAGTCCGAGCCATCCGTTACGTTCCCGTCCGGCTGGAAGAATTGCGCGTGGTTGAAGATATTGTAAAACTCGGATCGAAACTGGATCCGATACCGTTCGCCGATCGGAGTGTCTTTTAAGACGGCTATCTCCGTGTTGAATGCTCCCGGCCCACAGCAAATCGTACGCGGCGCGCTGCCGACGGTACCGAGCACGACGCCGCCGGGCGCATTCGAGCAATTCAGCGCATCGTCAACCTGGTTGTTGGGGTCTGCAGGATCGATACACCCAGTACTGAATGCGCTCGGATCGAAACCTTGGTTTCCGGGCCCGCGCGGATTGAGCTTCTTGAATGGCGCAATCAGATTCGGCTGACCCGGAGTTTCGAAATCGAAACTGGCCTGGAGTTCGTTGTCGTCCTGTTGCGTAATCCGGATCGGGAAGCCGGACTGCACAGTGGTGATCCCGGACAGAGACCAACCATTCAGCGCTTTCCCCGCAAATCCCTGGTATTTCGGGACCGGCAGCTCCCAATAGTAGCTGAAGACAAACCTATGCCGGGCGTCAAAGAGCGAGAGCGAACGGTTGAGCTTTGGATCAATGGGATTCAGCAGACCTTCAAACGTCGAGGCGTTGTCCAACGATTTGCCATACGTGTAGGCAAAGTTGAACAGCAAGCCATGAGAAAAGCGCTTCTCCAGGCTTAGCTGCAAAGCGTTATACGACGAACTCGAAATCGTGTTCTGCTGGAAAATGTTGCTGAACACCGGCAGTCCGTCCGCCGGGCATCCCTCGCCGGTAGTAGGCTCGCAATTTGGCGAAGAAAATGGTCGCAAACCAACCAGAGTAATGTCCGTTGGATTCGGCCCTGTCACGGTCGGAACCGAACCGTACGGCAGGTGCAATGTCATCCCGTTTGGTATCTCTCCCGCGGGAATAAAAAAGGAGTTGTCGGAAAGAAACTGACCGCAGGAGAGACCGCCATCACCTGTGGCGTTGGATATGCTCTGCAGGTCCAGGCAGGTTTGTGCATTTCCATGATTCAAATCCTTGGTCGCCAGCAGCCTATGGCCCTGTCTTCCCACATAGGCAACCTGAAACACGAGATCCCTGACAATTTCGCGTTGGATAGACAAGTTATATTGTTCCGCATATTGGGAGCGCATGTGTGGGGCGAACTGCCCATAAAGTAGAATCGGGCGGAAATTCTCCCAAGCCACAGGTTGCCCACGCGGAGGATTCAAGATCCCGTTGAACGGATTGGGAGCGGACGATCCATCCTGATATTGGAAGGGAGTATTGAACATGGTGTTGAAAATGCTTGAGCTTCCTCCGAACGGCGGCTCAGCACTGAACTGCTCGAGAACCAATTGTTCGACTGGGTTGTAAAAGATGCCGAAGCCCGCCCGAACACTGGTCTTGCCCGGGCCACCAAACAGCTTGCCCAGGAACCCGTCCTTCGCGTCAGGACTCCATGCAAGTCCAATGCGCGGCGCAAACGACTTGTAGTAAGTAGAGGTAAGCCCGGCAGGGACGCCCGGATCCCCCGGCACAACCAATCCCGTGGGGAGCACACCCGCGGCCGCACAGTCGCTTGCGAGAGCAGTGACACAAGGAAAGACGGTCGAATTCTGCCCGGGCCTGAAAGTCTGCACTTTCTGGCCGATGTCCTTCAAGGGAGTGTTGAGTTCCCAGCGAAGGCCGAAGTTCAGTGTCAGGTTGGACCTGAGCTTCCAGCTGTCCTGCGCGAACAGGTAAAAGGCCTTGGAGCGGACCAACTCGTCTTGAGCGGATCCTTGAATGTAATTGTCGTTCAGCCCTAACAGGTAATTAGCGAAAAGATCGTTGGAAACCGTGTCGTTGGGGCCGCCTCCATAGAGGTAGTAGGAGCCGTTGATGTTGAAATAGAGCCGTTGGTCGAACTGGTTCGACCGGAAATCGCCGCCAAACTTAAGGCTGTGATTCCCGATCACTTTTCCATAACTGTCCGACACCTGGTAGGTGTTTCCCTTTTGCGGGAGTTCTCCTTCAAAGTTATTGCCGATCTGAAAACCGCCGGCAATGTTGACATACGGAACGCCTTCCCGGCTCGCTCCAAGATTCGGGTGGATTCCCAGATCCGGATTAGCGGGGTCCGCAAAACAGTCGGCGACTGCGACTGTCTTGCAGGAATCCTGCACCAGCGCGGTGTGTTGGGGGTGCAGAAAGGTTCCCTGGCCCTCGCGGAAAAATGTAAATCGCGCTTCGTTGACCGCCGTCGACCCGATTGTCCAGGTATGGCTGAGATTCAGTTGCTGGATGCGCTCGTTGGTCAGGTCGCCAAATCCGGGCAGGTTTGCCCCGCCCGCCTGGAATTTGGCAAACGGCTTGGCAAGATAATGATCGGTAAAGTAGTAGTAGCCGGACAAGCGCTGGTTTCGAGTCAATTGATGATCAATCTTGATCGTAAATTGGTCGCTGGTTTCGTGCCCGAGGGGAACCCCCTGGAACGTACCGTCCGACCGATTCGCGCTTGGAACGTATTGGTTCAGGAGGTCCAGCGCCGTCTGGTCCATGCATGTCTGCGGTATCACGCTGTTCGGAAAGATCGTCGAATAGGGAACAATCCCGTTGGGCTGTGTGGACGGCATCGGCATGTTCAACCCGCAGCGGGTATTTAACGTCTGCGCAAAGAAGTCAGTCGTTACGCCGCCCGAAAATGGGGTTGCGGAGAAATTGCCCGTCCGCTCATCACTCGTCGGCACGGTTACGGTGTCGGACGAAGTCCCCTTACGCAACCGGTCTCCTTCGTATGTTACGAAGAAGAACGTCTTGTCCTTCTTGATCGGGCCGCCAAACGTGACCCCAAACTGGTTCTGAAGATAGTCGAGCTTTTGAGAATCGAAAAACCCCTTCGCATTCAATGCCTGGTTACGGAAGAATTCATACAAATTCCCATGATATTCGTTGGTGCCGGATTTGGTGACGACGTTCACCACGGCGCCGGAGTTGCGTCCGTATTCCGCGTCGAAGGTGTTGGTAAGCACGCGGAATTCCTCGATGCTGTCCGGAGAAGGCTGGATGGCAGGCAGGTTTGCGAACTGATCATTGCCGTCGCCGCCATTCACGGTGAAATTGTTGTCGCGTCCGCGCCCGCCGTTCACGCTGACGACGCCGGCGCGGTCACTCCCGTACACATTGTCCACGCCGAGTTGCCCTTGAACCCCGGGCTGCAACTCCAATAACTGATACGTATCGCGCTGTGCGAGGGGCAGTTCGCGCACGGCCCGCTCTCCGACGACCGCGCCCAATTGCGTGGAGGTCGTGTCCACCAGTGGCGCTGCTCCCGTAACTTCCACCGTTTCGGTCGCCGTTCCCACCTGCAGGGCGATATCCAACCCCACAACTTCGTTAAGGTTGACGGGCACGCCCTTCCGCACGTATTTCTTGAATCCCGGCTGGTCCACTCGAACGATGTAGTTCCCCACCCCGACTTCCAGGAAAACGTACTCTCCATTGGAGCCGGTGGACGTATTGCGCTCGACCCCGGTCGCTTCATTGCTGATAACCACGTTTGCGCCGACCACGGCGCCGCCGCTGGCATCCGTTACCGTGCCGCGGATGCGGCCGCCGGTGCTTTGCGCATTGGCAATGGAAACCGTAAAGCAGAAGCTGAAGAGTGCGAAGACTGTTGCAATCAGAATGCTATGGCAACAGATAGACCGAAGCTGCTGAAGGCTCTTGGCAACTTTCATTTTGGACTCACCCCTAGTTTCATCGAAGATCTCCTGCCCCGGCGCAAGATTCTTCGTGGTTGCTACTTCCGGCTGAACCTTACTATAATCCAGTAAACTTAGAGAAAGCTAGGACCTGTGTCAAGCAGAAAGAATTTCTTGCCCACATCGAAAACTCCGGGCCGCCAGCCCCTTCTGCGCATTTCCGAAGTGGCCCGCAGGCTTGCGATTTCCTCGTCCGCATTGCGCGCCTGGGAAGCCCTCGGCCTCGTTTCGCCGCAGCGCACCCAAAGCCGTTACCGCATGTACACCGAAGCCGACGTCCGCCTGCTGCAGCGCGCCATTTTCCTGCGCCGTGCGCGCGGCCTGAATCCCGCCGCCATCGTGCACGTCCTCAAAAAACAAGGCGTCGTCTCCGCCCCCGCCGACGCGCCGCAGCTTCCCGGCCACCGCTTTCGCCGCCTCCGGATGCGCCGCAAACTTTCCCTCGCCCAGGTTGCGCGCGCCACCAGCGTCTCCGTCGGATTTCTCAGCGCCCTTGAACGCGGCCAGATGCGTTGCTCGATCGCCACGCTTCGCCGCATCGCCCGTTTTTACAAAACCAACATCATCTCCCTCTTCGAAACCAACGGTGAAGGGCAGCATCTTGTGCGCCCTTCGCAACGCAAAATCCTCGAAACCAGCCCCAAGGTCCGCATGGAACTTCTCGCCTGGGGCAACACCGCCATGGAGCCGCACCTCTTCCGCGTGAAACCCGGCGGCGGCAGCGGCGAATCCTACTCCCACGAAGGCGAGGAATTCTTGCATGTCTTGCGCGGCGAGTTCGAACTCTGGTTGCACAACGACGGCCACTATCTCTTGAAAGCGGGCGACAGCCTGTATTTTGAAAGCTCCACGCCGCACCGCTGGAAAAATCCCGGCCGCGCGGAAGCTTGGATTTTGTGGGTCAACACGCCGCCCACCTTTTAGAATTACAATCCAGCCAGCGGCCGCTTGCCGTTCCCGAATCGTCTTCTGTATGGCATCACCGGTAAGGAAGCGCAGGAACTTCTCGAACGCCCCTAGGAGAACGATTCTCATGTCCCAATCACGCCGCAGTTTCATCAAGTATGTAGTTGCCGGCTCCATCGCTTCCGGCTGCCCGATCGACAAAGCGCTTCTCGAAGAACCGGGTGGCGCAGCCGCAACGCCGCTCGTCGAAGGCGAGCACTTTGCCGTCTGCCACCAGATTCGCGACGGCCACTCGTTCCCAAAACCTGACGCAACAAAGAAAGCAGACATCGTCATCATCGGCGGTGGCGTCGCAGGCCTCTCCGCTGCCTATTTTCTGAAAGGCAAAGACTGGCTCCTCCTCGAAAAAGAGGACCACTTCGGCGGCAACGCCTACCAGGAAGAGTACGAAGGCCAGATTTTCGGCACCGGTGCGGCGTACGGCTATCGCGGCGACGCCGGCGACCAGCTAGCGAAAGAAATCGGCCTCGACATGCCGCTCATCAACATGCCCGATCCCATCATTGATAACGGCAAATATTCCCCAGATATCTGGCGAACCGGAATCAACGATCTTCCTTATCCAAAAGAAGTCATCGCCAGTTTCAAAAAATACCGCGACGACATCATGAAAATCGACATCAAGAAAAATACGCTCGAACTGGACCAGGAGCCATTCACCAAATATCTGGCGCCGTACGCGCCGGAAGTGACCAAGCTCTGGGATGCCTACGGCCCTTCCAACTGGGGAGCCTTCTCCGAAGACACCTCCGCTCTAATCGGCATCGCGGATACGCAATATCTCATCCAAGGGCTCGACGACCAGCGCGTAATTCTTCCCGGTGGCCTCGGCTGCATCACCCACAAACTAGTGGAAGTTCTGAAGCCGCATCACGCGGAACGAATGCTAAGCGACGCCACGGTCGTCGCGGTCGTTCCTGACAAGGACGAAGTCCGCGTCACCTACGCGCAAGGCGACAAAATCACCACCGTCGACGCAAAAGTGGTCTTGATGTGCACGGCGAAGTACATCACCTCGCGCCTCGTCGCCGGCCTTCCCAACGAGCAAAAGCAAGCCATGCGCCGCACGCGCTACGCCCCCTATCCGATGATTAACATGATTTTTGACAAGCCGATTTACCGCAAGGGCTACGACAACTGGTGCCCGGGCAAAACCTTCACCGACTTCATCGTCGCCGACTGGACGATTCGCAACAACCCCGGCTACAAGCCGAAATACAACATCCTCACCTTCTACACCCCGCTGCGCGAATCCGAGCGTTCAATACTCCTGGATGAAACAGGTTGCAAAACACTGGCCGCGAAAGCGCTGAAAGATTTTCAGGGCCTCCTCCCCGAATTCAATGTCGACCCAGTCGAAATCCGTATCTATCGCCGCGGGCATCCCATGTTCATGGCCGTCCCGGGGCAGTACACAAAAAACCGCATGATCGCCTCAAAGCCGATGGACCGCATCTTCTTCGGCAACTCCGATTCCGGCGGCCCCGAATCCCTCACCAGCGAAGCCGTCCGCATCTCCCACGCCGCCGTCGAGTGGGCCAATCTCATCCTCTCCGGAAAGCCCGGCGCCGCCGACCTCGCCCGCCAAGCCCTCACTGAAGTCCTCCTGTAACGCGTTTCGGCGCGGCAATTAGGAAAGGCTTAGCCGCGCGCGGGAACGGGAGCAGGCGGAGCGCTCGCGAATTTTTCTTTCCACTGGATTCGCCCGGTCATCTGCATAACCACGAAAAGGCTGAGAATCGCTCCCACAGTCACCGCCAGTCCGGTAAAACCTTCAAAGAAGAAAGCATAGGAAAACAGTACCAGGTAAATCAGTTGCGCCAGGCCCGCATCCACCACCGCGAACCTCCAGTTCACCACCAGCCTCAGGTAGCTGACCACCAGAAGAATAGACACCAGTGACGATATAGCGAACGCAAGATGAATCGAAATGTGATCCGCAAGATAAGCCAACAGCAGGTGGAAAGCGAAAAAGGCGCTCGCGAGGAAAAAATAGTTCATCGGGTGGAGTTGGATGCCCCGCAGCTCCGAGAGAATAAAGACCATGAAAAAGAAAAATAGCAGCGAGATCGGCGCAAAATAGCTGATCTCCCCCGCCAGTGGCCCCGGCTGTAGTTTTTCGGGCATCGTCAGCGCAATGTCGTATCCGGAAACCAGATTCTGGTAATCCCACAGGAGTTCCCACCCGTTGCCGGTCCTGCGCTTCTCCGTCGGGGAGAGCGAGTTGTCGGGAAAATCAAAGCCCGAAAAATCCGTCTTGATCGCCATGTGAAAATCGTTTGCCTGCGAAATTCCCGAGCTCTGCTGGACGGATGTCTCACCACTGCGTTTCTGCCCGAAATGGTATCGCCAGCTCTTCTGGCCCTGCGAACGATAAGTCGTTTTCAAAACGCCCTGCGCACCGCCCGGCAGCACCGCCCGTGCGGTCACATCGGAGCCACCGAACACCAGAGACAATGGCCTCCCGTCAAGCGATACCGAAAGCCCGTCGTACACGGCTTGCTCCGCTGGCAGTGGAAGACGGAACACAAAAGTTTGTTCTGAATAGGATGGATTGTGGAACGCGTGTTCGCCGCGGAACGCCACTGTGTATGTGCTGAACCACAGCAACCCTTTCTGGCGGTAGTCAACGTGAATCTGCGCTTCCACTCGGCTAGAATCCAAGGAGACGGCCTGGCCGCGCTCCTTTCTCTCTTCCCTTGTGACTTTCTTTCCATTTTCCTCGGCGGTGACAGTCTGCAATTCCATCCAGACGTACTGCACTTCCGGCGGAGCTTGTTCCTGAGCCGCTCCCCAGGTGGATGCCACGCGCCCGCTGAGAGAGTTGCCGGCGCTGTAGGTGCGGGCGAAGATGGTGGAACCGAGAATGGCCCAGGCGAGTGAAGCGCCGAGAAAGATCGCGGCAATGGCAAGAATGCGTCGGAGCATGGCGAAGGTCTCCCGCCGGGGGGATCGGCTACGGGTAATCTACGTGAAGTAATTGTCAATGTCAAGTACTTTGTAATACAAAGTCACGCTGCACCCTTCCCTGTCTTTGTGACGGTACAATGCAAAAGTAGTTCTTCCGGAGGACTCATGCCCAACGAAGTGGATGACTTTCAGAAATCTCGCGCGGAGCTTAACGACGAAATCCTCAACTGCGGCCACCTGGGCATCAAGCGCTTCTTCGCCCTGGACCACCAGGCCTACGAAGCCGGCCCGCTCGACACGCGAACGAAGGAACTCCTCGGCCTGGTCGCATCAACCGTTTTGAGGTGCAATGATTGCATCACCTACCATCTTGTCCGCTGCGGCGAAGTCGGCTGGAAACGCGACGAAGTGATCGACGCCCTCAACGTGGCCCTGGTCGTCGGGGGCTCCATCGCCATCCCCCATGTCCGCCGGGCCTTTGCCAGAATGAGAGAGATACAAGCGCTTCAGCCTGATGTAAAATAAGCGACATCCCTAACATGAGCACAACCCCCACAGCCATCGCGGCCGACCAGGCGAAATTTCTGCCCAGGGTGCGCGGCTTTCTGGGCGCCGCCCTCTTCCTGGCGCTGCGGCGATTCCCGCGACTGCTCCAACTCCACCGCAACGAAAGCTCCTGGGCTTTGTTCCGTTTCGCACTCGCGAGCTTGGGCGCAGCGGTTATAGTTTTGCCGTTGAGTTTGTGGAATGGCTGGATCACCGCGATTTTCGGCCTGGTATTATTTGTGGTCGCTATCCTGTTGCCGCCCGCCGAAACCGAATCGAGCACCGACCGCAAAGCGCGCGAACTCGGGGCGCAAACAGTTGTAAGCGGCGGAGACTATCAGCCCGGCAACGCGCCCGTAGCCACCGTCCGGCTCTTCATTTCCCCCGAACACGTCTGGGCGCTCGACGCTCACTTTCACCCTCTGGTAGTCATCCCCGTCATGGAAATTACTCGCATGCGGGTTGAGCCCGCCCCAAGCGGCTGGCTGCTCCAGGTTCGCTGGGGAGATCACAAAGCGGAATTTTCCTATCACGGTATTTTCGCGGAGCGCTTCGCCAAACTGGCGGAAGAGTCCATCCTCGCGGCAAACCCCTCGGCCGCAAACGTAGTGCGGAAGCAACGGGCAGCAGGTGCCTAGGCCCGGAAGCACCCGCAATTTGAAGCATCGAATCATCCGCAGGATGTGTGTCACACTAGAGTTATGGCACGCGGTTGGGAGAGCAAAGATGTCGAGTCTCAAGTGGAAGCGAAAAAATCTATGAGCGCCTCTCCGAGCAGAGGACCAAAAACCCCCGACGAATTGCGCCGGGAACAGGAATGCCGCGACCTCCAGCTTTCCCGCATTCGAATCGTCAACGACCTGCAGGTAGCCACGAATCCCAACCACAGAAAATCTCTCGAAGCTGCCCTGGAACACCTCGACCAGAAAATTGCCCAACTTAGCTGAGTTTTAGAGGAATTACCCGCGCCGCCTAAATCTTCCCGTCCCGTACGCGCTAGTCCGTAAACACCACGCCGACCGCGGTCGTGCCCTTCTCCGCCCCTTCTTCAATGCGCACCACGTAGCCGCGGAAAATCATTTCCTGCATCCCGTCCGCACCTGGCGCCCGCATCACCACCTGAACTTCCGATTGCATCCGCGGGCTATGCTTAAGAGAAATCAACGCGCCCTGAATCGAAAGATCCTTCACCAGCGTGTCTTCCTCAAATTTTTGGCCTTCCGCGGTGACACCGGTAACGCAAGCCTCAAACTGCGCTTCCCTCCGCAACGAGGTACGCGAACCCGGCATGTGTGCTTGCACCGGCTCGCTGGCCGCGCCGAGCGTAATCACCATGCCCTCGCTTGCGGCAAACACCGAATCAAACTCCTCGCGCGCCTGCCGCAGCAGATGATCCACAATCCGGTCCGTCGAATCCGGATCGTGATGAAACAGCACCAGCGTTTTCACGCCGGTTTCTCGCGCCACTCTCACCCCTTCGCTCCACGAAGAGTGGCCCCAGCCCTTGCGCTCATTGGCAAGCTGCGCCGGCGAATACTGCGCATCATTAATAAAGATGTCCGCGCCCGCCGCCAACTCGCGCAGGTTCATATCCAGCGCCGGCACTCCGGGTTCATTGTCGGTGGCATAAACGACGGTTCCCGCGGAAGTCTCAATGCGGAATCCCAGGCAGCCTTGCGGATGATTCAGCCAGCGAGTGGTGACTTTGTTTTCCCCTATCTGGAAAGACTCGCCGCCGTCAACCTCGCGAAACTTCCGCTGTGCGGTCATCGCCGAAAAGTCCACCGGGAAATAGGGCAAGGCCATTTGAGCCTCAAACACCTGCCGCAGCGAATCGGGCCCCAGGAATTTCGAGCGGAAACTGTAAAACTGAAATTGATTCTTCTGGTCGTAGAGAGGCGCGAAGAACGGCAGCCCCTGAATATGATCCCAGTGATAATGAGTCACTAAAATATGGGTAGTTGACGAAATTGCCGTGCCGTCCGCTCCCCAGCGATTTCCCAGCACCCGCAGCCCGGTGCCGCAATCCAAAATGAACTTCGTGCCATCCGGCGCCACAAATTCCAGGCAGGGCGTGTTGCCGCCATAGCGCCACGTTGCGGGATCGACGGTCGGCGTCGAGCCGCGAACTCCCCAAAAGCTCAATTTGGCGATCGGGCTGCTCATCTGTCTCTGCGCGGTGCCTGGATACCCTGCTGCGGGCAGAGCTTACCCTGCCCATCCGTCCCTTGTGAGATAGTGGCAGTCGCGGCTAGGAGCGTCAACGAATTCGCTGCCATGTGTTGTCAAAGTTTCCAATAACAGCTTAAGACTTTGGGATGCAGCCGCAAAAGCAAGCTCGTAGAATAGACTTGATAGCAATGCACACCCATTCTCATGCCCCGGGCCATACCCATACTCACGGCAATGCGGGGGATCGTGCTCATGGCCACAGCCATGACCACGCCCATCCGCCCATGCGGCCTTCCGTTCTGGCCTGGGCCATGGTGGCCACGCTCGGCCTCGTCGTCGCGGAAATCTTTGGCGGAGTGCTTGGCCGGTCGGTCGCGCTGCTGAATGATGCCGTTCACAACCTGAGCGACGTCCCGACCCTTGGAATCTCCTGGCTGGCCATGCGCTGGGCGCAGCGCCCCGCCGACTCCGAAAAAACATTCGGCTACCACCGCTCAGGCACGCTCGCCGCCTTCACCAACGCAATTCTGCTGGTCCTGCTCTCCCTGTGGCTGGGCTACGAAGCCATCGAACGCCTGCGTTCTCCCGTGCAGGTCGTTGAAAGCTGGATGATCTGGACCTCTATCGCAGCCCTGCTGGTCAATGGCGGAATCACGCTTGCCCTGGTGCGCGGCCACGCGGATCTGAATCTGCGCAGCATCCTGGTCCACAACTTCGGCGACGCCCTCTCCAACATCGCCATCATCGTCGGCGCTGTCATCATCCAATACACTCACGCAACCTGGATCGATCCCCTGCTCGGCCTGGCCATCGGCCTCCTCGTTCTCTATTCCTCCATCGGTATTTTGCGCGACTCCTCGCACATCCTGCTGGAGGGCCGCCCCAAGTGCGCCGGCGTGGAAGAGGTGGCGCGCGCCATACTCACCATCGAAAATGTCTACGAAGTGCACGACATCCACATCTGGTCGCTCGGCGGCTCGCACAACGCCCTCAGTTGCCACGCCCGCATCCCGGACATGCACATGGATCAGTGCGAGAAAATCCTGGCGGCCATTCGCAAGAAACTCGCGGAAGACTTTCAGATCGAGCACAGCACCGTGCAGCTCGAGCGCGCCGGGCTGCCCGCCTCTTCGGGCTACGTCATGCCCGAACCAATGCGAAAAAACTAAATTAAGTAAGAAAGTGGAGCGAATTCCCGCCTCAGGCGGGCAAGCGGATCGAAACGCCGCGCTGTTCGTTGAACTGCTGCGTCGCGCCCAGATCCAGCGTGTTCAGCGGCACCGTGCGGCGAAGCCCCTCTACCGTGACGTATTGCAGCCGGTCGTTGATCAGCGAATACGCAACGGCGAAAATCAGGCTGCCGTCCTGCCGCACAAAAACATACTCGGGCTGCTCCGGCGGAAGAGGCTCGGAGCGCATCCGGCTGCTAAAGTTGCTGTCGCTGTCCCTCGCGGAAGGCTGCTCTGCGGGCGGAGGCTGGTTCGCGGCCTCAGTGTCATCCGGCTGCGGCGCGGGCGCGCCTTGATCCGCGTACATCGGAACAGGCATATAGAATCCGCCATCAATAAAGGGAATCACGAAGCCTGAATCATGGCGGAAGTGGTGGCGCCCAGCGTCAGGATGGGTGGCAAAAAAATGTGGATAGTCAAACCCGAGGCCGGGCACCGGATTGTCGTCCGTCGAAAATCGCCCGTTCGGAAAAACCGGATCAGTCGAAAAATTGCTGCGGCGGGTAGTCGTGTGGTTCCAGCCGGTGGGACGTGTGGTTCTCGGTGCGGTGGCCACGCGAGTGCTCACCGGGGCGTTGCGAACAATCGGCCTTGCGGGAACCGAAGAGTGAACCGGCGCGGGATGCGCTGCAGCCCTGGGTGCGGCCGCAACGAAGGCATGTGCGCCGGCCATGGACGGCATCGCTCCGCCGCCATGCTGCTGGGCCTGCCCGATGAAAGGAATTGTGCCAACAAGAAGGAAAAGAAGGATTAAGCGCCGCATGGTTGCTACCCCGAATGAAGCCCTGACTGTGCTTCATTGTATTAGACGCACTCTTCGGCTTCAACGTTACTCTGAATTCTTTTCCGCCGATTTCGGCGCGGCGGCTGGGCTTTCCCGCTACCCGGGACTGTGCTATAACCGAGGGGCCGTGAAACAGACCGGTAAGCAGGAAATCGCCCTTGCGGCAGCAAGGGGCGTGGTGGTCGAGGAGTCTGGCCCGTCAGCGCAGGTGGGAACCGAAACTTCCCCTCACCGGCAGGAAGATGCCTCACGGTATTGCCCTGTATGTTCGCAGCGGCTGGAGTCGCGACGCTGCAAGTTGATTTGCAACGTGTGCGGGTATTACATGTCCTGCGCGGACTACTACTAAGAATCGCGCGGCGGTCA
>Ga0137418_10004262_pt1 | contig 13148 bp, 6 predicted proteins | sample CZODoug3_1_2_16f_FD_122242 | JGI IMG/M metagenome (GOLD analysis project Ga0137418, IMG submission 122242) | Vadose zone soil fungal communities from Angelo Coast Range Reserve, California, USA - CZODoug3_1_2_16fungal (Hybrid Assembly) | ecosystem: Environmental > Terrestrial > Soil > Vadose...
TGGAGTTGTGCTTTCTGGCTTTATCGAGATTCGTAATTGCTTGAAGCAAAAGAGAAGTTGGCTCCCCGGGCTAGATTAGAACTAGCAACCCTTCGGTTAACAGCCAAGAAACCAATTTAATCAGAACTTGCCGGAATTGGCGTTGGCTGAAGGAAATCAGCAAGTTGCGATGAAACCTGAAGAATCATTTTCTCCTTCTTTATTCACCCTTCGCTCGCTTTTTGCCGCCATTCACCGGCATTAATATTACGAATTTATGACGGCGCAAGTTCGGGCCAGATAGAGCATTACTTCCGAGTGCTCCGTAATCCGTCGAGAACCGATGCCAGGCGCGGAGATCACCTCCTACAAGCCGAGTTATCGGGACAGAATGATTCACCCGGCTTGCTAGTCGCTGACCATTGCGGAGACGGTTGCATCCAAATGTCCTTTGCTAGGCTCTACTCCGCACAGTCGCTCACTCCAATGAGCGGCATTTCAAATACATACTAGAAGACATTTAGATGCATGAGCCTATTGCAGTCCGTGTGGCCTCTCTGTAGACTTTTGCCATGTCATCGAGCTTTCACGAATGCCAGATGGTTGCGTCGACTTGTTGTCGGTGTCGCGCATTTGTGTCTTCTGGCACCGGGAGGCTAGTGATCTAAAGCTCTAATTCTAGCCGAGCAGTTATAGAACCCACCGCCAGAGGTGAATTGGCAGGTGGGTTTTTTGTTTTTATACGAGCATTTCCATCAAGGGGAAACGACCAATGGCAACGGCGCCGCAGGAGTTGTTCAGCACAATAGAATCCCGCAACGGGCAAGAACCGGCGATTCAGCCGCGGGTTGGCTCGCGGCTCAGCCACCTCAAGGCCCTCGAAGCAGAGAGCATCTACATCCTTCGGGAAGCCGCGGCCGAGTTTTCGCATCCGGTGATGCTTTATTCCATCGGAAAAGACTCCTCCGTAATGTTGCGCCTGGCGCAGAAAGCGTTCTTCCCCGGAAGGATTCCGTTCCCGCTCCTCCACGTGGATACAAGCTACAAGTTTCCCGAGATGATCGAATTTCGCGACGAGTACCCGAAGCAGATTGGCGCGGAGCTTCTTGTCCACAAGAACCAGGAAGCGCTGAACGCGGGCGCCAATCCATTTGTGCTGGGCACGCAAAAATGTTGCGGCTTGCTGAAAACAAAATCGCTACTGGATGCGCTTGCGGAAGGCGGATTCAACGCCGCATTTGGCGGAGCGCGTCGAGATGAAGAAAAGTCGCGAGCAAAGGAGAGGATCTACTCCTTTCGTGATGTACATGGACAGTGGGATCCCAAGAACCAGCGGCCGGAGCTTTGGAATATTTTCAATTCAAAGATCGACAAAGGCGAGAGCATCCGCATTTTTCCGCTCTCCAACTGGACGGAACTCGACGTCTGGCTATACATCTGCACGGAAAATATTCCGATTGTGCCGCTCTATTTTGCGAAGGAGCGCCGGGCGGTCGTGCGCGACGGCTCAATCGTTCTGATTTATCCACACGATCAGCTTCGCCCCGGAGAGAAGGTTCAATCCATCAAGTGCCGCATGAGGTCGCTCGGTTGTGTGCCGTGCACGGGAGCGATCCGGTCGGATGCCGATACCGTTCCCAAAATCATCGAGGAGATGATTTCGTTCCGTCGATCCGAACGTGAAAACCGCGCGATCGATCACGACGAGGAAGGATCGATGGAGATCAAGAAGCGCGAGGGCTATTTCTAATGGCTATAACCGGCATCGAGATTCGCACTGAATTCGCAAAGTTCCTTGAACAAAACCTCAACAAGGAACTTCTGCGATTTACCACCGCCGGAAGCGTGGACGACGGAAAGTCCACGTTGATCGGCAGGCTCCTCCACGATTCGAAAACAGTTTACGAAGATCAACTCGCTTCCGTGAAGAAGAGCCGCATCAATCGTTCCAGCGGACCGATCGATTTTTCGTTGATCACCGACGGGCTGCGGGCGGAGCGCGAGCAAGGCATCACCATCGACGTGGGCTACCGCTATTTCGCGACTTCGCGGCGGAAATTCATCATCGCCGATACGCCCGGGCACGAACAATACACACGAAACATGGCCACGGGTGCATCCACTGCGGATTTAGCGGTGATCTTAATCGATGGAACAAAAGGCCTGCTGCCGCAGACGCTGCGGCACACCTATATCTCCTCTCTGCTGGGGATATCAACCCTCGTCGCCGCAGTGAACAAGATGGATTTGCTGGAGTACCAAGAAGACGAGTTCCAAAAACTCGAAAGGGAATTTCGTACCCTGGCAGAACAGTTGGGCATCAGCGCGGTGACCTGTATTCCTATCAGCGCCCTTGCGGGAGACAACGTCGTCGAGCGCAGCGAGCACATGCCGTGGTACACCGGCCCTGTTCTGCTTGAACATTTGGAACGCGTGCCAATAGTGCGGCCCCTAAGCGTGCTCGGCGTCAGATTCCCTGTTCAGTATGTGCTTCGTCCAGACGCCAACTTTCGTGGTTTCGCCGGGCAAGTGGCCGGCGGTGTGATCCGTCCGGGTGATGCCGTCATGGCTGTACCCTCCGGACAAAAGTCGCGCGTGGATTCGATCATTACCTACGATGGCCCTCTCGGTGAAGCGTCCTCCTCGATGTCCGTCACGCTGACGCTGGAAGATGAAATCGACCTGAGCCGCGGAGACATGCTCGTCTCGCCTGCTGATCCTCCGCACGTCTCCCAACGGTTTCTTGCGACGCTCGTCTGGATGCACGCGCAGCCGCTCGAAACCGGGCTCTCCTATCTGATCAAGCACTGCGCGCGACAGGTGCGCGGAAAAGCCATCGCAATTCGACATCGCGTAAATATTGGTACTCTTCAACCGGAAGCCGCCAAATGTCTCCAGATGAATGATATTGCGACCATCGAACTGGAAACGAATAGCCCGATCTTTTTTGACGCCTATCAACTGAACCGCACCACGGGAAGTTTCATCGTCATCGATCCATTGACGAACGCAACTCTGGCTGCGGGGATGATTCGAGAGGATCTTTCGGAAAGCGCCAGTATTTCAACCAGGAAAGAAATTCCACCTTCGCAGATTCCTGTCACCCCGCTGGAGCGGTACCGGCGACATGGGCATTACCCCGTCGTCATCCTGGCGAATGCGCGTCCATCGCTTGCCGGCCAACTTGAGCGTGTGCTCTTCGAAGAAGGATTTGAAGTCATGGCCGTCGAGGAGAATTCTTTCTTCTCTTCCGCGAAAAATGCTTGGGCCACGCTGCAAGCCGCGGGATTCGTCGTCATCTACCACAATCCATCGCTCAGCGCTGAAGAACGGCTGGATTTGCAAAGCGCGGCCGGCGACCACTTTTTCGATCTGGCCGACCTGGAATTGCCCGCGGCAAGTGCGGAGGCAGTGGAACGCATACTGGCTTTGGTCGAACCGCTCCGCATTCCGCCGCAGCCGGGAAAATTGGGAAAGGTGCTTTGAAATGCGAACGACACTCGTTGCCGACAATCTCGAAAATCTCAATCCGGAAGAAGTCCTAAACAGCGTGCTGGGTGCATACTCAGGCCAGCCCACCTGTCTGACATGCAGTTTCCAAGCCGAAGACATGATCGTTCTCGATCTTGTTCGCAAACATATTCCCTCGGTACCCGTGCTATTCCTCGAAACGGGCTACCACTTTTCGCAGACATATGAATATCGAGACCGCATGGCCAGGGAATGGTCTTTGAACCTGGTGAATGTGATGCCACAAAATACTGTGGAACAGCAGGAGTCGGAATTCGGGATTTTGTACCGCACGGATCCGACGCGATGCTGCCAACTTCGCAAAGTCGACCCACTGCTGCAGGCGCTGGAGCCGTACGAGATTTGGTTCACGGGATTGCGGCGCGAACAATCACCCACGCGAAAAACTCTCAAAAAGATTGAAGAGCATCACTTGCCAACGGGAAAGACACTTTTGAAAGTGAGCCTGCTAGCCGACTGGACCTGGGGACAAGTTTGGGAATACACGGCCAAAAATCGAATCAGCTATTTGCCGCAATACGACCAGGGTTATTTGAGCATCGGCTGCGAACCATGCACCGCGATTCCCGATGACCCGGCGAATCCTCGGTCGGGCCGCTGGGGCGGCAAAAAGCTGGAATGCGGCATTCACACATTTTCTCAAGGCGGGCAATGATGCATTACTTCGTTGGCTTCCTCATTGCCCTGGCGGTGGGATTGACCGGAGTCGGTGGCGGAAGTTTTACAGTTCCAGCCCTCGTTCTTCTCGCTGGGTTGACGGCGGGAGAAGCTGTGGGCACAGCCTTCTTGTTTGCAGGTGTGCTGCGCTTGATCGCCGCTCCTTTCTATCTGGCGGGAAAACACATTCATTCGCGCTATTTATGGCTTCTGCTGCAGGGGGCAGTGCCAGGGCTTCTGGTGGGCACATTGGCGCTTCAATTATTGAATCGTGATGCGGGCAATCCGATCGTAATTCTTGTGCTAGGCGTTATCTTGGCGGGGTCATCCAGCGTCACATTTATCCGTCGCATTCAAAATCCGGCGTTCGCCGCCAAAAATCATCGCTGGCTGCCCTGGCTCGCTCTCCCCATTGGAGTTGAATCGGGATTTTCCTCGGCGGGAGCTGGAGCGCTCGGAACTGTTCTGCTGTTGAACTATTCCGAAATGACGCCCGCCCAAGTCGTGGGAACGGATTTGCTGTTCGGCCTGGTTTTGGCGGTGATTGGCAGCGCCTTTCACTGGGGTTTGGGCTCCATCAGCCTTCCGATACTTTTTCAACTTCTTCTGGGTGGCGTCCCCGGAGTCGTCCTCGGTTGCTTGTTCGCTCCGAAAGTTCCCGCAAATAAATTGAGGACCGCCGTTGCCGTGGTTGCTATTTTCGCCGGACTACAGCTGGTCTGGAGTGGGGGCCACACACTTGCACAAAAGCATTCAACAAACACAGCCAAGATTTTGGCGCACGCTGGAGTTGGCAATGCGCGCTAACTCTCAGGCCCTCGCACAATCCTTTCTAAATATTCCTTTGTTCGTGAACCCTGCAATACCCGCCTCCTCTGACCGCATCTTCACCCACCTCTGTTGTCCTTGTTGTTGACCTCACCCAAAGCAGTCTGCCATTCCACCAAATAATTACCAGGCCGGCACGCGGCGCAGGCCATGCAATACAAATTATCTCGGGGGGAAAAGATGAGCTTTCAGAAAATCGGCAATGGCTTTACGAAACACGTTTTCCGGTCTGGGTTTTTGCTACTAGGTGTTTGGCTGAGCCTCCCGATTCTCAGCTCCGCGCAAGAAGACGCTTCTATCCAAGGTACCGTCAGTGACTCGTCCGGCGCAGCCATACCGGGCGTCGGCATCCAGGTTAAGAATCTGGAAACGGGAGCACTGCGAAATCTGCTGACAGACGAAGCGGGGCGCTTCGACGCTGCCTCGCTGCCAGTGGGCCGTTACGTGGTCAAGGCAGAAAAGTCTGGCTTTCGCGGGGTAGAAAAAACTGGAATTTCTCTGGTGCTCGGCCAACGGGAAACAGTAGACGTCGTTCTTCAAGTCGGGGACGTGCGGCAAACCGTGCAAGTGGAATCCGCTCCGACTGTCGTGATGATCACCACCGAGGACGTTTCGGGTCTTGTCGGCGAACAACAGGTTAAGGACCTTCCTCTGAACGGCCGCAGTTATGATCAGCTCATAACGCTCAACCCGGGCATCGTGAATTACACCTCCCAGCGAGCAGGGGGAATCGGAACTTCCAATTCAGTGGTGGGCAATATGTTTTCCGCTTCCGGACGCCGCCCGCAGGAAAATCTCTATCTGCTGAATGGTGTCGAATTCACCGGCGCATCTGAAATCAACAACACGCCGGGTGGAGTCAGCGGACAGCTTCTGGGCGTGGATGCGGTGCGCGAATTTTCCGTCGTGAAGGACACTTACGGAGCGGAATATGGCAAGCGCCCCGGTGCGCAGGTCAACATCGCGACGGCCTCGGGATCGAACCAGTTCCATGGCAGCACCTACGAATTCCTGCGTAATAGCGTCTTGGATGCTCGCAATTACTTCGACCACGGCGGTATCCCGGGGTTCCGGCGCAACGTGTTTGGCGGCTCGCTTGGCGGTCCGATCCGCAAAGACAAAACTTTCGTGTTCGCAAACTACGAAGGCTTCCGGCAGAGCTTGGGGCTCAGCGATTTATCGCTCGTGCCGGATGACGCTTCGAGAGCCAAGGCCGTCGCGAGTATCCAACCGCTACTCGCGTTGTGGCCGGTTGCCAACGGAGCGGAAATTCTAACTTCGGCGGGAACCCCGAGCGGAATTGCGGAAGCGTTCAGCAATCCCAACCAGAGGATTCGCGAGGACTTTGGAACGGCAAGGCTTGATCAGAACCTCACAGACAGAGATTCGCTTGCGGTCGTTTACACGGCCGACGGCAGTGAAGCTCATTCGCCCACCAATAATCCGATTACCCAGGTCGATATTTTCTTGCGGGAGCAGGTAGTCAGCATGAGCGAAACTCACATTTTTTCGCCAAGCGTGGTGAACAAAGCGACATTCGGATTCTCTCGCGGCGCCTTCTATTTCAATAGCGGCACCACCGTGAATTTGCCGGCATGGGTCAACAACGGCCAGCCCGTCGGCGCCATTGTCGTCGGTGGCGGCACCACACTCAACGGCGCCTCGCAGATCACCAATGGCGGAACGAACGCAGGCAGTAATCTCCGTGCGGCGCGCAATCTCTATACCGAATCGGATCAGGTCACCTTCTCACGCGGCAAACACCTGTTCAGCTTCGGTGGGTGGCTACAACAACTACAGTCCAACGACAGTCTCGTCCAGGATCAATACGGCCAGGTTTCCTTCAGCAGCCTGCAGGCATTTTTGCAGGGCAACGTAAGCACATACACCTACGCTCCGAGTTATACGCCGTTGTCGTGGCGTTCGTTCGAAGGCGCTTTCTATGTCGAAGACGTGATCAAAGTCACGCCCTCCTGGGAGCTGCGCGTTGGCTTTCGCGGCGAATCCACCAATGGATGGAACGAAGCGTACGGACGCGCGTCGAATTATGCGTTTGATTCGAGCGGCGTGATTGAAACGCAGCCCGTTGTTGGTGGCTCGGCCTTGGCCGTCAACAACGCGAAATTCCTGCCGGCGCCTCGCATCGGCACGGCGTGGTCCCCCTTCGCATCGAAAAAGACTGTGATCCGGGCGGGGTTCGGCGTCTATTACGCGCTCCTTGATAATCTGAGCTACCGCTTGGATCAGAATGGTCCGTACAACACGGTCTTCGCGGTAAAGAATCTTCCCTTCTCGAGCATCGCTCCGGATATCACATACTCTGGTGTGAAACCGATTCCCAGTGGCGTGCAGCCAAATCTGAGAACGCCGACAGTGGAATCCTGGAGTTTGAAAATTGAGCAAGAACTTTCGACCAATACTTCGCTAGCCGTCAGCTACATCGGCTCGCATGGCTACCATGAGTTACTCTCGGCCGATGCAAACTTGCCCACGCCCACGATCTGCCCCGCGTCACCTTGCCCGGCAGGGTACCCCGCTGGCGCGATTTACTATCCGGCAGGAGCAGCCCTTGCCAACAATGCCGTTTGGAACACGACGCATTGGCTCTCGCAAGGAATCAGTTCGTATCACGGGCTTGAGGTGGACGTGAATCATCGCCTCGGACATGGCTTGCAATTCCGCGGCGTCTACACGTTTTCGAACTCGCTCGACGATGGCGACAACATGAACACCAGCGTCGCAACCAACTCTCCCGCATTTGTGGCGAATCCATTGCAGCCAAAGTCCGACTATGGCAGAGCTTCCTTCGACGTGCGGCATGCAGCGGTCATTCATGCCACCTACGACCTTCCGTTTGGGCGTAGTGGCGAGTCCGTGTCTCACCGATGGGTGAATCGACTGATCGGAAATTGGCAATTGAGTGGAATCCAGACAGTGCAATCGGGATTGCCGTTCACGCCACAGTTGTCTTACAACCCCTCAAACGATGGTGACACGCGCAATCCAGTGCGCCCATCCTGGAATCCCAATTTCGCTGGCCCGGCGATCCTGGGCGGACCAAATCAATACTTTAATCCCAACGCGTTCATTCAACCGCTGTCTGGCACCTACGGCAACGTGGGCCGAAACATTCTGCAAACTCCGGGTTTGACGGAAACAGACCTCTCGCTCACAAAATTATTCTCATTTTCCGAACGGCTGCACCTGCAATTCCGCACAGAAGTATTCAATCTGTTCAATCACACGAACTTCAACGCGCCAAATCCTGTCGTATATGCATCCGCGACCGGAGGACCATCCCCAACCGCCGGAGTCATCACGGCCACCAGCACGACTTCCAGGCAAATTCAATTCGGCTTGAAATTGCTGTGGTGAGCAGTATCCAGAATCCGGAGCGCAATAATCCTGCCTGCCCTCTCACACCTAGACGCTTCGCCCTTAATCGTCCAAATTGCATTTCGTCGGCAAACCATTCGGTTCCAAACCGATGGATCACTTTAATCACCATTAGGCGCGCATCGAAATCCTTGAAAACATTCGTCTTTTCGCAGGAATTCTGGTCAACATGAACTAACAAATCTCCAAACGTTATTACGTTTTTATGATGTTTGTCGCGAGGGTCGAAAAGTCCAAAAGTTGATTCCGCAAACTATTGAAGGAAAGGGAGTTGGCTCCCCGGGCTAGATTCGAACTAGCAACCCTTCGGTTAACAGCCGAATGCTCTACCATTGAGCTACCGGGGAACAGCCAAGTTGGACCTTCATTTTACAGTAGCTTGCACTAACGTGCCACTCTCCTCTCTTTGGATTGGGGTCCAACTAGGGTCCAACCTCCTGGTTTTCCAAGAAAATACGGCGAAGAGAACTGTATTCTCTGACTGATTCTCAAAGACTTAGCTGCTGAATCTTTTGCTGGTGGCAAAGAGCATTCGGTGCGGAGACCGAATGCTCTGACTATTCGGTCTATCCAGCATTCGTGAGTGATCGCTGTTCGCACTCGATGATCAAATCTCGCGAGGCTTGATTTTGCGCGAGTGAACGGAAGACACAGAAGTTGCATGACAAGAACCCAATTCAAGTATGTTTTCAGTCGATTCTGTCTGCGACGCGCTGCTTTAGGGTGCCGTGGATCATTTGAGTGAAGCGTGCTCGGTTGACGGATGGTGAAATTTATCGAGGCCGGCCTGATAAGTCACATCCAGAAGATAAACAGGTGCTCCGTCCACAAACCAGCCGGCGGTGCGCCGATACGCATTCCACTTTGCGCATCCGCGTCCGGTTTGGCAGGTTCATGGCCACTCGCCAGAGCGCAAGAAATTGCGATCAATACCGTCACAAACGCGCTGCGAACGTACCCTTAATTACTTTTTGATATACAGGTGAAGTGGCAGGGGAACATGGTCAAAATGGTTACGCCTCTCTTCCCGAGAACCTTGATTGGCTTACGGGCCGCGTGGAAAGGAATCGCCCAAGGGGTCGGGTAACCTGGGCGAGTCGAAGTGGTCCAGGTTATTAGCAACTCCTTGTATTTAAAGGTGTTGCTTATGAACCTGCTACGGGTGTTATGATTATGCGGCCGGATGATTGGGAGCGCTTTCCATGAAACTTGCTTGGCTTCAAGACCGGGTTCATTTCCTTGCGTGTGTAGTTGCATTCTGTGTACTAATGGAGCCAGCCGCTGCTCCCCACCGACACCCTCAGGACCCCGCGAAGCCCGCCGGGAATCGCCCCTGGATGAACCGCAACTTGTCCCCGGACGAGCGTGCCGAGTTGGTCCTGAAAGAGCTGACGCTCGACGAGAAAATCACTTTCATTCACGGGAACGGAATGCCTGGATGGGGTGAACCTCGTCCAAATGCGTATCTTGGGAATGGCGGCGCCGGTTTTGTCTTGGGCGTACCTCGACTGGGGATTCCGATGATTCAAATGAGCGATGCTGCTTACGGTGTGCGCGCCAGCGCTCTAAATGGACGTTACTCTACAGCTCTCCCCTCCAACATCGCGGCGGCGGCCAGTTGGGATACGCAATCCGCTTGCGACTACGGCTCTCTTATCGGACGCGAGTTGCGCGCGCAAGGGTACAACATGACTTTGGGCGGCGGCGTCAATCTGACGCGGGAGCCGCGCAATGGCCGCACATTCGAATATATGGGTGAAGATCCCATCCTTGCCGGAACCCTCGTTGGAAATCGGATGATGTGCGAACAGGCCCAGCACGTTTTGGGAGACATCAAGCATTTTGCGATGAATGATCAGGAATCGGGCCGGAACGAAGTGAATGCCGTGATCAGTAAACGCGCAATGCGGGAGACGGATCTGTTCGCATTTCAACTGGGGATTGCAATCGCTCAACCCGCGGCCGTCATGTGCTCCTACAATGCGGTTAACGGAGACTATGCCTGCGAGAACAGATACCTGCTCACCGATGTCCTTCGCAAGGATTGGAAATTCAAAGGATTTGTGGTTTCGGATTGGGGTGCAACGCACAGCACCCTGAAAGCCTCCGCCGCAGGCCTGGACCAGGAGCAGCCTTTGGATGATTTTTACGGCGCTCCATACAAGCAAGCCGTGGAGTCCGGGAGCATTCCACTTGCCGAACTGGACGAACATGTTCGCCGCATCCTGCGGTCCGAATTTGCCAGCGGAATTGTTGATTTTCCTGTCGAGAAAAGCGTCGTCGATGTGCAGTCGGGCCTTGAGACTTCCCGAATCCTCGCTGAGCGAAGCATTGTTCTGCTGAAAAATGAAAAGGGAATTTTGCCGCTCCATGCCGGTAAGCTTCAGTCGATCGCGGTCATTGGTGCCCATGCGGACACCGGGATGATTTCCGGTGGGGGCTCCGCACAAGTGGACCCGCCGGGAAGCAAGGAGCCTAAATGGCAGGATGAAGTCTGGTTTCCTACTTCTCCTCTGCAAGCCATTCGTGCAAAGGAAGCAAATCTCCGGGTGGCCTTCGATTCTGGCGCGAATCCCGCGTCCGCCGCGGAACTGGCCAGCAAATCGGACGTCGCCCTAGTGTTTGTCTACCAGTGGACAAGCGAAGACATGGATCTGGCAAATCTCTCACTTCCGGAGAACCAGGATGCGTTGATCGAGAAAGTGGCGCAGGCTAATCCCCGCACAATCGTTATTCTGGAAACCGGTACGGCGGTTACCATGCCGTGGCTCGATAGAGTCAGCGGGGTGGTGGAAGCCTGGTATGCCGGCAGCAAAGGGGCGAATGCTGTTGCAAATATTCTTTTCGGCGAAGTCAATCCCAGTGCGAAGCTGCCCATCACATTTCCAATCGGCGTTGCCGATCTTCCACATCCCCAATTGGAGAAACCACCTTCGGACGGCGTTGGTCTTGCCGCTATCATGAAAACCGGAGAAGCGAAGCCAACCTTTGCCGTTCACTACGATGAGGGCCTGAAGGTTGGCTACAAATGGTACGACGCAGAAAACAAACAGGTGTTGTTCCCTTTTGGTTTCGGCCTGTCCTACACAAGCTTTGCGTACACGAGTTTAGAGATCCACGAGGGAAACGCGGTGAGCCTGAATTTCAACCTAAGCAACACTGGCGACCGGGAAGGAGTCGAAATTGCCGAAGTATACTCCACGCTTCCCGGTGATTCCGGTGAACCTCCGAAGCGGCTTGTGGGGTGGAGCAGAGTGGCGTTGAGGCCTGGCGAATCAAAGCAAGTGAGCTTGACGATTCCTAAGGAATGGCTTTCCGTATTCGATGAAACCACCAATTCGTGGAAGTCCCTCCCGGGTGACTATTCTTTCCACGTGGGCTCGTCCTCCCGGAATCTGCCACTGCACGCGAAGCTGACTCTGAACTGATTTACCCGGCACTTCGGCAACTTTTCTGGAGAGCGGCGCGAAGAGTGGTTGGTGGCCGTGAGACCCTCGTATTTATTTTGTTGTCTAGCCCCAATAGTAATACTTGCTTGCCTTGGCGCATTCTCCGACGAACTCCTGGAGAAACGCACCAGGACTTAGCGGGGTACCAGATAAGAAGTTTTGCAGTATTCTGTCCGGTGGAGCAAACAGCTTTGGTTGGAGGCGGCGTGAATGATTCAGGGATAACCGGGGGCCGAGTGTGACAACACGGCGAGAAGTTTTGAGGTATGCGGGGCTGGGATTGGGTGCAGCGGCCGCATCCGCGTTAGGAGTGACGGCAAACGCTGAAGCCGATGTGCATGAGGGGCCGGTGCCAACGAGGCCCGCGCAGACAGAAATCACCGACAATAGCGGGAAGCGACTGGCAGCGGGCGCAGAGATTGCGTGGACGAAGGTTGCGAGAAGGGCTGCGGCAGCGGACGTGACCGTGGACCCGACTAAACCGGCGCAGACGATCTTGGGATTTGGCGCGGCGTTTACCGATGCTTCGTGTTTCACGCTCTCACGCCTGAGTGATAACGATCGCGCGAACCTCCTGCATACAATGTTCGGACAGGATCAGCATGCCCTGAGCATGGGACGCATTCCGATTGGCGCGAGCGATTACAGCACCGCGGCATATAGTTACGACGATGGCGCGGCCGATCCGGAGTTGAAGCGCTTCAGCATCGACCACGACCGCGATTACATCTTACCGACGTTGCGCGCAGCGCTTAGCGCGAATCCGGATCTGTTTGTGTTCGGCTCCCCGTGGAGTCCTCCTGGATGGATGAAGTACAGCAACTCGATGTTGGGCGGAAACATCCGGCCGGAAAACATTCCCACCTACGCGCGCTACCTTCAGAAATTCGTGGAGGCCTACGCGGCGGCGGGCGTGAACGTGCGCGCCGTGACGCCCCAAAACGAGATCGATGCGGACCAGGGCGGCCGAATGCCCGCTTGTCCCTGGCCGCAAGAGGACGAGGAGCGCCTGGTGGTGGCGCTCGGCCCCCTGCTCGAAGCGAGCGGCACGAAAATCTGGATGCTCGACCACAATTACAATTTGTGGGGCCGCGTGCTGGATCAACTCTCCAATCCCCGCTTCAAGAAATACGTGAACACCGTGGCCTGGCACGGGTACTTGGGAAGCCCGGAGATGATGGGTAATGTGAAGCAGAGATTTCCGGACGTGGAAATGCACTGGACCGAAGGTGGAGACGACTACAAGTTCCCTGACTATTGGACGAGTTGGTGCAAGTGGGGCGCGACGTTCAGCGGCATTCTGGCGAA
>Ga0137418_10004263_pt1 | contig 13147 bp, 10 predicted proteins | sample CZODoug3_1_2_16f_FD_122242 | JGI IMG/M metagenome (GOLD analysis project Ga0137418, IMG submission 122242) | Vadose zone soil fungal communities from Angelo Coast Range Reserve, California, USA - CZODoug3_1_2_16fungal (Hybrid Assembly) | ecosystem: Environmental > Terrestrial > Soil > Vadose...
CTCGAGCGCATCGCGCAGGGATTCGCCCCGCAGCGCCAGGCGCACGCGTCAGCGTCATGAGCAGCACACCGCATCCACCACCGTCTCCTCCACCGCAGGCCACTATCCTCATCGTGGAGGACGAGGCCGCCCTGCGGCGGGTGCTCGAGCGCGTGCTGGTGCGCGAGGGCTACCGCGTGCTGGCCGCGGCCTCCGCCGAGACGGCGTACGAGCTGCTCGCGTCCGAGCCGGCCGATGCGGTGCTGCTCGACGTGCAACTCCCCACCATGTCAGGGCTGGCGCTCTACCTGGCGCTGATTCACCGCCATCCGGGGCTCGCCGGACAGATCGCCATCATGAGCGGCGACGCCGAGGCTGAGCACGTGCGCGTATGGCTGGAGCACAATCCCTGCACCGTCCTCAGGAAACCGTTCGACCTGAAGCAGATCGTCGAGTGGGCGCACGAGCTTCTGGACGCGACCGATCAACGGAGCGGGAACGGCTGACGCGGGCGCTTCGATCTTGACGCGCAAAGGTATCATCCTCGCCGGGGGATCGGGCACGCGGCTGTATCCCCTCACGCTCGGCGCCAGCAAGCAGCTCATGCCGGTGTACGACAAGCCGATGCTGTACTATCCCCTGTCCACCCTGATGCTGGCCGGCATCCGCGACATTCTCATCATCTCCACGCCCCACGATGTGCCACGATTTCAGACTCTGTTTGGGGATGGCTCGCAGCTCGGCCTCTCGCTGCGCTACGCCGAGCAACCGCGACCCGACGGGCTGGCGCAGGCCTTCATCATCGGTCGAGCATTCGTCGGGAAGGATCCCAGCGCGCTGATCCTGGGCGACAACATCTTCTACGGCGGCGGGCTGCGGGGCGTACTGCAGGCCGCCGCGGGCGCCGGCCGCGGCGCTACTGTCTTCGCCTACTACGTATCCGATCCTGAGCGCTACGGCGTGGTCGAGTTCGATGGCCGCGGCCGGGCCCTGAGCATCGAAGAGAAGCCCAAGGCTCCGAAATCCCATTACGCCGTCACCGGGCTCTACTTCTACGACAACCGTGTGCTGGACATCGCCGCGGCGCTCCGCCCGTCGTCCCGCGGCGAGCTCGAAATCACCGACGTCAACGTCGCGTACCTGCGCGACGGCACGCTGGACGTGCAGATGCTGGGCCGCGGCACCGCCTGGCTCGATACCGGGACGCCGGAAGCCCTGCTGCAGGCCGCGACGTTCGTCGCCGCCGTGGAGCAGCGTCAGGGGCTGAAGGTCGGCGCCATCGAAGAGGTGGCGTACCGCATGGGGTTCATCGACGCAGCCCAAGTGGAGCGCCTCGCCGCACCGCGGCGTGGCAACGCCTACGCCGAGTATCTCTTGGCCATGATCCGGGACAAGAGCTATCTGGACAGTTTCCCCGATTCGCCGTGAACGTCGTCGCCACTGAACTCGAGGGCGTCTTGGTTATCGAGCCCCGCGTCTTCGGAGACGCGCGCGGCTTCTTCTTCGAGAGCTACCACGCCGACCGCTATGCTGCCGCGGGCCTTCCCGCGCGGTTCGTGCAGGACAATCATTCGTGCTCCGCCCCGGGCACGCTGCGCGGCCTGCACTACCAGCTGCGCCGTCCCCAGGGAAAGCTGGTGCGCGTGCTGCGCGGCTCCATCTTCGACGTGGCGGTGGACATCCGCCGCGGCTCTCCCACCTTCGGACGCTGGGTCGGTGTCGACCTGTCGGCGGACAACAAGCGTCAGCTGTATGTGCCTCCGGGGTACGCGCACGGCTTCTGCGTCCCGGGCGAAGCCAGCGAGGTCGAGTACAAGTGCACCGACTTCTACGCGCCCGAGGATGAGCGCGGGGTCGTGTGGAACGATCCCACCGTCGCGATCGCCTGGCCCGTCACGAAGCCGCTTCTCTCCGAGCGGGATGGCGCGTTCCAACCGCTATCCGCGGACCGCCCTGATCTGCCGCAGTACCGGGGTCCCGGCCGGTGACCGCCTTCACCCCTCGCTGCCTGCTCGTCACCGGTGGTGCCGGATTCATCGGGTCGAACTTCGTGCGCTGGGCGCTGACGCACGACCCCGCGGTGACGGTCGTAAACCTCGACCTCCTGACCTACGCCGGGAATGTCGAGAGCCTTACGGACGTGGAGGAGCGGCATGGCCGCAGCGGCGACGGCCGCTATTGCTTCGTGCGCGGGGACATCCGAGACCTAGGCCTGGCCCAGGCTCTCCTGCAGGGCCGCACCACGCCGCCCCCGGACGCGATCGTTCACCTCGCCGCCGAGTCCCATGTGGACCGCTCGATCATGGGGCCGAGCGTCTTCGTCGACACGAACGTCAAAGGCACGCTCACCCTGCTCGAGGCATGCCGGGCGGAGCTCGGGGCGCGGCCACGCCCATTCCGGTTTCTCCATGTCAGCACCGACGAGGTGTACGGCTCGCTCGGGCCCGAGGATCCCCCGTTCTGCGAAACCACCCCGATCGCCTGTAACAGCCCGTACTCCGCGAGCAAGGCCGCGTCGGACCTGCTGGTGCGCGCCTACGTCGAGACCTTCGGTCTGCCGGCACTGATCACCCGCTGCTCCAACAACTACGGGCCGTACCAGTTCCCCGAGAAGCTCATCCCCCTGATGATCACGCGGGCGCTGCGTGACGAGCCGCTGCCCGTGTACGGCGACGGGCTCAACGTGCGCGACTGGCTGTACGTGGACGATCACGCCGAGGCCCTCTGGCGCGTGCTGACCGGAGGAGCCGTGGGGACCGTCTACAACCTCGGGGGCGAGAGCGAGATTCCCAATATCGAGCTGGTGCGCCGGCTGCTGGCGTTGCTCGGCAAGCCGGACTCCCTCATCCGGTTCGTGACCGATCGCCCCGGCCACGATCGCCGCTATGCCATGGACATCGGCCGGGTCCGCTCGACGCTCGGCTGGGCGCCCCGGCGCGACTTCACGGCCGGACTTGACACCACGGTCGAGTGGTACCTGTCGCACCGCACCTGGTGGGAGCGCGTGTTGAGCGAAGCGTACCGCGCCGCCGCGGCGATGTATCTCGCCGAGCGCTGACGCGCGAAGAGCGCGAGTGAACTCGCGGCTCGGCCCTGTCAGTCCTCACCCCCTGTCCCCCTCTCCGCAATGCGGAGAGGGGGGACGAAGGCGAGGCGCCGCTTTGAGCGGCAGGGCCGAGCCGCGGCTTGAGCCGCGACTCTTGGACCGCGGAGCATCGAGTGAACAACGTGCCGAGAATCGAGTGAACAACGTGTTTCTCAGCGACAGCTAGGCGTGCGGGTCCTCGAAGCGGCCGCGCGCGAAGAGCGCGAGTGAACTCGCGGCTTCAGCCGCGACTCTTGGGCCGGGGAGAATCGAGTGAATATGCGGGTCCTCGTCACGGGCGCCGGGGGAATGCTGGGCACCGCCGTCCAAGCTGCCGTTCCCTCCACTGTGCAGCTGGTGGCCCTGCGCCACGGGGATCTCGCCATCGAAGACGCTCAGGCCGTCGAGCGGGCGGTGGCGCGCGAGCGCCCCGAATGGATCGTCAACTGCGCCGCCTACACTCAAGTGGATCGGGCCGAGGCGGAGCCGGAGATCGCGCAGCGCGTGAACGCCATCGGGCCCGCGAACCTGGCGCGCGCCGCTCGTCAGAGAGGCGCCCGCCTGCTGCATATCAGCACCGACTACGTGTTCGACGGGCGGGCGGCCCGCCCGTACCGCGAGGACGATCCCGTCGGTCCGCTCAACGTCTACGGTCGGACCAAGCTTGCGGGGGAGCAAGCCGTCCGCGATATCCTGCCCCAGGGGCACCTGATCGTTCGCTCGCAATGGTTGTTCGGCGTGGGTGGCCCGAACTTCGTCGCCACCATCCTGCGCCTGGCGCGCGAGCGGCCGGAGCTGAAGGTTGTGAACGATCAGCACGGCCGTCCCACCTATGCCCCCGACCTCGCCGTCGCCCTCTGGAAGCTGATCGCGTGTGGGGCCCAGGGCACCGTGCATTGTGCCAACGAAGGCGTGGCAACGTGGTTCGACGTCGCCCGGGCCGCGATTATTGCGGCGGGACTCAGGACCCCGGTCGTGCCCTGCACGACCGCCGACATGTCCCGACCTGCCCGGCGGCCGCAGTTCAGCGTGCTGGACTGCACGCGGTACGAGGGCATCGTGGGATCTCCGCTCCGGCCGTGGCAGGCGGCGCTGAAACAATTAACGTCTTGACGGCTCGGTAGTTAGGTCGCACTTTGCAGACTCCCGTTGAGCCCTTGGGGAAGCTGGAGAAGCATGAAACTGCACTCGATCGCGGCGGTGGGCGTCTTGGCGCTCTCCGCCCTGGCTCTGAATCGCTCTGCCGCCCAGGTTCCGACTCTCCCGGGTGGTATCCCCGCGGGAATGACCCCGGACCAGCTGGCCCAGCTGCTGCAGCAGAACCCCCAGCTTGGGAGCCTGATTCGCCAGCGCCTGCAGCAGTCCGGACTCGCGCCCGACCAGATCCGCGCTCAACTCACCGCCAGCGGCTACCCGGCAAGCTTGCTCGACGCCTACCTCGGCACGGCTGTACCCGGCCAGGGGGCACAGCTGCCCAGCAGTCAGACGATGGCGGCGCTACAGGCCCTGGGCCTGGCAACAGGTCGACTCTCTCCGGAGGCCCTCGGGCTGGACACGGGCTTCATCAGCACCCGAGGCGAAGCGATACCCGCGGAATCCCTCGCGGTCGGCAACTACGTGTTTGGAGTGGACGTCTTCCGTCGCGCCACTACGCAGTTCTTGCCGCTCCTCTCCGGCCCGGTCGATCCGGCATACCGGCTCGGCCCGGGAGACGTCCTCGCGCTCGTGCTCACCGGTGGAGTCGAGCAGACCTATCAACTCGAGATCACGCGCGCCGGGTTCATTATCCTGCCCCAGGTCGGTCAGCTCTATCTGTCTAACTTGACGCTGGAGACCGCGCGCGCTGTCCTGTTTGATCGGCTCGGCCGAGTCTACTCAAAGCTTCGCGGTTCCAACCCAACCATTAAGTTTGACGTGACGGTCACCCGCGTGCGGGCGAACCAAATCTACGTCGTGGGCGAGGTAAACCAGCCAGGCGCGTATCAGATCAGCGCTCTGGGGACGGCCATCGCCGCGATCTACGCAGCGGGCGGGGTCACCGCCCGAGCCGACATGCGGCAAATCGAGATCCGGCGTCTCGACAAGCTCGTGGCGACCCTCGATCTCTATGACTACCTGTTGCGGGGGGACAAGCGCGACGACATCCGCCTGGAAACGGGCGACCTCGTGCACGTGCCGCTGCACGGCACGCGCGTTCAGGTGACGGGAGCGGTGCTCCGTCCGGCCATCTATGAGCTCAAGGAGGGTGAGACCCTGCCCGACTTGCTGCGCGCCGCGGGCGGCTTCAGCGCTGACGCGGCCCTCGATCGCCTGACGATCCATCGGATCTTGCCCGCCGGCAAGCGGCGGCCCGGGCCGCTGCCCCGGGCCGCGCTGGACGTCCCCCTGCCCGTGCCCGGCCCGAGCGAGCAGCACGGGAGCGCGCAGCCCGGGCAAACGGCGGGCGCACCGCCCGAAGGAGATCCACTGGGGGGAGTCGTGGTCCCCTCCCTGGCGCTCGACAACGGCGATTCGGTCGTGGTGGACGCCATCGGGCCACTGGAGAACCTCCTGTACGTGGCGATCAGCGGCATGGTGAACAAGCCGGGGCGCTATCCCTGGCAAGAGGGGATGACGCTACGGGACCTGGTGATGCTGGCCCGCGGGCCCAAGATCGGCGCCTCGCTGAACGACGTGGAGATCGCTCGGCTCCCGGCTGACCGCGCGCAAGGCCAGCTCGCGGACACGTTGCGCGCCCCGATCGATTCCACCTATCTGTTCGAGCGAGACCGGCAGGGCCGCTACGTAGGCCCGGCCGGTCCCGCCTTCCGGGGCCGTGGCGCTCCCGAGGTATCCCTGCAGCCGTTCGATGAGGTCCTGTTCTTGAAGCAGCCCGACTTCGAGCTGCAGCGCACCGTGCAAGTGCGGGGGGAGGTGCGGTTCCCGGGCACCTATGCCCTGCGGTCCAAGGACGAGCGCCTCATGGACCTGCTCGATCGAGCGGGCGGGCTCACGCGCCAGGCGTACGCGAACGGCATCCGCTTCTGTCGCACGGAGGCCGAGGCGGGCCGCGTGGGCCTCGATCTGCGCCGCGTGCTCAAGAACCGGCAGGACAAGGACAACATCCTCCTCGCCAACGGCGATTCGCTGTTCATCCCGGCCTACGTGCCGACCGTTCGCGTCGACGGCGCCGTCAACTCACCGGGGAGCGTCACCTACGTCCAGGGCCAGGGGCTCGACTACTATCTCTCGGCTGCGGGCGGGGTCTCGTACAAGGGCGACAAGCGCCGGGTCTTCGTGGAGCAGCCGAACGGCAACGTGCGTGCCGTTCATAAGCGACCGCTGTTCTTCGGGACCAGTAAGCCCACTCCCGAGGCCGGCGCTCGCGTGGTGGTCCCGGTGCGCGATACAACCGCGCAATCGCAGGTCGGCCCGATCATCGCAGGCATCGCGCAGATCGTCGGGGCGCTGACGACTATCATCGTAGTGGTGGTGACGCGGCCGTGAGGAACCTCGTGTGAGTACGACGATCCCCGGAGCGGGTCCCGTCAGGGCGCCCACGCAGGACGAGCCCATCACCCTGCGCGTCGCGGGCTTCAACAACGAGGCCCCCGTGTTGGAGCTCCTCAACGTGCTCCTGCGGCGCTGGCAGCTGGTGGCCGGGGTACAGCTCGTCGCGACAGCCTTGGTCGTAATCGTCTCGTTCATCATTCCCGCAACGTATACGGCGACCACCGTATTCGTCCCCGAAGCCCGCACGCAAAGCCGCCTCCCGAGCAACCTGGCAACCCTCGCTGGCCAGTTCGGGCTGCCACTCGGGGCCGAGCCGAGTCAGTCGCCCCGGTTTTACGCCGACGTCGTGCGGAGCCGGGAGCTGCTCGAGCGCCTGCTCACAAGCGAATTCCCGGACCCGCGCACCGACGCTGGCACGCCCGCTTCTGCGCCGCTGTTGCGAATCCTCCGGGTGCGGGGCCGGGACTATGCGGACAGTTTGCATCGCGGTGTAAAGAAACTGAACAACCTCATTGCCGTGAGCGTCGACAATCAGACGAGCATCATTCGACTCAGCGTAGATGCCCGAAGCCCCGAGCTCGCGGCGGCGGCCGCCAATCGGTTGGTGCAATACCTCAACGAGTTCAACGCCAAGACCCGCCAATCTCAAGCTCGCGAACGGCGCAACTTCGTGGAAGAGCGCGTCAGTGCCGCGGGAGAAGAACTCCGGCAGGGGGAAGAAGCGGTCAAGACCTTCTACGAGCGTAACCACTTCTGGCAGCAGGCGCCGGAGCTCGTATTCGAGGAGGGCCGCCTGCGCCGCCAGGTGACCGTCAGCCAACAGGTGTACCTCACTCTCAGGCAGGAATACGAGTCGGCGCGCATCGAGGAGGTCAACGACACGCCGGTATTCACAATAATCGATCCCGCCGTTCCACCCCAGGAACGATCCCAGCCCGAGCGCTCCCTCTGGGCAGTGTTGGCATTGGCTCTGAGTACGATGATCAGCGTATCGTGGGCGTTCGGGGCCGGGTACCTCGAGCGCGCGCGGCGAGACGCGGAGCCGGAATACCGCGAGTTTCTGGGCCTGCTCGGGCGGGCGCGACGCGAACTGGCCCGGGCCGTGCCGCGGCTCTTCCGCTCCCGGCGCGTGTCCTAGGCTGGCCGGATCATCCCTCAGAGCCCCGGAGGCGTCACGGTCGGCACGCTTGTCGAAGGGCGCAGGCTCGCGCGCGGCACGCTGCTCAATTTGGTTGGCGAAGGCCTTCCGCTCGCGGTCGCGCTGGCAACCATGCCTTTCGTGGTCCGCGGGCTCGGACCCGCGCGCTTCGGCGTGCTGGCCCTGGCATGGGTGGTCCTGAGCTACTTCGGCGTCTTCGACCTGGGATTGGGACGCGCCACCACGCGCTTCGTGGCCGAGGCCCTGGGTCAGGGCCGCCCGGAACGCGTGCCGTCCCTCGCGTGGTCGGCGATGCTCATGCAGCTCGGGCTGGGCCTGGCAGGGGGTCTTGTGCTGGCCGCCCTCGCACCGGTACTGGTCGGGCACGTTCTGAAAGTCCCGCCCGAGTTGGCAAAGGAAACGCGCGCTGCCATTTCACTCCTGGCCCTCGCGGTTCCGGCGGTCCTGGTCGCCGGATCGCTGCGCGGCGTGCTGGAGGCGGCGCAGCGATTTGACCTCGTCAACGCAGTCAAAGCGCCCTTCGGCGCGGCGAACTTTCTCATTCCACTGCTCGGCGTCGTTCGGGGATGGGGGTTGCCCGGAATCGTCGCTCTGCTCGTCGCCGCCCGGGTCGCCGCCCTCGGTTTCTTGCTGTTGTGCTGCTTGACGGTCTTCCCCGGTCTGCGACGACGTCCAACGTTCGCTCGTGCGGACGCTCGCGCCTTGTTCGGATTCGGAGGGTGGATCACGGTCTCGAGCGTCTTGTCTCCGATCCTCGTCTACCTGGACCGCTTCGTGCTCGGTGCGGTCGTCTCGCTGGCGGCGGTGGCCTACTACTCCGCACCCTACGAGATGGTGACGCGCCTCTGGATGCTCCCGGCCAGCCTCGCGACCACCTTGTTTCCGGCGTTCAGCGCATTGAGCGGCCAGGAGCGGCCGGCCCGTCAGCAAGCCGTGGCGGCACAATCCCTGAAGTATCTCCTTGTGGTCCTCGGCCCCGTCGTGGCCCTCGTCGCCGCGTCCGCGCGGGATCTGCTGCACCTCTGGCTCGGGCCGGACTTCGCCCAGTACGGCACGGCCGTCGTCCAGATCATTGCCGTGGGGGTGCTCGTCAACTCTCTCGCGCAGGTCCCATATGCCTTGGTGCAAGCGGACGGACGCCCGGACCTGACAGCCAAATTTCACCTCGCTGAGCTGGTGCCACACATCGTGCTGTCGTGGGTGCTGGTAACAGCGTTGGGGGTCCCCGGCGCTGCAGTGGCCTGGACGCTGCGTGTCACGGTCGATGCCGCCCTGCTCTTCGTCGCCGCGCGGCGGGTCAGCGGGCTGCCCTTGAGCTCGCTGCTGGGAGCCAGGATGTCACGGACCGTAGGCTTGCTGGCCGCCTTCTCGTTGATCGCGGTCGCCACCAATCGTCTGGTGGCCCACCGCGGGGAGCGTCTCCTGCTGCTGACCGCTGGCTTCGTTGCCACGACGGCCGCGCTATGGCGCTGGTCGCTCGATTCGGACGACCGGAGCCGCTTCGCGCGGCTCGTCGGGGGGGCGGTGGTGGGATGATCATGAGCGCCCTGTGCGCCCTCGTCGGGTTGGTGGGCATGGTGGGGGGTCGAGTGGCGTTCGGACAATGGTTCAACCATGTGTCGTGGTATTGCGGGCTCTGGGCGCTGTCGTTGGTACTGTACGGGCTCGGGCTGATCTCCTACTACCCGATGGTAGGGAGCGCCTGGGCATACGTTTGGATCGCCTGGTTCGCATTCGTCGTAGGGGCCTTGACCCCGCTGCTTGGGCGACTCGCCACCCGACGGCCAGCTTCGTCACCCCCGAGTCCGGCGTCCGCGACGGCCGCGACGCGGCGGCTCAAGTGGGCGATTGTGATCCTTGTGTGCCTCGCGAGTACCTCCCTTGTCCAGCAATTGATCGGGCTGGTCCGCGAGTTCGGTAGCCTGACGAACGCGCTCATCACAAGTGCCAATACGCGATACCTGCTACGTGTGAGCGGCGAGCTGACGGGCTGGATCCCCTACATCGATGCCTTCTCGGTCGCGGCCGCCGCCCTGGGCGGCGTGTACACCGCACGCCGGGGACGGATCGACGCGGTCGGTCTGCTCCCACTTCTGATCGTCGGGTTGCAAGGCGTGTCCACAATGGGGCGCATGGGTATCGGCGTGGCGCTGGTGCTGTACTGGAGTGCCCTGGCCCATACGCCGCACTCCCGCTTGCGGCTTTCGCGCAGCGCCTGGGCTGCGGCTCCGGCGCTGGTCGTGGGGGCGGCCGCGTTCTTGTTCGTCAGCTCCATCCGGGGTTTGGGTCCGGCGTTCCCGGGCGAGTCGACTACCCTCGAGTCGCTGCGCCGCTACGCGCCGTTTATACCCTCCCTGTACACCAACTTTTCCGCCCCGCCCGTTGCGTTCAGCGAGTACTTGAAGAGCGGCGCCGAGCGCGCCGTGCCCGGGACTTTTGCCTTCGCACCGCTGGTCCGCGCGCTCTCGTATCTCGGACTAACGCCGCACCTGAGCTACTACCAGGTGGACTTTTATACGCCGGTGGCGACGAACACCGCCACATACCTCAAGGAGGTGTACGCGGACTTCGGCGCGACGGGAATCGCCCTGTTCCCCTACCTCCTTGCCGCCTCGATGACGGTCCTGATCCGTCGCATCCGCGCGACGGGAGGCCTTCCGGCAACCGTGGCGCTTGCGCATCTGTACGTCATTGTGCTCTTCTCATGGAACTACAACGTAATGCTGCTGGGCTACTGGTTCATCAGCTTCGTCGTGGCTCTGGTGACGGCATTTTTACTGGACCACACGGCGCGCCCCCGCTCTGTCTTGGCGTATCAACCAACCTGGGTCGGAGATCGACCAGACCCGGCATGAAGGTCTTGATGCTCAACCCGGCGCTGTCGGGCTCCGGTTACACGCACAACCTTTGCAACGCGCTGGCAGACCAAGGCTGCGAAGTGCACCTGTTCACCGGGCCGCACTGGCAAACGGTCGGCCGCTACTGGGCCGAGGTCCGGTATCACCCGCAGATCTACTTCTATCGCCGGACCCAGGAGCCTTCCTATCGGCCGGGCGCGCGCGGCGCCGTGTGGAAGGTGTTGCGCCTCATCGATCACCTGTGGGAGATTGATCATCTGGCCTGGATCGCGCGTGGGTTCGACGTGATCCACGTGCAGTTCCTGGGACTGCCCGCCCTCGACGTCGCATGGTTATGGCTCGTGTCGCGTTATCGACCGGTGGTCTACACCGTGCATAACCTCTACCCGCACGACGCGTTGCGGAACCGTTGGACCCGGATGCTCTGGACCGTCATTTACCGCGCCCCGGCGGCGCTCGTGGCCCACATCACCGCGACGGCGGATGGGCTGCGTGCCGACTTCCACGTGCCCGCGCCGCGCATCGCGCAACTCCGGTTCGGCAACTACCACCACCTCGCCACGATGACCCGGTCCGCCTCCCCCGGCGAGATCGGCCTCGATCGTCCGGGAGTGGTGCTGCTGTTTGGCGACATCCGCAAGAACAAGGGGATTGATGTGCTCCTCGCCGCAGCAGCGCAACTCAAAGCCCGCCGCATTGACTGTTGCACAGTGATCGCCGGTGGACGGGGGGACGGCCGGCCCTATCAGGACCTCGCCCGGCGCTTGGAGCTAGACGACGTCGTGCAGTTTCGCACGGGTTTCATAAACGAGCATGAAGTGCCGGCTTATTTTCGCGCCGCCGCCATCGTCGTGCTTCCCTACCGTGTGATCGACCAGAGCGCGGTGGCCGTCGCGGCGTGCTCCCTCGGCAAGGCGCTCATCGCGAGCGACATCGCCGGGTTGCGCGAGATCGTGCGAGAAGCGGACAACGGCATCCTCGTCCCGCCCGACGACCCCGAAGCCCTGGCAACGGCCCTCGCCTGTCTGCTGTCGGACGAGCCACTCCGGTCTCGGTACGAGGCCAATTCCCGGCGCTACGCCCGCGAGGCGCTCGCCTGGGGACCGATCGCCCGCGACACGATCGGGGTATACCGGCGGGTGGCCGCCCCCGAGGGCCAGGAAGTGCAAGGCACTCACCCGTGACGCTGTCACTCATCATCATCAACTTCGGTGCCCCCGATCACTTGCTCCGCTGCCTAGCCTCGCTCGCTCGCACACCGGATCGCCAGCTGGTCGGGCAAGTCATCGTCGTGGACAATGGACATCCGCTGAAAACCGACTCGGCCGCCGCCGTGCGGGCCGCCGGGCACCTGTTCGACATCCGGGTTGTGCCCAACGCGGAGACGAGCTACAGCTCCGGCGTGAATCGCGGTGTCGCTCGAGCCGACGGCGATCTGCTCCTTATCGCGAACTCCGACGTGGAGTTCCTTCCGGACCGGTCACTCCAGCAGGCCATCGACTACTTCGCTCGCCATCCCCGGGTTGGCGTGTTGGGACCGCAGCTCACGTACCCCGGCGGCGATTGGCAGCGGAGCCACGGGCGCATCCCGAGCGTGGGGCAGGCGCTGATCTCGGCCACTTTGCTCGATTCCGTCGCTCGCGGACTCGAGGCGCTGTGCTTTCGTGCCGGGCTGTCCACAGGACGAGCATGGCGTGTGGGATACGTCGACGCGGCGTTTCTCCTCACCCGGCGCAGCTGCTTCGAGGCGCTGGCGGGCTTCGACGAGCGCTACTCATTCTACGGAGAAGACGTCGACTACTGCTGGCGCGCGGCAAGAGCCGGCTGGGGGGTTCGATTCCTTCCCACGGTGCGCGTCCTGCACGTCAGGGGCGGATCGTCCGCTTCGACGGCACCCTGGGAGTATGCCGTGCGGTTGCTCGAGGCGAACACCGCATTTGTGCGCCGCCATTTCGGTCCGGGGCGGGCCCGTTGGTATCGCCGGCTCGTGACCATCGTGGCTCTGGAACGCGCGATCCTGTATACGGTCGCCGGCGCCGTCACCGGATCGCGCCGGCTCAAGCGCCTGGCGATCGAAGCACGGCGGGATGTTCGGATCATGAGAGGCGCCGCCATCCCACGGGGTCCCTCGTGTGCAGGATAGCCGTTTTCAAGCGCGCGACCTTGCAGCGATCTTGCGTTGGGATAGGTTGCCCGTGCGACCCGGCGGGTTCCACTGGTCGCCGCTTACCAGCTTTCCCTGGAACGGAGTCCTCACTAGGCAATGTGTGGCATCGTCGGCATTGTTTCGCTGGTTAGCGACGCGTCGCTAGCCAAGCGCCTTAGTCGAATGGTCGACGTCCAGGCTCACCGCGGCCCCGATGGACGGGGTACGTGGCGGGCCGTAGTCGGCCAGGCGCAAGTCGCGCTCGCAAGCGTCCGCCTGGCCATCCTCGACCTGACCGACGCGGGTCTCCAGCCGATGCTGTCGCCTTCCGAGCGGCAGGTGCTCGTCTACAACGGGGAGATCTACAACTACCGCGAGCTGCGCGCCCAGCTCCAGGCGCGGGGCGTGGCCTTCCGCACACAGTGCGA
>Ga0137418_10004264_pt1 | contig 13143 bp, 9 predicted proteins | sample CZODoug3_1_2_16f_FD_122242 | JGI IMG/M metagenome (GOLD analysis project Ga0137418, IMG submission 122242) | Vadose zone soil fungal communities from Angelo Coast Range Reserve, California, USA - CZODoug3_1_2_16fungal (Hybrid Assembly) | ecosystem: Environmental > Terrestrial > Soil > Vadose...
CTTCGAACCAGAGGGTCGGGAGTTCGAGTCTCTCCGGGCGCGCCAGATATGATTACCAGAAATGAAGTAAAGATGGTGGGTTTTGCCCTTGTCGGGATATTTTTCATTTTTGTGGCACTATCTGTTAAAGAGATCAATGCAGGCGGAAGCAAGCCATACCCTCTAAAGTTGTATCACCGATTGATAGGCATATACGTCGGCGTCGTTTCGATAATTACCGCCATCCAGCTATATACGGGACACTAGATGTTCACGTCCTTGTCTGAGCCACACGCTTTCACCGGTCCACTTTCCCCTACTCGAATTGCTTTTTGAACTGGGCGAATTCTTGCCGCAAGTCCGCGATTTCTTTTTGAAAATCGGCGGCGTTATTGCGGAGTTCAGCCACCTCTTTCTCCAGAAGGGCGATGCGTTCTCCGTCCGCGGAGCTCGCATTCGAGATTGCCGGTATTTCTAGCTTTGACTCGAATACCTCCACGTCGCCGGACAAGAGATGCGCGTAACGAGACTCTTTGGTGCCAGGCTGGCGCGGTAGAACTTTGGCGAGCGAAGGCTCGCGCTTCATCAAATGTTGCAAGCTGGATTGCACGGCGCTCAAGTCGTCGAAGGGATGCATGCGCTCGGCGCGCGTGCGAAGTTCGCCGGGAGTTTGCGGTCCGCGCAGCAACAAGACGCAAAGAATGGCGACCTCGTGACGATAGAAATTGAATGTCTCCTGGAGCCGATGCTCGTACTTGGTGACGCGGCTGTCCGAGGCGCTGACGGAGCGGACGAGGGATTGCCCGTCGAGGGAATGCAAAGCCTGGCGGACGGCGGCTTCGTCGAGATTCATGACCGGATCGCGGTTCGATTTCTGATTGCAGGCGTTGACGAGGGCGTTCAGGGAAAGTGGATAGTATTCGGGAGTGGTGATCTCTTTTTCTATAAGGGCGCCCAGGACCCGGCACTCGACTTCGTTCAAGAGGATGTTCACGGAGTGGAATGATACAACGGTTCGCGAATCCAAGAGGATGCACCGCCCACCCCCGCCAATTTGCATGAATATCAAAACAAAGGGCTTACAAATTTGCAATTCGTAACCGATTGATTCTAAAGGACGCGTTTTGGGTTGTTCTTGGTTGGCAAACGGCGAAACGGGTGACTCAAAAAGGAAAAGCGGGAGCAAGCTCCCGCAGGTCATACGTAGTTCTCTACAGGGTTAAGTATACGCGAAAATAAGGAAAAGTCAAGGGGAAGTTTTGGGGCGATTGGTAGAAATCGACGAAGAAAAACCAATGTCAAAAGCCCCCACGCTTTCAGAAACCGGGGAGAAAAGGTTGTGCCACCCACGTATTTTCACCTGACACTGGATTAAGGTAATCCCTGTATCGACAATTCCTCGCTACTCTTATATGAAGTGACGCGTTGTTGCTGTTCCAAAGGCGTTCCAGCCTCGCACGTTCCCTGGCTCGTACTCCGAGCCAGCTGCTCAGAGCCTCGAAGGGTTCGTGGATCTCAAAAAACTTGGAGGGCGCAAATGATCGACCTAGTTCAGAGTCTTGTTCGTTCGTTCCATTCTCCTACGTTGCGGTTAGGTCCGTACCGCGGAAAGGAGCACTCTCGAGAAAAGCGTGTCCAGCACCTTGTTGGCACCTCGCTGCGATTGAATCTGGCTCGTGTCGCCGGATTGTTTGCATGCTTGGCGTTGTCCTTGCTTTTCATGCCAGCACCCGCCAGCGCCACAACATACAATGTCGTCCAGAACTGTGGTGCAGTGGGCGACGGCGTGCACGACGACACCACCGCCATCAATACTTGCATCGGGCAACTCAACAGCGATGGCACGTCCGGCAGTGACACACTCTTATTTCCCTGTGGCACCTATCTGACCACCTCGCAACTTTCGCCAATCACTAGGGCCAATGTGATCATCGACGGAAGCAGTTGTGCAACAGTTCATTCGATTGCATCGGGCGGCAACATTTTGGTCATTGGAAGTAGCTCGACTGGCCCAACAGTTGCTTTGAGCACGATTGTTTACGAATTATCCAAAAGTTTCACAACAGCCTCACCCCTCGGAGTTAATCTGGGGGATTACGTTTGGATCCATCAGGGAGGTTTGGACTACTCGACTGACACTTTACCGGGACATCCCACGAACTGTGATGTGTCCGGCTGCCGAGGAGAAATGTTGAAGGTGGCGTCGGTTAACGGAAACACCGTCACTGTCACTACGGCACTGCATGACACTTATGACCCAACCGTCAACGGCGCAGTCGTCCAGAAAATATCGAGTCCGCTAGCCGGGATGACTGTACAAAACATTACTCTAAACGGATCGGGCACTGAGAATGATGGGCTGCAAATGCTCGAAGCTGTCGATTCAACGGTGACCGGCGTTACCGCCGAAAACATTCTCTCCACGGCCCTATATGGAGCAGGGGACTTTAACTTGGCGTGGAACAACGTAACAGTGTCTGGGTCCGGCAACGGCAATGGAGCCGCGATGGCTCTCTATGTGCAAGGCAATCCATCCGTTAACGGAGCTTCAATTTCCAATCTGAATCCTGGGCCTGTAGCTGGTGCCTTCGGATTTCAAATCTCTGCCACGGCTGGCGGTACATTTGCCAACATCACTGTTGATTCGACGGGAGCGTATGGACGTCCATTCAAGACCACGGCCGCGCGGTGGAACACGTTCAACTCCGTCACGGCTAAGAACGGCTCTCTCAACGACGATAATGGCATAAGTATTCAATACTATTCTTCCCATAACACTTTCAACAGTTGCGTCGCCACGAACAACGGGACTTCAGGGACCGGTACGGGCAACGCCGGCATCATCACCTTCGGTAATTTCAACCAATACAACATTTTCAATAACTGCACCGCATCCGGAAACGGAAACATTCAGTTCTATATCAGCGGCTTTGATGCTCTCCGGCTGGCGCAGGACAGCGGCAACACGGTCAACGGTGGAACATTCACTGGATCGAACAGCCAGGAATCCGTGATGCTCATTGAAGGTGCCAACACATACATACATAACGCTACGTTCGACGGTCCTGGAACATACGGGATACAGTTAGACCCGCAGGCTAATTATGCTTGCGTGAATAACAATACATTTAACCCGGACCTAGGAGGAACCATCAATGCCACGGCCTACCACGACCTAGGTTCGGGCAATAATCCAAACAATGGCAACTTGACACCAGGAACCTGCCCGTAGATTGCGGTTTAGCGGTCAGCGCTGCCCGGCCTTCGGGTGCGATTCAGCTGGCCGCGGTCGCAACTTGCGCACGTTCGGGTCAGAACAGCGGGGGCTTCGCGGCTTAGAAGCCCCCTCTTCCCAGAAGCCCGTTCACGACGCGATGAGAGGATGGTATTTCAGCGGCTTAGCACACAGTGCGGGCATGTGGTCGGCCTTCGATGAGAGCGAAGGCCATACGCGAACGATCGAGGCGGGGGCATCCGGCAGATCAAACCCCGCGAGAGGATGCACCCCCCACCCCCGGCAATTTGCATGAATATCAAAACAAAGGGCTTACAAATTTGCAATTCGCAACCGATTGATTCTAAAGGACGCGATTTGGGTTGTTCTTGGTTGGCAAACGGCGAAACGGGTGCCCCAAAAAGGAAAAGGGGGAGCAAGCTCCCGCAGGTCATACGTAGTTTTATACAAGGTTAACTATACGCGAAAATAAGGAAAAGTCAAGAGGAAATTCTGGGGCGATTTGTAGAAATCGCAAGTGAGCGGTTGCTGGGGCGGGTTGGACGGCGTCTGCGGAGGCGAGAAGAAGAAGAAAAGGCAAAATCAAAAGCCCCACTCGCACACCCCGCGTATGGGGCACCCAAATTCGTCTCACAATTTATCGTCTGGACCACCCGCCAACCTATGGGACTACAACGCCGGGGAGACGGAGTTCAATTATTCCACCGCCCCCGGCGAAACAGTCGTGATGCGAAATGAATTTCGCGCCATGCGATGCAAAAATCTGTTCATGTTCCCTGATTGTGATCTGTTCTCCGCTGGGACCGAAAAACGTTCCGAGTATCTTAATCACGTGCGGATTCAGAAAGTCTATCTCTAATATCCGTTCGTCTTGAGGGTTGAGCACAATAAGAGAGTTCGTTCCGGCCCCCTGGATTCGGAATGAATTTCGAGGATTGATAAAAAACTCGTTATCAACTATTTGAGCTTCCAGTTGCCCGTCTGGTCCTCGAACTTTCGCGGAAACGGATATACCAGATTCCGTCTTCTGAAGTACCAAAATATCATCCGTGCCGATTTTCCAGACAATTACTCGCTGCTCCGTCGAGTAAGCTTCAGAATCTCCGAAGAAAATCCTCATTGCGTCCGTAGGTATTGCGGGCAGCGGCGGAAGGCCAAGCATTTTGCGACGTTCTGCAAACTTCGCTACGACCTCCTCACAAGTATCTGGTGGGTTGGGAAGGTTTGATAGAACAAGTGAGCTATGAGAATACCCGAGACCATCAATGCGTGTCGCAATGTCTTGACTATCAACGGTGTGATAATAGACTGTGGCGGGCGCCCCTTTCTCTAGTTTGCCCTGTATTTTGGTGGTTTTTTGGATCTGGAATGTCTTAGCAGGCTGTTTTCCGTCTCCCGAGATTGGCGCGAGGGTCACGGAAGTGCTAGAGGAATCAGTCACTGTCCCTTTTTGGGAAAAACAGCACTTTACACATTCTGGGTCACTGATCGGGAAGTGACTGCAATCGCACTTTGTACAGTCTGTAGGCCACAGGCTCAGCGGAGAGAAGGCGAACACCGCGAGAGTTACTATCCTGACAACAGTCGGGGCTTTCATTTGTTCCCACCGTCCCCGTGCGCAATCCACCAGAGAAGGTAGACCACCAGCCATCCACAGAATACATAAAGCCCGCATCTTAGGTCAGAGAGCTGCGAGGCCGCATCAGCGTTTATGTCTTGGATGGCGGTCTAGACATTGTGTTGCTTGCTTATCAGGTATGCGATGTACGCAACGTGGACACGCACGCCCTTGAAGATTGCAAGACCGAGAAAAAACCATCCTGGCAGGAAAACAAGAAACGAACATCTCATGAGCCAGTGTTTTGGTCTCTGTGACAAATCTTTAAACAGGAGCGCAATCGATGCACCGATTGTGATGTATGCCCATTGAGATGCTGACTGAGCAAAAGAGACAGCCGAATCGAGCCCCTTATCTACAGGGTCAGTACCTTGCTGAATCTGGGCCAGAATGCGCAAAAACGAATGACTCGACGTCAGCATTTTCCTAAATGGCTCCATCAATAGGGCGACAGTACATCCACGAAGGAGAATTGCCAAGACCGTAAATTTCGACGCTACGGAAACCTACCCCTTACGTTATGTAGAAGTCAACACGGAAAAACTGTCCGTCTTTTGTCCGAGAACGGCAGGCAAAACGGTGCAAGAGCAAGCAGCGCGAGTGCGTGATTCCCCATTGTTTTGTTGGGTTTCGTTGTACGGCTTGTACCGCGTGTAGGCTAAGAATGCGCTTCGAACCGGAGGGTCGAGATTTCCTTTGAGGTAGAAAATGAGTAGAGTAGCGTCTCGCGTTGAGACGCTGAGCGGCACAGGAATGCGTAGCGGAGGCGGTGCGGAGTTAAGGGGACGATGAGGACGATTAAAGGACCGGGGATTTTTCTGGCGCAGTTCGCTGGGGATGCGGCGCCGTTCAATAGTTTAAAGAGCGTTGCTGCATGGGCCGCCAACCTCGGATACAAAGGAGCGCAGATTCCGAGCTGGGATGGACGACTATTTGATTTGAAGCGGGCGGCGGAGAGTAAGGCTTATTGCGCGGAGATTCGCGGCGTGGTGGCAGGTTGCGGATTAGAAATAACGGAGCTGTCGACGCATCTGCAAGGGCAACTGGTGGCGGTGCATCCCGCGTATGACTTGGCGTTCGATGGGTTTGCGCCGGAGAAGATGCGAGGGAACCCGAAGGCGAGGCAAGCCTGGGCAGTCGAACAATTGTTGCTGGCAGCAAAGGCGTCGGCGAATCTGGGACTTACGGCGCATGTAACGTTTTCCGGGGCGCTGGCTTGGCCGTACATTTATCCGTGGCCGCAAACGCCAGCCGGATTAATTGAAACGGCTTTTGAGGAATTGGCGGCGAGATGGCGTCCGATCCTCGATGCATGCGATAAGGCGGGAGTGGATCTGTGCTTTGAGATTCATCCTGGCGAGGATTTGCACGATGGGGCGACTTTTGAAATGTTTTTGGAGCGCGTAGGCAATCATCCGCGATGCAACATACTTTTTGATCCGAGCCATTTTGTGCTGCAGCAGCTCGATTATCTGGAATTCATCGACCTATACCACGAACGGATCAAAATGTTTCATGTGAAGGATGCGGAGTTTCGTCCGACGGGCCGGCAAGGCGTTTACGGGGGCTATCAGCCTTGGGTGAATCGAGCGGGGCGGTTTCGTTCGCCGGGAGATGGGCAAGTGGATTTCCGCGCGATATTCTCCAAGCTGACGCAGTATGATTTTCCCGGGTGGGCGGTATTGGAGTGGGAGTGCTGCATCAAAAGCAGCGAGCAAGGGGCGGCGGAAGGGGCGCCGTTCATTCAGCGGCATATTATAGAGGCGGCGAGCAGCAGTTTTGATGATTTTGCGAGTTCGGGGGCGGATCAACGGGCGAATCGGCGGATGTTGGGATTGGACTGAAATGAGACGAGGGAAATGACAGCTAATTCAAAGGGTGTCGACGGGAAAAAGAGGCGGCTGCGGCTGGGGATGGTGGGAGGCGGGCCGGGAGCGTTCATCGGTTCGGTGCATCGGCTTGCAGCGCGGATGGACGATCATTTTGAACTAGTGGCGGCGGCTTTGACGTCTGATCCGGAGCGCAGCCGCGCTGCTGCTCTAGACCTACATATTCCGCCGGACCGTGCTTACGGAAGTTTTGCGGAAATGGCAACGGCGGAAGCAAAGCGGCGGGACCGGATTGACGCCGTGTCGATCGTGACGCCGAATCATATTCATTTTGGGCCGGCTAAAGCGTTCTTGGAGGCAGGGATTCACGTTATTTGCGACAAGCCGCTGACCACGACGGTGGAAGATGCGCTTGCGCTGGCGGAGATTGTGCGGAAGAGCGGGCTGATCTTTGGCTTGACGCACAACTACACGGGTTATCCGGTGGTGCGGCAGGCGCGAGAGATGATCGCAGCGGGAGAGCTGGGGCGGATACGCGTGGTGCAAGTGGAGTACGCGCAAGACTGGCTGACCACGGCAGTCGAGGCGACGGGGCAAAAACAAGCCGTTTGGCGGACCGATCCGGCACGGAGCGGACCGGCGGGTTCGCTTGGGGATATTGGAACGCACGCATATAACATCGCGTGCTTTGTGACGGGGCTCAGGTGCGAGCAAGTGGCGGCAGACGTTTCCATCTTCGTGCCGGGACGGCGGCTCGACGACAACGTGCAGGTGCTGTTGCGATTTGAAGGCGGAGCGCGCGGGATGTTGTGGGCGAGCCAAGTGGCCACTGGGAACGAGAACAATTTGCGCTTACGGGTCTATGGGGAGAAGGCGGGGCTCGAGTGGGGGCAGGAAAATCCGAATTATCTGCGGTTCATGCCCTATGGCAAACCACCAGTTACGATCAGCCGCGCCGGGGCTGGGGCTACGGCTTCTGCCAAGCATGCGAGCCGCATCCCGTCGGGGCATCCGGAGGGATATCTGGAGGCGTTCGCGCAGCTTTATGCGGATTTGGCGGAGCAGATCAGCGCGAGGCTGGCAGGGCGGGAGGCGGCAGCCGCATCACTCCTGGTGCCGGGGGTGGAGGATGGAGTAGCGGGAGTGCGGTTTATTGGTGGGGTGCTGGAATCCTCGCGGGGGAATTCGGCTTGGGTGAAGATACCGGCATCCCGGTAAGAAAAAAACAAGTTGGACGCAGAGGCAGCCCCAGTCGAAGAGGGGGAGCGGTCGGCCTCGGAAGGCCGACCCTACACGAACTCGTGAGGCGGAAGGCTTGTTCGAAGGTGGGACAGTTAATCCCATTTTCGGGCGATTTGGGGTTGTTTCGAGCGAGCTATACCGTGCTAAACCATTGAAATTACATATAGTTAATTAGGGGAACCTGGGGCCGGAGAGTTGCGTTCTAATAGGTACAATATATATGGACATCCAACGACCATCTAACGCACGTGAGAAGAAAATCCGACGGATTGTTTACGGCACCGTTGCACTCGTCCTACTGGTGGGAGTCACCTATGGGCTCTCCAAACTTAAGCCTGCGGCGCCAACAGTGGACCGGGCCACGATCTGGCCAGATGAAGTGAAGCGGGGCCCCATGGTGCGTGAGGTGCGTGGGTTGGGTACGCTGGTGCCAGAGGATATCCGATGGATTCCAGCGCAGACGGATTCGCGCGTGGAGCGCTGGGTATTGCGCCCGGGGGCTATCGTCAAGCCGAGTTCCATCATTATGGAATTGAGCGACCCGATCCTGCAGCGAGACGCGCTGGACGCGGAATTCCTGCTCAAAGGCGCGGAAGCAGACCTCGCAAACCTTAGAGTGCAAGTAAACAGCGAACTGATGAACCAAAAAGCGAACGAAGCCGCCGTGCGCAGTGATTACGAGCAGGCCCGCCTGCAACATGACGTTGACGAAAAGCTGTACAAGGAGGGCATCGGGTCTGACCATATCAGGAATCTCTCCAAAGTGAAGGAAGAACAACTGGCGATTCGGGTGCAGCTGGAGAGCGAAAGGACGAGGATCACAGCGGATTCTTCGCTAGCCCGGCTGGCCGCGCAGCAAGCAAAAGTCGATCAACAGAAAGCCCTCTATCAGCTGAAAAAGAGCCAGTTGGAGGCTCTGCATGTGCGCGCGGGCATTGATGGCGTATTGCAGCTTGTGCCGGTGGACGTCGGCCAGCGCGTGACGCTGGGGACAAACCTGGCGCGAGTGGCTGATCCGAAGAAACTCAAAGCAGAAATCAAGATTGCGGAAACGCAAGCCAAAGACGTGTTGCCCGGGCAAAAAGCGACGATTGACACGCGGAACGGCGTGGTGACGGGCCATGTTTCCCGGGTCGACCCTTCGGTAGTGAACGGGACAGTGACGGTGGACGTGACGATCACGGATCCGCTGCCGAACGGCGCGAGGCCGGACTTGAGCGTTGATGGAACTGTGGAGCTGGAAAATCTGAAGGATGTGCTTTATGTGGGCCGGCCGGTACACGGGCAAGCGGACAGCACGATCGGAATTTTCAAGATCATTGATGACGGATCGGAGGCGGTGCGCGTCAATGTTAAGTTGGGGCGAAGTTCAGTCAACACAATTGAAGTGGTGCAGGGTTTGAAGGTCGGAGACAAGGTGATCCTGTCGGATATGTCGGCCTGGGACAACTTCGACCGCGTGCGATTAAAGTAATGGTACTGCTGCCCTTTGGGGGCGCTTTCGAATTCAGGATGTGAGGATTTCTGGCGCCTGTCAAGAAATCGGGGTGGGCGCTCTCGGAGGATGGAAAGATGCACACGCTCTTGCAGGACGTGCGCTACGGGCTGCGGATGCTGGCGAAGAACCCCGGCTTCACCTGCATCGCCATTCTTACGCTCGCACTTGGAATCGGCGCGAACACTGCAATATTTTCCCTGCTCAATCAAATCCTGTTACGACGCTTACCCGTCCACAATCCGCAAGAACTGGTGGTGCTGAAGTCGCCGGGGCCGAAGCGAGGGCACGTCTGGAGTGATGGCGACGATTCGGAGGTTTTTTCCTACCCGCTGTACAAAGGGCTGGCGAAGAATACCGCGGTTTTCAGCGGGATGCTGGCGCGGTTTGAGTTTGCGGCGAGCATCGCGAGTCATGGGCAGACGGACCGCGGCTCCGGCGAACTTGTAACTGGGAATTACTTCGATGTGCTCGGAGTACGGCCGGCGTTGGGCCGGATGCTGTCGCCGGCCGATGATGACGTGCAAGGCGCTCATCCCGTCATGGTTCTGAGCTATGGGTATTGGACGCGGCATTTCGGCGGCGATGCGGGTGTCTTGAATCAGACGGTGCTGGTTAACAACACGGAAATGACGATTGTAGGAGTTGCGCAAGCGGGTTTCACGGGCATTCAGGTAGGGCAAACTCCTGACATTTTCGTTCCGATGACGATGAAGGGCCAGATGACGCCAATCCGCAATGGACTGGACGAGTGGAACGACTCGTTCCTCGCGGTATTCGCGCGGCGGAAGCCCGGGGTATCCGTAGAGCAGGCGCAGGCGGGGATCAACGTGGACTATCCCGGGCTGCTTGAGCAACAAGCAGCGACGCTTAAGTTTAAGGCGGGTGGAAAAGACGAAAAGGAGTTTCTGAGCAAGAAGATTGTGCTGTATCCCGGAGCGCAGGGTAGAACGACGGTTCAGCGGGATACCGGGCCAGCACTGGCGGCGCTGTTTGCCATGGTGGCTTTGGTGCTGCTGATTGCTTGCACCAACGTGGCGAATTTGCTGCTGGCCAAGGCGGCGGCACGGCAGCGCGAGTTTGCGATCCGTTCGGCCCTGGGAGCCACGCCGGGGCGCATGATGCGGCAACTGCTGGTGGAAAGCTTCCTTTGCGCGCTGGGGGGAGGGGTACTCGGGCTGATTCTGGGCACTTGGACAATGAACATTTTGACGCAAGCTGTCGTTTCTGAAACAGGGGTGCAAGGGATCACGGCCAGGGTGGATGGGAGTGTGTTGGGATTTGCGGCGACGGCGACGTTGGTATCGGCACTGCTTTTCGGGCTAATCCCGGCGTGGAGAGCGACGCGAATCGGCGTCTCGCAGATGATGAAGGACCAAGGTTCGACGACATCCGCGGGGCCGGGGCACGTACGATTCCGGAAATACCTGGTTGCGGGACAGGTGGCGTTTACGCTGCTGCTGCTGACGGGTGGGGCGCTGTTTTCGCGGACACTTTGGAACTTGCGGAAGCAGAACCTGGGATTGAGCACGGAGAATTTGATCACGTTTTCGATTGCACCGCAGTTGAGCGGCTATGACGAGCCGAAAACGGTGGCGTTGATCGACCAGTTGAGGGAACGGCTGGGAGCACTTCCGGGAGTGCTGGGGGTTGGGTCATCACAGATTGCGGTGCTGACCGGGACAGATATGGGCACGAACATTACCGTGGAAGGGCGTCAAAACCTGGACACGGATGAGCGGCACGTGAATTATGACGCGGTGAGCCCGAATTATTTCTCGACCATGCGGGTGCCGTTGCTGGCCGGGCGCGAATTCAACGCCGGAGACACGGCAACGAGCACGAAAGCGGCAATCATCAATGAGACGATGGCGAAGGACTTTTTTGCGAAGAGAAACCCCATTGGAGCGCACCTTGCCATGGGCTCCGGGAACGATATCAAGTTCGACATCGAGATCGTGGGTGTAGTGAAAGATGCGAAAGAGTCGCATGTCAAAGATACGGATCGGCCGTATTTCTACCGGCCTTATTCACAATTCGGAAAACTCTACGGGATGAGTTTTTACGTGCGCAGCCAACAAGATTCCTTGCTGATCGCGAATTCGTTGCGAGAGACGGTTCGGGGATCGGATCCCAACCTGCCGGTGTACGACCTGAAGACGGCGCAGCGCGTAGTGGATGAAGATTTGTTTGCTGAGCGCGTGATCGCGGGACTTTCGGCTGCATTTGCCGGGCTGGCTGCACTGCTGGCGGCGCTCGGGATTTATGGAGTGCTGGCGTATCTGGTGGTGCAGAGGACGCGTGAAATTGGAATTCGCGTGGCGCTGGGGGCGGCGGCCGGGCATGTGAGAGGCCTGGTGTTCAAGGAAGTTGGATGGATGATGATGGCAGGCGCGCTGGTAGGATTGCCTGCGGCTTACGGGCTGGCGCGGCTGAGCGAGTCGCTGCTGTACGGAGTACACGCAGGCGACGTTCCGGCGTACGCGGCATCGCTGGGAATCATCGGCGTAGTGGCTCTGGCAGCGTGCTATATCCCTTCGCGACGGGCGACGCGAATCGACCCGATTGTAGCGCTGCGCTACGAATAGCGCGGGAAAGTTTTGTTTTGTGGTCACAATGGGCAGATGAAGCTGGAACGATTTTCCAAGATCGAATAGAAGAAGGAGAGCAAATGACAGACGCGACGGCAACACTCATCAAGATGGAAGGCGTGAAGAAAGTGTTTTATACGGATGAGGTCGAGACGCACGCTTTGTCTGAGATTCACCTGGAGATCAAGAAAGGGACATACATCTCGATCGCCGGGCCTTCGGGCTGCGGTAAGTCGACGCTGCTCTCCATCCTCGGGCTGCTCGATTCGCCGACGGGCGGTGAATATACGCTGAACGGGCAGCCGGTGGCGAATCTCTCCATCAGCGAGCGCACGCGAATTCGCAACCGCGAGATTGGATTTATTTTCCAGGCGTTCAACCTGATCGGCGACTTGACGGTGTACGAGAACGTCGAGTTGCCGCTGACCTATCGCGGGACGAGCGCTGCGGAGAGGAAGCAGAAGGTGCAGCACGCGCTGGAGCGCGTGGGCATGGCGCACCGGTTGCGGCACTATCCCTCGCAACTCTCCGGCGGTCAGCAGCAGCGCGTGGCAGTGGCTCGGGCGCTGGTCGGTGATCCGCTGATCCTGATGGCTGACGAGCCGACTGGAAACTTGGACTCCAAGAACGGCGAAGCAGTCATGGAATTGCTGCGCGATTTGCACCGCAACGGCGCGACTGTTTGCATGGTTACACACGATCAGCGCTACGCAAATTTCGCCGAGCGTACCATTCATCTGTTTGACGGCCGAATCGTCGAGGAGACGCAAGAAGCGCGCGTCGGAGCATAACGCCGGGAGGTACGAGATGAGTACCATCTGGCAGGACCTTCGCTACGCGATCCGTGTGCTGGCGAAGAGTCCGGGGTTCACCGTTGTCGCTGTTTTGACACTGGCGCTGGGGATCGGCGCGAATACCGCAATATTCACGGTCGTGTACGGAGTGCTGCTCCGCCCGCTTCCCTTCCCTGAGCCCGACCGCATTGTCCAACTTGCCGAATCCTATCAAACGCTATCCGATGAGATGTCCGTATCGGCGAAGCAGCTGGAGAGTCTGCGGGAGTACGGCAAACTCTTCGAGCACATGGCCGGTTACACCGACGTTGGCTTCAATCTCGCCACGGGAAATGAAGCTGAGCATGTTCGTGGGGTGCC
>Ga0137418_10004266_pt1 | contig 13142 bp, 7 predicted proteins | sample CZODoug3_1_2_16f_FD_122242 | JGI IMG/M metagenome (GOLD analysis project Ga0137418, IMG submission 122242) | Vadose zone soil fungal communities from Angelo Coast Range Reserve, California, USA - CZODoug3_1_2_16fungal (Hybrid Assembly) | ecosystem: Environmental > Terrestrial > Soil > Vadose...
GGTCCGGCGATTGCGTGCGCGCCAGTTCGATCGCGCGCTCGCCATCCTTCGCAAACAGCAGCCGATACTGCCGCTGCAGTATCTGGCGCAACAGCAGCAGATTGCCGCCTTCGTCGTCGACGGCCAGAATCAAAGGGGCGTAGGGTGGCGCTGTCATGGCCGCGGCAGCGGACCGTCCGCCTCGCTGAACGATTCGAGCATCGCCGCCACCATCGTGCGTGCCGACTCGAAGTTGAAGTCCCCGATCGCATCGGACAGGTCGGCCAGACGGTTCGCCTCGACGTGACTGCCCAGTATGGCCGTGAGCTCGATCAGCGACTGGTCGTCGAGGGCGCCACGGTCAAGCGATTTCATCAGGCCCTCGCCAAGGTTGCGCATTCGATCGACGTCCATCGGCGGTGCTGCGCGCGCTGCGTCGGTAACCGGCGCGACGCTGTCGATCTCGCTCTGAATCGCCTGTAACGCGTCTTCCAGTTCGCCGGCCGCCCGGGTGAGCAGGCTCGCCGATTCGTCGAAGCGCCAGCCGATCGCCCACGTCCTGCCGCCCCTCGCCAGGATGTCCATGATGTAGCTGGGAGTTTCGCGGTCACCGACGACGACCACCGGCGGAGCGTTGTCCGCCGATGACAGCAGCAGGTCGAGCTGCTGCGCAGATGCCTGCAGTTGTCCCGCGGCCCAGGTTTGCGCGTGATTGAAGGCAGGCTTGCGGCGCCGGTAGTTCGCGTCGGCGGCGTAGTGCGGGGGCTCGAGAGCGAGGTATGTATCCAACTCGAAGCTCAGGCGCGGATGCCCGGCGCCCATGATATTGTGCGTCGCCTGCTTGTCGGCAGTTCCGACGTGGCAGGATTCGCACAGCTGCGCGCGGTCGCCTAAGTTGGCGGATGGATACATTCCCTGGCCGACGTCGCCTTGATAAGTGGCTTTCGCGGTGGCGTGACTGGCAATCCAACGTTCCGCGCCGCCATGACAGGCCTCGCAACCCACCCCGTCCGTCAGTGCGAACTTGGCGCCGCGCTGCGCGGGGGCGACATTGTCCGCGTGACAGTCCAAACACTCCTTGGCGGTTTCCGCCGAGGGCAGCCCGAGTTTCGCCGCAATCGATCGTCCGCGTTCGCTCGTCAGGGCTTGGAACGCCTTGGCGTGCGCGTCCTGATGCGACCAGGTGATGAATTCGTTGAGCAGGACATTGTAATTGGAATTCGGCGTGACCGAGCCGTGACAAAGCGACGAGGCGCAGCTGGCGACCCCCAAATGCCGATCCTTCGACTGGTAGGGCAGGCTCGCAGCATGCGCCGCGTACGCAACGACGCAGGCGACGAGTCCGCCGAAACCGCCGAGAACCACGCTGCTCATTTGGCGATCGGTTGGGCGAACCATGGCTGTCCGTCGGCGTCCAGATAGAGCTTGCGCATACCCTCGAGCGACAATGGCCCGGAACCCCGTCGGCCGAAGACCGCAATCTGATGCCCGGTCTCATCGACCCCCCGATCGCGGTCGAGTCCCTTGGACAGCGCCAATGCCGGCGCACGCGTCGGATATTCTGCGATCAATTCGGGTTTAGGCTCCGGGCTGAATCCGTAGAACTTCGGCTGCGTATCGGGCGAGGTGAGCTGGATGACCTTCAGGCCGTCGGTACCGTCCGCGACATAGGCGAAGAGCGACGCGTTGGTAGAGGCCACGACAACGTCGCGCGCATCACGCAAGGCTCCGCCGCCGTCGAACAGCTGCGCGAGGCGGATTCGCTCCGGGCGCTCGACGTCGATGATGGCCAAACCCTGCCGTCCGGCAGCGACGTAGGCATAGGTGCGCGCCACATAGACGCGCTGCGCGTCATTCAGCGCCGCGCGGTTGCCGGCAATCAGGTGCGGATGACCCGGATCGGTGACATCCACGGTCTGCAAGCCCTCGGCGTCGGTGACGAACAAATAGCGGAATTGCAGCGCGGAGGCGCGGCCGTCATGCAGTGACGTGACACTCGCGATCGCGGGCGCAAGCGGCTGATCCAAATTGACGATGACCAGTCCCGCATCGGCGATGATATAGGCGAAATGGCCGCCGATGGTGAGGTGACGTGCACCGTTCAAGATGCCGTCGGGATTGAAGGTGAGCGCGCGGCGCAAGACATTGTTGCGCGGATTGCCGTCCGCAAAGGTGTTGACGTCCGTGAGGATCAAGCCCTCGCGCCGATCCGTGATGAGCGCATAGTTGTAGATCGGATGAAACGGCTGCTCCTGATTGTCGGCGCGCATGAGATTGCCCTGATTGCGCAGGGGATCGATGGGTTGATTGGTCGGCAGCGCGACGCAGGACGCATCGCTGGTCGGCAGGGTTCCGCCCGCCGCCACGATTCCCTGGCTATAGTCCTTGTTGGCGACGTTGGCGGCGTCATAGACCTGCAGCCCCCGCTTGCCTTCGGCGGCGTAGAGGTATTCGCCGCGCAGCTGCAGGCACTGCGCTGCGCCGCCTGCATGTTCCTGCGCATGCTCCAGACGGCGCTGATTCTCCTGATGGCGTTTGAAATAATCGGGGTAGGCGTAGCGATGCAGATAACTGCCGATCACCGCCTGGGGTTCGTCCCATTCGGTGACTTGTACGGCGCTGATGCCGCCGGCGGTGCCGACCCAGGCGTCGTATCCCACGAAATTGACGAAGTTGGTACCCTGCAGCATCAGCTGCGCCATGATGGCGTTGTTGTCGCCTTGCGCCGATAGATGGCAGTCGTCGCAGGTCTTGGTTTCCGATGTGCGCTCCGTGTGCGGGTAGTGCGGGTTGAACGCCTGCGAGCTGTAGCCGCTCGCCGCGATCGGCGGCTGCTGGATATATATGTGTTCGCGATTCGCATTGGTCGAGGACACCACGAGCGCGGAGCTGGAGCGCACCGGCGCGATCTTGCCGCCATCGGCATTGCCGCGCCGGCCGAGCATGAACATGTCGTCGCGCGCCACTTGCGGGTTATAGGTGGCGAAGACGCGCGCGCTGCCGCCTTCATAGTGATGGCGGTCGGTTTTCCAATTCGTTTCCGTGGGCAGATGGCAGCCTCCGCAGCTCGTCGTCCAAGAGGTGTGGCAGCTATAGCATTCCATGTTGCCGTTCCCATGCGCGAGATTGGCATCACCGACGTCGGCGCCCCAGTGCTGGGTTTTGGTATCGCGGCTCATGAGCTTGGCCTGCGCGGCGCGGATGTTGTAGTCGGCGGACTGGGGATCGACGCTGTTCTTCACCAGTTTGATGCGCCATTCGCGCTGCGGATCGACGAGTGAGCGCTGGTACAGGTCTGCGCCCCGCCATTCGAAGCGCTTGCGGCCGTCCGGATTGCGCAGCAGCGAGAGATCGGTGCCCCCCGGCGGCGCCGCGGGGCCTGAGGTGCGCAAATTCGGATAGCTGCGCACGGTGCCGTGGCAGTCAACGCAATCAATTTCGACGGCCGTGGCCACTTCGCCGTAAAGGTAGCCGTTGCCGTGCGCGTCCTGCGCGAAATGGCAGTCGACGCACTGCATCCCTTTGTCCATGTGAATGGAACTGAGCTGCACGGCCTTGTGAAACTTGCCGGGATCCGCATCGCTCACAGGCTGCGAGTCCTTGTCGAGCAGCGTGCCGTGCCGGTCGCGTTTGTAGACGGCCCGGAAATTCCAGCCATGGCCGTGATAATCGGCGAACTGCGTATCCTTCATCTGCGGATTCAAGTCGCTGACCTTGCCCAGGAAATCGACGTCGCCCCAGTTGCCGCGCGGCGCCGCGCCTTCCGGATTGCGATCGTTGACGGCCCGCGTCTCGCTCGCGGTCGGGTAGCGCTGCTGCTTGGGCCACATGAGCGGCGCGTCGGATTCATAGTCCCACATGGTGTAGCCCATGAAGGTGTTCATGAACATGTTGGGCTGGTGCATGTGGCACACCATGCACTGGCTGGTGGGAATCGAGCGCGTGAAGCGATGTTCCAGCGGATGCCCCGACTCTTGCTTGCTGATGGTGGGATCGACCGTGTGGGTGCGGCCATCGTGTCCGTAAGGCGCATACGGCCCGGCATGGGCGGGGTCGCGATCGTTGGCGTACACGACATGGCAGCCGGTGCAGCCGGAACTGCGGTAATCGCCGGGCTGATCGTTGGTGCCCAAGAACCACATGAGTGGGTCGTTGAGCCGCGTCTTCTGGATGTTGATCAGCGGCACGGCGACGCGCGAGCCCGTCCCCGGTCCCCGATTGGAGACATGAATATCCGGGCGCCCCGGCTCGTTGAGCAGCTGCAATCCGCCGAGATTCGGCAGCCCGGTTTCCGGAAACAAATTGCCCGCCACTCGCCCGCCGGGCTCGAACACGCGGAACCGGTCCGCGGGCCGCACCGATTCCCAGGGCGGCAGCGGTCCCAAGCTCGGCACCACGCCATGCGCGGCTTGCGCACCCTCGGGATTGGCCAGCGTCGGGCCGCTGATCGACGCCGGTTCCCCGTCGCGCGTATAGGATTCGCCCAGGGTGTAGTTCTTGAACGGCAGCACGCCGTTGTTGTAGGACGCGCCGCCCCAGAACATGGCGTTCGTGGCCATCAGGCTGCGCAAGGCCTTGTCGATGATCTGCATGTGACAGGCGCCGCAGGACTCGCGCACCACACGGTAGTCGGCCGGGTTGAAGAAACGAATGAACGCCGGACTTTCATGATTGAGCAAGGTATAGCTGCGCTGCGGGTTGGCGCCCCCGACGCTGTTCCACTCGCGCGGATGCCGCGGCTGAACGTGCGCCCGCGCCTCGATGGCACGATAGGCTGCGCTTCCCGGTTTGAGATCGCCCGACAAGGTGACCGTGCTGTTGCCGCCGTGACAATCGCTGCAGCCCAGGCGTACTGCCGGCGTGTCATGCATCGAATTGCTGTCGGTGGTCGTGTGGCAGCTTTGACAACCTTTGCTTTTGGTGGCGACCGACGCATCGCTCTGATACGGCGGTGCCGAGATGAACGGCGCCTCCGTATCCGCCGCACGGGCGGCGCTCGTCCAGGCGAACGCCAGCACGAAAGTGCAGGCAAGCGGGCCGGCGATTCGACGAGTGTGGATGGCGGGGTGGGGCATCGGTCAGGCCTCTGGAGGTGATCTCTCAATAGCTCACGGTCAGAAAAACAAAGGTGGAATACGGCGTGCCGCCGTCATACAGAGCCTTGTAGCCCGGGCCGCGCATGAGCGCGGCATTGGACATGCGCAGGATCACGTTCTGATTCGAGAACGGCCGCCAGAATGCATTCACCGCGAATTCGGCGCCGAAATTGCGCGGCACCGGCCGCAGCATCAGATCCGCGAGCACCCCGGGCTGGTCGAACCACAACTGATTGGCGTCGAATGAAATGCGCCACCTCGGTCCGAAATCCAAGTCCAATCCCACGCCGGCGAGATCCAGACCGGGATTGCTGAAGTTGTCTTGACCTCCGCCGTCGGCCGGATTCAACGTCGGCAGCAGCGCGTTGCGCGCCTTGAGATTGAATGCGCCGCCCGCCAGCGTCAGCTGCTGATGAATGAAGAAGCTCGAATCGGTGCCGGCGAACACCGGATTCGCGGTCAGACCGTCGAACCCGGTCGCACGCTGATCATGCGGGTTGGCGTCGCCGGAGGCGTGCAGCAGCGACAGCCGCCAGCGTCTATAGTCCGAGTCCACCGACAATTCGGCGGCGGCGAACCATGCCTGCAGCCGCTCCGACCCATCGGTGAAGGTTCCCTGACGTTCGCGGCCAAGCAGGCCATAGGTCATCGCGGTGGCGTTCAGCCAGCCGTAGTGGCCGTCGACGCCGTAGCCCAGGTAGCCGACGTCGTAGTCATGCCGCGTACGCACGGCCGCGGCATTCGCGACGCCGGCGGGATCCAACAGCTCTTGCGTACTGGGTTCACGGTTGCGGTTGTAGGCCGCGACGAATGCCGAGGTGATGCCCTTGCGGGGGAAGTCCTGCCAATACACATTGGCCAACACGGTGTCGTTGTGCGGCAGGGAAGCGCCCAGGTCGTTGAGGCTCACGCTGTTTTTGCGCAGGCTGCGGAACAACGCCAGGTTGTACTGAAAGATATCGTTGTCGCGGGTGCCGAAGAGCCGTGCTGCCACCGGTTGATCCGACAAGAGGAAGCCGCGGAAGTCGCTGGTCAACGGCTGGATGCCGACGCGCGCGCTGTCGAAGTCATCGTGCGCGGAGACTTCGCGCAGACGCTTCTCGAACCACAATGCCTGCACCGCGGCGGTATTCGCGTCGACGGTGCTTCCGCCGGCGCGCACGCCGCTCTTCGAGAGCACCGTCGTCAAGCGCGCCTGCCAATCGGGGGGCCGAAACACCGTATCGCCGCGGTAGAGGACGGCGTCGAGCGACAGACTTTGGTTGAAGAACAGCTCGCCTTGCGTTGCGGTCCTGGGACCTCGATCATCGGGCACACCCGCCGCCGTCGACGCAATGCGCCGTTCCTCGAGCAAGCTGCCGCTCACGGCGCTCACGTTGAAGAACCCATCGTCGCCGAACACGGGCCGATCGCCCTTCAGCGGGTTGTTGCCCTGGTAAGAATCGAGCCAATCGACACGGTACCCCAGCTCGTCAACCAGATGCCAGCGGTCCGGCACGGCGACCGGCGGCAGCATTTCTTGGCCCGAGACGCGCGGCAGGCGATCGGAGTCGCAGTCCGTCGGTTCTGCGGCCGGCGACGTCGACGCGCCGGGACGGCGCCGCAAGACCTCGGACTCGCTGCCGCCGGCGGCATTGACGCAGGGCGGATTGTTCGCCGAGTTCGGCACTGGGTTCTCCGCTTGGGCGCCACGGATCGCGCCGCACGCAAGGATTGCCCCAACGCAGGCGCACGCCAAACCCACGCTCTGAGTCCGGCTCATCGCTACGGTACTCCAGCCATGAAGGTGATGACGGCCGGGCCGGCGTGCTCCGCCGGGTCCACAATCTCTCCGCGCCCCGGCAGATGCAATCGATGGCACATGGTGCAGTCCGAAGCCAGCCGCGCGCGTTCGTGGCTGCCGCCGTGACAGCTCCGGCATTGCTTGATGTCGGGCATCAACACATCGCTGCTGCTGCGGGATTGATCCGCTCTCGCGTGACAGCTGACGCAGTCCGAACTGCGGTGGGCGGCATGATTGAACTGCGCACGCGGCATCCAGGACGAGGTGACCTTCACGTCCTCGACCCGCCACTGCTCGAAGCCCGTCAGGCCAGGCAACCGCGTCACCGTATGACACTCGACACAAACGCGCTTTTCCAGGAGTTCGCGAGCGGCTTGCAGCGACTCACGCGTGGTCCATTCGAGCGCCCGGCGCTGTTCGTCCCGCGTCATGACCGTTTGCTCGCCGCCGGGCCGGCGCCGATCGGACGGCCGAGCGCCCGGCGTGATCTGCTGCAGAAACATGCGGCTGAAATGCTCCTCGAGCGCGGTGAACATCAGCTTCAGGTCGCCATGTGGAACCGCAGTCGACGAGTCGTTTTCGTCGAACTGCAGTGAATGACAGCGGGAGCAATGCTGTTCCATGCGAATCGGCGCCATGGAGCGTCCGCTGGCGTCGGTCTGATGGCAATCGGCGCACGCGAGCTTCTGATCGCCGGTGGGCGATTTGATGCCGTGTTCGTCCATATGGACCTGGTGTGAGAATTTCAAATTGGAATGCTCTTCCGGCCGTGGCCGAAACCCGGACGGGGTCATGCGGGTGCGCCACACGGTGTCGCTGCCGACGCGTTCCGGTTCGAGCAGCGCCAGAGAGAAATCCGGATGGCCGCTGCCGAAATCCGTGGCGTTCTGCAAGGGCGTGTTGGGGTCGAGCTTGCGCAGGTCGCCGTGGCAGGCGACGCAGGAGCGCGAACCGGTATCGACCAGCCGGCTCGGTTTGGCGTGCTCCACGTGACAGTCCGCGCAGCGCATGCCGGCAAAGCGCGCGCGTGCCGGCGATTCGATGGGGACATGGTGCTGAGTAGCCGGATGGCAGGTGATGCAGGCCCGATCCGCGACGCGGCCGAACACCGCGCCATGGCAGGCGTTGCAGTTCCCGCCGATCGATTGATGTGCGGCGTGCAAGGGTCCCGGCTGCCAGAGCGCATCGCTGGGCACCAGCGCGCCATCGCGCAGACTTGCACGCAGCGGCGTATTCCACGACGTCAACAGCGGCAGCAGCAGAGTGAGAACCAGCACGCCGAGTACCAGCATCCACGACGCCGGAGCCGCGCGCAGGCCGGTCTCCAGCAGAGTTTTCGCCGCCGCCGCCGGCGTTTCCGCGGAAACGTCATCGCTCTGCAAGTCGAGTCGCAGCACCACCACGCCGTCTTGGCGTATGTCCTCGACGGTCAATCGTGCGTGGCCGATCGATAACACATGGCCGCGCCTCAGCACCGCCCTGGTCTGCGGCCGCTCGTTGACCGCGACGGGCTCGTCTGCCAGCACACGCAAGTGAAGTCTGCCGTACCGCTGCGCGATCGTCGCGTGCGCTATGGCTAGGCGTGCGTCGGGAATCTGGATCAGCTGATCGGCGCCGCGGCCGATGGTCAGCGTGGCCACGTTGAGGACCGCCTGCCGATAGCGGGGACGTCCCGCGACGCGACCGACGCGCCCTGTGCGTAGCACCACGCGCATGGTGCCTACCGGTAATAGAACACTGAGAGGATGTGGACCGCGAGGGCCGCCAGCATGCCGAAGCTCAGTGGTACATGGAGGTACAGCCAGAACTGCATCAGGCCCTGGATTTGGATGTCGCGCTGCAACCGCCTGAGCACCACGGCCTTATCGCCGCTGATCTGCAGCAACTGATGCAAGCGGTGCTGGGCGCGGGTATCCCAGGTCGTCGTCTGGTACTGGGCGAGTTGGGCGATCAACGCCTGTTGTCCACGATTGCTGACCAACTGCGAGTATCCCGGTGCGCGAATCGGCACCAGCAGCAGCATCGACTCGTCGCGCCCGCGCAGCTGCGCCCACACGGTGCCGCCCAGACGTGTGCGGCGAATGGCGTCGGCAATCAGGTCGCGCACTTCAAGGTCCAGCCCCGCTGAGACGGCGAGCGCTTGCGCATCGGCCTCGGCAAGCCGCCGCAGCAGTTCTTCGCGCGACACGGCACCGCGTTCGCGCGCGATCAGAGTCGGATAGCGAATGTACGCGTACACGCCCCAGCAGCCGCTCAGCACGACCGTGCATAACAGACCGTACGCGAGTGTGTGGACGTTCCAGCCGAATTGCAGCCCCGAATGCAAAGTCGCCACCAGCACCACGCAAACGCCGAGGTACACATGCATCGACAGCCATCGCTTGGTGGCGCCGGCGCGGGCGTGGAACGAGCGGCGCCGGATGCCGTAGGACATCAGAAACAATACGAGCGCGGCGGCGATGCCGCCCAGCGTGTAGCCGAGCACCGTGTCGCCGGCAGGCCGCTCATGCCACGAATCGACGACATAGCTCACCGTACAGGCCGCTCCCAACAGACCCGCATACAGCGCGTAGCGATAGCGCTGGATATTCAAGAAGGACTGATGCATCAATTGCCGACTATCCGGAAGCCACGCGTTTCGCGGCCAACTGCACGACATCTTCCGCGTGAATCCGAATCGCCGCTCCGGTCGGACACGCATTCACGCAGGCGGGACCCGACTTCATATCGGCGCACATATCGCACTTGACCGCCGTCTTGACAGGCTCCGGCACGGCTCGCCGCAGCAGGCGATCGATGAATCCGGCGCTCACTGGCACTTCCGCCATTTGAATGACGCCGTACGGACAATTCTCTTCGCAGTTGCCGCATCCGATGCAAGTGTCGTCGATGGAGACTTCGCCGTTGGGCAATTTGTGAATGGCGTCGGCGGGACAGTCGCTCATGCAGTGCGGGTGTTCGCAGTGGCGGCACGAGGTCGGCAAGTGCAGGGACTGAAAGGTAGGGCCGGCGCGCCGGTCGAGCCGCGACACGTTTTGATGGGTCGACGCACAGGCCGTTTCGCACTGATCGCAGCCGATGCAGAGAGTCTCGTCGATGACCAACACGTTGGTCGCCTCGCCGACGCCGTTGGACATCAAGAAGGACAAGATATTGCCGGCGGCAGGCCGGGCCTGCATGTGCGCATACTGCTCGAGCTGCCGCACCCGCTCCGCCTGCAGCTGCCTCATGAGCTCCGCGTCATCGCGCAGCTCCCGCACGAACATAGCGTGGTCCAAGCTCACCGCCTCGGTGGCGACCGTCGCCGTCGCGGTCAGGGCACGGCAGGCTTCACCGGAAGTTTCGCCGACGGAGTCGACGATGCTGCCGGCAGCGCAATACGCGACGACCGTATCGCTCCGATCGACGCGGCGCGACAAGGTCACCGAGCCGCGGCGCACGAGATACACCCGGTCGACTGGATCTCCTTCCTTGAACAGGGCTTGTCCGGGATCGAGGCTGTGAATCCGCGCGCTGCGCGCCAGCCTGTAGATGGTTCTCGAGTCCGTGCTTCCCGTCAGCAGGTACTTCAAACTGCGCAGGATGTAGACCCGGTCCACGAACCTGCGTACGGAAGGCTCGTTGCGCATCAACTTCTTTACCATGAGCTGGGGTGTCTCGAGCAGCACGCAGTCGGGGCCTGCAATCGCCGTGGCCTCGCTGGGACGACCCGAAATCAAGGTGAGCGCGCCGATGAGCTGCCCCGCACAAATGGTCATCCTCGAGGTGTCCGACCCGTACAGATAGACCTCCCCCTGCAGCACGTTGAAGACGCTGTCCAAGTATTCGCCGCGCAGATAGATTTCGTTGCCGGCCTCCAGCACGCGCACCGAGCTGGCCATCACCTGCTCGCGCAGTGCCAGCTGATTAACGCCGTGCAACATCCGCACCCGATCTCTGATCAGATCGAGCGTTGCATCCACATCGTGACCGAAAGGAACCGCATCGAGCTTGGCGGCGAGGATCGCGTGGTCCGCCGGTTCGACCGAATTGCCCGACAGGTGCTCGATGACTTCGTAACCCTGATTCAGCGCCTGTTTGATGAGCGGATAACCGCCGAGCGCACCGATGATGAAGAGCCCGGGTACCGACGTTTCGTAGCGCGCGGATAGTTCCGGCAACGCATCGGCATCGCGCGCGACGTAGCGAACGCCGATCGGCTCGATGAAGCGGCGCGGCGCCACGGCGCCAAGCCGCGTGATGACGCGATGGCAGCGGTGGGACACTTCGCCTGCAGGGGTTTTCAACACGACGCGGCAGCCCGGGCGGCCGTCAGAAGAAGCGGTGTTTTCCACCCGCAGGACTGCGGCGCCGTAGATGCATTGCACGGCGCCGCTTTCAATGGCTTTGCCGATGCGCTGGGCGTTGCCATCCTTGGCGCGCGGAAACCCGTCGCCGCGATTGACGATGATGACTCGATTGCCGCGCGAAAGAGCCATCGCATTCTCGATCGCCGAATCTCCGGCGCCGACGATCATGATGGTTTCCTGCTCGTAGTCATCCGCGCATTCCAATGAAGTCTGGATGCAGGAATGGTCGTCGCCCGGGACACCCAGGCGCCGCGGATTGCCCTGAATACCCAAGGCAAGAATGACGCGGTTGGCTCGGACAATGTCGCCGGACTTTAGCTCGATCGAAAACCCTTGCGCCGACCGAGCGATCTTCACCGCCTCGGCACAGTAGCGGACGTTCATGTTCGATTGACGAATACCGTTCTGCCAGCCGGCGAGAATTTCCTCGCGTCGTCCTGCCGAGAACGCAATGTCGCTGCGCAATGGCAGAATGCTGGGTTCCGCCATCACGTGCTTGCGGCGTTGGTATTGTTGAATCGTATTGGCATGCTGTTCCGCTGCTTCCAGCAGCACATGCGATAGACCGCGTTGGGCGGCGCGTGCGGCGGCGCTCAATCCGCCGGGGCCGGCGCCAAGAATGGCAACCTCAAACTCAGAGTTGATCGAATCCATCTCACCTCGGATTGAAAAAAATTCAGACAGGCTGCGAAGATTTCGCGCCGACGAAGGCTGCCATATACCCAAAAATCGGTGTGCGGCGTCAACTGTCTCGGCATCACGACACTCACGCGCAGCGGCGTGTCTGACGGCGACGACAGGTGTAAATAGCCGCGCGAATGTATCCGCCAAAGCGAATGAAGTTCAATGCCGCGTTGCAGCGGCGATCGTACAAAATTCAAGCGAGCAGCGAGGCGAATGAAAGAATGCTACTTATTTCGCTGCACCGTGCTGCGCGTAACGCGGTCGTGCGTTGCTCATTAGGGCATCCTGTACGACTGTCGTATGATTCGTCCATGTCCGACGTTGTGCAAACCGCCGAGATTGTTCAGAACGCCCGATACAAGCGGGCGATTCGCACGGCTGAGGAGCTATTCAAGAAAGTGGGATTTCGCGCCGTCACCATGGAACTGGTGGCGCGCGAAGCCAATGTGGCCAAAGCCACTCTCTATAGTTACTTCAAGAACAAGGACGAACTCTTCTTGGCAGTGTGTGCGCGAATGGCGCGCCTGTTGCGCGGTGCCGTGGAGCAGGCGTTGACGAAGGCAGATGCGCCGCTCGACGCGCGTCTGGCCGATGCCGTCATTGCCAAGCACCGGCTGATATTTACCTTGGTGCGCGGATCGACGCATGCGGCCGAGCTGTTTTCGTATACCCACAGTATGGCCGGCGAGATCTTCGCCGACCTGGACTTGAGCATACTCGGGATGCTGGGCGCGGCGATGGCCGAAGACCCGGCGCTTTCGCCGAACGCGAAGCAGATCGCGCGCGCTCTCTATTTCGGCAGCGGCAACCTCGCCAATCGCAGCGAAACGGCGGCCGAGATGGAAGTCGAACTCAACGCATTCGCGGTCACCCACTTGGCGGGCGTCAGGGCGCTCGCCAGGCTGCACTAGTCACCCACGATTCGAGGCCACCACACCCAAAAACTCCCCAAACGCCGTCTTCCCTCGATCGAATTGACAAATTGAACGATTACCGTATGATTCGTTCAATCTCATAGAGGAGAAGTCGTCATGCCATCCCGCCACTCCAGGATTCGAACAGCCCTCAATGCCTTGTCCTTGTCGATGGCTTTGACCATCGCCGGCGCAGTTTTTACACCCAACTTGGCCCGTGCCGGAGCAGAGATCGTGACCGACGCGCCGCCGCCGCCGGACCGGGTCGAACACGCTCCGCCGCCGCGCGACGGCTACGTTTGGGGTGCCGGACACTGGGAGTGGAATGGCCGCTCAT
>Ga0137418_10004267_pt1 | contig 13142 bp, 9 predicted proteins | sample CZODoug3_1_2_16f_FD_122242 | JGI IMG/M metagenome (GOLD analysis project Ga0137418, IMG submission 122242) | Vadose zone soil fungal communities from Angelo Coast Range Reserve, California, USA - CZODoug3_1_2_16fungal (Hybrid Assembly) | ecosystem: Environmental > Terrestrial > Soil > Vadose...
CCCCGAGCGACGTCACGCCCTTTACGCTGCGCGCGCCGAGCGATCCGAGTTTGCCGGGCGGCGGCGGCTACGAGGTGGGCACGATCTACGATCTGAACCCGAGCGTGTTCGGTCAGGTCAACCAGCTGATCGAGCCGACTGACAAAGTGGGCAACGACACGCGTGTGTTCAACGGCGTGGACGTGACGTTCAACGTGCGCGGCACGCGTGGCTTCACCTTCTCGGGCGGCACCAGCACGGGCAAAGTGGTCAACGACTGGTGCGACATCCGTGCGAAGGTTCCGGAGGCGAGCCTTGGGTTCACCAACCTCCTCCTGACCCCCTATTGCCATCAGGAGTCGCCGTTCCAGACGCAGTTCCGCGCCCTGGCGACCTACTCGATCCCGCACATCGACGTGGTGCTCAGCACGGTGTATCAGGACAAGAACAACATCGGCACCGACCAGCTCGTGGCGCTCTCATCGAATTACACGATGAACGCCGCCGACCTCGCGGCTGCGGCGGCGCAACTCAGTCGCCCGCTGACGGCCGTGACTGCGCCGACGATCAACCTGGTGGCCCCTGGGACGCTGTATGGCGATCGCATTCGCCAGCTCGACGTGTCCGCGAAGAAGATCGTCCGGTTTGCCGGCCGTCGGTTGATGGTCGGTGTCGACCTCTACAACCTGGTGAACAACAACGTCACGCTGGCGTTCAACCAGGCCTTCTCTCCGACGACGACGGGCTGGCTGACGCCGACGACCTACATGAACCCGCGCGTCGTGCGCTTGAACGCGGAGTTTGCCTGGTAACGCGTGTGTCCCTCGATGGAGCCTGAACCGCGCCAGCTCCATCGATTGTCAGGTCGCGAACGCACGCCGATGCCGATGCACGATGGTGGCGGGTGTTACGATCTGCATCGCCTGACGCCAGTTCGGCCAGGCGCTGTAGAGCGGTATCCACACCCGAGCGCCTCGGAAGCGCTGCGGAAACGCCGTATACTGCGCTTTGCATGCGCACATCGGTTGCTGCCCTCACCGTTGCCGGCGTCATTAATTTCGCGTGCGCCTCGCAAATGCCGCCGGCCGCGCCCTCCGCGCCGGCGCCTGCGACTCCCGCGCCGGCAGCGAGGACCGATCTGACCGGCACGTGGAGCGGAACCGGTTCGGATTCGTTCAGCGCCGAGCGAGTCACGTGGGTGCTCGCGCAATCCGGTTCGAACGTCACCGGGACCGCGGAGTTTGCGCCGGTCGATCCGCGCGATGGCTCGTGCGCGTCCTGCCACAAACTGAGGAAAGGGACGTTCAGCGGAATCTTCGACGGCGCCACCCTGCTGACGGTGCGAATGAGCTTCCCTGCGGGTGGTGACGTCCCGACGCCAATCTGCGTCACTGACCTGAGCGGCACCGCCGCGCTGGCTGGCAATCAACTCACCGGCACCTACAGCGGGACGGACACCTGCGAGGGCTTCTACGCGAATGGACAGCTGACGCTCACAAGACAGCCCTGACCATCCACGGGTGTTTTTGCGGACGGTCGAGAGCGACTGGACCTTCGCCCGAGCATATGGCTCAAGCGTGAGCTTCAGGGGAAGGGAGCACGGGGCGTAATGTCCTGCTGGTGTAGCCGAGCGTATTCGGTGCGCGCCTCCTGCAACGGGCGAAGATCGGCGTCGGCATCGCGCCAGAGAACAAAGAAGGCGTCGTACGCCTGTCTCGCCTTCTCGAGCTCTCCCATCGAGGTTGCCGCACGAGCCGCACCGAGTTGCGCGAGCGGGTACAGCGGAGAGTCGGGAGCGTCGCCGCGGCGGTTCAGGATGGTTTCGAACTGTTTGCTCGCTTCCGTCCCGTTCTTCGACATCAGATATGCCTGGCCCCTGCGGTACGCCGGCCAGAATTCGCTGCCTCGGGCATTGTCGTACGGCCTGACAGGCTCGAGAAGCGCCAGTGCGCGCGTCGAATCGCCTGCCTCGATCGCGAGCGCCGCCGCCGTGACCGGCAGCTGGATTCGCTGGGTGAACGTCGCGTTCGGAAACCGATCGGTCAATTCCCTCGACAGTTTCGATGACTCGACGCGGGCGCCACACAGCGCGAGCGCGCGAGCCGTTCGTTCGAGCGTGAAATTGTTGCGGCCCGAGGCCAGTGCGGCGGCCGCCTCGCTGCGCGTCATGTCGCACTGGCCGACAAGCGCATGGGTTTCGGCGTCAACGGCCGACCACTGCGCCGCCGTTTCCTCCTGCTCCGCCTGCGTCGCGGCGTGAACGGCGCGGCGAAACCGATCGTGCGCGGCTTGCACGCGCCCCGCGAAGGCGGACACGCGCGCCTCCCAATCGGACGCCACGACCGCATCCGGCAGGCGTCGCGCGGCTTCCAGCTCGCGGGTCATCGCCGTCGAATCGCCTTCCACGAATGCGACGAGATACACGAATCGCCGAAGGCTCAGGAGGTCGGGCCGCAGGACGCCTGCCCGCCGAACGACGTCCTTCACATCGACGAACCGGTTGAGGGCCATGAACGTCGAGCCGAGGTTCTCGATCGACGCGACAAAGCTCGGATCCAGACGGGTCGCGGTCTGAAAGGGTTGGATCGCCTGCTCGGATTGACCGAATGCGTTGAACGCGACCCCGAGGCTGTTGAACGCAAATGCCTCCCGGGGATACGTGGCCGTCCAGGTTCGGGCGAGTTCGAGGGCTTTGTCCCAGTCTTGCGTGGCATCGTGGTAGTAGCGCCAGGAAATGAAAAACCGCTCGCGCTCGCTGACTCGGTCCCGAAGCTCGAACGCCTGGCGGGAAAACGTCGGGGCGAGCGTCGAACGTCGGGTGTTCGCATAAACACCCGACAGCAGCGCCTGAGCCAGCGCGAAGTCAGGGTCGAGGCACCGCCTCCGGGAGTGCTCGTTGTCACGAGACACACACACTCGGGCGTCACATCCTGTGCCTGCCAAACACTCGATCTCATCGAATTCGGGTTGGCGACGGGCTTCTAGAAGTCGCGTGCGTTCGGTTGAACGCGGTGCTGATCGGCAAACAGATTGGCTTGCTGGCGGGGACAATAGCCGTGCGCGCCCCGGAGCAGACGCGCACAGCCATTGGAGTAGCTACGCGCCTGCTCGGGAGGCCTTACCGGGCAGCGTCACGACGCCAATCTGCTGCATCAGGCCGAGCGCGTCCCAGTCGGTGAACGCTTCCCGGATTCGTTCGCCAGAGAAATGGTCGATCGAAATTCCGGTGCCGGTTACGTGGCGCCCGGTCGGCGCCATGCCTTCAAGCTGGCCTTTGTGGGTCCCGCTGTAACGCCACCGCACGGCGACCCTCTCGCCAGCCGAGAACACCTCATCGATCTCGAGCCGGCAGTCCGGAAACGCGTCGCGATACTTCTTGACGAAGTCCTTGTAGGCCTCCAGCCCCTTGGTTCGGTTGACGGGATCGTGGTTCACGTAATCAGGAGTGAACAGCTCGGCGATCGCGTCAAGTTTCCCTTTGTTCCATACTTCCTCGATGACACGACGGGCGATTGCCTCATGTTTCTCGGACATACCGGCTCCTTCCTGTTACTGTCGTCTCAGCGAGATCCGAATGTGGACCGGATCCGACGGGAGAACTCCCTTATACCCCTCGATAGTCCGAGCGCCCAAGATTTTTGCATTGCTGAGTTTCAAACGTGGACGGTTAAACGTGGACGGGACGGACGACGGTCCAACCGCGCGGCGCTATAATGCCGCGCAGGAGACTCTTCAATGGAGGCCGAGCAGGGGCGGCCGCCGTACCCGTCGCAACAGGCGGGCGACGACCTTGTTGAGCTGCTGTCGCGCAAGGTCGTCGGTCAAACGAGCGCGCTGCAGTACATCGTGCCTTACGTACAGATGTACCAAGCCGGTCTCAGTCCGGGCGACCGGCCGGCGGGCATCTTCCTCCTGCTCGGTCCCACCGGCACGGGGAAGACCCGTACTGCCGAGGCGCTCGCCGAAATCCTCCACGGCACTTCCAAGCACCTGCTCAAAATCGACTGCGCTGAGTACCAATCGGATCACGAAGTCGCCAAGCTGATTGGCGCGCCACCCGGGTACATCGGCCACCGCGAGACGAAGCCACTGCTCACGCAGGAGCGGCTGCTCGGCGTGATCAGCCCGCAATGCGATCTCGCCCTCGTCCTGTTCGATGAAATCGAGAAGGCTGCGCCGGCGCTGACCTCGCTCCTGCTGGGCATTCTCGACAGGGCGACGCTGCGCGAGGGCGACAATACCATCGTCAACTTCGAAAAGACCCTCATCTTCCTCACGAGCAATCTTGGCGCACGTGAGATGTTCAGAGATGTCCGGCCGGAGATGGGATTCGCGACGCCCGATCTTCGAACAGCCACCCAGATTGCCAGCAGACTGGAGAGCATCGGGCTTGCCGCGGTGCGCAAGCGCTTCTCGCCGGAGTTCGTCAACCGGCTCGACGTCGTGATCACGTACCAGCCACTGGACGCCGATTCGCTTGCCCGGATTCTCGACTACAACATCGGCGAACTCCAGCGGCACGTGCACCGGCGCCTCGGCGAGCGGTCGTTCGAGATCGAGGTCAGCCCGGCTGCGCGTCACCTGCTGCTGGTGAAAGGCGCAAGCAGCGAGTACGGCGCCCGCGAACTGAAGCGGACGATTCACGGCATGCTGACCCAGCCGCTCGCGGCGCTCGTCGTGGCCGGAGAGGTGCAGCCCGGCGCACGGGTGATCGTCGATCGTGCGGAGGAGGGCGAGCAGCTGACTCTCCGATCTGAACGAACGATGGCGCTGACGATGCAACGGTCAAGCCCGGTGGTGCTGGTGCTCGACGACAACGCGGAGCTGGTCGGCCAGGTGGAACGCCTGCTGGCCGCGGCGGGAGTGACGGCCGTTTCGGCGATGACCGCTCAGCGCGGGCGCGAAATCGCGACCGACCGGCGGCTTGATCTCGCGATCGTGGACCTGCTGCTCCCCGACGGCGATGGCTTGTCGATCGCTTTCGAGCTGCTCCGGATCTGGCCGTGGCTGCGTGTCGTACTGATGACGGGTATGGAACTGTCGCCCGATGAAGCCGCGATCTGCCAGCGGCAGGACTTCCCTGTGCTGCGGAAACCGTTCCTGCCGGAGGACGTGCTCCGTCTCATTCAGCCGTGCCTGCTCAAATGGCCGCGACGAAGCGCTGCCCGGTCCACCGAGTCGCCCCGCTCCCTCGCCATCGGCGAATGAGCGCCTCAGAGGCGTTTTTGCGGATCGCAGGTGCGTCGCCTCTGGGTTTCGATGACGCTGCTGACTACAGATTTGCCAGGCGCGCCTCGGCGTCACCGAACCGGTCGAGCGTGATTCCCATCCTGTCCATGATCCCGAGGTACAGACTGCACATCTTCCGATTCTCGTCGCCGGCTTCAAGATAGTCGAGCGATCGCCCTGTTTCGAGCGTTCCGCCGAGACCACCGGCGAGCACCACAGGCAGCCGCGAGCTGATGTGCACTCTGCCTGCCCACAGATTGGACAGAAACATCAGACACGAATTGTCGAGCACCGTGCCATCGCCCTCGGGCATGGAGTCCAGCTTCGTAGCAAGGTAGGCGAGCTGACTCAGATGGAAGCGGGCGATGCGCTCGTAACCGTCGGACAGGTTGTTGTGCGAGGCTGCATGGTGCCCTTCCTTCACGTCGAGGAACGGGTAATACAGCGCAGACAGGTCACGAGCCAGCAGCAGCGACGCCACGCGCGTCTTGTCCGTCTGAAACGCCAGCGCGATGATGTCGCACATCAGCCGCGCGTGATCGCGAAAATCTTCGGGCAGGCCGTTCGCCGGCCGCTCCATCGAGAGCGCGGGACGATTCTTCAACTTCGCGAGGTCTTCCGCTTTCTCCTGGTTCTTCCGCATGCCGTCGATGCGCTTCTCCACTTCGCGCACGCTGGTCAAGTACTCATCCAGCTTCTGCTGATCGGTGGAGCTGACCTGGCGGCCGAGCGTCAGCGCCGCGTCCCGAACCCGATCCAGGATGCTCAGATTACGAAGGCTGCCGCGATTCTCGAAGAGCGTATCGAACGCCAGCGCCGGGTAGACCTCGTTTGGCACGGGCGACTCGGCGCTCTGCCAGGAGATGTGCGAGCTGTATGCCATCGAGAAGTTGGTTTCGTGGTAGCCCGTCATCGGCTGTTCGCACGCCAGCACCATGCTGGGCTGCAGCGTGTTCTGGCCGATTCGGCTGGCGATCATCTGGTCAACCGAGATGCCGGAGTGGATGACGGGGCCCTTGGTAATGGGTGCGCCGGTCAGCAGGCTGCCGGTCTGCGCGGGGTGGATGCCCTGACCGGTGGAGTTCTTGTTGAAGAGGCCGTTGATGACATTGATCTTTTTCTTCAACGGCTCGAGCGGCGACAGGCTCAGGCTGAGCTTCATGCCGGCTCCCGATCCTTCGGCGCCCCAGTGATTCTCGTTCACGCCGTTGCCCATGAAGAGCACCGCGAACCGCTTCGGGAAAGACGGGCTCGAGGGTGTCGCCGCGAAGGCGGACAAGGAATCGAGCCACGGCAGGCCCATCGTGACGCCCACGCCGCGAAGCACCGTCCGGCGATCAATCCGAGACATCTAGTTCGCGACCTTTCTGCTCGTGGAGCCTGCGCTGCGTCTGTTCAAGAACTGCGGGCTGGTCACGATCGCGTCGATCAACGCACTGAATTGGTATCCACTCGCGGCGAGCCGGGTGTTCATCCGCTGGATCAGCGGTTCATCCGACAGCAGCAACGAGCGCCCCAGCGCGTATACCAGCAGCTTACGGCTGATATTGTCCAGAAAATCCTTTTCCCGGTTCGCACGGATGTAAGCCTGCAATCCGCTCAGACCTGTACCCTGGCTGCCTCCTGGGAACGTGGCCTGCGTCTCGACGGGATGTCCGGCCAGATCCTTCGTCCGCACTTCGCCCACCGGGCCATAATTTTCCAGCGTCAGCCCAAACGCATCGAATCGCGCATGACAGGCGGCGCACGCGGGATTTTTTCGGTGCTGCGCCAGCACGTCCCGCAACGGCGAGTCCAGCTTCGCCTCGTCGTTCGGCAGTTCCGGGACGGACGCGGGCGGTGGGGGAATCACTTCGCCGAGCACGCGTCGCGCCACCCAGTATCCCCGCTTTACCGGACTGGTGCGCAACCCGGGTGCATTTTGCGTGAGGAATACGGCCATTGGCAGCAGCCCGCCGCGCTGGTAGTCGCGTGCGTTGTCCAGCCGCACCCAGTCGTCCGGCCCGCCCGTGACCTCGGGCATCCCGTAGTATCTGGCCAGCACGGGATTGACGAAGGTGTAGCCGCCATACAGCATGTCCAGCACCGGCCGATCGTTGCGGATCATGTCGCCGATGAACCGGATCGGTTCCTCGAACATCGCCTGTCTCAGCTCGTTGGTGAAGTCGGGAAAGCGCTCGCGATCCACGGTGTTGCTTTCCTCGAAGCGTCGGAAATCGAGCCAGTTGCCTCCGAACTCGGTCGCCAGTCCACGCGCGCGGTCATCTCGCAGCATCCGGCGAATCTCCGCGCGGAGGACCGTCTCTTTCCGCAGGGTGCCGGCCGCCGCCCGCGCGAACAGCTCGGCGTCGGGCATGGTGGACCAGAGAAAGTAGCTCAGTCGGTTCGCCAGAGCATTGTCGGAGAGGGGAGTGCCCTGGACAGCATTCACAGAAGCCAGGCTCGTCCTGCCGCCTGCCACGCGCGACGGAGCGGAACGCGCGGAGTGACGCGCGCCTTCGGCCAGGTCGAGGCGATAACAGAAATGCGGCGACAGCAGCACGCTGACGATCGTGTCGCGCATCGCCTCTTCGTGAGTCAGATTGTTCCGGTCGCGCAACGAGCGATAGAACGCCAGAAGATCCGCGCGCTCGGACTGTGGCAGCGGTCTGCGGTACGCGCGCGCCGCAAATGTCACGAGCGCGTCCAGCTGGCGCGGCTCGGCTTCGAGCCGTTCCCGCTCGACTGCGCGAAGCGTGGCGTTCACGCGATCGAAGTGGTCGGCGATTGCCCGCATGGCGGCAGGATTGTTCGTGTCGTCGGCCGCAGCCCTGGCCAGATACGATGTTTTGAAATTCAGGATGACCGCTTGGGCCGTGACTTCCTTGTCGGATGGGCGTAGCGTGCCCGACTCGGGGCCATTTCCGAGAACCTCGCCGCTCTGGTTGAAGTAGAACTGCACGTAGGTCCGCGCGGTGTAGTCCGCGACGAACTCGAACTGATCCCAGAGCGCCTCCAGCTCCTTCTGTCCCTTCTCGTCCAGCATCAGCTCGCTGAGCGGCGCATCGTCGCGCGTGTAGCCCATCACGTTGTGGAAGCCCGCGCTGAGCAGGCGCCCGTTGTCTTCCGACTCGTCGGGATAGAAGCGGCCGCGCTCGCGCACGTAGAACGTGTCGGGAAACACGGAGCTGAATTTCGCCAACGCCGCCTCGAAGCGGGCTCGCTGTCCGGCGGGCACGATCAGGTCGGGGTTCTCCATGCGCGACGCGTACGCCCGGACCTGCGCCTTCAGCGCGGTCAAATCCTCGCCGTTGGGGCCGAGGCCGATGAGCCCGTAACCCACAACTTTTCCGTCTCGATCAACAGGGAGCTTCGGCTCCACCGGTGGAGGTTCCGCCTCGACGCGCAGCGCGGTGCGGTCGAAATCGCGGCGGTGCGTGGCGTACGCCCGATTCTTCCAATTCATGAGGGGCTGCGTCCGGATGCTCAACCCCTTCACGATCGGGCTGGCGAACGTCAGCGACGTGTCCTTCCGCATGCCGACGACGAACTCCCGCATCCGGTTCGCGCCGTCGCGGGCGAGCTCGGGCTGATCGGCCTTCGGAACGGGCAGCGCGCGCCACATCGCCTGCAGCTTCGCGAGCGGGCCGACATCCTCCCTCGTTTCCAGCGCCTGCCAGATCGTCGTCAGATACTTCACGCTGACCTTCGTCTGTGCGGCGACGTCAGCGAGCGTCGCCTTCGGCCTTCCGAACACGGCACGGTGCTTGTAGAGCCAGGCTGCGCGGAAATAATCCGCGTAGTCGGTATCCTGGCGGCTGTAGAAATCGACGATCTGCTGGATGCAGTACCGGTCGCGGTCGGTTTCGACAAGCATCGGATGCGGTGCGAAGGCGAATCCGTCCGCGTTGAGGAACATGTGGTCGGCCACGTTCCTTGCCGCCAGCAGATACTTGTTCAAGAGCTCCGGCGATATCGCCAACGACTCGCTGGAGTTGTCGAATCCGGCCTGATTGGCGGGATCGACCGGGAATTCCCGAGCCGGACGCATGTCGATGCCCGTCAGGTCGCGGATTGTGTAGTTGTATTCGGCATTGCTGAGCCGCCGCGCGGGCACGAGACCGGGGTCGCCGTCACGCGTGCGGGCTTCAGTGGCCCACGTCGCTTTGATCCAATCGATCACCTGCTGCCGCGCCTGATCGGGCGGCTGGTTCATTGGTCGCGGCGGCATCTCCCCCGCGCTGAGCCTGGCCAGGACACGATTCCAACGGGAAAAATCCTGAACCACGGACTCCATCGAGGAGTACTGCCGCAGATCCAATTGCGCGGCCGGCTTTGCTCCACCATGGCAACTCGTGCAGTACGTTGTGAGGAAAGGCTGCACGGTTTGCGTGAACCCGCGTTCCAAATCACCGCGCGCAGGAGCGGCCGCGTTCATCGGCACCGCGATGCAGCTCAGGACCAGAAGCGGAGTCAGAAGAAGGCGGGGCAACATGGCGCAGAAAATATGGGAGTTAAAACAGCGCGACTACCGGCGCCCTCCGCCCGCGGGAGCGGCTGCGCCGGCACCCCTGCCGCGGCCGGCGCCAACAATCGGGGGCACGGGGTACACGCCCATACCGTGGTACGAGTTGGAGTAGATCATCTGATACCGAATCCCGTTCCCGTTCTTGTCAACCCACCCCAGCGACTGCTGAAACAAACCAGGCTCCGCGTAGCCTTTCGGCACCGTGCCCTCCAAGATATAGAGTTTGTTCGCATGCATCGCGATGTAGGCGAAGGTGCGGGACTGATCGGGATTGTTGGTCAGCTGCAAGGAGTGTCCTTCGACCATGTCCTGCCAGTCCCAGACAAGACTTGTCAGCCTGGCGTCCCGCTGAAGGAGCTTGAAGGTCGCATACACGATCGCCCCTCGCTCATCCTGCTTCCAGTACCCTGGACCGATGACGGGGCCGGCGTTTTCCCGGCACTGAGCGTTGCCGGGCGGACATGTCTTGGACCGCTCGATGCCTTGCTGTTCGAGGCCCGTGTAATCGACAACAGTGATGGAGTAAGACTCGCGACCCCTCTCGGCGCTGTATACACGCGCGGGAAGGACGTATTCCATTTGCGACTTCCAGGTCGTCTCGGTCACCTTTGGCTGACCCGGAAAGTTCACTTTGAAGCCGTCTTGCGTGTTGACGTACTCCCCCCACTCCTGGGCGACTGCGGGGCCTGCCATCGACAGCAGCGATGCGAAAACGAATGCCGTTAGACGCATGACCTCTCCCTCGCGTGCGCCGACCCCATACTGAGAGAATCAGCGCTTTCAGAAATCAGCTGGGGGAGGCGCATTATTGCCGTCCCAATCCTTGACGGTTCCATCCTTGGCCTTCAGAAACCCCAGAAGACAGCCGTTGGAGCCGTCCCTGAGATGATGACACCGCGCTTTGACGGTGTCGCCCGGTTTGACGTAGTCGGGCGTGACGCCAATTCTCTGGAGGCCAGTGCGGCCCGTTGCTTCCAATGCCCACATTTGAAGCTCACCTTTGCCATCTTTCACTTCCAGGTAGATCCAGGAATGCGGGACGACCAGATGCAGTTCCGTGACCACACCCTGAATATCCATGAACGTGTCGACGTAGGCGCCATGGGAATGGTGCGCGGACACCGGCCATGCAAAGGCGATCGCACTCAGCGTGGCGAGGCGAAGACTTGATTTGAATCGCATGTCACTCTCCTCGTCCGGCAAACACGAATGTCACGATCAGCGCTTGACGCGCGGCGGCGTCGGGAAGCCGTTGGAATAGACGGACTCATAGCGAAGCCCGATTCCATTCTCGTCGAGCCATCCGAGCGACTGCTGGAACAATCCCGGCTCCGGATAACCCGCCGGCACGGTGCCCTCGATGATATAGAGCTTGTTCTGGTGCATGTAGATCCCGGCAAACGTCCGCGACTTGTCGGCGTTGTTGGTGAGCTGAAGTTGATGCCCTTCGACGCGGTCGACGGTGTTCCAGACAAGGCTCGTCAGCCTGGCGTCGCGTTGCATGAATCGCCATGTCGCATACACGATCGCTCCGCGTACGTCAGCTTTCCAGTGTCCCTCGTCACCCGGCGCTCCCAGGCAGGGTTCGGCGCCGGCCGGACAGGACTTGGCTTTTTCCGTGAGTATTCGTTGAGCCTGGTTGTAGTCGACCACGGTCACCGAGTAGCGGCTCTGGCCCTGCGCGGCGCTATAGACGCGCGCCGGCAGATCGGCTCCACGCTCGGATCGATAGGTTGTCTCCGATAATTTCGGCGGGCCCGGGAAGTTGCACGTGAAGCGATCTTCCCGGTTGGCAAACTCAATCCATTCCTGGCCGAAGGAAACCCCCGACATCGAAAGTACTACGGCTGCCGAGACGAGTGGCGTCAGGCGCATGATTCATTGCCCTCCAGCGAAGCTTGGATCGCGCACCACGCGTGTTGAAGGTTCACTGACATCGAATGCTGCAACGTACTGCTTCCAATCGGCGCGGTCAACAGGGACGGGCCTGCCGTTCTGACCCTGCTAGGCAAGAATACACGGCGGGCTCCAGGGTCGGGTCGGGCTGCCAGGGGCCGAAGTCGCATTAGAATGCGGGCTGCGAAGGAGCGCTGCTCGTAGGACCGGAAGAGGCATCTCGTCGAGCCGCGCAATTCATCAACTCGGGACCGTCCAAAGGTTTGAGCGATGGCCGAGCAGATTCGCGTCCTTTGGATGGAAGATCTGCTGACTGACGTGCGCTTCGGATGGCGCATGCTGCGTCGGAGTCCAGGGTTTGCCCTCGCCGCCACCTTGACGCTTGCGCTCGGCATCGGTGCGAACACCGCGATGTTCAGCGTTGCCGACGGTTTACTGCTGCGGCCGCCACCGTTCGACCGCCCCGAACGCCTGTACTGGATTTACGACGTCAACTCCACCCTCCGCTTGACGGTCGATGACGCAGTGCCGCCGTCGCCGGGAAACTTCGTTGATTGGCGTCGTCAGAGCCGCGCGTTCGACCGCATGATCGCGTGGCGAAACTGGTTCTTCTCAGTTGCCGGCGCCAGCGCCCGCGATGCGGCCGCCGAGCAGGTTCGCGGTGTGACGGTGTCTCCAGGGTTTTTCGAAATGCTGGGCGCGCGCGCCGCGATCGGGCGCACGTTTCGATCCGACGAAGAAGAACCGGGCCGGGAGCAGGTCGTCGTGCTGACCGATGGATTCTGGCAGCGCCACTTCGGAGGGGATCCTGCGATCGTCGGCCAGTTTGTGCTGGTCGATGGTCGCCCTCTGACGGTGATCGGCGTGTTGCCACAGGACTTCTTTTTCCTCTGGCGCGATTCGGCGATCTTCGTGCCGATGACCGTCGACGCCGACTTCCAAAACCAGCGCGCGACGCATTCGATCTCTGTGCTGGGACGGCTCGCGCCCGGCACGACGCGGCGCGAGGCACAGTCGGAGCTGGAGCGCCTCGGAGGAGATCTGGGGCGGGCATATCCTGCGACGAATGACGGCTGGAGCGCCGCGCTCGTCCCCGTGTTTCCGCTGAACAAGAATCTGCAGCCCGCGTTGCTGATGTTGCTCGGCGCCGTTGGGTGCGTGCTGCTCATCGCATGCATCAACGTCGGGAACTTGCTGCTCGCAAGGGCAGGAGCTCGCGAGCGAGAGATGACGGTTCGCACGGCACTCGGCGCGTCGCGCGGCCGCCTGATTCGACAGATGGTTGCCGAAAGCGGTCTGCTCGCCGTGGTGGGGGCGGCCATCGGGGTACTGCTCGCGGCCGCTGCGCTCCGCGTGCTGTGGCCCTTCATGCCGGAAGTCAAGATCGCAGGCGCGCTCGGCGTCACGATCGACGCGCGCGTGCTGGGCGTCACTCTCGCTGCCACGCTCGCCACCGTCATGCTGCTCGGCACGTTGCCGGCACTCCACACCGGACGGACCGGGCGCCTCAGGGTGTCCGGCCATTCCCATC
>Ga0137418_10004269_pt1 | contig 13133 bp, 10 predicted proteins | sample CZODoug3_1_2_16f_FD_122242 | JGI IMG/M metagenome (GOLD analysis project Ga0137418, IMG submission 122242) | Vadose zone soil fungal communities from Angelo Coast Range Reserve, California, USA - CZODoug3_1_2_16fungal (Hybrid Assembly) | ecosystem: Environmental > Terrestrial > Soil > Vadose...
CGCGCCGGTCGACAGGTTGATCACCTGCAGGACGTTGCTCACCTCATTCGCGACGTATAGCTCCGTGCGATTGGTTGCCACCGCCATACCCTGCGGCCGTCCCCCCAGCACGAACGTCCTGCGCACCGTCATGGTCAGCTGATTTACCTCCAGCACGCTCCCGCCATCGCGCGTCGCGATGTAGACGAGCGTGTCATTCAAGTTCAGCAAGTGATGCGAAGTCGCGGGCAGGTCGATCGAATCGACGACGCTCCGGGATGCGATAGCGACCTTGTAGAATTTATTCGCATCAGTCGTTACGAATGCCGTGCCGCCATTCCGCGTAACTGCGATCGGCAGCGGACTTCCATTGACCGGAATGACGTCCGTCTGTGAATTGGTTGCCACATCGACGATGCCGACGTTGTGGTTGCCGAAATTCGCCACATACGCCGTCGATCCGACGTCATTGAACGCCAGGTACGCCGGCACACCGCCCACCGGGATTGACGCCGTGACAGAATCGGTCGTCAGGTCGAATCGAGCGAGGGCGGCCCCCTGGTCCTGGCTGACCAACGCGACGCTGCCTGAAGTCGCGACGCCGAGCGAGCCACAGCACACCGACACCCGCATATAGCCCGTATCCGGCGGCGGGGGCGGCGGCGGGGGCGGTGGGGGTGGCGGTGGGGGTGGTGGCGGCGGCGGAGGCGGCACGAGTGAGTCGTTCGGCTCGATGAAATCGATCCACCCGGACTCGTTCGACACCAGGACGTCCTTGCCGTTGTAATCCAGGGCGATCTCGCGCGGGATACCGCCGACAGGGACCAGGCGAATCGTCGCGGCGCTGCTCCGGTCGATCACCTGCACCGCGCCGGAGAAGACGAGCCCAACGTAGATATCGTTCCCGTCGTTGCCGAGTGCCAGGCCTTCACCGCCGCCCGCGAGCGCGATAGGCGTGGACGTTCCGGTCGACAGCCTGATCACGTGCAGCACATTGCTCAGCTCGTTGGAAACGTACAGGTCCTGCCCGTTCGGCGAGAACGCCATGTTCTGCGTGCGTCCGCCGAAGGTGAACGTCCGGGCGACGGTCATCGCCCGCCAGTCGACTTCCATCACCGTCCCGCCGTCACGCGTCGCGACATAGAGGAACTTGCCGCGCGGGTCCATGATGATGTGATGTGAGGTCGCGGGCAGCGCGATCGAGCCGAGCTCACTCTTCGTCGCGATGTTGAACTTGAACAGTCGATTCACGTTCGTGGTGACCAACAGCGTGCCGCCGTCCGGGGACAGCGCGAGCGCGAACGGATCGCCGAGCGTGGGAATGGTATCGATTTGCGTGTTCGACGCGACGTCGATGATGCCGACGTTGTCCGACCACTGGTTGGAGACGTAGGCGCGCGTCCGCGTCGAGTTGAAGATCACGAGGGAGGGCACCATTCCCACCGCAATCGTCGCGGTCACGGTGCGGGCATTGAGATCGACGCGGGCCACTCGCCCCGCGGAGAAGCCGTGGTCCGGCTGCGTGATGTACGCGAATCCCGCCGGTGCCACGGCGATGCCGAGGGGAGCGCCGTCGAACGGCATGCGCGCGACGGTTCCATCGCCCCCGGGAGTGGGCCCCGTGAGCTCCTGCCCTGTCACGTTCTCGTCCGTGGGCGACGTGCAGCCGACGGCAAAGGTCGCGCCAATCGCCGCAGCGATCAAGATTGTCGATAGCCGGCTCATGAGAATCCTTGTCGAAATAGCGTTAGCACCACATAGGCAGGAGAGGAGAAGGGACGCAAGGCGAACCGCTCGATAGGTCATACATCCAAAGCACTAGACTCCGCGCGGCGCCAGCTCGAGCCCTCCCACCGGCAGGATGTCGAGCCACCCCGCTTCGTTCGCAAGCAGCGCATGACCTGCCCCGTCGAAAGCGATCTGGGCGGGACGGCCGCCGGTGGCCAGTGTGCCGCGCCGCTTCAGCGACGAGACATCGATGACGCCGACACTGCCGTGCCGTGGATGGCCCGCGTACAACAACAGATGATCGGGGCTCATGGCCAGCGCGACCGAGCCTGCCTCATCATCGAGTCGTGCAACGCTCTTGCCGCTCGCCAACGCCACGACGTCGAGCCCGTGATGTTCGTTCGCCGCGTACAGCGCCGTGCCGTCCGGCGAGACGACCAATCCCTGTGGCCAGCCGCCGAGGGGGAAGCTGCGTAACACCCGGTATCGGGCGATATCCACCTCCAGGACCGATCCGCCTGCTCGCGTGGCGACGTACAGGCGGTCGCCGGCCGGATGCAAGGCAAGATGGTGTGAGGTCGCGGGAAGCTGGATCCAGCCGAGCACGCGTCCGGTCAGGGGCGAAAGGCCGAACAGCCGATCTTGATTCGTCGTCACGAAGAGCGTGTGACCGCTGTGCGACAAAAGGAGCGGGAGCGGGTCGCCGGCAACGCGCCACGTTTGAATCAGCGCATGGCGAGTCGCGTCGATGACAGCGATCTGGTCGAGATAGTGAATTGTCACGTACGCGCGCGAGCCTGACTGATCGAAAGTCACGCAGCTCGGCGTGCAGCCAACGTAGGTGCTACCAGCGAACCGGCCGGTCGTCAGGTCCAGGCGCTCGACGAGCGCTGCCTGACCGCGAGTGACATACGCGAGGTGGCGGCCCCGCACCGCGATGCCGTACGGCCCTCCCGGGAGCGCCAAACGACAGGGCTGAGTCTGATACGGGATAGCGGGGAGCACGCCGGCCGATAGTGCTGGCAGCGGGCGCGGGCCGGTCCATACCGGTGCGTGCGATGCGACCGGTTGTCGCGTCGGGAGTGGAGGATGAGTGCGGTACTGGAACCAGCGAATTACCTCGGACGTGCCTGCGCGGCGCAACTCCTTCCAACGATGGCCGGTGACGCGACGCACCAGGCGGTACGCGCTGGCAGTCTCGATTCGTGTTTGTGCCGCAAGCGAGCGAAGGGCTGAGCCCCCGGTGTCGCTCCGCAGCATCCAGTAGAGCACGGAGACCCATCCCGCCAGCTCCTCATAGGGTGGTAGCCCCTCACGCCGCAACAGGCGGCCGAGCTGGAAGCGGCTGCGGAGCCCCAGGCGCTCACATAGCGCCCGGGCCGATCCGACCCGTCCGTTGTCACAGATAAGGGTGTTTACCACCGCTCGGCCGTCCGAAGACAGCCACGGCAAAGCACCCTGGAGGAGTGAGGCGAGTGCGAGCGGCGGCATAGCGACGATTAATACCTATGATGTTCCGTTTTGCTCCACGCTGCTAGTCCCTCCGCATCCCTTCATTTTTCCCCACGCGGTCGGCGTAGATCTCGCTCCAAGGTCCGCAGCTCCTCACGCATCCCCGCCAGCATCTCGCCCACGAACCCGAAGCCGAACAGCACGACGCCGGAGATCACGAGCACCATGATGAGATCGAGCAACGGCCGGAAGCCCATATGGGGGGGACCGTACCGCAGATAGAGGGCCAGGATCCCGACCACCAGACCGAGCGAGAACAGCATCGCGCCGATCACGCCGAAGAACAGCATCGGCTTGCGCGCAAAGCGAAGCTGGAACCAGACAGACATCAGGTCGAGCACGCCGACGGGGATCCGGCTCATCCCGAACTTCGAGCTTCCCGCCCGGCGGGGATGGACCGGCACAGGCCGCTCGGCGAGCCGGAACCCCTGCGAGGCGGCGATCACGACCATGAACCGGTGCCAGTCGGGGCGCATCGGCACGACTTCCATGATCTCCCGGCGATACGCCTTCACCGAGTTCAAGTCTTTCACCCGCACGCCGAACAGCCAGCGGCACAGCGCGTTGTAGATCCCCGACACCAGACGCTTGTTGTACTGGCCCTGCTTCGTCCCGGTCACGACGTCCGCCTGGCCAGCGAGGATCGGTTCCACGAGCGACGGGATGTCGGACGGCAAGTACTGCAAGTCGGCGGGATAGTAGACGAGCACGCGGCCGCGCGCGGCGTCGGCGCCTGACTTGAGGGCGTCGGCAATGCCGCGTTGCGCCCGATGCGTGACGACCTTCACGAAGGGGTGCTTGGCGCTGAGATCGTCGAGGAGATGCGCGGTGCCGTCGTGGCTGCCGTCGTTCACGATGACCAGCTCGACGGCATACGGCAGCGGCAGCATGGCCTCGCGCGTCAGCCGCACGAACTCCGCCAGATTGTCGGCTTCGTCTTTCGCGGGCACGAGGACGCTGACGTCGGGCGGGGTCGAATTCGTGGCCAGGCTCATAGCCGTTTCCGCATGCGCGCGGGCAGAATGCCGAGCTGATCGCGGTATTTGGCGACGGTGCGCCGGGCGATCTTCACACCCTTCCGCTCGAACATCTCGACGATCTGCTGATCGGTGAGCGGGTTCTTGGTGTCTTCGTCCGCGACGAGCTTTTCAATTTGCGCCTTGATGGACCGGGCGCTGGCATCCTCGCCCGTCGTGGTCGAGAGGCCGCTCGAGAAGAAGAACTTGAGCGGCAACAGTCCCCGGGGTGTCTGCACGTACTTCTCGTTGGTCACCCGGCTGACGGTGCTTTCGTGCATGTTGATCACGTCGGCGACCTCGCGGAGCGTGAGTGGCTTCAGGTACTCCACGCCCTTTTCGAAGAACTCACGCTGCCGGTCCACGATGAAGTTCATCACCTTGAGCATCGTCTGACGGCGCTGCTCGATCGCCTGGATCATCCAGTGGGCACTGTTCAGCCGCTGGTTGATGAACTCCTTGCTCTCCACGTCGTATTTCTTCTTGTCGCGCGCGATCTCCTGATAGGTGCGGGAGATGCGCAGCCGCGGCAGGCCGCCGTCGTTGAGGAAGACGTGGTACTTGTCGTCGATCTTCTCCACGATCAGGTCGGGGATGATGTACGCGTCGTTCCCAGCTGAATGCTGCAGACCGGGCTTGGGGTCGAGCCGCGCCAGCTCGTCGGCGGCGCGCTGCACCTCGTCCGGCGCCAGGCCGAACCGCTTCCCCAGGTCGCTCCAGCGGTGCGCGATCAGGTCGTCGAACGCTTCCTTGACGAGCCGGTAGACCAGCGTGTCGGTCCGCTTCTGGCTCTCGAGCTGCAGCAGCAGGCACTCCCGCAGGTTGCGGGCGCCGATCCCGGGCGGGTCGAGCTGCTGGATGATGCGCAGCATCTCCTCCGCCTCCGCCGGCGTGTAAGGGGCGACATTCAGGTCCAGCTCCGACTCCGCCTCGTACTCCTCGAGCAGCTGGTTCGCGCCTTTGACGATCTCCTCCAGGCTCGCCTGGAGGTACCCGTCCTCCCCGATGTTGCCGAGGAACTCCTCGGCGAGCAGCTGCTGGCGCGGCGTGAGGTCGAGCATCCGCGTCTGCTCGCGCAGATAATCGATCAGATCCTTGCTCTCGACCGAGACCGGCTCCACGTACTCGGTGGCCCCGCCCAGGGTGCCGCTCGGCACCCCGTGCTCGGTGCGGTCGTCCATCAGGATGGCTTCCCAGTCGGGTTCGTCGTCCCCCGATTTCTCCTTCTCGGCGGGCTTCTGCTCGGGGGCGGGACCTTCGGTCTCCTCCTCGGGCTCGATCATCTCGAGGAACGGATTGCCCAACAGCTCCTGCTTCAGGTGCTGCTGCAGGTCGAGCAGCGGCATGTAGAGGAGATCCATCGCCTGGTACAGGCGAGGATTGATCCGCAGATCCTGGCGGAGCCCGACGTGTTGGTGCAGGCCGGTCTTCATGCGGCGTGCGTCAGGCGCGCCCGGAGGCGCGCGGTCAGGGTGGGCCCCAGATACAGGTCAGACACGCGTTCGTCGAAGACCAGCTCGCGCACCGTGCCGCCGACCTGCACCTCTCCCTCGAACATGATGTACGCGCGGTCCACGATGTCGAGCGTCTGCTCCACGTTGTGGTCCGTGATCAGCACGCCGATGCCGCGATGCCGCAGCCCCGCGACGATGGTCTGGATGTCGTGCACCGCGATCGGATCCACGCCCGCAAAGGGCTCGTCGAGCAGCAGGAACTTGGGCTCGGTGACCAGGGCGCGCGTGATCTCGAGCCGGCGCCGCTCGCCGCCCGAGAGCTGGTACGCCGGCTGGCGACGCAGGTGCTTGATCGCGAGCTCGTCCAGCAGCCGCTCCAGTCGCTGCTGCCGCTCGTCGGTGCCGAGGGGCAACGTCTCGAGGATGGCCCGCACGTTGTCTTCGACGCTGAGCTTGCGGAAGACGGACGGCTCCTGCGCGAGGTAGCCGATCCCCGCCCGCGCCCGCCGGTACATCGGCTCCGCGGTGATCTCGCGGTCGTCCAGCACGATGCGGCCCTCGTCGGGACGGATCAGCCCGGTGATCATATAGAACGACGTCGTCTTCCCCGCCCCGTTCGGCCCCAGCAGGCCCACGATCTCGCCCTGCGCGAGGTGTACCGACACGTCGTTCACCACGCGGCGGCTCTTGTAGGTCTTCACCAGGTGCTGGGCCTCGAGCCGGCTGGCCCCCCGCACCGCGGGATGCTCGCCGCTGGTCGCTTCGCTGCGGGCCAGGGTCTGCTCGGCGATCTCGAGGAAGCGCCGCGCGGCCGCCTCCCGTTCGGCAGGCATCTCGGCCCAGATCTCGGCGGCAAACCCGATCGGCGCCTCGCTCCACAGGGCGCCCGCCGGGATGACGACGACCTTGAGCGTGCCGAGGCGTGGCAGCACCGACGCCGACAAGTAGGTGCGCGCGTCGTCGACCGAGAGGCTCCCCGCCTCCTCGGGCGAGGGGAGCGCCGAGCCCTTCGTATGGGCGCGGAGCTTGAGGAACTCCTCGCGGTAGGCGATGGCGAGCGCGCCGAACGTCGCGCGGCCCTGGGCGTCGGCGATGCGGGCCAACGCCGCCGCCGCAAGGGCGAGCGAGGAGTCGCGCGTGGCGAACAGCTCGGCGAGACGGTCGGCGGCGGTCATGGCTTTTTCTTGGCGGTGTCGGGTGGCGCGGCGGGAACGGGCCGGTTCTCCAGGTGCACTCCATCGGCGCCGCCGGCGACCTCGACCCGATCGACCTTGGCGCCCCGCAGCAGTACGGCGATGCGCTGGCCGCGGGAGTAATTGATCGCGGGCGCGGCCGTCGAGTCGCGGTCATCGAAATGGTGCGTCAGGGCACGCGCCGCCCCGCGCGCCAGGATCTGGTGCAGCCGCGAGCGTTCGCGCCCCGTCGAATCGCGCTCTTGCGCGAACCGGGCGGTGAGGGAGTCGCCCGTGATCCAGTCGATGTCGGCCGCCACAGCGGTCGAGTCCCGCTTCGCCCGCGACAGCGCGTGGCCGAACGCCCGCGATTCCGTCAGAACCTCTCCGGGCGTGTCGATGGCGATCGAATCGGCGTCGATGGTATGCAAACTCGACACCGCGTGGGCCCGTGACTTCCCGCCCCAGGCGAACGCCTGCTGCAGCTTGCGCTCCGTGACCATGAGATGGATGGTGTCGGCGGTGAGCGTCCAGTCGTCTCCCGTCGCCTTGCCCTGCCCCAGTGCCTTCACCAGGCGGATCTCACGGTGCTCGAGGGCCAGCTCGATCCTCGTGCCGACCAGCGTGTAGGTCTTGCCGCCCTTGCCCTGGACCTGAGGTTGGCCCACGAGCACCCCGAAGCCGCGGGTTTCGTCGAGCAGCAGCGAATCGGAGCGCGAGGCGAAGTCACTGCGATCGACCGTCACTTTACCGCCGGCCCACACGCGGTCGTCGCCTTTGAAGTGGATCCGGTCGCCCACGATGATGTACGGCTCTCCTGAGTCCGCGGCCTGGCGGTACTCGACGGTGGGCCGCGAGGCGGCGAACATCTCGACCGTGTCGCGCACGCCGCGCACCGCGCGGTAATAGTCGAGATGGGGGCCGCGCAGCACGGAACCGTTGCGGCGGTTCGTCGCCACGACGTTCCTGCGCGCCTCGAGCCGCTCGTCGCGGAGATAGTACGAGGCGAAGTTCGCATCGAGGGCCAGCGCCGTGTCGCGCATGACCACGTGGCCGATGAAATCGATGCGGCGTTGCCGTCCGAACATCGCCACACTATCGGAGGAGAGCGTGCTCGCGGTGCCCTCGCAATGCGCCAGGACGCCGCCGCCGGCAAACCGGTTCGTGTCTCCGGGTGCGGGCACCGCCTGGCGATAGTTGCCGCCGATCGAGTCGATGACGATCGTGCACGGGCGGCCGGCGGTGGTGTCGGCAGGCTGCTGCAGCAGGGCGAGGAGCGCGAGACCGACGATCATTGGTTGGGGAGCCGCAGCTGGCCGCCGGTGCCGGACGGACGCTTGGCGACGAGGTTCTTGAACTCCGGGTCGGACGTGAACCCCTCGCCCTCGATGTGCTGGCCGCCGGGTCCCGTGAAGACAAAGGGCTTGTCGGAGCTGACCTCGTTCTTGACCTGGCTAAACCGCATCACCTGACTCTTCAGGGTGCGCCCGTCCTTGGTGACGACGACCACGTCGCCCCGCCCCTCCATGTCGCCGGTGCGCCAGTGATAGGTGCCTTCGCGCGACGTGAGGGTCGAGGTCTCGTTGCCCGTGACGTCGTAGAACGTGATGTGGACGTTGCGCATTTCGGCCGTCTGCATGGCGGAGAAGAAGTACGCCGTGTCGGCGCGCACGCGGGCGCGCTGCAGCCCCGTCTCGGTGACGTAATGGGTCATCCCGATGAGGACTTGGTCGGCCGAGTCGAGCACCGCCTGGGTGGCCGTCGGTTGCGCGCCGCGGCCGCCGCAGGCGGCCATGAGAAACGCCGCGGTCACGCCCTGCCACGCCCTCATACGGCTCCCGCTTTCATCAAGTCGTGCAGGTGCACGATCCCGACGACTTTGCGGCCCCCGTCGAGCACCGGCAGAGCCATGATGCCGTGGCGCTCCATCAAGCTCACCGCGGCCCCCGCCAGCTCGTCCGCCGTGGTGGTCTTGGGCGACGTGGTCATCACATCCGCCACGGGGATGTCGAGAAACTTGTCCGTGCGCTCCATCAGGCGCGCCAGGTCGCCGGCGGTGACGACGCCGGTCAGCGCCCCGGCCCCGTCCACCACCGCGACGGTGCCCCGCCTCTCGGCGAGGAGCACGACGCACTCGCGCATCGGGCGGTCGGGTGTGAGGGTCGGCAGATCGCGCGTCAGCATCACGTCCGCGACGCGCAGCAGCAGCTTGCGTCCCAGGGCGCCCCCCGGATGCAACGACGCGAAGTCCTCGCGCCGGAACCCCTTCACTTCCAGCAGGGTCACGGCGAGGGCATCTCCCAACGCGAGAGCCACGGTCGTGCTCGCGGTGGGCGCGAGGGTCTCGGGGCAGGCTTCCTCCGTGACCGATGCGTCGAGCACGACGCTCGCCTGCCGCGCGAGCGGTGAGTCGGCGTCGCTCGTCATGGCAACGATTGGGACGCCGAGGCGTTTGAGCTGGCTGATGAGGCCGAACAACTCGTCGGAGCTGCCGCTCTTCGACAGCACGATCGCGACGTCGTCGCGACCGACGATGCCGAGATCCCCGTGGAGCGAGTCGACGGGGTGCAGGAACGCCGCCGGCGTGCCGGTGGACGTGAACGTGGCGGCGATCTTGCGGGCGATGAGGCCGGATTTTCCGACGCCCGAGACGATGACGCGCCCCTTGGCGGCTGCCAGCAGCTCGATGGCGCGGGCGAACGCCGGGCCGAGGCCGTCCGCGATGCGCCGGACGGCCGTCGCCTCGAGGGCGAGCACGCGCTTGCCGCGCTCAACCAGCGCGGCGTGATCGACGGGGGGGCGCTTCGACATCGCCTCGCTCTTGCAGGTACTGTTGCAACAGGTCATTCCACACGCGTCGCGCCTTGAGAATCGTCTCGGCGACCTCGCGCACCGCGCCGTCACCGCCGGAGCGGCGGGTCACGAGGGCCGCGGCCGCCTTCACTTCCGGAACGGCGTTCGCCACGGCGATCGGGAGCGCCACGCGGGTCAGCAGCGGCAGGTCCGGCAGGTCGTCGCCGACGAAGGCGCATTCGTCCCACGCGACGCCGCGGCGCGCGAGCAGGGTGGCGAAGGGAGCCAGCTTGGGGTTGTCCTGGACGACCTCGTCCACCTTGAGCTCGCGCGCTCGCAGGTCGGTGGCCTGGGAGCGCCGCGCGCTCGCCAGCACGACCACGAGCCCCGCCTGTCGCAGGAACTTGATGCCCAAGCCATCCTGGATGTGGAAGCGCTTGAGCTCCATGGGATGATCGGCCGACTCGCCGACGTAGATGCCGCCGTCGGTCAGGACGCCGTCCACGTCGAACCCGACGAGCTTCAGGCGACGGGCGAGCGCGGCGCTAAGCACGCACGGCCTCCCGCGTCCGCTGCCACACGTCGAGGGCGATGCCGACGATGCCCGGCATCTGGTCGAGTGGCACCATGTTGGGTCCGTCGGAGGGGGCGCGTGCCGGGTCGGGATGCGTCTCGAGGAAAAAGCCATCGGCGCCGGCGGCGGCCGCGGCGTACAGCAGGGGCGGAATGAACTCGCGCCGCCCGCCGGACGCGCCGCCCTGGCCCTGCCCCGGCTGTTGCACCGAGTGCGTCGCGTCGAAGATCACCGGGACGGTGCACGCGGTGCGGAGGCGCGCAAAGCTGCGCATGTCCACCACGAGGTCGCCGTACCCGAAGAAGGTGCCCCGCTCGGTGATGGCGATCTCCGGCGCGCCGCCCGCGCGCACCTTGTCGACCGCACCCCGCATCTCCTCGGGCGCCATCCACTGGCCTTTCTTGATGTTCACGGGGCGGCCGGCCTTCCCCGCCGCGACCAGGAGGTCGGTCTGGCGGCAGAGGAACGCCGGGATCTGCAGGACGTCCGCCACCCGGGCTGCCGCCGGTACGTGGCCGGGCTCGTGTACGTCGGTGAGGATCGGAAGCCCGGTCGCGGCGCGGACCTTCTCGAGTGCGCGCAAGCCGGCCTCGAGGCCGGGGCCACGGGCGGCGTTCAGGCCGGAGCGGTTGGCCTTGTCATAGGACGCCTTATAGATGACGCTGATGCCGAGCTTCACGCCCAGCTCGGCGAGCGCCTCGCCTATGCGGACGTTGAGGTCGTCAGACTCGACAACGCATGGCCCCGCGATGAGGAACGGGGCGGTGCCACCGCCGAACCGGAGCGCCATGTCAGTCGGTCAGCTCGGCCAGCTGGGCGGGGGTTCCGCGCTGGGCGTCGGCGGCGCGCGGCTGACGTTTCTGGTGCTCGAGCGCGGCCCCCACGAAGCCGGCGAACAGGGGGTGGGGGCGCATCGGCCGCGACTTGAGCTCCGGGTGGAACTGGCAGCCGATGAACCACGGGTGATCGGGCAGCTCGATCATCTCGACCAGGGAGCCGTCCGGCGACAGGCCGGAGCAGCGCATGCCGAATTCGGCGAGCACGTCGCGGTACGCGTTCGACACCTCGTAGCGGTGCCGGTGGCGCTCGCTCACCTCGGCGGCGCCGTATACCTGCGCCACGCGCGAGCCGGGGCGCAGCCGGCAGGGATACGCGCCCAGCCGCATCGTGCCGCCCATTTCCTGGATCCCTTCCTGCGATCGCATCAGGGCGATCACGGGGTTCTCGCACTCGGGCTCGAACTCGCTCGAGTTCGTGTTGGCGATCTTGCAGACGTTGCGGGCGAATTCGATGATCGCCGCCTGGAGCCCGAGGCAGATGCCGAAGAACGGCAGCTTGTGCTCGCGCGCCCAGCGGATCGCCTCCAGCATCCCCTCCACGCCGCGCACGCCGAAGCCGCCGGGGACGAGCAGCGCGTCGTACGAGGCGAGCAGCTCGCCGGCGGTCTCCTGATCGGTGAAGCGGTCGGACGCGATCCAGTCCACGCGCACTCCCGCCTCGTTGGCAAAGCCGCCGTGCGCCAGGGCCTCGTGAATGCTCTTGTAGCTGTCCGCCAGCTCGGTGTACTTGCCCACGACCGCGATGCGCACCTGCTGCGGCGGATGCAGGATCTTCTCCACCATCGCCGCCCAGGCGCGGAGGTCAGGCTCCTTGGTATCGAGGTGGAGCCGGGTGCAGACCTCCTTGTCGAGTCCCTGGTCGTGCAGCTTGAGCGGGATCTCGTAGATCGACTTGACGTCGGGGCTCTCCACCACGCAGCCGAAGTCGACGTTGCAGAACTGGGCGATCTTGCGCTTCAAGTCCTCGGACAGCGGGCGCTCGGTGCGGCAGACCAGGATGTCGGGTTGGATTCCGATCTGCATCAGCTCCCGCACTGAGTGCTGGGTCGGCTTGGTCTTGAGCTCGGCGGTCGCGGCGATGAAGGGGACGAGCGTCAGGTGAATGAACAGGGTGTTGTCGCGCCCGACCTCCTGGCGGAACTGGCGGATCGCCTCGAGGAACGGCAACGACTCGATGTCGCCCACCGTGCCGCCGATCTCCGTGATCACCACGTCATGATCGGGTGCGAGGCGGCGGATCGCGCTCTTGATTTCGTCGGTGATGTGCGGGATCACCTGCACCGTCGAGCCGAGGTACTCGCCGCGCCGTTCCTTGGTGATGACGGAGAGGTAGATCCGCCCCGTCGTCACGTTGTTGACCTGCGAGAGCGAGCGATCGATGAAGCGCTCGTAGTGCCCCAGGTCGAGGTCGGTCTCGGCGCCGTCGTCGGTCACGTACACCTCGCCGTGCTGGAACGGCGACATCGTGCCGGGATCGACATTGATGTAGGGATCGAACTTCTGGATCGTCACCTTGAGCCCGCGCTCGGCGAGGAGACGGCCGAGCGAAGCGGCCGCGATGCCCTTGCCGAGCGAGCTGACCACGCCCCCGGTCACGAAGATGTACTTCGTCGAGCTCACGGACTCACCTCCTTGAGGGTGCGGGTGACTTCGGTTTCGGCCCACGCGAGGTCGGCCGGTGTATCGATGCCCGGGGCGGCCGGACCGTCGAACAACGTCACGCCCATCGGGATGCCGTGCAGCAGCGGCCGCAGCTGCTCCAGCCGTTCCCAGCGCTCTTCCGGCACGGGCGGCAGCCGGACCCAGCTCTGCAAGGCGTCGCGGGTGTACGCGTAGACGCCGACGTGCTGGTGGTAGACCACCGCTCCCGTTCCGTCCCGGTCGAAGGGGATGGGGGCGCGCGAGAAGTACACGGCTCGGCCGCGCGCATCCACCACGACTTTTACCCGATTCGGATCGTTGGCCAGCGCCGGGTCGAGCGAGCCCGCGGCGGTTCCGAGCACTTCCCCACCCTCGAGACAGGCGAGCGCGCCGCGAATGGCGTCGGGGGCCACGAACGGCTCGTC
>Ga0137418_10004270_pt1 | contig 13132 bp, 8 predicted proteins | sample CZODoug3_1_2_16f_FD_122242 | JGI IMG/M metagenome (GOLD analysis project Ga0137418, IMG submission 122242) | Vadose zone soil fungal communities from Angelo Coast Range Reserve, California, USA - CZODoug3_1_2_16fungal (Hybrid Assembly) | ecosystem: Environmental > Terrestrial > Soil > Vadose...
TCCCTTCACTCGTCCGTCCGTCATCGCGGTGGCGGAGGCGATTCCCTTCCCTGAGCTGACCGATGGCTCGCACGAAAAACTGTACGCCCTCAAGGGCGAGATCGTCGCGCGCGGCGTTCGCACTGTGGTGGGGCTCGAGATGCCCGTCTTTCCCAAGCGCCGGTTCCAGCACGGATCTGTCGCGGCCACACAAACCGCTCGGCTTTTCCCCCAGGACGAAGCGCGCTACCGCCGCCATTTCGAGACGCTGCACACCGCGGTCGTGTGAGCGCGTCGGCAGTTGATCGACGGATTCGGAGCCTTCGTCCGCCGAAAGCTAACGTAGGCGCGCATAGGCCACTAAGCGCGGTGCTCGAGGCGGAGCGCAGGCCGGGCGGGAAGATCGAGCAGGCGCTGACGGTTTTTCTCACTGGGGCCGAGTGTCCGTTCACGTGCTCGTTCTGCGACCTGTGGCAGTGGACGATCGATGGTCCGACGCCCCCCGGTTCGCTGACAAATCAACTGGAGACCGTTCTTCAAGCGCTTGATGGTCCGGTGCCGGATCGACTCAAGATCTACAACGCCAGCAATTTCTTCGATCAGCGCGCGGTTCCGTCGGAAGATCTTGCCGGAATTGCGAGACTGGCAAATTCATTCGAGGCTGTCACCGTCGAATCGCACGCCAACACCATCGGCGCGAGCACGCTCGCGTTCGCTCGACAGATCTCTGGCCGGCTCGAAGTCGCAGTAGGACTCGAGACTATTCATCCTGTCGCGGCCGCACACCTCAACAAACGGCTCGATCTCGCACGATTTGATTCGGCGGCGCGCTTTCTCTCGGAGAACGGCGTCGATATCCGCGTCTTTGTCCTCCTCGGCGCACCGTACGTTCCGGCGGAAGAATCGGTCGCGTGGACAGTACGTACCGTCGAGCATGCGGTCGAGCGCGGCGCGTCGGTCGTCTCGATCATCCCCGTGCGCGGCGGGAATGGAGAGATGGAACGTCTCCAGGGGTTGGGGCATTTCACGCCACCGACGTTGTCGCAGCTCGAAGAATCGCTCGACCTCTCCCTGCAGTTCACGAACACCGTTGTGACCGCCGACCTGTGGGATATCGAGCGGCTGCCGGCGTGTGAGCACTGCCGCGCAGAGCGTGTGGAGCGCCTGCGACGCACGAACGTCAGCGGCCGCGCGGAGCCGCGAATCTCCTGCGGCGTATGTGGAGCGGCCTGAATTGAAACCGTGCGATGTGGTCATCGTCGGGAGCGGATTCGCCGGATCTCTCCTTGCCCGCATACTCGCAGTTCAAGGCTATGACGTCGTACTCCTCGAGCGCGGCACGCACCCGCGCTTCGCGATCGGGGAATCGTCGACCCCGCTCGCGAATCTGTCGCTGGAGCGACTCGGGATCCGTTACGGAATGGCAGACTGTTACAACCTCGCCACGCACGGGCGATGGCTCGCGCATTTCCCGGAGATTCGTCGTGGGCTGAAACGCGGCTTCACCTACTACCGGCATCATCCGGATCAGCCATTCGCCAATCGCGGCCTCGACTCCGAGCGATTGCTCGTGGCGGCCAGTCCGCAGGATTCACTCTCGGACACGCACTGGCTCCGCGCCGACGTGGATCACCATTTCGTGCGACAGGCAATCGCCGCCGGCGTCGACTATCGCGATCGCGTAGCCCTGACGAGCGCGGACATCGCGCCGGATTCCGTGCGCGTGAGCGGCACGCGAAACGGCGTACCATTCGAGCTGCGCGCGAATTTTCTTATCGATGCCTCTGGTCCGAGCGGCTTTCTGGCGCGACAGCTGTCGATTCCTTCAGGTCTCGAGAAAACCGAGACGCGTTCCGCGCTTGTCTTCAGTCACTTTGAAGGCGTCCGACTGATGAAGGACGTCGTGCCGGGAATGCCGCAAGGTCCCTATCCCGACGATTGGGCCGCGGTCCACCACATCATCGACGAAGGCTGGATGTACTCGCTGCGGTTCGACGACGGCGTTACCAGCGCGGGATTCCTGCTCACGCCGAGCGGCATCTCGTCGTTGAGATCATCAGGCATCGGCGACGCCGCGACGAAATCGGCAGCCACCAGCGATGCCGCGACGCTCTGGCGCGCAATGGTCCAGCGTTATCCCACGCTTGCGAGCGCGTTCGCCGAAGCAACGCCGCTGATGCCGATTTCGTTTCTGCCAGCGATTCAGCATCGCCTCACGCGCGCCGTCGGGGAAAGATGGGCGTTGATGCCCCATGCATACGCGTTCGTCGATCCGCTCTTTTCGACGGGAATCGCGTGGGCTCTCAGGGCTGTCGAGCGACTCGCACTCGCATTCGAATCCGCACCGAAAAATCGACGTGTGCCCGATCCCGAAGTGCTCAACCGTTACGACGCGGCGCTCGCCGCAGAAGCGGATCAGATCGACCTCATCGTCGCCGGCGCATATGAGTCAATGGCGCATTTCGAGCTTTTCGCCGCGCAGGCAATGCTCTATTTCGCCGCTGTTTCGTTCGCCGAAGTCGGCCAGCGACTCTTGCCGCAGGACTCCGTGGCCTGGAACGGATTCCTCGGTGTGGGGGATCCGGTGCTCGGGCCGCTGCCGCGTGAGCGCCTCGGGCGGCTACGCCAGATCACGCAACGTCGCGGTGAGGCGGCCAGCCCGGATGAACGGCGGGCTTTTGTGGAGTGGATCACGCGGGCGATCGCCCTCCGCAACATTGCCGGACTCGCGGATGCTGGTCGGCGAAATCTCTACCCGGTCGATTTCGACGCGCTAATCGAGCAGCACGCACTGCTCGGAATGACCCGCGCCGAGATTCTCGAAGCCTTGCCTGCGCTACGGGGGATGGGAGCTGAGCCCCCGCTTACCGGCGAGTCATCCCGCCAGCGCGGTCCTCGATTCCCGCACGCCGAGCTGCTCGGCCGTGATCGCCTCTAACTGGCGGTTGCGAGTCTCCGGACCGAAGAGGGCGACGGCCCCTGCCGCAAGCGCCATCGGGAGCGCGCCGATGAGCGCTGTATCGGCGATCGAGGGGGGTGCGACCGCAATAGCCACGAGCGCAATGATCAGGACACCACCAGCTTTGCTGATCCCGGACGCCAGCCCGGTGCCGCGTGACCGCAGACGTGTGGGGAAAATCTCCGCGCTGTACGCCGAGAGCACCGCGACCACCGAGCTGATGCCCCAGATCGGCATGATGAGGAGAGTGTAGAGCAGAAATCTGTTTGTCGCCACGGAATTGCCGGCCAGGACAAACCCGAACAATGACAACGCTGTCAGGGCGGTCACCAGGATCAGAGTGCGCTTGCTGCTCCAGAACCCATAGAGCCACGCGACCAGAAAATTGAGCGGAAATCCGATGAGCGCCGAATTCCTCAGCAGTCGGTTCGCCTCTCCCTCGGCCAACCCCAGCTTCTGCAAATTGGACGGGATCCAGAGCTGAAATCCAAACGACACCAAACCGATACCCAGACCCAACAGCACGACCACCGCCGTCACGCGTAGAAACGGCGGGCGGAAAAGTTGCCGAATTCCGCTGCCCGCCGCCGATTCTGCGTCGATCTGGATTTCCGGCTCACGCACGATGACGGCGCCGTACCGCTTCATGACTCTCTCTGCTTCGTCCGTTCGTCCGTGCGCGAGAAGAAAGCGGGGCGACTCGGGAATCCAGCGGCTCAGGACTATGAGCAACAGGCCGGTTGGAAAACCGATCAGCCACAGGATGCGCCAGCTGAGCGAAGGCATCAGGGATGCGGCCAGCCAGCTCGTGATGATGTACGCTCCTGCCACGTCCCCGCCGATCAGCACCAGCAGCCAGCCCCGATGTCGCGCGGGAATTGTCTCAGCCATAATTGTGAACATGATCGGCAGCATGCCACCCACCCCGAGGCCCATGATGAAGCACATGACCATGTTCAGAGCGAAGCTGGGCATCGAGCCGCAGATGCTCGTCGCGATGAAAGTCATCGCGGCCATGAGGATGGAAGGACGGCGACCTATACGATCGCCGAGCCATCCCCAGAGAAATGATCCGAGCACGGTGCCGGTAATCCCGGCAAGGGGGAGCAGCGCGGCGGGAATGGTTCCTGTTGGGTGAAGGGGGGATCTCAGCCCGTACTCTCGAGTCATGCCAGGCAACACGAACGCCAACGTCGCCGGCTTCATCACGTCGATCGTTACGGCGGCCGCCATGACGAGCATAAGTGCTACGTGCGAAGCGCGTATCGGTACCTCGTCCAACGCCCGCACCCGGATGTGTACGTCTGACGCCAACGCATGCGGGTGATCGCGCGGAATCAGCCCCCAGAACGTCGCGGCGAGTCCGGCAATGATCAGCACCATACCGGTGATCATGCCCACGCCCAGTGACATGCCCGCCAGACGGAATCCCATGTCACGGGCTTCCACGTACATCGGGAGATGGAGGGTTACCCCTATGATCACCGCCACCACGCCCGCCCAAAAGGCCGCTGGACGTCCGAACTCAATGCCTCGATCAGATGGCTCCATCGGCTACAAGGTATGGGGCGGACGCAACGCCCGCAAAGACAAACTCAGCCGGTCGTGAGCGGTGCGCTAGCCTCGAATTGCCTTCGAACTGGTGCTTGAGCAACTCGTGCCCCCACGACCATATTCTTGGGCGCCGGTCGACAGTTCCACCCGCTGAGACGAAACCGCGCTCGACGTCACACCAATCGACAGCGAGGACTTGATGCAGAAGCCTGAGTACGATGCGATAGTCGTGGGGTCCGGAATTTCCGGGGGATGGGCCGCCAAGGAGCTCACCGAGAAAGGTCTGCGCGTGCTTATGCTCGAGCGCGGCAAGAACATCGAGCACATCACGGGCTACGTAAACGCGACCAAGGCTCCGTGGGAGTATCCGCATCGCGGAGGCCGGACGCGGGCGATGGAAGAGCTCTACCCCGTCCTGAAGCGCGACTATCCGCTGAATGAAACGAATCTCGACTACTGGGCCTCCGACAAGGATTCGCCGTACACCGAAGTGAAGCGCTTCGACTGGTACCGCGGCTACCACGTCGGCGGACGCTCGCTGATGTGGGGTCGTCAAAGTTATCGCTGGAGTGATTTCGACTTCGCGGCTAACGCAAAGGAAGGGATCGCCATCGACTGGCCGATCCGCTACGCCGATCTCGCTCCCTGGTACGATCACGTCGAGAAGCATGCTGGTATCAACGGATCACACGAAGGAATGCCGCAGCTTCCAGATGGACAATTCCTGCCGGCGATGCCGCTCAACTGCGGCGAGCAGCTGGTGTCGGACAGGCTGAAGAAAACCAAGTTCGGGGCAGCGCGGCGCATCATTCCTGGGCGTTCGGCAAACCTCACCGTCGCGCACGACGGCCGCGGCCAGTGTCAGTATCGCAACGCGTGTTGGCTCGGATGTCCCTACGGCGCCTACTTCAGCACACAATCCTCCACGCTCCCACACGCTGCAAAAACGGGACGACTTACACTCCTCCCATTCCAGATCGTGAGCGAAGTTCTCTACGATCCAAATACCAAGCGCGCCACCGGCGTTCGCGCGGTTGACGCGAATTCCAATCAGGCGATCGACTACAAAGCGAAGGTGATTTTCCTCTGCGCCTCTACGATCAACACCGCGTGGCTCCTCATGCGCTCGGCGACCAGCGTCTGGCCCGGCGGACTCGGCAGCAGCTCCGGTGAGCTCGGTCACAACCTGATGGACCATCACTTCCGCGCCGGCGCCCAGGGCAGACTCGAAGGTCTGGACGACAAGACCATCTTCGGTCGCCGTCCGAATGGTTTCTACATTCCGCGCTACCAGAATCTGTTCGGCGACAAGAGACAGTATCTTCGCGGCTTTGGTTATCAGGGTGGCGCGGGAAGGGAGGATTGGGGAAGAGCAGTCTCCGAGCTGGGCGTTGGAGCCAAGTTCAAGGACGATATGTCGATGCCGGGCTCCTGGAACATCGGTGCAACGGCCTTCGCCGAGATGCTGCCCAATCACGCCAACACAGTCACCATCGATCAGACCAAGAAGGACAAATGGGGAATGCCGGTGGTCAAGATCGACTGCGCGACCGGTGAGAACGAGGCGATGATGCGACGCGACATGCAGGTAGACATGGCCGAGACGCTGCAGGCCTGCGGCGTCAAGGACGTCCAGGTTTACGATGCCGGCTCCTTCCCGGGAATGGGGATTCACGAGATGGGAACGGCGCGGATGGGACGAGATCCCAAGACCTCAGTCCTCAACTCGCACAATCAGATCTGGGACGCGCCGAACGTCTTCGTCACCGACGGATCGTGCATGGTCTCCACTGCGTGCCAGAATCCGTCGCTCACCTACATGGCGATGACCGCGCGAGCCGCTGACTATGCGGTGAACGCGCTCAATCGCCGCGAACTCTGACCGGAGCCATCGATGACTGAAAACGATACGATGACCCAGATCGATGTCTCGAACGAGCTGAGCGCCGATCTGATCAGTCGACGCGAAGCCATCCTGCGCGTGAGCGTACTGCTCGGCGGCGTTGCGTTGATCGGTTCGGGAGCGCTGATCTCGGGTTGCCGAGCGGAGAAGACGAGCACGGCGGCGAACACCCCCTTCACCGCCGACGACATCGCCTACCTCGATGAAATCGCGGATACGATCCTCCCGACGACGAGCACTCCCGGCGCGAAGGCGGCAAAGACAGGAGCCTTCATGGCTCTGATGGTTACCGACACGTACCACGACGACGACGAAAAAACCTTCCGCGACGGGATGCGGAAGCTCGACGACTTGAGCAAGCAAAAAAACGGCGGCGCGTCATTCATGAAGGCGACCCCCGCGCAGCGGCTGGCGTTACTTCAGGAGCTCGATCGCGAACAGCACGACTACTCGGAGAAGCAACGGGCGGAGGGGCGAAAGAAATCGGACGCGTTTATCAACAGCACCCAGCAGCAAAATGCGCCTGAGGCCAAGATCAATCCGGCCACCCAGATCGCGAGCGAGCCTGCGAACAAGTATTTCCGCATGATGAAGGAGCTCGCGCTCCTTGGTTACTTCACCTCGGAAGTCGGGGCGACGCAAGCGCTTCGCTACGTGGAATCACCGGGGCGCTACGATCCGTGCGTGCCTTACAAGCCCGGCGAAAGGGATTGGGCATCCCACGCCTGAAGCAGAGGAGCGGCGGAATGTCTACCCGGTGGACTTGGAGGCGAGCGTTCGGAGGTCGAGCCACTTTGCCACCGGGCCAACCGTCGCCAACGCCAGAATCGCCGGCGCGGCGTTGAACGCCGTCGGCAGCGGCCACCCCTTGTCGGACCCGAACCGGATCAGCGTCTCCATGACCGCGATCAAGACTGCCACAACGATCTGACGCTGCCGCCCGCGTACTACGGTGCGCGGGTCGGTGATCATGAAGAAAACGAATAACTGATACATCGGCCCAGTGATCGGGGCGATCTCCGGCAGCACGGGCATGCCGAGCGCGACAGCGCGAACGCTGTTCAGCAGCAGGAAGCTCGCGACGTAAGTCAGCGTGATGTGGATGACGCCGACGCGTGCGGCGATGATCAGTCCAAAGGCCCAGATGACCAGGTTCGTCGTGACATCGTTGCCGAACTGGTGGCTGAGAATGGAAACGCGGTCCGGCGCCGCCAGCAGCAGGGCGCTGATCGCGAAGTTCGTCGGATTCCACAAATGATTGCCGCGATAGCGTAAGACGTACTTGGACGAGATCGCGAGGAATCCGCCTAACACGAACGGCCAGAGTGCGCCGCCTTGCGGCTTGATGAGCAGTGTCAGGCTGATGCCGCTGATGTAGGCGCTCAGAAGATTGACGACCTTGCCGCGGTCGAACCAGGAGAGCAAAGCCTCGGTCGCCAGGCACACGCCGAGCGCCAGTACGAGCCGGTCGTAGCTGCCGAGCATGTGGTAGCGCAGCTGCGCTGCCACCAGCACCAGTGTGATGAGAAACGCGATGAGATAACGCGGATCGATCCTGCTTAACCGCTCCCACCAGCGCTCGAGCGCATTCCGCTCCTGGGCGGGGGCCTGAATCGCGTCGCTCATGATTTCAGCGCGATGGCTCGGTGACGGTGTCCAAACGATCGATGGCGGGACGCAGAAGTATTTGCTGCGTTCCCGACGGCCAGTAAATGACGACGCGGTCCACCCATTCATGAGCCCCAAGGCCAAAGTGCAGGCGCCGGTCGTTCTGGCTCGCGAACCCCGATCCGCCGTCAACGATCCGCCGCTGCCTGAGATCTCCTGCCTCGAGCAGTACCTCGGCGCCTATTGCGCTGCGATTGCTGCGCGTGCCGACGAGCTTGAACGCGATCCAGTGGTTGGTGCTGTCAGGATAGTCGCGATACAGAACGGCAGGCTGGTTCTGGTTGGCGACAATCACATCCACCGCGCCGCGATTCAAGAGGTCGGCGAGCGCCACCGCGCGGCCGTCATACGTGTGCGTTATACCGACCTGCTTCGCCACATCCACCCACCCGGCGACGCCGCGATTGATGTACACATGTGCCTGCTCGTAGCCGGACAAGCTCGCGTTGCCGAATGGAGGCCAGGTCGCCGCGTCCTCGAAGAATCGTCCGTTGGCGCCCGCGATCTTCGACATCGCGTACCAATAACTCTTGTTGGGATCCGCCGAGATGAATCCATTGGCCACGAACAGCTCGTTGGCGCCGTCGTTGTTGAGATCACCGAACTGCGCCCCCCAGGCCCAGCCCGCGTCGGCAATCGCGCCTTCGGCAACGTTGCGGAACCGGCGCGATTCCGGCATCTCGTTGAGCCGCAGGTTGTTGTTCTGAAAGAGGTAGCCGCGCTCGGAAATGTTGGTTACGAATGCATCGAGGCGACCCCGATTGAATGCATCGCCGAGGGCCACCGCCATACCGCTCTTTGATTCGCTCTCCAGACCGGCAGTGCTGAGAACGAATCGACGTCCGTGATCGTTGAGATAAAGCTCTTCCGGACCGTAGTCATTGGCGAGATAGATGTCTGGCCAGCCATCACCGTTGAAGTCGGCTGACGCCGCAGCCAAGGTCCATCGGGTACTGCCCACGCCCATCTTGTCGGTCACGTCTTCGAACTTGCCATTGCCCAGATTGTGAAAGAGCAGATTCTTTCCGCCGTTGGTCGCGAACTCGAAGCTGTTGTGCATGATCCTGGTAGTCGTGAGATGCCAAAGATCGATGTCGCTTCGGAAATACGCCGTCACGTAGAGATCGAGCAGGCCGTCGCGATCGTAATCGAGCCAGATCGCACCGTTGCTGTTCACCCAGCGGCGCAGGCCAGCCTTTTCGGTGACATCCTCGAAGTGGTGACCGTCGACGTTTCGGAACAGCGCCAGATAACCGTAGCGGTACACCAGCACGTCCTCGCGGCCGTCGTTGTCGAAGTCGCCCCATACGGCGCCCATCGACACTCCCTCGCCCGGCTTGTTGAGATCGGCGAGACCCGCGCTGGCCGCGACCTCCTCGAACGTACCGTCGCCCCGATTGTGATAGAGCGCGTTGGGCTCACCGAAGCGGCTGTTGGTGAAGAAAAGATCGGGTCTTCCGTCGCCATCGAAGTCGGTGACGGACACTGAGGCTCCCAGAGCTGCTACGTGCGGCTCGATACCCGCGATCTTTGGGTCGAAGCTCGCCCGATGGTGGACGAAATCGATCCCGGCCGCCAAAGTCTCGTCACGCAGAACAAATCCCGGGTGCTCAGCGTCGGCGGCCGCGCGAATCGGTCCGCGATCCAGTCGCATCGCGAGCAGGAGAGCGGCAAGGAAGGGTACGGCGATGATGGCGCGCCGAATCGCGGGGCTGGGGCGGTGCAACACAAGTCAGAGTATAACGTCCGTCCCTCGCGGCAGCGACAGCGCTCCAGCGGTGAACGTATACGTGGCGTGGACGAATGGCCGAGCGTCGGTTTCGCCGATGGCCTTTCAAATGCGCTTCGCCTGCCCCTGCGTTGACAGCCAATGCCCTGTACAGGCAGCTCGTCAGTCCACTCCTTCCGCTGGAGCCTCTATGAAACCATTGCTTCTTCTCTCCGTCATCGCACTGCTTGCCGCCTGTGGCCAAAGCCCGACGGCACCCTCGACGCAATCGGGCGTGCGGCCGAATACTCTAATGGTGCCGGCTGGTGCGATAAGCGCCGCCAGAAATCCTTCTGGCACAGGCCAGCCCAGCGCAAGTTGTCAGTCGGAGCCGACACAGCCCAACGGATTTGGCACAGCTGGCTTTACTCACGCCACTACCGTTTACGCTGGAAGTCCTGGCACCCCATCGCTGGCAAACGGCAACTCCCACGCGGTATCGCAATACGATGTAGCCTGTTACCAGCTTTCCAACAAATAGCGCAGCATTTTCACGACCTGAGCCCCGTGGCCGGTGATCCGGTCGCGGGGCCTCTCTTGTCAGCCATTTAGCCAGCGATGGGTGTTGTAGCTAAGATCCTGTCAAAACGTGGCGTTGGGATGAGCAGCCAACCGACGAAGAATCCAAGAATCAAATTGGATGATGCTGTTTCCACCAAGTGGGCCATTCGCACGGGTTCGGGCATGTACGGGTTCGGGAGCAGAAGTTGAGCGTTCATCACCACCGCGAACAGTAATCCGATCGCGAGAGCCGTTTCCGGCCACTGGCCTTTCATCATTCGAATTACAGGGAGTGCCAACGCGACCCAACACATCGCGCGCAGGATTTGAAAGGGAACGAGCCATGGAGTGTTTCGCAGCACGGTTCCCATCTGCGCGACAAAACTGCCCGGGTCAATTCCGCCGTAGTACTCGCGCACCGCCGGATTTCGCCAGGCGATGAAATAGCCGAATGTGAAATAGAGAATCACATACACAATAGCGATGACGGCGACCTTCCTCACCCACTCGCTCGCGGGCATGACCAAGGGGGAGTCTCCTTCGTCGCTGACGATCTCGCCTTTTCTCTTTCCAAGAATCAAAACCGCCAGCACCGAAAAGGGGGCGGCGATCAGAGCACCCATCAGAAACAGGCGCGGCAACATGCCCGGAGGAAGCCTGGTGAGAAATACCGCTGACTCGATTTGCGGCATGAACGTGGTCACACCGTAGAAGACGAAGAACACTGCCGCGATCAGTCGCCAACCGGTCCACCGGGACCGCAGGATGAGACGAGTCATCACCACAGTCTCCAGAAAGCACACTGCCAGCAGTGCCAGCGCTCCGGCGCCACTCTGACCGGACGTTTGCGGATTCCCGGCAAACCCGACAGATCCAGCGGCTACAGCGAAGCAGATGAACAGAACAATCGTAAGGGCTATTACTCTCAGAACGACGAAGGCCGCAGTCTTCATCGCGGCAATGGTGCGGAGCCCTTCACGACCCGAGTGTCGTACTCGCGCAGGTAGCGCTGCCGCGCCGAATCCGCCGGGTACGCGTCGCCGGGCGCGTACGGGTATGACTTGATCGCGTGGTAGGGTAGCGGGCCGATCGTCGTGCCGTACGCCGTATTCAAATCCGAGTCTTTGATCCAGCCATCAGAGTAGAGGATGAAAGTCCTGCTCCATCCGGCCGGCGGTGCTTCAGCTGGTGCATCGAACTCCACCGTGACCTCGTCGCCGGGCACCATGACGACGTACTGATCGTCGCCGCGGTCGAGCAATGGGCTCACATCGCCGTACCGTGTCGCCGCGCCGGTGATCGGGCGCCACGGCGACTCCGTCGTGACGTCGTCGTACGCAAACCAATGCGGACCGTAGCGCCCGCCGCGCCGGTACATTCGCGAGAAGCCGCGGTAATGCAGGAACCCGGAGCTTGGAGCCAGGATCTTGGGAGCTAGACTCCCGACTCCTGGCTCCAGGCTCCCGGCTCCTAGATCCTGCGCCACGAACGCCTGGTCCCAGTAGATCTGCATGTTCGTGCGCAACCGCACGTGGTGATCGCGCGTCGGGAACAGGCCCGCCAGATCGATCACGACCGTCTTGTCCTTGCCCGAAGGAAAGCCCACGCTCGTGTGCGCGGGCACCCACCGGCCACGCGCGTCCCGTACGTCGAGCGCCGGGAGGTCGACGCGCAGTTTGTGCTGCTGCGACAGCGCGACGTTGATGCTGGCATCGGACGGATAGATCCAGCCGCGCAAGAACAGCAAGGTTCCCGGGCGACCCGCGTCCTCGTCGAGATCGAGAATCAGCTCGTGCGGCTGCGTCAGCCCCTGGTAGCGAAGCGGCGTCAGGTTCGATACGTAGCGATCGTCGTGCTCGCGCAGATCATCCAGAACGTCCTTGCCGAGTCCGTCGACCGCCGATCGGGGCGGGCGGCGATGGACGGTCTGGAACAGCCGCAGCCGCGCCGGGCCAGGCGGCGGCGGAAATCGCTCATCCACAAAGACGTCCACGGAATCGGGATGATCCACCGCGACGAGCCGGAGCTGGTCGAGATAGGCGGTCTCCCACAGTTCCTCGGTGACCTGGAGAACGTAGCGGCCGTTGCGGGGCTGGAGCGCCTCGCCAGGTATGCGGATGTACTCCTGCGAAGCGCCTGCGGGAGCATACCCCATCCCCCTTCCCTCTTCCCCCTTCCCCATAATTCCGACCGGCATTCCCAGCGCACTGCGCCACATGACATCTGTCACAAACTCAAACTTCTTACCATTCCACGTATAGAGGAACGCGCATGACCCCTTCAGCTGCTGCAGCTCCAGCACGTCCTGATCGGTGCCGGGGAAATAGATGGTCTGGGGCACACCGTTGGGCCACTGCACGCGCAGCACGTCCGCCTTGAAGTGCGTTCCGAGTCCGAAATGCGTGACCGGCTCCGTCACGACGCGCGTCTGGTACAGCTCCCCGGCGCGTACGTCGAGTCTTGCGCCGATGCCGTACGAATTGTTCTTGCCGCTCCCGAGCCCCAGCGCGGTCAGCCGCACGCGCATGGCGAGATGCGCATTCCCACCGTCGTTGCGGAGCACGTGGACACCGCTCCGGTCCCCGAAAATGATGTCCTGATCGCCGTCGCCATCGATATCGGCCACGAGCAGCGGCCCGATCGAATCGCGCTCCAGCGCCGCTGGCAGCAGCTGGCTGCGATCCGTGAGCCGGCCGCTGCCATCGTTGTGGAATAGCGAGACGCCGTGCGGCCTGGCGACAATCAGATCGAGCCAGCCGTCGTTGTCGTAGTCGAAGAAGACCGCGCTCGTCGCCTGTAG
>Ga0137418_10004271_pt1 | contig 13132 bp, 8 predicted proteins | sample CZODoug3_1_2_16f_FD_122242 | JGI IMG/M metagenome (GOLD analysis project Ga0137418, IMG submission 122242) | Vadose zone soil fungal communities from Angelo Coast Range Reserve, California, USA - CZODoug3_1_2_16fungal (Hybrid Assembly) | ecosystem: Environmental > Terrestrial > Soil > Vadose...
TCAGAGAGCACCGCCAAGTCGAGCCGGCCGTCCTCGTCGAAATCACCGGATGCGACAGAAGCCGAGAGGCCGTACTGTCCGAAAGGAGTTTGATCAAGGAAAGTCCCGTCGCCCCGACCTCGTAGGAGAGTGAGCTCATACTGACCCGAGGTGGCGACCACTAAATCCTGCATACCGTCGCCATCGAAATCCCCAACGGTCAGAGATCGAGGTGACTGTCCGACAGCGAATCGAGCTTCGTCGAGGAAAGCGCCATCACCACGGCCCAGCAGCACGGAGACATCATTCGAGTAATAGTTTGCCACCGCCAGATCGACGCGTCCATCTGCGTTGAAATCCCCCTGAACGCCAGCGAAGGGAAAGCGTCCAACTGGAAACACCAGGAGCGGGAATGGCGGATCGGCCATGCTCGTGCGATTTGTCAGCATGAGTGAGAGGGCGGCGGTGTAGGCCAAGCGTCTAAAAGCCCATGCATAGCGAGACCGCGACGTCATTGTCTCCTCTCGCCCCGTGCGGCCGGCGAAGATCCCTCCCGCGGGGTTCAGAGTCCTGATAAGGCGCACGGCTTTGTCAGATTTTGGGCATGAGAATATCATATTGTTATCCCTATATTGGGAAGAAACCGCGTCGGGGCAATCGAGGGGGCGCTGAGTATCGATCCGGGATATGAGCAGGCGCGGAAGAGCCCGCAATCAATTTAATAGCGCGTGAGCTTCTTCAGCCCTTGCGCGCCGCGACCAGGAGGTAGTGGCGGATGTTCAGGATGTAGAGCGACATCCGGGCGCTCATCTTGGTGAGGGTGTCGCGGTCGATCGTACCGGCGAGGCGGCGGGCGCGCAGGAAGCGAAGGCAGTTGCGCAGGAAGCGGGAGGCGCACTCTTCGCGGGCGTCGATGATCTCGGCGTCCTTGAAGCCGGCGGCCTGGCAGAGGGCGCGGTAGGCGGCGGGGTCCTCCACGTAGTTGAGCAGGCGGCCGGGCGGCTTGATGCGCTCCCACCAGCGGGTGAACAGGCTGTCGGAGAGGACGAGGGTCCCGCCGGGCTTGAGCACGCGGCAGGCCTCGCGCAGGAATTTCTCGCGCGTGTCGAAGTGGAAGGCGGCCTCGACGGAGATGATGTTGTCGAACGAGGCGTCGTCGAATTTCAAGTCGGTGGCGTTCATCAGGAGGAAGCCGCAGCCGGGCGCGTTGGTCCGGCAGGTGTCGAGCTGCTTCTCGGAGATGTTGATGCCGGTGACCGCCTCGGGCGCGTAGTACCTCAGAAGGTGGCGTGTCGTGGCGCCCTTGCCGCAGGCGGCGTCGAGGATCGTCCCCTTTTTTTCGGGGATGAAGGAGAGGAGCTTCTCCATCAACGCCTCGCACGCCTCTTTCTGCTCGCGGATCCCGGGCGTCCAGTAGCCGAAGTTCACGAAGTCGCTGTGTCCCCAGTATTCCCGGTAGAGATCGTCGTACATCACCTGGTCGTAGACCTGGTTGATCTGCGCCGCCGCCGGGCGGCGGGCGGGCCGGGGAGCCGTTGCGGCCTTCGACGTGTCATCCATGGACGAGCACCGTCTCCCCAAGCGTGCGGCCGGCCAGGAGGCGCTTCAGGACGGCCGACCCGTCTTCGAGCGCGTTCTGGCGCGCGATGAACGCCTCGTCCTCCGCCCGCGCCTGGGCGCGCCGCTTCGGGTCGGACAACAGGCGATGGAACAGCTCGCGGGTCGTCTGACCGCCGTACAGCTCGGCCCTGATGAACGGGCTCGACGGCAGGCTCCCGACCCGGATCATCTCCTCGGGCATCGGCACGGAGGGCGCCGCGGCGTTGAACAGCAGCCGGCGGGGCGACGCGGGGGCGGCTTTGTCCTGCTTCTTGATCGGGTACATGGCGTGCGGGTAAACCGAGCCGGCGCGCCGGCGCTCCATCTGCAGCGCCAGCCGCCTGATTTCGCTCCCTTCAGGCTCGCGCTCGAGGATCTCCTTCAAGGTGGAGGAGTTGACGAGCGCGACACCCGGGGCGTTTCCGACCGTCTTGGCCAGGGTGAACGACACGATGTTCTCGGTCAGGACGAGGTCGGACGACAGCATCAGCGCGTCGAACTCGGCGAGCGGCAGCCCGGCGAGATTGACGACGCGCATCCTCTTGCTCGGCGAGGGGCGCAGGAGCGTCCCGTCGTTGACCGACACGATGGTCACGGGTTCGTCCACGTCGGCGACGTATTCCGTCAGGATCTCGGCGAGGCAATCGTAGAGCGGCGCCTTCAGCGTCTTCGCGAGCCGGAAGCTCCAGCGCGGCACGCTGTGGAAGATCAGACGGCCGTCCTCGGCATCCTTGTCCCCCAGGTAGCGCGCCCGGACCTGCGCCCGGACCGCCGGCTCCACGCGCATCGGCATCGTCATGCTTCGGTACGGGTGTCCCTGCCTCCCCTCGACCTTCCCCGGCTCGTGCAGCGGGCACGGCAGGAGGATGCACATGCGCTCGAAGATCGGCCGCCAGGCGTTGCTGATCATCCGGAACAGCACGTGCGAGCTCAGGCGGGCCATCATCTTCTGCACCGACGGCGTCGAGCCGACGTGATCGAGGGCGACCAAGAGGGCGTCGAGGCCGTTCAGCTCGCGCAGCCACGACAGGTCGGCCAGGGGATATTGACGATTCAGGCGCAGGGCCAGGATCGAGCGCAGCTCCGAGAAGACGATGACGTTCGGGTCGACCTCGTCGATCATCCGCCGCCAGTGGTGCTGGTTGGCGGCCAGGTCGGCGGTCATCTCCTGGACACGGTCGCCGAACTTCGGACGGACGATCTGGGCCGCCGGACTGGAAGCCAGGAACCACGCCTCGCCCCCGCCCGCGACGATGCTCTCCGCCAGGACGAGGGCGGCGGCGGTCTCTCCCGTCGCCATCCAGGTCGGTGTCACGAAGAGCGCGCGAACCTGTTGCCCGGCCATGCGGTCCGCCTGTGGTGATTTGATCGATGCGGCCATCCTAGCACACCCCTTTGCCGATCATCCCGGACGGCTGCTCGACCTTGAACAGGCCGAGGATGGTCGGGGCGACGTCGTATATTTTCAGTCCCTGCCGCTCCCCTTTCGGGAAGCCGTTCGCGGCGGATCGCAGAATGAAGATGCCGTTCCAGTCGTGGTTGGCGTCGTCGGGCCCCGTGTCGTTCTCGAAGGTGTGCACGCTCTTGAGACCGACCGAGCCGATCGACCGCCAGTCGAGGTTGCCGAAATAGCAGGTCAGGTCGGGGGCGACGTTGCGCACCTCACGGTACAGGTCCTCGGGGCGGAAGGCCCGGGTGCCGATCGGGCGTCCGGACGGGTCCTCGATCGCCTCGATCTCGGCCGCCAGGTCCGAGCGGACCTTCTCGTAGTCCTGCGGGTCGATCGTTCCCTGCGGCTCGCGTCCCTTCACGTTCATGAACAGCCGGCCGTAGTACCCGCCGTCGCCCCAGGCCTTCGTCCTCGACCAGTCGATCTCCGCCTTGCCGATCGGCGTCGCCTTGTCAGGGTACGACTTCAGCGTCAGGTACCCCTTCTTGATCAGCCACTCGTTGAAGCAGATGCCGCCGTCGAGCTTCTTGGCGCCGTGGTCCGAGACGACCAGCACGGCGGTGTCCTTCGGAAAGAGCGCGAGCAGCTCGCCGATTTCCCCGTCGCAGTAGCGGTAGTAGTCGCGGATGGCGTTCTCGTGCGCGTTGCCGGGCTCGTACTTCGGGTGCTCGGGGTCCATGTATTTCCAGAACGAGTGGTGGATGCGATCGACGCCCATCTCGACCATCATGAAGAAATCCCACGGGCGCGTGCGTAGGAGGTGTCTGGCCACGGCGAAGTGCATGCGCGTCTTGTCGTAGATCCTCTTCAGGAGGGCGTCCTTGTCGTCCGTCCGGAAGCCCTCGACGTCCACGACGTAGCCGGGCGCGACTTTGGCGATTTCCTGACGCAGCTCGGGCGGCCAGGTGTAGGCCATGTCGGTGGAGGGCGTCAAAAAGCAGCCGACCTGAACGCCGTCGAGAGGTTTCGGCGGGAACGACGGCGGCACGCCGAGGACGATCGACTTCTTCCCGGCGCGCCCGAGCAGGTCCCAGACGGCGTCGTTCTTGAGCACGGAGGCGTTCGCCATCGACAGGCCGTCGTACGAATGGTCTTTGCGATTCCTGAAGCCGTAGATGCCGAGCTGACCGGGGTCCTGGCTGCGCATCATGCAGGCCCAGGCCGGCACGGTGATCGGGGGATGCGTGCTCAGAAGCGGGCCGTAGCACCCGCCTTCCATCAGGGCGCTCAGATTCGGGAGATCCTTCCTGAAGCGCTCGAAGACGAGGCGCGGGGCCGCGCAATCCAGCCCGATGACGGCGACTTTCAGGCCTTTCACACTTCCGACCCGCGGGGGAGCGGCGCCAGTCCCTCGGCCGGAACGAGCGCTTCGATCTCCGCGGCCGAGACGTATGCCAGCGAGTGCAGGCGGACGAAGATGCCGAAGGCGCTCTGCTGCGGCGTTTCGCGGGCCGTCTCGACCACCAGCTCCGGCATGAGCGGCGGCTCGTACGGATCGGACACGCCGGTGAAATGCTCCAGCGTCCCCGCCAGCGCCTTCTTGTAAAGCCCTTTGACGTCGCGCCTTATGCACTCGTCGATCGGACAGTCGACGTGGATCTCGGCGAAGCGCCCGATCTCGGCGCGCGCCGCGTCGCGCGCCGCGCGATACGGCGAGATGGCCGCCACGATCGCCACGGCGCCCGCCTCGGTCAGAAGCCGCGCCACGTAGGCGATGCGCCGCACGTTCTCGTCGCGATCCTCCTTCGAGAAGCCGAGGCCCTTGTTCAGCCGTTCGCGTACCTCGTCCCCGTCGAGGACGATGACCCGCTGTCCCGTCTCCTGCAACAGGACGGCCAGCCCGCGCGCGATGGTGCTCTTGCCGGCGCTCGGCAGGCCGGTCAGCCAGACGGTCAGACCCCCTCTTTCCACAGACGAATGCATCCCCGCAGCCTCCCGAGCAAAGGTGTTCGAAAGTTGGTTTTCTACTTATACAGCAGGACTGCGCAAAGTCAACGATTTTAACGGTCTTACCACGGTTCCGGGGGCCGTCATACCGCCATCCGCATGAATTGCGGCGCCCGTTTCGTGACGCGCGTCAAGCGGCCGACGAATCGGGGACCCGCGCGGGCTCCGGCTGCGGCAGTTGGGCGGGGTCAGAGGCGCGCCAGAGGTCGCGCATCCACTTGGCGGCCGCCTCTACGCCCAGGTTGATGTAGGGCAGGACGATGAGTGTCAGGACGGTCGAGGAGGCCAGACCACCGATCACGGTGCGGGCGAGGGGATAGTAGTAGACGTCGCCGCCCAGGGTGGAGCGACCGAGGGCGAGAGGGACGAGGCCGACGATGGCGGTCAGCGCGGTCATCAGGACGGCGCGCAGCCGGTCGCGTCCGGCCTGCAGGATCGCCTCGTCGCGTCCCAGGCCCGCCCGCCGCAGCTGGTTCATGTGGTCGAGAAGGACGATGCCGTTCTTGACCACGATGCCGATCAGCATCAGAAGACCGATCTGGGCCATCAGATTGAACGGCGTGCGGGTCGCGGCCAGAAGCCAGGCGGCGCCCGGCAGCGCGAAGGGGATCGAAAAGAGTATCGCGAAGGGCTGCGCGACCGATTCGAACAGCGACGCCATGGCGAGATAGACCAGGACGAGCGCCAGGAGGAAGTTGATCCCCATCTGCTGGTTCTCCTCTCCCTGCTCGATGATCTTGTCGTCGTAGGACCAGGTGTAGCCCGGGGGCAGGTCGAAGGAGTCCATGAGCCCGGTGATCTGTTTCTGTGTGTTTTGCCAGTCCTTCCCTTCGTAGGTGGCGTTGACCGCGACCCGCACCTTGCGGTTCTCGCGCGCGATCTGATCGGCGCGCCTTATCACCTGGAACGAGGCGATGTCGCCCAGGCGCACCGGCCGGTCCGGCGGGCCGAGCTGGATCGCCCTGAGGTCCTCGAGGTTCTCGCGATCGATCTGTCGCAGCTCCAGCCAGGACTCGACCTCCTTGTCCCCGGTATTGAAGCGCCGGAGCCGCATCCCGCCGAGGGTGAACTGGAAGATCTGCGACACGTCGTCGGCCGTCAGGCCGGCGCGCAGGCTCTTGGACCGATCGATCACCACCTGGATCTCGTTGCGTCCCTTGTTGAGGGACGAATTGATGTCCTGCACCCCCTCGACGGTCGACAGGCGTCGCGCCGCCTCGTCGGCGAGCTTCGCCAAAATGCCGCTGTCATGCCCGAAGAACTTGACCGCGAAGTAGGTGCTGTTCCCCCCTTGCTGCGCCTCCTCGGAGAAGAAGATGCGGGCGCCAGGGACCTGGGGCAGCTCGTCCCGGATCTGCTTGCGGATCGCCTTGATCTCGTCGTCGCCGATGTTCTCGCGGTTCAAGATGAGCACGGTGCCCGCCTCGTTTTCGCGGAAGAAGCTGTAGATCGACTTGATGAAGAAGCGCTCCTTGTTGGCGCGGAAGAACGCCTCGGCGGTGCTCACCGCCTTCTCGGCGTCCGACTTGTAGGCGAAATCGGAGAACTCGTACTGCATGAACAGCCGCTTGTTGCTGACCCCGGAGAACAGCGCCGTCTGCACCATCCCGGTCATGAACGGGACGACCCCGGCGCCCAGCCCCAGCACGACGATGAGCAGCGTCCAGGCCTTGTGTCGCAGGGTCCAGGCGAGCGCCGCGACGTAGCGCTCCTCGAGCCACGCGAGGCTCTTCGGCTGCTCCGCGGGCCGGCGCCGCAGCCACCAGGCCGACATGAGGGGGATCAGGGTCAGCGACGAGAACAGGGAGCAGGCGAGCGAGATCGAGATCGACAGGCCCACCTCCTTCAGCCAGGTGGTGAGCTCCGTGCTGGCGCCGACGACCAGGGGCAGGAAGACGATGATCGTCGTGAGGGTCGAGCAGGTGACCGCCATCGTCACCTCCCGCGCTCCGATCTGCGCCGCGAGGTTTCCGTCGCTCACCGTGCGCCGGCGCCGGTCGATCGACTCGAGGACGACGATGGCGTCGTCCACCAGCATCCCGATGCCGAGCATCAGCCCGCACATGGACAGGATGTTGAGGGTCTTGCCCATGAAATACATCAGGCCGCAGGCCGCGATGACCGAGAACGGGATACACAGCGACACGATGAACGTCGAGTCGAAGCGGCGCAGGAAGAAGTACAGGACGACGACGGCGAGCACCCCGCCGAGGATGCCGGCATGCTTCAGGCCGTCGATCCCGGAGGTGATCTGTTGCGCCTGGTCGTCGAAGGTGAAGAGCTTGATCCCGTTCAGCAATGGATCCTTGTCGATCTCCTGCGTGATGACCTGCATCACGGCGCGCACGACGTCGACGGTGTTGGCGGTGGACTCCTTGAAGATGTCCAGGGCCACCGCCTGGCTGCCGTCGAGATGACGGCCGACGCCGATCGGCGGCTCCTCGTACCGGATCTCGGCGATGTCCTTGAGCTTGAGCCCGCGGTCGTTCACCGAGAGCTCGCCGACCGCCTCCAGCGACTCGAACGCCCCCAGGGCGCGCGCCGTGTAGCGCAGGCCGTCGTGGCTGACCTGCCCGAGCACCAGGTTCGAGGTGGCCCCCTGCAAACGCTGCAGGAGAGAGCCGATGTCGACGCCGTGCTCCTTGATGCGATCGAGGACCAGATCGATGAAGATCTCGCGCGCCTCGACGCCGCTGAGGCTGACGCGCGCCACTCCGGGAACCCGGCGGATGCGGTTCACCACGCGGCTCTCGAGCAGGTCGTAATTCTTCGACAGGTCGATCCCCTCGGTGGCGATGCGCGACTGCACCACCGGGATGTCGCTGGTGTTGAACGAGACGATCAGGACCTCGCCGATCCCCTCCGGCAGGCTCGGCTTGACCTGGTCCATCTTTTCGCTCACCTGCATCCGCACGATGTCGAGGTTCTGGCCCCAGTTGAACTCGAGCTGGATCTCGGCGCTGTCGGCGGTCGAGGTCGAGCCGAGCCGCTTCACCCCCGGGATGGTGGCCAGGACCTCTTCCACCGGTTTGGTGATCTGTTTTTCGATCTGCGTCGGGTTGGAGTTCGGGTACGGGATGGTGATGCTGATCTCGGGGATGTCGACGCTGGGCAGGAAGGCCAGCGGCAGCCGCGCCATGGCGATGCCGCCGACGACCATGACGCTCAGCAGGATCATCAGGGTGGTGACCGGGCGCTTGATCGACAGCTCGGGAAGGCTCATGACTCGGACGCTCCGGCGGCCCGGGGGGGGGCGCGGCGCTACAGCTCCTGCCGCGTCGGGACCGGGCCCGGCTCGACCCCGTCGGCGAAGCGGGCCGAAAGGGGGCTCCCCAGGGCCGGCTGCGGCAGGAAGCCGGATCCGGGAGCCGCGCTCGATGATTCCGTTTCGGGCTCTGTGCCCGAGGCGTCCCCGCCGCCTCCGGCCTGGGCCGTGGCGAGCGCGGGGACGAACGCCTTGCGGTCGAGCAGCGTGTAGATCACCGGGATGACGATGAGGGTCAGGACGGTCGACACGCTCAGGCCGCCGATGACGGTCACCGCCAAAGGCCCGCGCAGCTCGGCCCCCTCGCCCAGGCCCAGCGCCATCGGCAGAAGGCCCAGGATGGTCGTGGCCGTGGTCATCAGGATCGGGCGCATGCGCCGGAGCCCGGCCTCGATGAGCGCCTCCTCGCGCGGCATCCCCTCGGAGCGGAGCATGTTCACGGCGTCGATGAGAACGATGGCGTTCTTGACCACGATCCCGGCCAGCATCACCGCTCCGATCATCGCCACGACGTTCACCGAGTGCCCGGTGACGACGAGCGCCAGGACCGCGCCGATCACGCCGAGCGGCACCGTGAACATCACGACGAACGGATGCAGAAGCGACTCGAACTCGCAGGCCATCACCAGGTACACCAGGAAGATCGCCAGGGCCAGCGCCATCTGCAGCGACTGGAACGAGCGCTGCATCTCGTCCTCCTGGCCGCTCAGCCCGGCGACGACGCCGGCCGGGAAGGAGTGCCTCCCGATCGTCGCCCGCACGTCGGCCGCCACCGCCCCCATGTCCCGCCCGGAGATGTCGGCGGAGATGACCGCCGCGCGCTTTTGCGCCACGCGCCTGATTTCGCTCGGCCCCTCCGCCAGCGTCACGTCGGCGACAGCCGTATAGGCGTTGCCGAGATCGTGACGCCAGGCCGGGTGGCCGCCGTCCTCGGCTACCAGCGCCTCCAGGAGAAGCGCTTCGTTGACCGCGCGGGACTGCAGTCGCATGATGGAACCGGTGTACTTATCGGCAGAATCGCCGCGTGCTTTGGACCTGCTACAATCAGCACTCCATCCTGTCCCGCCGACGCCGGCGTAGCTCAGTTGGTAGAGCGGCTGATTCGTAATCAGCAGGTCCGCGGTTCAAGCCCGCGCGCCGGCTCCAGTTTTCCTAAGAGATTGAGCGTTTCAGTGCTTCGGGCGTTGCGCCCGGTCGCGGCATGCCGCTGCGATGGGCAAGTTGGGCTAAAGCCCCACCCGCAACCACGCGTCAGTGCGTGCCGCGAAGAGCGGGGGCTCCGAGGTCGCGATTCAGCACCGCCGCGAGACGCGCACCCGCCAGGGCGATTTGCGCCTCGGCGATCTGGTGCGCGTGCATCTGATAGCTGGAGTTCAGGCTGAAGGGCCCCGCCCCGATGCGCACGGGCGGTTGATACACATCGGACTTCGCGAGCGCGAAGCTCTCCTGCAGCCATTGCGCGGGGTCGAGCACGCGTGTGCGCTCGGCCGCCGCCACAGGCAGACGTCGTGCTGCCGCGATGACTGACGCGATATCGTCCCGAAACCCGAGCAGGCCGTCCCATACGCCATGAAGGGTCGCGGTCGAACGGCAGGAAGCGTCTTCGCAGATCCTCACGTCGTTCCCACCGGCGTCTCCCTCGAGATCGGCAGCCGAGACGCGGGTGACCGCGTGAAGTGGCTGGTGCACATCGCCAACGAGATGCAGCAGCCACGTCAGGTCGTAGGACTTCAGCGCGTCGGGCGACGATGAGGCGAGCACCGACAGGAACACCGTGATTCGATCGCGAGCGTTCGGCACGGGGACGGACGGGAGACGGGCGCCTCCGTCCGCGCTGAACGGCGTGTTGACGAAGTGCCAGTACTTGTGGCGGAACATGTCCGCGTAGCCGATGTTGCGCGACGACTGCGGCCCGCCCGGCCGATTGCCGCCCTGTGTCCCATCGTCGCGGTACGCGGCGTCCGACTTGATCTGGTCGGCCCACGTCGCCGCAATCATGAAGACGGCGAGATTGCGGTCGGCGGCGGGCACGGTTGACGGGATCATGGCCAGCCATCGGCGGTAGAACGGGTTCATCCGGAGGAGTTGATCGACCCTGCCGCGCACGGCCGGCGTCAGCTGCTGATACGCGACGTACCCGACCGCCATGTGGCCCGTGTTGTTCCAGGCGGCCGCGGGTCGAGCAAGTCCGAACAGGGCGAGGCAGACCACCACGAGCAACGGACCGGTCAGCCGCATCGAGCCCACTCCTTCCGCACGCGTCACGAGACGGTGTTCCACATTGTCGTCAACGATGGACGCATCATACGCGAACAGATACGCTGTGAGCCGTCACGAGCGGTGGTGTTGTCACTGGTGATGACGCGTTGACTCTCGACCCACCCGTCGCGGGGCCGGCCTCCGTCGCGAGATCCCGACGGATGAACCGCCGGGCCGCGATCGCCACGTTTCTCTTCGCCTGGACGCTGACGATGCACGGGAAGTATTCGGCATCGGGCGACGAGCCGCACTATCTGATGATCACCCACAGCATTGTCGTGGACCACGACATGGATGTGGCGAACAACTACGCGGATGACGACGGGCGCTTTTTCGGCCACGACCATCTCGAGATGGAGTTGCACGCGCTGCCCGCTCGAAACGGTCACATCCGGCCAATCCATGACGTCGGCATTGCGGTCCTGCTCGTACCGATCTATGTGGTTGCGCAGCAGGTCGCCGCCACAGCATCGGACGCGCTCCTCTCCCGCGTTCGCATGACGCGGGGGCTGCTCGCCTACTCGATCATCAGCCTGTTTCTCGTCGCCGTCACCGCCTTCGGGTTGTTCCTGCTGGCTGATGCCGTCAGCCGCGTGATGCCGCAGCCGGCGGCGGCGTGGCTGGTCGGTGCGGCTGGTGTCTCGCCTCCCGTCGTCAGCCATTCGTTCCTCGTCTTTCCGGAAGCGCTGGCGCTATTGGTCACCTCGCTGGTCGTGTGGCTCTCGCTGAAGCCGGCACACGCGGACGACCGCCGCCCGCTGTTCGCCATCCTGCTCGCGCTCGGCACACTCCCGTGGGCACACCACAAGTACTTGCTCTACGTGCCTGGACTGCTGTTCGTCATCGCCTGGAAACGATGGCCGCTCATACGAGGCCTGTCTGCTGCCGACCGGCTCATCGCATCGGCGCTCCTGCTCATTCCGCAGCTGATGCTTCTCGCCTGGACGTGGCGGGAATGGGGAACACTGGGCGGGGCCTTGACCACGGCAGGCCTCCCGTTCTCAGTACAGGCGTCGGCGACTGGATTGATCGGGCTGTGGGCAGACCGCCAGTCGGGACTCCTCGCCTATGCGCCGATGTACTGGATCGTCCCGGCGTGCTGGTACCTCACGTGGAGGACGACCTGGCCATTTGTCGTACCCGCCGCGCTGCTCTACTTGCCCGCCGCATCGTTCACGATCGGGTGGTGGGCGGGGTTTTCGCCTGCGGCTCGATACCTGGTGCCGCTGATACCGTTTTTTGTCGTCATCATCGCGCAGGCTTTCCGCTATCGTCCGATCCGCTTGTGCGGTCTTGCCCTGCTGGCGTGTCAGGTCGTGATCGATGCCGCGGTCTGGCAGCACCCGCGAACGCTCTGGCCATCGCCGCAGGGAAACCTGGCTCTGCAGTCGCTCGGCGGGATCGGGCGCCTGTACGAAATGGCGTTGCCGGCTGCGCAGACAGCCATGCCATCGTCTGTCGCCGTCGCCTTCGGTCTCTTTATGGTCGCGCTCTCGACGGTTCTTGTCGCGGTGTCGGTCGCAGCCGCACGGGACGGTGTCGTCGCTCGAGAGCGCTAACGCCCCGTCCCAGCGACTCGTCAGCCGGGTGTGATGAGCTGACGCAGCATCGCGGAACTCCTGAGGTACACCTCAGGCGAATCGGGCGGGTGTGAATTTTGCCATCATGAACCACGTGCCCGATGAACGCCGCGATTACGACCGCCGGAGCGCCGCACAATGCCGCGTGGTGGAATCCGTCTGCCATCATTTGGAAGGGGCGACGTGCGACGAAACGGCCGCGGCAGCCAGCATTTCCGCCACCGGCGCGCACCGCGTCCTGCAGCGGCTCGCGTCGAAACACCTGGTGCATTGTGATGAGGCGTCGCGGTGGAGGGCTGATCCAGTACTGGTATCGCCGCCTGCCCTGTGTCGCGTAGAACGGCGGCGGCCTGAACGGGTGCAGCGCTGCGGAACCGCAGCGCTGCACCTCATGGGATTCGGAGAGACCTCACCTGGTGACTAACGGCCGGAACCACGCCCCGACTCGCGGCCGCCCTGACCACGGCCGTTCCCCTGGTTGCCGCGCCGGTCTTCGCCTTCATCCCGGCCACGACCGCGGTCGGCGTCGTTATTGGCCGCCGGTGGAGGCGCGGGATTGTTGACGACCCCTCCGCCGGTGGTGCCGCCCTGAGGAATTCCGCCGCCGACCGTCCCGTCCCGAACACCCCCGACAGGCTTGATGTCCGCGACGATGCTCGCGCTGTTGAGCGTGATGTCACCCGTCGGCCCCGCGAACAGTGAAACGGTGATCGAAACTGGAACACTCGAGGGCTGCAGCGCCGTGAGATCGACGACGCCGGTCACGATCGGGTTGTTGTACTCACCAATGACGGCCGGAAATCCGGCCACGGTCCATTGCGTATTGCCGCTCTGGACGGCTGTCCGTCCGGTATTTGAAGTGCCCTGCTGGGTGTAGGTAAGGCTGGCCACGTAAAAGCCGGCCGGCGCCGTCACGACGAAGCTGATGGTGTCGTCGGCCATGCGGTTGCCAAATGCCTGCGTTGTTGCCCTGAACTCGTTCGACACGAACGTGAGAGGGTCGCTCCCCGTGTTGAGCCCGATGGTCAACTGGTTGGCATTGGCTGCCGACGG
>Ga0137418_10004272_pt1 | contig 13130 bp, 12 predicted proteins | sample CZODoug3_1_2_16f_FD_122242 | JGI IMG/M metagenome (GOLD analysis project Ga0137418, IMG submission 122242) | Vadose zone soil fungal communities from Angelo Coast Range Reserve, California, USA - CZODoug3_1_2_16fungal (Hybrid Assembly) | ecosystem: Environmental > Terrestrial > Soil > Vadose...
GTTTACTCCGCTGCGTACGCCGCTGGAAAAGTCCTCCTGTACACGCTCGGCAAAGGTACCCGACCCTAGTGCGTACCTGAGTGCTTCCCTATCAAGCGTGAGGCGATGCGCCAGTTCCCCGAGCATTTGCTCGCTAAGAGAATTCTGGTTCTCGAAGATCAGGCCCGCTTGCTCGAATACACGTTTCTTGCTGGTGACGGACAGTCCGAGGACGACATTTTCGAGGGGAAGAAATTTGGCTAAACGATTCATGTTGGCAGGCAGATGCGTGGCCTGAATTCTCCTCATCGTGGCGGCTGCAGAACCTGCACGAAACGCTCACGGCGATTTTGGTAAGGAATGCGCGGGAGACCGAGGCCTCACTTCACTCCGATTAACAACCCCGGTACTAACCGGACCATTATAGAACAGCGTAATCAGCGATGGTGCGGCGCGCCATACGCTCGACACGTTTGTTGCGCATAACGCAACGCTTGCTGCTTTGCGCCAATTTACCCTGTCCCGGCAAAAAACCACCCGAATCCGCAGGTGACAAAAAAAGCCGCCTGCTTTCAGGCGGCTCGTTCCGACTATCGGACTGCCGGGCTCCGGTCCACATTGCTCCGGAATCCGGCGCATCGAAAAATCCTCCAGCCGATGCGCCGTTCACCCCGTTTGAATCATTCCTCTAAACGTTCACGGTGCCCGCGGCACCTTATGGCGCCGGAACTTCGCTCTCTTGCGGTTCGTGTCCGTACTTCATTGTGGCGTGTGCGTGGCCCTGGATCTTGTCCTTGTGGCGAAGCACTTGCCGGTCCAGCTTGTCGACCATCAGGTCGATGGCCGCGTACATATCAACGTCACAACTCTCGATGAAAATGTCCTTGCCCCTCAGATGCAGGTTGATTTCGACCTTTTGCCGCTTTTCCTTTTCCCTATGATTGTCGACCGAGAGGACCACACTGCCGTCGATCACCTGATCGAAGTGCCGTAGCACTCTATCCAGTTTGGTGATCACATATTCTCGCAACGCAGGCGTCAATTCGAGATGGTGTCCACTGATCTGCAGATTCATAGTTGCTCTCCAAGCTAATGGCCGCCTGGACGCTTTCACGCTGCGCAAACCGGTCGCTGCTTGCCCGTACATGCCCATTCTGTTGAACGGGGTGGAACGGATCGGGATCGCATCGGCCGGCTCGTTCGCGCTTTCGCGACGCGGCCGGTAAAGGCCCGCCGCGACATGCAGCGGGCTACAGAGACTTTCGCAAGTTCACTGCCGGGATTTTCAGAGCTTCGCGATATTTGGCCACCGTCCGGCGAGCCACCACGAATCCCTGTTCTGCCAGCAACTCTGCGATGCGGCTGTCTGAAAGAGGAGATTTCGAGTCTTCTGCTCCTATCAGTTGCTTGATGAGTGCCCGGATCGCCGTTGACGATGCCGCGCCACCCGTGTCAGTTGAAACGTGCGATCCGAAGAAGTACTTAAATTCAAGCGTCCCGAATGGGGTCAGCATGTACTTACCGGTTGTCACACGTGAGACGGTGGATTCGTGTAAACCCAGCGTATCAGCAATCTCCCTCAAAACCAAGGGCCGCATTGCAATTTCGCCGTGCGCAAAAAAGTTCTTTTGACGCTCCACAATGGCTTGCGCAACGCGAAGAATCGTCTCGAATCTTTGTTGAATATTCTTGATCAACCAGCGTGCTTCCTGCAGCTGTTGGCGCAATGATCCGCTGCCCGGATCGCCGCGATTGTTGCGCAAAATGCCGCCTTCACCACGCACTGCTTCCGAAATTAGAAACGATTTCGCCTCGGAATGAAACAGACAGGTGGGATGAAACTGAATGAACTCCATGTTCGCGATCTCGACGCCTGCGCGCCACGCCATCGCCACGCCGTCTCCAGTCGCGATGTCGGGATTCGTCGTATACAGATAAACTTTTCCGCAACCGCCGCTCGCGAGCACGATCCGATTTGATCGGATCGTGTCTACTTCTCCGGTTTTCTCATCCAGAACGTAGACCCCGAGGCAGCGGTCCTCTGTTGCGAAACCCAGCTTGGCTGCGGTAATCAAGTCCACCGCCATGTGATTTTCCAATAGCTGGACGTGTGATTGTCGGCCCAGCTCGCGCAGCAAAGTCTGTTCGATCTCCTTCCCGGTTGCGTCTCGCACATGCAGAACCCGCCGCTTGGAATGGCCTCCCTCTTTACCGAGATCGAACTCACGGTGGCCTGAGACCTCGCGTTCATCGAAATGCAGGCCGAGCTCCGACAGCTCCTGGATGCGCTCCGGACCTTCAGTCACAATCGTGCGGACGACCGCTTCGTCACACAGGCCGGCACCGGCCTCAAGCGTATCGCGCACGTGCAGCTCAAACGAATCTTCGTCGCTGGTCACGCAGGCGATTCCGCCCTGCGCCCAGGCTGTGTTTGTATCAGAGCCTTTGCGTTTGGTGATGACAGCGACCGATCCATGCTTCGCGGCCTTTAATGCAAAGCTGAGACCGGCGATGCCGCTGCCGATTACCACGAAATCGTATTCCTTCATCCCAACCGGATGTTGTCGATCAAACGAGTTTTTCCAAAGAACACCGCCAACACTAGCACCGAGTTTGATCCAGTCATTTCAACCGGCCGCAAAGTTTCCGCGTCCACCACCTCAACATAATCGATCCGCGCTAGCGGCGCTTCGTTGACCACCTCACGCGCCAGAGCGATTACATCTCCAGCGGACCTCTCGCTGCCAGTTGCCGCAGCACGCAGCGCTTTGTATAAAACTGTCGCCTGTTTTCGCTGCTCTGGATTCAAATATCGATTGCGCGAGCTGTATGCCAATCCGTCTTCTTCCCGCACCGTAGGCACACCGATGATGTCGATCTTAAAATTGAGATCGCGCACCATACGGCGAATGATCACCAATTGCTGAAAATCTTTTTCACCAAAAACCGCTGCGTCAGGCGCAAGAACATTGAACAACTTGGCGACGACCGTACAAACTCCGCGAAAATGTCCGGGGCGCGATTCGCCCTCCAGTATTTTCGAAAGAGAGAATTCGTTGACGAACACTGAACGATCATCGGCATACATCTCCGCAACGCTTGGACGGAACAACAAGTCGACACCGGCGCTTCGACAAAAATCCTCATCCGCTCTTTCCGGCCGCGGATACCGCTCGTAATCGCTTCCCGGCTCAAATTGCAGCGGATTCACAAAAATGCTCACCGCCACTCCGCCATCTTTGCCAGCGTGCTCCCGCGCGACCCGAATCAATTCACGATGAGCTTTGTGCAACGCCCCCATCGTCGGCACAAGCACACGCCGTTTTCCCGCGCGCTTGTGCGATGAAGCGTTGACGCTCGCGACCGTAGTCAAAATCTTCATTCCAGAAATCGCGAACTTAATCGTCGATCTCTTCGAGCCAAATCGCCTGTCGCGCGAAGTGAAATTTTTTGTGCTGAAAATTTCGCCAACCCGCACGGCCCGCCAAGTCGTCCAATTCCGCAAAGGAAAATGCGCGCGCGGCGGAAACGCGCCCGTCATAGCGCGTCATCGGTTCACGAAAAATGAGTGCGGTCAGAAAATAAACGCCGATCGTGGCGAGAAGTCCGCGTCGCAGATCGGACACAAGAACAAATTTCTGCGAGAGTTCGCGACAACGTCGCAAGAGGCGCACGGCGTCTTCATCGCTGAAATGATGAAGCGCGAGCGAACAAAGCACGATGTCGTAGGGATCCGCAGGCTGCCATTCCAAGATGTTTGCATCGATATATGAAATTTCCGGATAGTTACCGCTTAACTTTCTCGCGATCTCCAGCGTGGCTGATTGTCGGTCTAACGCGTCAACCTCGACCTTCGCACCAATCTTTTGCGCGTAATCAACAATCAATCGCGGAATGTCGCCCGAGCCGGTGGCAAGATCGACAATGCGCACGCGATCGCCCGGTTTAATCCACCGACGCAAAAAATGCAGAACAAGGCGATGGCTACCGAAGAACCGATTTAGCTGGCGTATATTTCGGAGGTCCTTTTCCAGCTCAGAAGAAACTGGCTGCGGCCGATCCATCAGCTCCGGCTCCGCCGGATCGAATTGCCGCTTCATCGAGAAAGTGATTGGTGATTAGTGAGAAGTGATTAGTAAAGACTCGGGTGCGCTTCTCACATCTCACTCATCACGTCTCACTTCTTAAAAATCTTTCCCACGAGTCGGGTAGCGGTACGGTCTCGATCTCGCTCGCGATGCGGCCCTCGAACTCGGGCCGAAAGATCGTGCTCGTCCCGTAAACCATGATCACATCTTCCGAACCTTCCACGCGAATGGCGTGTGCGACCCCGGGTGGAACCACGATGCCAACGTTGTTAGCGCTGCGATGATTGTCGCCATCGACAAAGAAACGCATGATGCGCCCGGGAAGCCCAGAGCGGACGTCGCGCAGAATCATCTCGGCGCGCCCTTGCACGAAAAACATCACATCCCACTGCTCGTCATCATAAGGACGCAACGAATAATTTTGCGGATCGGTAACGAACAGGCGTCGCTGCCATTTCTCCGCGCTTGTTTCGGGAGGAATGCTCGGCGGATGCACGTGAAATCCTTTTGCGCTGTGTGCAAACATCAGCGCAGCCGACCATTGCTTCGGCCAAAGCCCGATTTTGGCGAGAATCCCCTCATCGCGGCGGACAAATTCGCCGAAAACTCCGCGGTGACGCTGCGGATAAATCGCACGGGCAAAAATTTCCACGCCCGGGATCCAGATATTTTTTATCTCGGGCTTGTGTCGATCGGCCGCGGCCAGTTCGCCGGCGTCAACTCCGGCGCGGGGGAGCCGCTCCGCCAATGAACCTGCCTTGTAATCACGAGCGGCGAGCGCTTTTCGCGCGGCCCCGCTCAGACCGGCCCACAAATTTTTGTCGCGTTTGCTCATCTCGATCTTCTAAAGCCGCTCAAGTGCCTAAGGAGAAATCGGCGCGTTCGCGAGAAAGATTTGGATTGTAATAAGGATCGCGCTCCAAAACACCGGCCCAGCGTTGGCGAATGACCTCGGCCTCCGGTGCCTCGACGTTGCAACGCCAACTGGTCGATTCGTAGTGATACAATTTTGCGAAGGGGGTGTAAACGATGAGGTAGCCGGCGCGCCCCATCTTGAGGCAAAGGTCGACGTCGGCAAATGCGTCCGGCAGCGATTCTTCATCGAAGCCGCCGACCTCTTGAAAAACTTTGCGCCGCGTCAAGAGACAAGCGCCGGAGACCGCACTGTAATTTCGAATGATCTGCAGTTGCCGGCAGACGCCGGGGTGCTCCGCCGGAAAACCGCGAAAGGCCGGCTGCGCGATTCCGTTCTCGCCGAGAACAACCCCGGCATGCTCAATCGTGTCATCCGGATTCAATAACCGCGCGCCGACTGCGCCGACTTCTGGCCGCTGCACATGCTCGGCCATGTAGGCGAGCCAATCGGGTTCGATCGCCTCAATGTGATTGTTCAAAAAGAGCAGCCAGGGACTCTCGGTTTGTTCGACCGCGAAGTTGTTGATTGCCGAATAATTGAACGGCCCTTCATAATACAGTAGCTGGTGTTCGGACCGGCCGAAGTAAGCGCTCGCCTCCTCCGATCGTCGATCGTTGCCGACAACGACGATCTCATAATTCGGATAGCTTGTCCTGGTCGTGATGCTCTCGATGCAGCGCGCGAGCAGCTCGATGCAATCGGGTGCCGGAATGATGATGGAAATTTTCTTCGCCTCGGCAAGTTCCCGCTTCACCCAATAAGTGTGCGTGCGCCAGTCGATGGCGACGTGACCCCTGATGCCTTTTCGCCGGAGGTGCTCGTCAACGGCGCGCCGTCCGGCTTCGAATTGCCCAGGTTTTTGGCGAAGGCCACTCGAGCTGGAGCTTGCGCTTTGCCGCCAATGGTACAGCACCCGCGGAATGTGATGAATCCGATCGGTCCGCTCGATGGCGCGGAGGAGGAGATCGTAATCCTGCGAGCCATCGAATTGGGAACAGAACCCGCCGATCCGCAAGACTAGCTCGCGCCTTATGGTAATAAAATGGCAGAGGTAATTGCAGGCTAGGAAGAAGTCTGGCGACCAATCGGGTTTAAGCATGGGATCCGTAAAACCCTCTGCCGTAAGCTTATCTTCATCGGAATAGATGAGATCGACATCGGAATGTGCCTGAAGCAATTTCGCCGTTTGGAAAAGCGCATCCGGCTCGAGCAAGTCGTCATGATCGAGCAGGCCGATCCATTCGCCCTGCGCTTCGGCAAGGCCCCGATTGGACGCCACAGAAATGCCTCCGTTCTGCTCAAGGCGAATCAAACGGATGCGCGCGTCGCGTGAAGATTGCCAATGTAAAACCTCGATCGTCTCGCGATTTGTGGAAGCATCATCAACGAGGATCAGTTCCCAATTTTCGTAAGCTTGCGCGAGGACGGAATGGATCGCCTCCTTAAGCCAGGCACCCGGAGTGTTGAAAACCGGCGTGATGATGCTGATGAGAGGCCGGTAGGAAAAAATGCGTGACTCTTCTCGCATGCCGCGCGCTTGAGCCAGCGAGACGCGATGCCGATCCAACCACGCTTGATATTCAGTCTTCGCAGGCTCAGGCGACGGCCAGCGCGGCAGTCCGAAGCGCTTTCTGATTTCTCGAAAAAGACGCTGCGGCAATCGATAAGGCGCGAGCAAGACCTGACCGATCCTCCGCTCCGGAGAGCTTCGCAATGCTCGCCTTTCCCGCCTCAGTTCCCGCAGTTCGCGCTTGGCCTGCTTCAGTCTCAACAGACTCTCTTCGAGTCGCGCGATATGTCGGTCGGCTTGGTCGAGCTCGGTAGTGCGTACACGCAATGCTCGTTGTAATTGATCCACCTGAGACTGGAGGCGCGCGACGATCGCTTCCTTCGCGGCGAAGTTCTTTTCCGCGCTGCCCATGGGATTTGAAGCGGCTTGCAACACTTGCACAGTATATTAATTGAAGCGCGGCGCAGGCAAATTTACGCTGCCACGCCGCCGCGCCACACTCTCGCCGATCCGGTATGCTCGATTTTTCAATTTATCTCTTCTATCGCGCAGGCACGGTGCTTCTGACAGCGCTGCCTTTGCGCGCGCTTTTCGCGCTGGGGAACGTCTCGGGGTTTTGTGCCTGGATCATTCTGGGAAAATATCGGCGCCTGGCGCTCCGAAATATTTCAATCGCGTTCGGAAATGAAAAATCGGCGCGCGAATTGCGCCGTCTTGTCCGCCGCCATTTTCAGCGCCTGGGCGCGAACCTCCTCTGCAGCGTTAAACTCAGCGTTGTGCCGCCGGAAAAGATGGAAGCGCGGGTCGAGACCGAGAACTTCGATGTCGTTCATCGGCAATTGCGTGCCGGCCATCCCGTCGTGATCATCTTGAGCCATCTCGGCAACTGGGAATTGTTTGCCCAGATTTTCCCGAGGCTCATCGACTACGTCAGAGACGGCACGATCTATCAAAAGCTGGGCAACCGTTTTATCGATGAACACGTCCGCCGTTTGCGCGGCCGCGCCGGCGTCGAAATGTTCGATCGCAAAGAAGGTTTCCAAAAAGCCATTGAACTGCTTCGCGGCGGTGGCGCCATCGGCATCCTGAGCGATCAACATGCCGGTGATCATGGCTTGTGGGTCCCGTTTTTCGGGCGGCTGGCATCGACCTCTCCGCTGCCGGCGCTTTTGGCGAAACGCACGGGCGCGGTGCTGATTGGCGCGGCTCTTTACACGAGCGCCACGGCGCGCTGGCGCATGGTTGTAACGGAGCCTTTGCAGACCGCCGACCAATCAGTGGAATCGTTGACCGCGAAAGCCACCGAAATTGTCGCGCAACAAATTCGTCGCGCGCCGGAAGATTGGTTTTGGGTGCACAATCGCTGGAAAACTCCCCGGCCCAATTTCCTTCTCACGCGCTACAAACGCGGGGTCTATCTGCCTTCCAATGTTTCGGCTCAAGATTTACAGCCATTCCGCATCCTCATTCGCGCGGGCAACTGGCTGGGGGACGCCGCGATGAGCGTGCCGGCGGTTCGCGCGATCAAGGCCGGGCGTCCAGATGCGCACATTACAATCGCCGCGCCGGCAAAGATTGCCTCGATGTGGAAGTTGGTTGCGGAAGTGGACGAAATTGTGTCGCTGCCGAACAAGTCCCTTCTCGCGACGGTCCGCTCGATTCGACGGCAGTCGAGGTTTGACGTGGCAATTCTCTTTCCAAATTCATTGCGCGCGGCGTTGGAAATTTGGCTGAGCGGAATTTCTCGACGAGTCGGTTATAGCGGACATTTCCGCAGTTGGCTTTTGAACCAGATCGTGCCCGATCGCGGAATTCCCGGGCCAGTCGAACATCAGGCAGATCGTTATTTGCGAATGGCCCGCGAACTCGGGGCGAGCGTAGCAGGCAAGGAGCGGCGGTTCTCAACCGCCGGGGCGATTGAAAATCGCCTTTCCTTGATTTCTGCCGCGACAGAAGCGCGGCTTAGGATCGGTCTCTGTCCCGGCGCGGAATACGGCCTGGCCAAACGATGGTTGCCGGAGCGCTTCGCCGAGGTCGCAAAAGCGGTCACCGCGCAATCGTCCGTGCAGTGGATTCTTTTCGGTACGTCGAAAGACGTAACAATCGGCGAGCAGATTTCCAACGCGCTGGGCGACTCCTGCGTAAATCGCATCGGCCAAACTACCCTCGACCAGCTGATCAACGAGCTGCGCGAATGCCGTTTGCTGCTGACAAATGACACCGGCACGATGCATCTCGCTTCGCTGCTCGGAGTGCCGGTTGTCGCGATCTTTGGTTCCACCGAGCCGCGACTCACCGGGCCGCTCGGCACGGGTGACACCATTTTGCGACATCAAGTAGAGTGCAGCCCGTGCTTCTTGCGTGAATGTCCGATCGATTTTCGCTGCATGAAGGCCGTGAGCGTCCAGGAAGTTATCGATGCCGTCTTGTCGATCTTGCAGAGATCGACATATCCTCCTGCGGCGCCCGCAAAAGTGGATGCACAATGATTACCGTTGCTTTCAGTGGGCCTTACGGAATGATTGCTCCGCATGCTCTCCGCCGATGCGCCACGCATTCGCACCGAAGTGCGAGTAATGTTTTTCGATACCGATTGCGGAGGCGTCGTGCACAACATCGCCTATCTGCGCTTCATCGAGATCGCTCGGACGCTGCTCGCTGAAGAACTAGGCCTCCGCCTCGCGCAGATGACCGAAGACAAAAAATATCCCGTCGTCGTGCGCACTGAGATCGACTATCGGCGCGCCGCTAAACTCGGCGATCTACTCGTGGTCGAAGGCTGGCTCGACCAACTGGAACGGGCGCGATTTTGGTGCGCGTTCCGCATCGTTCGTCCGAAAGATGATGCGTTGATCGCCGAATGCCGCCAGACGCTGACCCTCATCGAGATGCCAGCGGGAAAATTGCTGCGTTTGCCGGAAGACTGGGAAAAATATCGGACACCCGAAGCAAAAACTCGCCTGAGCGCGCCGATCCCTGAGCGCGCCCGCCGGACAGCCTAACGAGTCGATGGTCGCTGGCGCTCGCACTTTCAGCATTGAAGAGACTCTTCTCGAGCCGCCCGCCATCAATCCGCCGCCGACGCGCCACGCTCTTTTTGTTTTTTTGATTGCGCTGGCGGCGTTATTACACCTGACGACGATCGGCTGGGGCGATCTCTACGGCCACACTGAAGGGCAGTACGCCGGCGCGGCCCGCGAAATGATCGAGGCACATCAGTGGCTCTCGCCTACCAACGATGGCCTTCAGCGCCTGCAAAAACCGCCGCTGCTTTACTGGCTGATTATCGCGTCGTTCAAGTTCTTCGGCGCCAGCGCGGCCGCCGCTCGCCTTCCTGTCGCGCTGGGAATGATTGCAACCGTCGCCGTGACGTTCCTAATCGGAGAACGGCTGGCCGATTATTGGCGCGGTTTCCTGGCCGGTCTGATTTATCTTTGCTCGTGCGGCGCCTTTTTGCTCGGACGGATCATCATGCCCGAGCCTGTTTTCAGCGCCTTCGTCGCCGGCGCGATTTTCTGCGGCGTGTGCGGTTATCAGCGCCGACGTTTTCGCCGCTTCTGGTTCCTCGGTTTTTGGCTCTGCGCGGCATCCGCTTGCCTGACTAAGGGTCTGCACGGTTTGATTTGTCCGGCAGCGGTTTTTCTACTGCTCGCATTGTTGTATCGAGAGGCGCGTCTCCGCTTCCGCCTGCTCCTGCATTGGTCCTACTTGTCGATCTTCTTGCTGATGGTGGCCCCGTGGTACATTTGGGCGGAATGGCATTTCCCCGGATTTTTGCGCCAACTGGTGGGCGTTGAATGGCTGGGTCACCTGCACGCTGCTCCCGATGTGCCCGGCAGCGATAATGGCGTTCCTCGGTTGCAATTTATCGCTTTGCATTTCGCCTGGTGGTTCCCATGGTCGATCGCGCTCTTGCCCGGGGTGCTCTTGGCATGGCGGCGAGTGATGCGGCCGCGCACAATAGAATTTACGGATGCTTTGCCCCTTTGCTGGATGAGTGTGTTTTTTTTGCCGCTGCTTCTCCTCGGACAGCGCCAGGATTACTATTCAATGAGTATGTGGAGCGCATTTGCGCTCTGGGCGGCGGCGGCGTGGCAAAGAATGCCGGGGCAACTGCGCCTGGCCGGCGCGAGCTTGCTCAGCCTTGTCGGAATCGCCATCGCTTCCCTGGCGCTGCTGCCAAAGGTGCTCGGACAAATTGATGGGAGTTCGGGCGATGCGGATACGAGATGGACGACGTGGCGCGCCTTGCAACACATTCCCAGTCCAGCCTGGTTGGCCTTGCGCCCGATGTTCGCGATCATCGGCCTCTCTCTCATTACTTTTTCCCTCCTCGCAATCTACTTCATCTCGACGCGCCGGCCAAAACTCGCCTGCACCGCGCTCGCTGCGGCCATGATTCCGACCGGATTGAGCATGATCGACGGTGTCGCGCGGATGGCGCCGCGCTTTTCGCTGGCTGAGGCCGCCCGGTTCCTCAACGCCAGGCTCGGCGAGAAGGACGAAGTCATTTACGAGGGATCATTGGACGCCGGCAGCAGTCTTATTTTTTATCTGAATCGGCGGTTTTACCTTGTGAATCAGCCGCGCGACGATGAAATGCACGCTGCCTCAAATACTGCCGATGTTGTCCTAGGCGAGGACCTCGTTCTTAAAAAATGGGGCGATCCCGACGCTGTTTATCTGATCGTCGAGCAAGAGCGCCTCGCTCACTGGGAAAATTTATTGACCCAGCGCTTTCACATTTATCACCAGGTCACGGCCTGCGGTCCGTACGTCGTCTTGAGCAATCAGTTATAGCGGCGCCCGGACGCCGTCCGCCAAAAGCCGTCCCCAGAATTTGCTGTAGGGATGCACGCGCGACGCGGGCGCGCCTTCGTGCGCGAGCAGGCGATGTTCATTCGCCCACCGGAAAATCGAGCCATCGAGATTTTGCACGTGCGTGAAACCGGCCGCGCGCAAGCGAGTAGCCAGTTCGGCGGAGCGATAACCGACTGCGCAATAGGTAACAACCGGAACATCTCTTCCCGCGCCGGGCAAAGCTATTTCCGCGGAAGCCCCTGGATCGACCCGCCGGGCCCCGGGAAGATGACTCACGCTCCACTCCTCCACTGTCCGCACATCGAGAAGCAACGGTCGCGCACGATGCCGATCTTCCAACAAATCCGCCAACTCGCGCGTCGTGATCCATTCAACCCCCGGGAATTGAGTGCGCAGCGAGGCCCTCAGCAAAAACCACTGAAACGCGCTCGTCTTGCTCACACCAAATCCGGCGACAAGCACGATGAGAGCCGTCATCAAAATGCCGAGCCGCGCAGTCGGCGCACTCGGCGGCGGATGCGGACGAATGATCTCCATTTGAAAAATCCGGGGCGCAGCCTAATGTGTCGGCTCTTTTTCGCCGCTTCGACTCTTTAACTCCTAGCTTATGTCGCAACATCGCAGTTTAAAAGGCGCCAGCACCATTGCCGCCAAGCGCAATGTCCTAAAACGTTTTGAGCGGGTCGAACTTCTCAAGAAACGCGCTCAGTGGAAGGAAGGCAGCAAAGTCATCGGCCTCCCCAAAACCAAGCCGGACGCGTGACGGACGTGGTTTCGATAACAGCGAAACGCATCCGTGAATCTCGACCAGCTCGTCCGCGCCATTCAAGAGGAGTTAGGCGTCAACGTTGACGGCAATGCCGGACCGGAGACTTGGATAGCGATTTACAATCGGATCCGTCCAAACCAGAGCGCGAGTCCAGCGGTGAGCGAAAAGGTGGATGATCGGAGCGAGAAAGTCATCGCGACGCTCCTGCCGGAAGTACAACCGTGCGCCCGGGCGCTTGTTCTCAAAGCGGCCGCGGCCGGAATCAGGATCAAGGTAATTAGCGGTTTGCGCACGTATGAAGAGCAGAACGATCTTTACGCGCAAGGCCGGACCAAGCCCGGCAAGATCGTCACCAACGCGCGCGGCGGATATTCGAACCACAATTTCGGCATCGCATTCGACATTGGCATGTTCAAAGGGAGCAAATATCTGGATGAATCGCCAAAGTACAAAGCGGTCGGCGCAATGGGTACTGATCTCGGTCTGGAGTGGGGCGGCAATTGGAAATCGGTCCAGGACGAAGCGCATTTTCAACTCCGCCCAACATGGGCAGCCGACTCGAGCGAGAGCGACATGCTCGCTGAACTTCGCTCCCGGAAAGATTCGGGCAAAGCTGTTTACGTCTGAAGCTTGCACCGAGTCCGTAGCAGTCGGTGACGCCATGCGCCTCAATCGCTTCCTCGCCGCGGCCGGAATCGGGTCGCGCCGGCAGTGCGATCAGCTAATCGCGGCGGGTCGAGTCACCATCAACGGAGAGCGCTGCACGAATTTCAGCGCGCAACCGACGGTGCGCGATCACGTGAAAGTGGATGGCAAATTCGTCCTCCGAAAGCTTTCGGGGTTGCACATTATTTTGCACAAGCCCGCCGGTTTCGTTTCGACCAGAAGCGATCCACATGCGCGCAACATTATCTTTGATCTTTTGCCGGCGAAATTTCCGCGTCTCTTCAATGCGGGCCGGCTCGATGCGCAAACCGAAGGCCTGCTCCTTCTCACCAACGACGGCGACCTTGCGCAACGCCTCACCCATCCGCGCTACGAGATCGA
>Ga0137418_10004273_pt1 | contig 13130 bp, 10 predicted proteins | sample CZODoug3_1_2_16f_FD_122242 | JGI IMG/M metagenome (GOLD analysis project Ga0137418, IMG submission 122242) | Vadose zone soil fungal communities from Angelo Coast Range Reserve, California, USA - CZODoug3_1_2_16fungal (Hybrid Assembly) | ecosystem: Environmental > Terrestrial > Soil > Vadose...
CTCACCGGTGACGCCGCCGCCACCGACCCCGCGTGCTCGCTGGCGCCGGCCCACGCCCTCGTCGAGGCGGCGCGCCTTCAGGCGGTGGAGCCGACGGCCGACATCACGTATCGAACGGCCCGCGCGGCCGAGCGCGCGTGAAGCGGCGCCGTCGCATGGACGCGAGCCTGTGGATCTTGCTGGCGCTGGTCGGGGCCGCGGTCGTCGTCGGCTTCGCGCGCGATACCGCCCTGCCGCTGCGCGGCCTCGCCGCCAGCGCGCGGCTCGTGCGCAGCGTGTGGATCGAGCTGGCGCTCGGCTTCGTCCTCGCGGGGCTGCTCGAAGTTCTCCTCCCCCAGCCCGTGCTGTCGCGCTGGCTCGGGCCCGAGCGCCTGGGCCACGGGATCCTCATCGGCTGGGCGGCCGGTCTGGTCATCCCCGGGGGACCCTACGTGCTCTTCCCGGTTGCGGCCGATCTCTTCCGACATGGGGCCGCGCCGGCGCCGCTCATCACGCTGCTGACCGCGAAGACGCTCGTGAGTCCCATCCGCACGCTGACGTACGAGGCGCCGCTGCTCGGCTGGCCCCTCACGCTCGCGCGCTTCGTGCCCGGCGTGCTGCTGCCCCCGGTCATGGGCCTGGTCGGCCAGTGGCTCTTCGGATTGTTCAAGCGATGGGGATGATGTTTCCCACTGTCCCCCCAAGGAGGCAAGTCAGATGGTCAGAACAGCGAGCCGCCCCCTCGTAGCTCTCCTGGTTCTCTCGTCGCTCCTGCTCGCGTCGCCCTCGCCCGGGCGCGGCGCCGAGTGGCGCGACGTCAGCGACGCGCGCCTGGTGAACGCGGAGCGCGACGCCGGCAACTGGCTCATGTACAACCGCACGTACGCCGGCTGGCGCTACAGCCCGCTCGAGCAGATCAGCACGGCGAACATCAAGAAGCTGGTGCCGAAGTGGATCTTCGCCGGCGGCACCATCGGCGATCAGCAGATGACGCCGGTCGTGAACGACGGCGTGATGTTCACGACCTCGACGGCGCTCGCCTTCAACCGGGTGCACGCGATGAACGCCGCGACCGGAGAGCTCCTCTGGAAGCACGACCGGCGGATCCCGGACGACGTCGGCGCGCTCGTCCGCCTGATCCCGCACAATCGTGGCGTCGCGCTCTACAAGGACAAGGTCATCTTCGGCACGCTGGATGCCCATCTCGTCGCCCTCGATGCCAAGACCGGCAAGCCGGCGTGGGAGACGAAGATCGCCGACTATGCCGAAGGATATTTCGTCTCCCAGGCGCCGCTCGTCATCAAGGGCAAGGTCGTGGTCGGCATCGCCGGCCCCGGCGAGATGGGCCCGCGCGGCTTCGTCGAGGCGTTCGACGCCGATAGCGGCAAGAGCCAGTGGCGCTGGTACTCGATCCCGTCTGCCGGCGAGCCGGGCAGCGAGACCTGGGCCGCGGACACGTGGAAGATCGGCGGCGGCGCCGTCTGGCACACCGGCACGTACGACCCCGCCACCAACCTCCTCTACGTCGGCACCGGCAACCCGGCTCCCTGGATCGCCGACATGCGCAAGGGCGACAACCTCTACACCATGTCCGCCGTGGCGCTCGACGTCGACACCGGCAAGATGAAGTGGTTCCACCAGTATCTGGCGAACGAGCCCTGGGACTACGACACGGTGGCGGAGCATCACGTCATCGACGTCGTGCGGAATGGGCAGACCCAGAAGGCCGTGGTCACGGCGAACAAGCTCGGGTACGTGTACACGCTCGACCGGATCACGGGCAGGTTCCTCTCCGCGGTCCCCTTCATCAAGTCACTGACCTGGGGCGGACCGGATCCCGTGACGGGCAAGGGCGTGGAGAAGCCCGGGCTCCGGCCGACGATGGGTGGACCTCCGGTCGAGGTGTGTCCGTCGCTGCTCGGAGGCACCGGTTGGCAGCCGAAGGTCTACAACCCGAAGACCGGGTTCCTCTACATCCCGTCGAACGAGTTCTGCATGAAGTACGGCTACGTGCCGGACCTGACCTACAAGAAGGGCCAGCTCTTCACCGGGAACACCACGGAGCATTTCAGCAAGACGGAGCATGCCGGGGTGCTGCGGGCCTTCGACGTGAACCAGAACAAGGTGCTCTGGGAATGGAACAACCGGACGCCGCTCATCAGTCACACCCTGACCACCGCCGGTGACCTCGTGTTCCAGGGCACGGCCGAGGGCAAGGTCGTCGCGCTCAACGCCAAGGACGGGCAGGAGCTGTGGTCGTTCAACCTCGGCACCCCGCAGTCGGGCGGGATCATCAGCTACGCGGTCGACGGCAAGCAGTACATCGCGGTGGTGGCGGGCGGGACCGTCCGGTCCCAGGTCTGGTTCGGCAAAGAGCCCAAGTGGGCCGACGCGAGGAAGCTGAACTTCAGTGACGTCGTCGTCGTCTTCGGGCTGAGCGAGTGAGGAGCGGATGGGTCGTGGTCGCGATCGTCCTGATCGCGACCACGAGCAGTGCCGGCGAGGTTCGGCGGCTCCGGCTGTGCGCCGATCCGTCGAACCTGCCGTTCTCCAGTCGGGACGCCCGGGAGCCGGGCTTCGAGGTCGAGATCGCCCGCGCCATCGCGGCGGCGCTCGATGCGGAGCTGACGGTGCACTGGGTTCCCACCGCACGGGAGATCATCGTGCTCCGGCAGCTCTACGAGGGTCGGTGCGACCTCGTGATGGGTTTTCCCATCACCCCGGGCTTCGTCGACGACAAGCCCCGGCTGAGCTTGTCCGCGCCGTACTATGTCATGCGCCAGGTCGTCGTCTCCTCGAGCGTCGGCGGCGCCCGTTCGCCCGAGGATCTCAGAGCCCGGATCGTCGGCGTCCAGGCGATGACGCTCAGTGATCAGCTCGTCCACGAGCGCGGCTTCAACCGCAAAGTCTACGTGACGCCTGACGCGACGTTCGACGCGCTCGTCAAGGGCGAGGTCGATGCGGTGGTCATGGAGTCGCCGCTCGCGGGCTGGTTCGTCACACGGAACGCCGGCTTCGTCGCGACCGCGATCGATCCCGCTCGCGATCTCGAGATCGGCGCCGCCGTCCGCAAGGCGGATGGCGAGCTCAGGGAGTCGGTGGACCGCGCGATCCGGCACCTGGCGGCGGGGACGCTCCCGGGCATCCTCGGACGCTACGGGGTGATACCGGCCCAGGCTTCGCCGCCGGCGGCGCCCCTGAGCGCGGAGCTGCGCGCGGCGCGGTCGACCTTCCTCACGCAGTGCTCGCAATGCCATGGCACCGACGCCAAGGGAACCGCGGCCGCCTCGAATCTGCAGGCGTTCAAGGGCAGCGAGGCGGACTTCGTTCGAACCGTCCAGAACGGGCGGCCCGGCACCGGCATGACCCCGTGGAAGGGTCTCATCAGCGAGGACGATATCCGCGCCATCGCCCGCTACATCAAGCAGCTCGCGACGGACCCGGCCCGCCCATAGGCCGCGTCGACCGAGTACGGACCATCACAGCATGGCGCGTCGGCGCGGTGCTCGCGTTGCTGAGCGTCGGCGCGGCCGAGGGGGCCGAGATCACCGTGCCCGCCGGCTTCCGCGTTGACGTGTACGCCGAGAAGCTCGGCGGCGCGCGCGCGCTCGCCGTCGATCCCGAGGGCGTGCTCCTCGTCTCGATCGCCTCGCGCGGGCGCGTCGTGGCGCTGCGCGATCGTCGCGGGACCGGTCGCGCGACCGACGTGGTCACGATCCTCAAGGACCTCGAGCTCCCGCACGGGCTGGCCTTCAGAGGTGGTCACCTGTACGTGGCGGAGACCGGACGCATCGTGCGATACCGATACCATGCCGGAACGCAGACCGCCGTCGAGCCGACCGTGGTCGTCCGGGGGCTGCCGCACGCCGCGCATCACTGGACACGCTCCATCGTCTTCGGCCCCGACGACAAGCTGTATGTCGGTATCGGCTCGTCGTGCGATGTCTGCCGGGAGCGCGACCCGCGCCGCGCGGCCATCGTTCGCTACAACGCCGACGGCTCCGGCGAACAGCTCTTCGCCACGGGGCTGCGCAACCCGGTCGGCCTGGCGTTTCACCCGACGACGGCCGCCCTGTGGACCACGGTGAACGAGCGCGACTGGCCCGCCGGCGGGGCGCCGCCCGACTACGTGACGGAGGTCCGCCACGGCGCGGCGTACGGCTGGCCGCAGTGCTTCGCCGAGGGCCGCGCCTTCCTGCGCGATCCGACGTTCGACGGCGCACGCGGCTGCCGGGCGATGACGCTGCCGAGTCTGGAGCTCGCGCCGCACGCCGCTCCGCTCGGCCTGGCCTTCTACACGGGAGCGCAGTTTCCCTCGGAGTACCTCGGCGATCTCTTCGTCGCCCTCCACGGCTCGCGGCCCGGGTTGCCGCCCGCTGGGTACAAGATCGTCCGGGTCCGCTTCCGCCACGGGCACGCCGCCGGGGTCGAGGAGTTCTCGACGGGCTGGCGCGACGGTGAGCGCGTGCTCGGCCGGCCCGTCGACCTCGCCATCGGGCGTGACGGCAGCCTCTACGTCTCCGACGATCACACGGATCGCATCCACCGCGTGAGCTACGCGCGCCGATGACCGCGCGCGCCGCGGTCGCGGTCCTCGTCCTCCTCCTCACCGCCGCGGCCAGCGCCAGCGCCGAGGTCCGAAGGGTGATCGTGAGCACGCGCCAGGAGGTCCTGGGCGGCGACTACGAGAAGCTCGACGGCACCGTGGAGCTCGAGCTCGACCCGACGCATCCCGCCAACGCGGCCATCGTCGATCTCGACCGCGCCCCCCGCAACGCGCGCGGGCGCGTGGAGGCGTCGGCAGATTTCATGGTCTTGCGGCCGCGACGGCCGCCCGCGCGCGGAGCGACGGCGCTCCTGGAGGTGAGCAATCGCGGCGGCAAGGCGCTGCTCCCGTACTTCAACCGCGCGGCCTGGAGCCTCGATCCGTCGACGGCCGAGGACTTCGGCGATCGATTCCTGATGCGCCTGAACCTCACGCTCATCTGGGTCGGCTGGCAGTTCGACGTGCCCCGCCAGCCCGGGCTGCTGCGGCTGCGTGCGCCGATCGCGCGCGACGGCAGCGGTCCGATCGAGGGGCTCGTGCGCAGCGATTGGACCGTCGAGCGACCGAGCACGACGCTGCCGCTCGCTCATCGCGACCACGTGGCCTATCCGGTGGCCGACCCCCGGCATCCCGACAACGTGTTGACGGTACGCTCCGCCCGTCTCGGGCCGAGAGAGATCGTGCCGCGCGAGCGGTGGCGCTTCGCCCGGCCGGACGACGACCGGCTCGTGGACGACCCGACGCACATCCATCTCGCCGGCGGCTTTCTGCCCGGCAAGATTTACGAGCTCGTCTACCGCGCGCGGGATCCGGTCGTCGTCGGGATCGGCTTGGCCGCCGTGCGCGACGTCATCTCCTGGGCCCGCTACGATGCCCGGTCGGAGTTTCCGGTCACGGCGGCCATCGGCGCCGGCATCTCGCAGAGCGGGCGTTTCCTGCGTCATTTCCTGTACCAGGGTTTCAACACCGACGAGGCCGGCCGGAAGGTGTTCGACGGACTGCTCGTTCACACGGCCGGCGCGGGGCGCGGGAGCTTCAACCACCGCTTCGCGCAGCCGTCGCGCGACGCGCATCGCTTCTCGGCGTTCTTCTACCCCACGGATCTCTTCCCGTTCACGACGCGCACGCAGACGGATCCCGAGACAGGCATCGCGGACGGGCTGCTCGCGCGATCGGCAGACCACCCGGAGCACCGGCCGAAGATCTTCTTCACGAATACCGGCTACGAGTACTGGGGACGCGCCGCCTCGCTGATTCACACGTCGCCCGACGGCCGGGTCGACGTGATGCCGCTGCCGAACGAGCGCATCTATCATCTCGCGGGCGGCCAGCATTTCATCGGCGGCTTCCCGCCCTCCAGATCGGAGCGCGCCGGCCGCGCGTATCGCAGCAACCCTCTCGACTTCCTGGTGACGCTGCGCGCGCTTCTGGCGCGCCTCGTGGACTGGGTGACGGAGGACCGCACGCCGCCGGCGAGTGTCTATCCCACCCTCGCCGCGGGGACGCTCGTCTCCATCGGCGCGCTCAAGTTCCCACCGATCGCCGACCTGCGACCTCCGACCGTGATCCACCAGGCCCACCGCGTCGACTACGGCCCGCGCTGGGCCGCCGGCATCATCACGCGCGAGCCGCCCGGCGTCGGCGCGCCGTTCCCCGCGCTCGTCTCGCAGGTCGACGCCGACGGCAACGAGATGGCGGGCGTGCGAGGCACCGAGCTTCTGGCGCCGCTGGCGACCTACACGCCATGGCAGCTTCGCGGCGGCCATGGAACCGACGCGGGGGAGCTGGTGGACTTTCTCGGCACCTACGTTCCGCTGCCGCGGACCGAGGGCGAGCGCCAGCGCTGGGGCGACAGCCGCCTCAGCATCGAGCGCCGCTACGCCGACAAGCGCGCGTACCTCGCGACGGCCGCGCGAGCGGCCGAGTCACTTGCGGCGGGAGGCGTGCTGCTCCGCGAGGATGTCCCCAGAGCGCTCGAGCGTGCCGAGCAGCACTGGGACTGGATCATGAGCCGCTGACAACGGCTCGAGTAGGTGTACCGTCTGGGGCGATGAGGGACCGGTCAATGGTGTGGACGCTCGGCCCCGTAGCCCTGGCCCTGCTCGTCATGCTTCCCCGGCTGGCCTCGCCGCAGTTCGGACTCCTCGACGACGGTCTGACGCTGCAGACGGGACGCGAGGTGATCGGCCGGTGGTCGAGCGTGCTCCACCTCATCCCCGAGACCGGCCGATTCTTCCCCGCCTACTGGCTCCTCTACTCGGCCATCGTCGGCATCGTCGGCGTTCGGCCGCTCGCCTTCTTCACCGTCAACGTCCTGCTGTTCGCCGGCCTCCTCGCGATTCTCGCTCGACTGGTGCGATCGGCCGGGGCCACGCCCCTGCAGGCCGCGCTCGCGGCACTGCTGTTCGCGCTCTCCGGACCGGCGATCGAGAGCTTCTACACGCTCTCCAAGGCCGAGCCGCTGCAGATGACGTGGATCGGCGTCTCGCTCCTCGCCACCGCCGCCTCCGCGATCGAGTCACACTCGGTGAAACGGGCGGGACTGATGACGCTGGCCGCCGTCACGCTCCTGCTCGCCCACGCGACGAAGGAGACGAGCCTCGTCCTCGTCCCGGTCGCCCTCGGCTGGCTCGCGATCGAACGCGGCTCCGCGCGACCGCGACCGGCCTGGGCGCGCTTCGCGGCGACCTACGTCGTGGTCAACCTGGCCGCGGCGGCGACATTCACCGCGCTGCGGTGGTATTACGCCCCGCTCGGGCTCGCGGAGGGAACCTACACGCGGGCCTACGCGCTCCACGCGGGAACGATCGGCGCCGCAGCCTTTCGGATCTCCGCCTGGCTCGTCCGGGATTTCGCGTTCCTGCTGCCGCTCGTGGTGCTCGCCCTTCTCTCCTGCTTCGGCGGCCGTCCGGCCCGGCGTCGCCCCCTGCTCTACGCGGGCGTCTGGATGGCCGGCTGGCTCGCCGTCTATCTGCCGTGGCCGGCGACGTTCGCATACTATCTGCTGCCGTTCACGTTCGGGGCCGCCGTGCTCGCCGGCATCGTCGTCGGTGACGCCTTCCGTCTGCTCGGCGCTGCGCATCCGGTCTCGATCAGGCGCATGGCGTGGTCCGTGCTGGTCGCGAGCGGCGTGCTGTGGTTGCCGGCGATGGTGAACGCGGCCGCGGATGCGCGCATCCAGCTGGCCGTGGACCGCGCGAACGCCGACGTGGTCGATTTCCTGGCCGGCCTGCCGAGCCGCAGCCGCGTCGTCCTGAACGTCACCCCGGTGAACGAATACCTCTTCGAGCTGCCGCTGCACCTGTCGGAGATCAAGCGACGTCCCGACGTCCTCGTCGTGGAGCACCTCGCACCCGGCGCGCCGCCACCGGGCGAGGTGTTCGTGGCGACGCCGGAGGTGGCCAACCAGCCACGGCCGACGGTGCGGATCGCGCCCCACGCGCCGGGCGTGAGCGACGACCGCGGCCTGCTGAGCACGATCCGCGCCGGGCGCGCCGACCTCGTGTATCGAGGCGCTCGCCAGACCCGGATCGTCGAGCTCGGACTCCACCGACTTCTCTGCCGTCTGCCGGTCGGCGCGATCAGGGACGCCGGCTACTGCCCGAGCGATCGGAGCGTGATCCACGACCGGACCTTCTCGTACGGATGGCAGGTCCACCGGCTCGTACAGCCGGCGACCGCGGTGTCGAGAGTCGAACATGACGGCTGAACAACGCCGACTCGCCCTCGACGTCGTCGTCCCGCTCTACAACGAGGACCAGGTCGTGGCCGAGTTCCATCGCCGGCTGATGGACGTGCTGACGCCGTTGCGCCGGCAGCACGACGTCAGCATCTACTACGTCAACGACGGCTCCGTGGACCACACCGGGGCCGAGCTCGCGAAGCTGGCCGCCGACGACCCGGACATCACCGTCCTCGAGCTGAGCCGTAACTTCGGCCACCAGGCCGCCCTCACCGCGGGGCTCGACCGAGCGCGAGGCGACGCCGTCATCACGCTCGACGGCGACGGGCAGCATCCGCCCGAGCTGATCGTCGACATGGTGGCCCTGTACGAGGCCGGCTACGAGGTCGTGCTCACCCAGCGGGTCTCGGCGGATCAGCCGCGCTTCAAGCGGTGGACCTCGACGGTCTTCTACCGGCTCCTGAGCGCGATCGCCGACACGCCGATCCCCGCCGGCTCGGCCGACTACCGGCTCGTGGCCCGACCCGTCCTCGAGGCGCTGCGCGAGATGCGCGAATACCATCGCTTCCTGCGCGGAATGGTGGCCTGGGCCGGATACAAGACCGTGGTGCTTCCGTACGCCGAGCGCGAACGGCTCGGCGGGGAAGCGAAGTACTCGCTGAGGAGGATGGCGCGGCTGGCGTCCGATGCGATGTTCTCGTTTTCGCTGGTGCCGATCGGGATCGCGCTCGTCATCGGGCTGTCCTTCCTCGCTCTGGCCGCCGCCGAGGCGCTCTGGGTCGCCAGCTTCTGGCTCTCCGGACGACAGCACCTGCTGGTGCCGGGCTGGAGCTCGCTCATGTTCATGGTGCTGATCGTCGGCGGCACGCTCATGATCGCCGTCGGGTTGGTCGGCATTTACGTCGGCTACATTTTTCAGGAGGTGAAGCGACGGCCCGTGTATCTGGTGCGTGCCGTTCACGGCAGCGCGGGCGAGCGGCCGCCACGCCCCGGAGACGGCCGCGAGTCGTGACGCGCGAGTCGCCTCGATATTTCTACGAGAGCATCGCCGACCGCTTCGAGGGCCTGGATCATCCCGACGATCTGCGCCGGCGCCTGAGCGTCGTCTTCGACGAGTGCCTGGGGCGGACGAGTCTCACCGACAAGCGGACGCTGGATGCGGGGTGTGGCTACGGCCCGTTCTCCGCCGCCGCCGTCCGATCGGGGGCGGCCGTGGTCAGCGTGGACATCGGAGAGCGGCTGGTCGCGCGGACGGTCGCCCGCGCCGGCAGCCGCGGGCTCGTGGCCGACGTCTGTCACCTCGCGTTCCGCGACGAGAGCTTCGATGTCGTCATCTCCAGCGAGATGCTCGAGCACACCGAAGCCCCGGCGCGCGCGGTCGCGGAGCTCGCGCGCATCCTCCGAGTGAGCGGGTTGCTCGTGCTGACCACACCGAACCGCGTGTGGCAGGGTGTCGTGCGAGCCGCCAGCCGGCTCAGGCTGAGACCGTTCCGTGGACTGGAGAATTTCGTCGCGTGGCGTGAGCTGGAAGCGCTGTGTGCGGCCTCAGGCCTGGAGGTCCTCGTCCATCTCGGCTTTCACCCCTGGCCGTTTCACCTCGGCGCCGGCGGCGCGGCGAGAATGGTCGAACAGCGCCTCGCGCGAGGGTGGGCGGCCAGACTGATGGTCAATCAGGCGATCGTCGCGCGAAAGCGCGAGCACGTCAGCGGAGCATCTGCCTGAGGACGGCCTCGAGCTCGCGCCGTGTCGTCAGACCCTCGAATCGGGCGCGGATGATGCCGTCGCCGTCCACGACGAACGTCCACGGCTCGGATCGGAGGTTCCACTCCTCGACGGTGGGTGTGAGCGTCTGCATGCCCCCCGGTTGCCAGATCTCCTGATGCACGAAGGCGACGCGACGACCGTAGGCGGGGATCAGCGTGCGCACGACGTCCAGGACCGGGCCGCAGACCCGACTGGTGCAGTATTTCGGCGTCGCGAAGACGATGACTTGTGGCCGACCGTCGCGGATCGCGTCCGCGATGACCGTCTGATGCAGCCGCGCATCCGGTGGCTCACTCGAGTCGATCTGCCTCAGGTCGCCGACGTCGCCGGCGACGAGGTTGCGGCTGCGCGGGGCCGGCGTTCCCGGCATCGGGCTGCGTGGCTGCGCCAGCGCATTGACGCTGAGGCGCGCCGCCTCCACGGCCCCGTTGGCCCGCCGGACGACGATCTCGAGCCCCCAGGGCCCCGGACGCTCGAGCGTCAGCTGCGCGACGTAGATGCCGTGCACGTCGGTGGCGGTGTCGTGGGCGTGCCGCGTGCCGTCCGGGTGCACGTGGATCTGACGGCCCTGATCGATCAGCTCGAGCGGATGGTAGACGGCCGGCGTCACGGCGACGAGCTGAGCCTCCTGCTCGCGGATGTCGTACACCCGGAGCGCGACGTCGCCGGCGACCAGGAGGCTTCCGTCCTTGAGCAGCCCGAAGGCGAATCGATTGGGGCCGACGACCAGCTCGGACGTCGTGATCATCGGCTGCAGCGACCCCGCCACCGTCGGCGTCAGCTCGCCGGCCGCCGACGGCGAGGCGTGACGGAGGACGCACAAGGCCAGGACGAGGCCGATGGGCACTCCCCGCGCGCGCCCCGTCACGCGCACGCGCTTACTCCACGATGACCTGCCCGTACATCCACGGATGCGGCGCGCAGATGTAGTAGTAGACCCCCGGCTCGGTGAAGGTGATGGACTTCGACAGGCCCGCTGGAACGACACCGGTATCCCAGTCGCCCTTCTGCCACGCCGTCGCGCCGTGCGGCAGGTCGCCCACGTTCGTGAAGTTCAGCGTGCTCCCCGCCTTGATCCGTACGCGGCCCGGCACGAAGCCGTACTCCACGTTGTTGCCGCCCATCTTGATCGTGTCGACACCGGTCGCGATCGGCCCGATGGGGCCGGCGACGGTCGGCGGCGGGGGCGGCGGCCACAGCGGCCCGACGTGCCCCTTCAACGAGAAGGCCCAGACCGCATCACCGTTGGCGCTGCCCTGCAGCTGATTGCCGCCGGTCGCGATCACGACGAACTGCTCGCCATCCACCTCGTAGACGACGGGCGGCGCATCCGCGCCGAAGCCGGTCTGGAAGCGCCACAGCTCCTGACCCGTCTTGGCGTCGATCGCGAGGAAGTTGCCGTCGGGCTCGCCACGGAAGACGAGGCCGCCGGCCGTGACCGTCGCGCCGCCGCCACCGCCGATGCGGTACGGCGTCTTGTGCTGCCAGGCGATCTTGTTCGTCTTGCCGTCGATCGCGGTGAACGTGCCGCTCATCTGGGCCCCGATCGGCGCCGCCTGCGTGCCGCCGACGTAGCGCTGGCCGACGAGGAACTTGTCGCCGTAGCGCGCGAAGGCGCCGGGGCGGATGGTCCCGGGGACGTAGAAGTAGCCCGTGTCGGGGCTGTACGGCATCGGCGACCAGTTCGTTCCGCCCAGGCCCGACGGCTGCACGATCACCGGGTGTTCCCAGAAGACCTCGAAGATGCATCCGGCCTTCTCGTAGCCCGGCATCGGCTCGGCACACTGCGGCACGGTCGCGTCGCCCTTCGGGTACGGCTGCGTCTTCGCCGTCTTCTGCCGCGGCTCCTGCGGCACCGGTCGCTCCTCGATGCCGATCAGCGGTGTGCCGTTGGTGCGGTCCAGGATGTAGACCCAGCCGGTCCGGCCCGCTTCGGCGATGCCCTTGCGGGGCCGGCCGTCGATCACGGTATCGAAGAGCACGACCGGACTGGCCGCGTCGTAGTCCCAGATGTCGTGGTGCACCTGCTGGAAGTGCCAGACGTACTCGCCGGTCTTCGCCTTCAGCGCGACCATCGACGTGCAGTACAGGTTGTCGCCCTCGCGCATCGAGCCGTCGTAATCGGGCCCGCAGTTGCCGGCCGCGAAGTAGAGGAGGCCGAGCTGCGGATCGAGCGCGGGCGTGTTCCAGACCGTGGCGCCGCCGCGCATCGAATGGTCCGTGCCGGGGGGCCAGGTCTCGCTGCCACGCTCCCCCGGCCCGGGCAGCGTGTACCAGCGCCACTTGATCTCGCCGCTCTTGGCGTCCAATGCGGTGACGCGCCCACGCACGCCGAATTCGCCGCCCGAGATGCCGCTGTACACGAGGCCGTCGTAGTAGAGCGGCGCGCTCGTGATGGTGTAGCCGTTCTCCCACTTCTCGATCGGCGTCTTCCACTTCACCTTGCCGGTCTTCATGTCGAGCGCGACGACGTTCGCGTCGAGCTGACCGAAGTAGAGCAGTCCCTCGCCCATGGCGAGTCCGCGGTTGACCCAGCCGCAGCAGATGGTGGAAATCTTCTGGTCGATGCCGGACCAGTACTCCCAGAGGATCTCGCCCGTCTTGGCGTTCAGCGCGAAGACGTCGTCGTTGCCCGTGATCAGGTACATGATCCCGTTCTTGACGAGCGGTGAGGCCTCGAACGAGTACTTGCCGCCGATCCCGGAGCCCTTCAGGCGCGTCATCCAGGCGCCCTTGAGCTGCTTGACGTTCGTGGTGTTGATCTGGGTCAGCGTCGAATAGCGCTGGTTGGTGAGGTTGCCGCCGTTGGTGACCCAGTCCTTGCCCACCGGGCTCCGGAGCAACTGATCGATCTCCGGATCGGCCGCCCACGCGGGGACGACCGGCAGGAGGAGGAAGAAGAAGCCGACCGCTGCCGGGATCCATCGTTGACGGTCAGACCGCATGACGGCCTCCTTGAGTTGGCGGCAGACATACGCCGTACGCTCCGGCCTGTCAAGCGGCGAGATCTCCTTTACGCGGTCACGACGTGAGGAACGCGAGCAGATCGGCGTTGATCTGGTCCTTGTGGGTGCTGCACAGTCCGTGCGGCGCGCCGGAATAGACCTTGAGCTGCGCCTTGGGCGCGAGCTTGACGGCGGCGTAGGCCGAGGCGCCGAT
>Ga0137418_10004274_pt1 | contig 13129 bp, 12 predicted proteins | sample CZODoug3_1_2_16f_FD_122242 | JGI IMG/M metagenome (GOLD analysis project Ga0137418, IMG submission 122242) | Vadose zone soil fungal communities from Angelo Coast Range Reserve, California, USA - CZODoug3_1_2_16fungal (Hybrid Assembly) | ecosystem: Environmental > Terrestrial > Soil > Vadose...
GGCGCGCGCACCACGCGCCTCGTTCTCCGTCAGGGGAGTGCTTCCTTCTATGTGAATCCTGCGAGCGGTGACTATTTCAGCGTGACCGGGGGCGACTTCACTGTGGAAGCCGACGGCCGGAGCGGTTTCCGCCTTGATAATTACGACGACGGCAGCACTGTCGAAACTTTTAAGGGCCGCGTTTCCGTTCTGCACAAGAAGAACACCACGCGGCTCGAAAAGGGCCAGTCCCTTTCGATAAAAGCAGGTGACGATTCTTCCGTAAACGTTGCCCGCCTTCCGGATGAAGATGACTTCGATCGCTGGGTCTCACGCCGCATCGACAGCGTCTCCACCGCAACCACCTCGGCGCTGCAATACACCGGTTCGCCTTATTACGCCCCGGGATTCGCTGATCTGTATACCTACGGCGCGTTCTCCTCCTGCGGGGCCTATGGATACGGTTGGAGGCCGTTTGGCGTGGGCCTTGGCTGGTCTCCATTCACGAATGGACAATGGTTCATGGATCCCGCTTTTGGCTGGACCTGGCTCAGCTATCAGCCGTGGGGCTGGGCTCCCTATCACTATGGAGGGTGGCTCTTCGATTCCTCCTGCGGCGGCTGGTTTTATTCGCCCCCAGTTCTCTACGGATACCCAGGGTATCCAGTTGGCCCGGGAAGGGGGTTCCCCCGGGGCGTTCATCCCCCGCGCCCCATCTATCGTCCGGTGACGGCAGTCTTCGTTCGTCAGGGCGGCAAGAGCGGCATCGTGCCGATGCATCCGCTCGATCAAAAAGGGAAGACTCCTCTGAATTTGGAGCGCGGCGTTTTCTCTAATGTGGGAACGAAAGGCGTGAGCGCACAGGTCGTGCCTGTCGAGCGCGGGCAAAAATGGCAAACGTTGAAATCGCCCCCACGTGAGGCCTTGAACGGCAGCTTAGTGGCCACCGGGCCGCCAACGCGCGTTTCAAAAACAGTGGTCGAAGCCAACTCCGGCACTCGTGGCGTCACGCTCGGTAAGGATTCTTCCATCGCCTACGATCCGCGCGAACACCGCTTCGTGAATACGAATTCTTCCGCGGCTTCGTCTTCCGCGAAGAGCAGCGAGATCCGTGTTGAAAATGGACGGACTGCGGGTACCGCGTCGACGCCAACCGCTGTCACACCGCCACGCGCTCCTGTAACACCTCCGGCGACGCGCAGCGCGACTTCATCGCCTCCTTCGCGCAATAGTGCCCCACCGCCGGCGCCGCGCTACTCGGGCGGCGGTGAGCGAGGAAGCTCCAGCGGCAGCAGAGGAGGCAGCACTTGGACCGGGTCCGCCTCTTCGAGCGGGAGTAGCGCCGGCCGATCGTCGTCGCCATCACCGTCTCCCGCTCCTTCGGCGTCGTCTTCGCATCCGTCTTCCGGCCGGCCACACTAAGCGAATCGGAAACGATCGCAGAAACGGCAGATTGTTATTCGTGCCAGTTTCAGGAAAAGATCATGCCCGCGTAGCCCACGACGGCTTTGCGGTCGCCGGACACGTCGGCGGATGTCGCATACTTCACCAATTCCGATTTTTTCACACCCAGCGCGTTCAGCGCCGTGAGCATCGCCACTGCGGGCCCCAGCCCGCACATGGAAATCTCTTCGTCGCGGCAGGTGTCGTAGAGCCCGCGTGGATCCAGCGCTAGCAACCGTTCGATGGCTTTGTGGTCCTTGATGCGCGTTGTGGCGTCATCCTCGTAATGATTCAAGTCCGAGGTCGTCAGCAGCAGCGCGTTCTCCTTGGCACTCTCGAGCACCCGCCCGATCGCCTCCCCCACACTCACCAGGGATTCGAATCGCACCGTTCCCAGAGCCACCGGAACAAATGTGAAGTCCGGCGCCAGCGCCTGGAGAAAAGGCACCTGCACTTCCAGAGAATGCTCCGCGCTGTGCGCCACGCTATCCTCGCACAGCAGCGGGCAGGCTTTTTTCAACGCTTCCGCCAGCGCCTCGTCAATCCTGGCGTCTCCCAGCGGCGTGCGCCACGCGCCGCCCGAGAGTATCGCCGCCGGCTCACCCCGCGGATAATGCCGCACGCCGAGAATAACAATTTTCCTGGGCAGCGCGATCCGGCCAAGCACCGCACCCGCCACGTGTCCTGAATAGACGTAACCGGCGTGCGGTACAAGGCACGCTTTTACGGGAATGCCTGGCTGACCCGGATCGGTGTGGGTGTATTTGCGAATGAGCGCGGTGAGTTCCGCAGGATCGGAGGGATAGAAGCGTCCGGCAACCGCAGGCAGGCGAAGCATGTTGCCGCTCCGCGAATCAAATGGGCTTCGACGGTTTCCCTTTGAACTTGATCGCTCTCGATGTGGCGGGTTCGTAATAAACCGTCACTTTGTCGCCGTACTGGTAGCCGCCCTTGTCGACGATTTTCTGCATTTTCGCGGACGCGGCTTCCGAAAGCGGGAACGTCCTGATGGCCATGTCGTTCCCCTTCGCGCGCACGGTGATCTGTGCGTTGTTCGCGTGCATCACAAAGCCCTCAAACTTATCAAGTCCGGTCAGCTTTGGCCTTGGTTTCACCGTACTGATGATGATCGGCACCGCGGTATCAACGATGATCGGCACGGTTGTCGCCGGGGACTGCGCAGCAGCAGGCGAAGAAAAAACGCCCGCCGCCGTAAGCATCAGCGGCAATCCGAACCCGGCAATTTTGACGATTCTCTTCATTCACCGTCGTCCGTGGCAATTCGCAGTGACTTTAGAAATCGCACGTCCTGGGGCGTCATGGCCAGCCGCGGGGCCGGCTTTTTGTCATTCTCTTCCAAAAATGATTCCTGATCCACCTGAATCCGCAGCGACTCCAGGAAGCGGCGGTCCTGCGTCGTCAGCTTTGCTGCCTCGGCCGCGGCCGCATCGCGTTTTGCCAACCCGATGGTGGCGTCCAGTTTCAGCACGATGTCGTAGCCGTGAGCGCGCACGCCGGCAATCGCACCCGTAATGCGGTCGGAGTCGGACACCGTGTCATTGATCGCGTGTCCCAGTTCGCGGAGCAGGTTTTTCAGGTGATCGTCGAGTTGCAAGGCGGCTTCTCCCTTACTTCTTTTGCCATTCTAGGCCCACGTATCGTTGGATACAATAGGGCTTCGTTCCGTTGTCTCCAATCCGTTCACAGTACCTTCGTTCAGGTTTCGTGGCACCTGTCGGCCGGGACCGCGCGGTATCTCCGCTGCCGTCCGCCACGTTTTGCGCTAAGATGCTCGTATGTCGACAGCCGCAAGCGCAGCTGCCGCGCCGCAACAGCAAGGCGGTTTCCGGCGTCTCTGGCGCGTGCTCCGCCAGCTTTTTCATGAGGCTATCGGCGCGGTTTTCGCCGTTCTTGCACTGGGCTGGCTCAACGCCGCCCTGCGCGCCTGGACGCGCGACGTCGCCCGTTGGCTGGTCGGCATCGCCGTCGCGGTGGCTCTATTATTTCTGTTTTTCGCCATAACATCGTTCCGCAAGGCCCGCCGGATGTAGCGCCGGATTTCAGCCGGCGGTTTTGGCTTTGTCCAATCGCGGCCGCAACCCATCGAGCACCTAAAAATGTCCGACGCCAAAACCAAATCTGCAACTCCCGCCGAACGCAAAGAGAGATTTACTACTCTCTCCGGCATTCCGCTAGAACGCGTCTACACTCCCGACGCCGTTGTTGACTCCGAGACGGAAGAATCGATCGGGTTCCCCGGGGAATATCCCTTCACCCGCGGTATCTACCCCACCATGTACCGCGGCCGCCTGTGGACCATGCGCCAGTACGCTGGCTTCGGCTCCGCCGTCGAATCCAACCAACGCTATCGCTACCTCCTCGCCAAGGGCCAAGCCGGACTTTCCGTCGCTTTCGATCTGCCCACGCAAATTGGCATGGATTCCGACCACCCTCTCGCCCTCGGCGAGGTCGGCAAAGTCGGCGTCGCCATTGATTCCCTCGAAGACATGGAGGCGCTCTTCGACGGCATCCCGCTGGAAAATGTCTCCACGTCCATGACCATCAACGCCACCGCCGCAATCCTGCTCTGTCTCTATGTGGCAGTTGCGAAAAGGCAAGGCGCCAGCCTCCAAAAACTTTCCGGCACCGTGCAGAACGACGTTCTGAAGGAATACATCGCCCGCGGCACGTACATCTATCCCGTGCGCCCCGCGATGCGCATCGTCACGGACATTTTCTCCTGGTGCCGCGACAATCTTCCCAAGTGGAACACCATCTCCATCTCCGGCTATCACATCCGCGAAGCCGGCTCCACCGCCGTCCAGGAAGTGGCCTTCACGCTCGCCGATGGCATCGCCTACGTCCAGGCCGCACTCGACGCCGGACTCGGCGTCGATGAATTCGCTCCGCAGCTTTCTTTTTTCTTCAACGCCCACAACGATCTTCTTGAAGAAATCGCCAAATACCGCGCGGCCCGCCGTCTCTGGGCTGGCATCATGGCGGAACGCTTCGGTGCAAAAGATCCACGCTCTTTGATGCTGCGGTTTCACGCGCAAACCGCCGGTTCTTCGCTCACCGCGCAGCAGCCGGAAAACAACATCGTACGCGTCGCGATTCAGGCGCTCGCCGCCGTTCTCGGCGGCTGCCAGTCCTTGCACACCAATTCTCTGGACGAAGCCCTCGCATTGCCCACCGAAGATTCCGCGCTGATCGCCCTGCGCACCCAGCAAATCCTCGCCAACGAAACAGGCGTCACCAACACCGTCGATCCCGTCGCCGGTTCCTACGCTATCGAATCGCTGACCAACGAAATCGAATCGCTTGCGTCCATCTATCTTTCGAAGATCGACAAGATGGGCGGAATGTTGCGCGCCATTGAAGCAGGTTTCATCCAGGGGGAAATCCAAAAAGCTGCCTACGACTTCCAGCGTGCCGTAGAAAAAAAAGAGCAGATCGTGGTCGGCGTGAACGACTTCGTCGCAGAGGAAGAACGCACCATCCCTACGCTCCGCATCGATGCCGAAATCGAGCGCTCCCAAATCGCCCGCTTGAACGCTCTGCGCGTCAGGCGCGACTCCGCCCTCGCCAAATCCGCCCTTGCCGAGCTCCTGCGCCGCGCCGCCACTTCCGAAAATCTCCTTCCCGCCATCCTCGCCGCCGTCGAAGCCTACGCCACCGTCGGCGAAATCTCCGACGCCCTCCGCCGCGTCTTCGGCGAATACACGGAATCCGTCGTCATCTGACGCTCATGCCGCGCCAGCAAACTAATGAAATTCCCTGGCCGCGCCGCGTGTCCACGCCTTCAGAAGCCGTGCGCTTCATCGATCATGTTGGCTTCTGCGTGCTCTTCCCGGTCAAAAACATTTTGCTGCCATCACTCCACTTGGCCGTCGCCAGGCGACAGCCCACTGGCTGGGACAAATACGCCCAGCTCATCTGGAAATGGAAAGACGAGCTACCGAAAAAGCGTCGCGCCCTGTACGCAAAATACTTCAAAAGTCGCGGCTCATTCCTCTCGCTCAAGCTTCTGCCACATTTTCTGGCCATGGATGGAACGGCTGTGGAACCGGACGCGGCCGAAGCCTTCTACAGAACAGGGCGCATCAGCCACGATGCACTGGAATTGTGGCAGGCGTTAGGCAAGCACGGCCCGCTGCCCACGCTCGAACTCCGTCACGCCTGCAAGATGGAGACCCCAGCCGGCAACAAGCGCTTCAAGAAAGCCATGCTCGAACTCCAAGGCCTTCTGATCGTCACGCATTCCGGCGCCGAACAGGAAACCGCAGCGTGGGCCTCCAATCGTTTTGACCTCGTCGCGCGTTCTTTTCCCCAGCAGGTTCGGCAAGCCCGGAGAATCTCCGAAGAAGATGCACGCACAGCGATTGCCGCGAAATATTGCACCCTGTACCCCGCTGCGTCCTCCGTCCAAGTCGCCCGCCTCTTCGGCTGGACCAAAGCACAAGCTGTCACCGCGCTCGCCCTGTAGTATTCTTTCGCGATTGAATCGTTAGCTGCGGAAGCTCAATTCGACGTGGAAAATCGCATGCTGCACGGATCGCATATCTTGGAGCGGTTTGCATCGGGCTTTCCGCCGTGCATCAGGTATGTTTTCTCTTCTCTTTCAACGGTGAACTTTCAACTGTCGGCTGTAAACCTACGCACCCGTCTGCCCCGACCTTGTCGGGGTCACGAGTCACGACCATGAAGCTGATCCTTGCTTCCGCTTCCGAACGCCGCGCCGGCATTCTTCGCGACGCCGGAATACCATTCACGGTGATGTCCTCCGCCGTTGACGAAACGCCGAGCCCCGGCGAATCCCCTCACGACCTCGTCCAGCGCCTTGCCGCTGCCAAGGCCGAGCTGATCGCTGCCCGCGCCGTCGGCCCGGCCATCGTTATCGGCGCCGACACCATCGTCACCCTCGAAGGCCACATTTTCGGCAAGCCGCGCTCCTCCGACGACGCCCGCCATATGCTTGAAAAACTTTCCGGCCACACGCACGCCGTCGTCACCGGTGTGGCCCTCATCCGCCTTCCCGACGCCGAGCGGCTCACCTTCGTGGAGTCCACGTTGGTGCACTTTGCCGCGCTCTCCGCTGAAGAAATCTCCCGCTACCTCGCGACCGGCGAGCCGCACGATAAGGCTGGCGCTTACGCCATCCAGGGCCGCGCCGGCCGCTACATCCCCCGCATCGAAGGCTGCTACTTCAACGTCGTCGGCCTGCCCCTCGCGCGCCTCCAGCAGGCCCTCGCCTCCCTCGGCTGGTCCGAAGACTAATCCGCTGAATTTGTAGGGGCGCAGCATGCTGCCCCCTAGTTTGGCAACATCCCAGTGCCTAGAGTGCGTTTGACTGCTCTCGGCTTATAATCCCGTCCATGGGCAACTCTCCTCGCGAGTGGAACGACGGCTCTGCTGTTCGCCTGGACTGCCGGGACCCCTACCTGCGCCTGCAATCGGTTACCATTTACGTGCGCGATCTCGAGCAAAGCCTCAGCTTCTACCTTGATCAACTCGGTTTCCAGTTGATCTTTGACGCCCGCGTTCAACCCGGCCGCCGTTTCGTAACCGTCGCCCCTCCGGACGGCACCGCGAACCTCACGTTAGTCGCGCCGGAGCCCGGCTCGGAACAGTACAAGCTAATTGGTCAGCCTATGCCGATCACCTTTGTCACCGAAGATGTAATTGCGAAGTACCGCGAATGGAGCAAGCGTGGAGTTCGTTTCCAGTTCGCGCCTCGACTGAAGCGCCTCAAGTATGAGGTGCGCGTTCGCGCTGCGAATTCCGCGGACTCCTCCGCTCCCAGCCGAGAGCACGCCCCAATCTGGGGTGGTGTCTTTACCCGTTTCAAGGACCTTGACGGCAATTCCTTTTCGCTCGTGAGTTTCGACGAGGTCACCCACGCCGTCGAAGCCCAACGCCGCGCTCTTGCCGAGAGGCTGGATACCGAACGTCGCGCTGCGCAAGAAATCGAAATCGCCAAGCAGGTCCAGGCCCGGCTCTTCCCTCAGTCGCAGCCACCGCTCAAAACCCTCGAATACGCCGGCCTTTGTATTCAAGCCCGCAAAGTCGGTGGTGATTACTACGACTTCCTCAGTCTCGGGGGCGACCGCCTCGGCTTCGTCATCGGCGACATCTCCGGAAAAGGAATCGCCGCCGCTCTCCTGATGGCCAATCTGCAAGCCAATCTGCGCAGCCAGTGCGCCATGGCTCTCAATCAGCCGCAGCGCCTCTTGTGTTCCGTGAACCAACTCTTTTGCGACAACACTCCCGACGGCTCCTTTGCCACCCTCTTCTTCGCCGAATATGACGACACCGCGAGCCACTTGCGTTACGCCAATTGCGGCCATCTCCCCGGTCTAGTGCTTCGCAGGGATGGCACAGTGGAGCACCTCGAGGCCACCGCCACGGTGTTGGGTATTTTCAAGGAGTGGGATTGCGAGATTGGAGAATGCCAGCTCCGCCCGGCTGACACCCTGGCCCTCTACACCGACGGCATCACCGAATCCTACAATTCCGCTGACGAACAATTCGGCGAACAGCGCCTTATCGAAGCTCTCCAGCGCCACCGCCATTCCTCTTCACAAGCCGCGCTAGCTTCCATCGTTGACGAAGTCCAGCGCTTCAGTCCTCACGAGCAGCACGACGACATCACCCTCATCATTGCCAAACATCGAGGGAACTAATACCGATCACTTTGCGCCAGAATTGAAAAGTACCTATGCCCCTGGGCTCGATCGGGTGGCGATGGGCTGACAAACCGCGCTTTTTCTGCTATTCCGATATCAGAGTTTATCGGGCGACGGTCGCCAGATATGAGAACTGTTGAACTCAGCGATCGCTACTGTCCCCGGCCACCAAGGATCCTCGGCGCCGCTCTCCCCTCCTCACTGAAAACTGAAGACTGACAACTGACAACACAGAAAAAAGAGGCGCCCCGGTGGTGACCGGAGCGCCTCTCTTGCTTCAGGGGGTGGAGGAAACTTACGGCTTTGGCTGCGCCTGCGCCTGTGCCTTCGCGTTGTGCTTCTTGTGATAGATGTTCTTCGAAGCCGCGTTCTGTTCCTTGTTGACCTGTTTCTTCTCGGACGCCGTCAGCGTTCCGCCGTTGGCCTTGCGGTCCGCGGAAACTTGCTGGTTGATGCCCTTTTGCTGATTCTCGAGCTTGGCCGTTTCACCCGCCGTCAGTTGCCCGCTCTTGATGCCCTGGGCGATGCGGTCTTGCTGATTTTCGCGGCGCTGCCCAACTTTGTTGTTGCCGTAGTGCGCCGTGTTGGCGTTGTGCTTGTCCTTATAAATCTGCTTGGAAAGCTGGTTTTGCTGCCCGTTGATCTGCTTCTTCTCCGCGGCCGTCAACTTGCCGCCGTTGGCCGCGCGGTCCGCCTTGGTTTCGCCGTTGATGGCCGCTTCTTTCGTTTCCAGGTTGGCGGTCTCACCGGCCGTCAGTTGGCCACTCTTCACGCCCTGCGCGATGCGGTCCTGTTGATTTTCCTTGCGCTGCGCCACCGTAGGCTTGGGTTTTGCCGCTGGCGTCGCCGTCGTTGCTGGCGTTGCCGCCGTCGCGGAGCTTCCGCTCTGCGCTTGCGGCGCAGGCTGCGAGCTCGGAGCCGGTTGATCCTGCGCCATTGCCACGCCGCCGGCCAACAGCACGGCAACGGGCAAAGCGCTCCACTTCATCCAGGTCAATTTCATTTTTCTCTCCTAATCTTTCTGGCTAAATTTTGCGATTTCCGGGTCACCCTGTAATTCCCAAGTCTGAAGAGAAAGTGAAGACCCCGCTACTGGTCGAAAGGCCAGTTTTTACCAGTTGGATAAGCATTTTCCGCTACTCTTTGGACACAATCGGTGCCTCCTCGATGCTGCGCGCCCGCACTTCCATTGGCAATTGCGCAATTCCTCATGGCTGTCATGCTGGCCCGATTCCGATCGGGCGTAAACGATCGGTTAATAATCCGTAACGGGAATTGCCCGGGATTCGTTCTCGGCCGGAATGGTTGATTGCGCGCGTGAGGTAATGCTAAGGCAGAAATAAAAAGGGCGGCCACACGGGCCGCCCGATCTCAAATCGCCAGGAAACTTCTGCGCTCCTCTGCGCTACTTCTTTTCTTCAGCAGGCTTCTCTGCGGGTGGGGGAGCCGACGTCTGTGCCGGCGGCGCCGGTGTTTGCGAAGTGCCCGCCATGCCGTCCTTGAAGCTGCGGATACCCTCGCCAAATCCCTTCATGATTTCCGGGATTCGCTTACCGCCAAAGAAAATCAGTATAACGGCTAGAACCACAAGCCAATGAAAAATGCTAAATTCACCCATGAACCGCCTCCACGCGCCCCGCTTGGCGGCGCGCTACTTAAACCCTAGCGCAGGTAGCCCTACGCGGCAAGTCTCTGCCGCTTCCTGCACCTACAGGATAACACGCTCTTCCCCCACCCGGCGCGTCACATGTTCACGGTCGAGGTATTCGAGCAGGGGGATAGCGTACTTCCGCGTGATCCCCGTCAATTCCTTGAACGCCAGCACGGAAATCCGGTCGCCCTTTGCTTTTTTGTAAGCCGCAAGTTGCTCCTTCAATTGAGCGAGGGCTTGGCGGTGAAAAACCAGTTCCGGTGAGACGCGCACCAGGTTTTTCTCTCTCAAGAGAATCTGCAAGAGTTTCTCTGCTCGCTTGGCCTCGACGGTAAGTCTTCCGAGCACTTCTTTCACCGATGGCACTGCCAGGCTCGCGGAGGCAAACGCTGCTTCGATCTGTTCCTTGGCCTTGGCTTCTTCGGGAAGCAGGGCGATTTCGGATCCCGCTTTTTTTACCAATTCTCCCTGTACGTCGAGCTTCTTCTGTGCGGCCAATTCTTCCAGCGCGGCGCGGAAAGTTTCGCTACGCACGCGCTTTCCGAGGCTCGTGCGCAAATCCTCGCGCGAAATTCCCGGCAGCAAAGGATTCTCCTTCTGAAATCTTTCGACTTTGTCAGTAATTTTCTTGCGTACTTCTTCAAACAATTTCCCCGAGACCAGCACCAGCGGTTCGGTCGATACCGTTCTTACGCGTCCTGTTCCGTGAAGTTTTTCCCGAGCTCCCTGAATTTCTTTTTCCGTCCACGCCGTCCGCGCCACGATCTCTTCGAACCCGAGCCCCAGCACCGCGCGCTCGGTCATCGCCGCCAAAATTTCTTCGCGGTTTCCGCGCTCCAGCGTTTCAAGAAACGTCGTGCGTCCGGTATCGCGCAGCATCGGCCGCCGCGCCAGCGGGTCCAGTACGGCGCCCCCTCCAATCGTCAGCACCGGCGAAAATTGCCGCACGATAAAGCGGTCGCCCGGCAGCACCAGCACTTCGTCCTGCAGCTTCAAGTTTGCGACCGCGCTGGCGCCCGGCGGCAGTTCTTTCTCTCGGTGAAAAAATACTTCAGCGATTGTCTCTGCTGTTCCCGAGTGAAAGTGCACGCGCGCGCCCTGTTTCATTTTTCTCGCCGATGGCAAAAGCTCGAGCCGGACATCGATCCGGCGCGTCTTCCGGAATTTCCCCGGCGCCGCCAACACCATCCCGCGCTTAAGCGCGGTGTGCTCGATTCCGGCGAGATTGACCGCGGTCCGCTGTCCCGGTGCCGCACGCTCCACGGCCTTTCCGCCGGACTGCACGCCGCGCACGCGCAGCCGCTCGCCGCGCGGGAATAATTCCACTTCATCGCCGGCGCCAACGCTTCCGGAAATCAGCGTGCCCGTCACAACGGAGCCAAATCCTTTCATCGCAAACGCGCGGTCGATGGGCAGCCGGAAGTATCGCGCTGCATCTTTCGCGCTCGAGTCCGCGGCCGCGTCGGTCAATGCTTTTTTCAGTTCGCCAAGTCCGGCTCCAGTTTTCGCGCTCACTGCTACTAGCGGCGCCTTTTCCAAAAAAGATCCGCGCAGGAATTCCTCCGCTTCCATGCGCACCAGTTCCATAGTTTCGTTGTCCACCATGTCGCTCTTCGTCAGCGCCACCACGCCACGCTTCACTCCCAGCAAACGGCAAATGTCGAAGTGCTCGCGCGTCTGCGGCTTGATGGATTCGTCCGCGGCGATTACCAGCAGCAGCACGTCGATGCCCGCAGCGCCTGCCAGCATGTTGCTGACAAATCGCTCATGTCCCGGCACATCCACAAAACCGAAGCGCACGCCATTTTCTTCCAGGAAAGCGAACCCGAGATCAATCGTGATTCCGCGGCGCTTCTCCTCGGCCAGCCGATCCGGGTGCGTGCCGGTCAGCGCTTCGACCAGCGTCGATTTGCCGTGGTCAATGTGCCCGGCGGTGCCAACGATCACACTCTTCGAAGGATTGTTCATTATGAAAGGCGATTGTAACTCTTCATGCCCAGTCGAAGTGGCTCGGCAGTGAGGTTAGGTTCGCCCGAGATGCGTTAGTGTCAAACGCCCGGTACAAGCTTCCAAACGTTTGACGAGTCCCTGACCATGTATGGACGTATGGAATTATCTGGCAGGAGCGAGGAAAACGAGTTGCCTTCACTAATATACAAGTCGCCACAGCGACAACGGAAAATCGCCTGCTCCTTGGAAGCCTGCACGAGCACATACTGGCGTGCTGTACATTTTCCTGCCTGGCAAGGAGGAGGTGATCGAAGGCTGTGCTTCGACTCCCTGATCAGAGATACCCATGAACCGACCATCATCACCGCAAGACCTGCTGCAGCCGGTATGGCACCCAATAGCCAACCCCATCGCGCCGAAAAGAAATGTCCAAGGAAACCTAAGCCCGTGCACAAAAGCAGAAATGTCAGTAATTCGATCAGCGTCATACTTGAATCGCTTTCGGAGCGCCTGAGAAAATCGGATGGTGGCCTTGCAGCCTTGTGTTACTTCGCGGCGCCGATTTCGTCGACGATAGCCTGTGCGGCGGCGCGCGGATCGGGTGCGGCGAGGATTGGCCTGCCAACCACCAGAAAATCCGCTCCGGCGCGGATCGCTTCGGTAGGCGTAGCTTTGCGGGCCTGATCTTCGGATTTGGATTCCACTGCGGAATCTTTCGGCCGAACGCCGGGCGTGACAATCAGGAACTCGCGACCGCACGTCTTGCGAATGGCTTTGGCTTCCTGCACCGACGCGACCACGCCATCGACGCCGGTTTTCTTGGCAAGTTGCGCGAGTTTCACGACACGCAGTTTTGGGGAGCCTCCGATTCCGACTTCCTTCATGGTTTTCTGATCCATGCTGGTCAGGATTGTCACCGCCAGGAGGCGCGGCCGATCGGCTCCCATCGGAACTCCCGCGCTAATCGCCTGCACCGCGGCTTCCAGCATGGCTGTGCCGCCGAGCGCGTGCACGTTGACGAGCTGCACTCCGGTCATCGCCGCCGAGGAAAGCACGGCGCCGGCAACGGTGTTGGGTATGTCGTGGAATTTCAGGTCGAGAAAAATACCAGCGCCCAGCGCCGCGACTTCTTTAACGGCGGCAGGGCCCGCGGCGGTAAAGAGCTGGTTGCCGATCTTGAACATCCCCACAAGATCGGCGACCTGCTTTGCGAATCTCACTGCACTGGATAAAGAATCAAAATCGAGAGCGACGATCAGGCTGCTGCGCGGATGGGCGTCGAAGGTCAGGGTCATAGTTGACCCCGACTCCTTCGGGGTCAGTGCTTCTCGGGTAGTGCCATGAGTTCGAGCCGGACCTGGCTCACGCCCGAATGGATCAAGCCGATTTTCCGGGCGACACGATAGGATACATCAATTTC
>Ga0137418_10004276_pt1 | contig 13128 bp, 10 predicted proteins | sample CZODoug3_1_2_16f_FD_122242 | JGI IMG/M metagenome (GOLD analysis project Ga0137418, IMG submission 122242) | Vadose zone soil fungal communities from Angelo Coast Range Reserve, California, USA - CZODoug3_1_2_16fungal (Hybrid Assembly) | ecosystem: Environmental > Terrestrial > Soil > Vadose...
AGAAGATCCCGGGGGTCCACCTCGCCTTCGGCGATCCGTACGGCAGTCAGACCGGCGCGCCCTGGAAATCGCGCACGCACATCGACGTCCTCACCCGCGCCTGCAATGTCTGGATAGACGACGAGCAGGTAATCGGCCATGGACGGTATCTTCTGGACCGATTTGGTCTCTGACATGGCTGATGGCTGATCGCTAATGGCTCATGGCTGATGGGGTCAATCCAATGAACCATATGCCATGAGCCCTCAGCCATCAGCCATTGCGCGCATCACATGCGCCCGAGGTATTCGCGCATTTGATTCTTCCAATAAGGCCAGTCGTGCCCGCCGAGCGGTCCCCAGTCGTCCAGATGATGGTGAATGCGGCGGCTCGCGAGAATCTCCGACATCCGGTACGCTTCGTCGCGGTGCTCGAACGGGCCGGTGCCCGTCGCGAGATGGATGTCGCACGATGCCAGGTGGCCAAGCTGCCATGGGTCGGACGCGTTGGCCATGTAGTCGACGGGGTTGTTGAAGTAGAAATTGTCGTCGTATGCGCCGTCCATGAACCGCTTCATGTCATACACCCCCGACAGCGCGAAGCAGCGCTTGACGATGTCGGGGTATTTGAAGAGGGTGTTGGCCGCATGATACGCCCCGAGCGACGCGCCCATCGTCCACACCGGCGTATCGTGTGAGTGGCAGTGATCGTGTACAAACGGAATCACCTCGTGGCGGATGTACTCGTCGTACTGCCGCTGCATCCAGCTGCGATGCAGCGGATGCGCCCCGCGATTGGCGAACGCGTCGCCATGGTTCACGTTGACGCAGAAGGCTTTGACACGGCCGGCCTCGATGTGGTCCGCGATCGCGTCGATGAGGCTTTGCCGCTCGTACTCTTCTTCGTCGCCCCCGCTTGTCGGGAACATGATCATGGGCGGCCCCCAATGGCCGTGGACCACGACGCCCATGTCGCGACCGACGCGATCGGAGTACCAGCGGTGATATTCGCGGCGCATAAGGCTCGCCTGAAAGGCTCGCCCTCCAGAAAGAGCGCAAGGCTTTCGCCGGCCCCCGGAAGGAGCGCTACGGCGGACCGCCGAAGCCTTGGCGGAGGCTGGGCAGCCGAGCGATGAGTATATGACCATGCTGTGCATCGCCAGATATTTCAAGGGCGAAGCGTTCCTGCGTGAATGCCGGCGGCAGGGGGCCACCGTCCTGCTGCTCACGGTCGATTCGCTCGCCGACGCGGCGTGGCCGCGCGAAGCGATCGACGAGATCCACACGATTACGCGCGGGGAGACCGACGCCGGGATCAGGCGCCGTGTCGACGCCATCGCTCGCGCGCATCGCATCGACCGGATCGTGGCGCTCGATGACTTCGACGTGGAGGACGCGGCGATGCTGCGCGAGCATCTGCAGCTGCCCGGCATGGGACGCACCACCGCCAGCCGCTTCCGCGACAAGCTCACGATGCGGATTGCGGCGCGCTCGAGCGGCATTCCGGTGCCCGAGTTCTGCGCGACGTTCAACGATCAGCAGGTGAACGAGTGGGCCGGCCGCGTGCCGCCGCCATGGGTCCTGAAGCCGCGGTCGTCGGCGGCGGCGATCGGCATCAAGAAGCTGAGCAACCGCGACGACCTGTGGCGCGCGCTCGACGCCGCCGGCGCCGAGCGATCGCACACGGTGCTCGAGCAATTCGTGCCCGGCGACGTGTATCACGTCGACTCCATCATCTGGAACGGCGCGGTGAGCTTCGCCGTCGCGTACAAATACGGGCGGCCGCCGATGGAAATCGCGCACCAGGGCGGCATCTTCATCACCAGACGCCTGGCGGACGCATCCGACGAAGGGCGTGCGCTGCTCGACCTGAATCGCCGGCTTCAGGGCGCGCTCGGCCTCGGCCGCGGCGTATCGCACACCGAGTTCATCAGGGCAGGTGGGGCGGATGGGTCTGGTGGGGCGCGTGCGTCTGGTGGGTCGGAGTTCGTGTTTCTCGAGACCTCCGCACGCGTCGGCGGCGCCTTCATCGTCGACACGATCGAAGCGGCAACCGGCATCAATCTCTGGCACGAGTGGGCGCGCATCGAGGCCGCCGGCGAGCATGACGAGTACGCCGTGCCGCCGCCTCGCGACGACTTTTCCGGCATCATCCTGACGCTGGCGCGTCAGGAATCGCCCGATATGTCCGCGTATGCCGATCCGGAAATCGCAAAGACCATCCGCAAGGATCATCATGCCGGGCTGATCGTGTGCTCGCCGGACGCGCAGCGTGTCGAGGCGCTGATTGCCGACTATACGCGGCGCTTCTACCACGACTTCTTCGCGACCGCGCCTCCGCTCGAGCGTCCGCTCGAATGATGAAACGCACGCTCGAACGGGTCTTGTCGCCGCAGCTCAGGAACCGGCGCACCGTCGACATCTACCTTCCGTCGTCCTATCCGAGCGGGCTGCGCTATCCCGTCGTGTACATGCACGACGGACAGAACCTCTCCGATCCGTCGACGGCGTTTGCCGGCACCTGGGATCTCGACGCGACGATGGAACGGCTCGCCGCACGCGAGCTCGAGGCGATAGTCGTCGGCGTGCACAACACTGACGCCAGGCTCCGCGAGTACAGTCCGTTTCCCGACCGGCGCCACGGTGGCGGGCAGGCCGACGCGTACCTGGCGTTCCTCGCCGACACGTTGAAGCCGCGGATCGACCGCCTCTTCCGGACCCGGCCCAATCGCGACCAGACAATCATTCTGGGATCGTCGATGGGCGGACTGGTCAGCCTCTACGCGTATTTCCGCTTTCCCTCGGTGTTCGGACGCGCCGGCGTCATGAGCCCCTCCATCTGGTTCGGGCAGGGCGCCGTGCTCGATTTCATTCGGGCCGCGGGCACGCCGCGCGGCGGCATCTACCTCGATGCCGGTACGCAGGAAGGCTCAGCCACGCTGCGGGACGTGCGTCGCCTCGGGCGGCTGCTCGTGAGGAAGGGATTTGCGCGCCGTCGAGGCAGCCGCCGACAGAGCAGGCCGCGCCTGCGTTACGTCGAGGATCCGGGCGGACGGCACAACGAGGCCGCGTGGGCGCGGCGACTGGAAAGCGCGCTCGCGTTTCTCCTCGAATGATACCGTCGAGCAACTTTTACCGTCGCGCGTCATCAGATCGTACACGCGGGCGGACATGCACGGGCCGCGAACGGGATCCGTACTTGCATAGTGAAATGGTCCCCACCACAGCAGAGCCCTTCGGCACCCGGCTGCGCCGCGAGCGGGAGCGCCGGAAGATCACGCTGTCGTCGATCTCTGCCAACACAAAAATCAGCGTCGCCCTCTTCGAAGCGCTCGAACGGGAGGACGTGTCGCGCTGGCCCCTCGGCATCTACCGCCGCGGCTTCATTCGCGCGTACGCCCAGGGCATCGGTCTCGACGCCGATGCCGTCGTGAAGGAGTTTCTCGAACGGTTTCCAGACCCGTCAGAGTCTGCGACGCCAGAGAAAGCCGATCAAGCGGCAGCGGCGCCGAAGGCCGCCGCCGTGCAGCCGGTCGTTCGCGTGACGCTGGCATCGGCCGCCGCTTCCTTCGTCGGCGGCTGCCTCCTCGCCGACTTGCGCCGCCGCGTGGCGGCCGCAGCCTGCGACGCCGGCGTGGTGGTCGCCATCGCCGTGACGATGTTCGCGGTGTTCGACAGGTTCTGGGCGCCGCTGAGCGCGGCGATGCTCGGCTATTACCTTGGGGGCATCGTGCTGTTGGGCAACACGCCCGGCGTGTGCCTGCTGGCGCCGCAGGATGATCGACCCGGGCAGGGCGGTCACACCGGCCGGCGCCCCATTCTCAGGCACCGGGAGATCTTCGCGCAGCTCAGGGCTCGAGCCAAGCGCGGGCCGATTGCATGGTGGCGCGCTCCGACGCGCGTCTAGAGCGGCTTGTCCAGCGCGTCGATCCAACCCGCGCCGCCTCGCCATCGATCAGTCGACACATCAACCCCGCCGCGCCTTGTCCAGGGCCTGCTCGATTGCGGTCATCTGCTGCTGCAGCGCCGCGATCCGCGCATCCAGCTCCGAGGCGCGCAGATCGTGACGTCGCTCGCGCGCCAGAAGGACTTCAGCCCGCTTCATCGCCTCGTCTGCGACGGCGTTGATCGCCCCCGAGAGGCCGCGCAGGAGCCCGGCAACGTCGCGGTCGCGCGTATCGACGTACGGCGTGATCTGCTGCAGGAAGACGACGAGGAGACTCTGAAAACGGACGAGCTCGGCGATGGTGTCGCGGAGCACGGTCAGCGTCGTCGCGACCGACTCACGCGTGTGGCGCGCGACTGGCACGTTCCGGTTCAGGTGATCGACGACTGCGGAGTTGAACGCCTGCTGCTGCGCGAACAGCGGCGCCACCGCGCGTCGGACGGCCGAGACCAGCCGCGCGCGCACGCCGCCGCCCGCCGGTGGAGGGTCGATCTTCCAGAGCGTGTTGAGCGGCGTGATCTGGTGTTCGTCCGGTCCCGGCGGCGGGTGAGGAAAATCCGGCGGGAGCTTCTGGATTGCCCGATCGAGCCGCGTCAGCGCCTCGTTGTACTCGCGATCGGCGACGGCGCGTTCGGCCTTCAGCGCCGCGAGATCGTCCGGGCTGTTCGGCATCGTGTTACCGGCCGACCAGTCCTTCCACCGGACTGCTCGCGCTCGCATACCGCTTGCGAGGAATCCGTCCGGACAGGAACGCGAGCCGGCCGGCGCGGACGGCGAGCTTCATCGCCTCGGCCATCGCCACCGGATCCTGGGCACCTGCGATCGCGGTGTTCATCAGGACCGCGTCCGCGCCGAGCTCCATGGCGAGGGCCGCGTCGGACGCCGTCCCCACGCCCGCGTCGACGATGAGCGGTACGCGCGCGAACTCGCGGATGATGCGCAGGTTGTTGACGTTCTGGATCCCGAGGCCCGACCCAATCGGGGCTCCGAGCGGCATGATGGCCGCGGCGCCCGCGTCCTCGAGCTTGCGGCACACAACCGGATCGTCGGTCGTGTACGGAAGCACGACGAAGTCTTCGCGCACGAGGATGCGCGTTGCCGCCACCAGTTGTTCGTTGTCCGGGAACAGTGTCTTCTCGTCGCCGATGACCTCGAGCTTCACCCAGTTCGACAACCCCGCTTCGCGCCCAAGGCGGGCGGTGCGCACCGCTTCATCGGCTGTATAACAGCCGGCGGTGTTCGGCAGCAGAAAGTACTTCGACGTATCGATGTAGTCGAGGAGCGATTCCTTCGAGCGGTCTGAAATGTTCACGCGGCGCACGGCCACGGTGATCATCTCGGCGCCAGAGGCGTCGTGCGCCTGCACCATGATGGCCGGCGACGAGTACTTGCCTGTGCCGACGATGAGGCGCGAGGAGAACGTTTTATCGGCGATTGTGAACAGGTCCACGGCTATGTCCTAATCCCGGCGGCATGCGCCAAGTCGAGCACCTACCGGATTAATTCCTTAAGCGAATCCCTAATCCCTAAACTAATCCCTAATCCCTAATCCCCAATCCCTAATCCCGAGCCCGCCGCCCACGAAATTGACGATCTCGACCTCGTCGCCCTCACGCACGGTCGTGCGGTCGTACGCTTCGCGCTTGAGCACCACCAGATTGTGCTCCACCGCGACGCGGCGGGCATCGATCTGCAGCTGCGCCAGAAGCTCGCTCACCGTCAGGGGACCGGAGACCTCGTGCGTATCGCCGTTCAACGTTATCTGCAATTTCCGTTGCCATTCTAGCGCACAATGCGGGGATGGTTTTCGACCGTCCGGCCGCCGAGGCGTGGTATCGGCGCAACCGCGCTCGATCGCGCGCGCTGTTCGATCTGCTCGCCGGGGATGCGTACTACAGCCAGCCGATCGCGCTGCGCCACCCGATCGTCTTCTATGAAGGGCACCTGCCGGCGTTCAGCTTCAACACGCTGGTGAAGAAAGGCCTCGGCCTGCCGGGCATCGACGAGCGGCTGGAAGCGCTGTTCGCGCGAGGGATCGATCCGCACGACGGCGGGTCAGACAGATCGGGTGGGGCAGGTGGGTCAAGTGGGTCGGGTGGGTCAGGTGGGTCGGGCGGGAACGATCGTGCGAGCCAGGGGCACGCGTGGCCTTCGCGAGATCAGGTGCATCAGTTCGCCGCCGAAGCCGACCGACGGGTGATCGATGCGCTCGCGAACGCCGACCTCGAGCGGCCGGGCGACCCGCTCCTCGATCGCGCCGAAGCGGTGTTCACGCTGCTCGAGCACGAAGCGATGCACCAGGAAACACTGCTTTACATGTGGCACCGTCTGCCCTTCGCGCAGAAGCGTTCGCCCGCCGGCTACCGGCCCCGCGTCGAGGGCGCGCCGCCGCGCCGCGAATGGATCGAGATTCCGCACGGCAAGGCGACGCTCGGCGTCGAGCGTGGATCGATTCCGTTCGGTTGGGACAACGAGTGTCCAGCGCTGAGCGCCGAGGTGCCGGCGTTTGCGATCGAGCGGCACGACGTCACGAACGAGCAGTTTCTGGAATTCGTCGAAGCGGGCGGCTATCGCGACGAGCGCTGGTGGCATCCCGACGACTGGCGGTGGGTGCAGGCCGGTTCAGTCGCCCATCCGGTGTTCTGGGAGCGTCACGACGAACGGTTTTACTGGCGCGGGATGTTCGAGCTGGTGCCGCTGCCGCTCGCGTGGCCAGTCTATGTCAGCCACGCGGAAGCGTCGGCGTTTGCGCGGTGGCGTGGCGCGCGGCTGCCAGGCGAAGCGGAATTCCAGCGGGCGGCGTTTGGCGCGCCGGAGGGTGAGCGTCGGTATCCGTGGGGCGAAGCCCAGCCGGCTCCGGCGCACGGCGTATTTGATTTCTCGAGCTGGGATCCGGAGCCCGCCGGCACCCATCCAAAGGGTGCAAGCCGCTGGGGCGTCGAGGACCTGGTGGGCAACGGCTGGGAGTGGACGGGCACGACCTTCGGTCCGTTTCCGGGATTTCGCGCGATGCCGTCGTACCCGGAATACTCCGCCGATTTCTTCGACGGTGAGCATTTCGTCATGAAAGGCGCGTCGCCCGCGACAGCGCGCGAGTTGCTGCGGCCGACGTTCCGCAACTGGTTCCGAGCCCGGTACCCGTATGTCTATGCGACCTTCCGTTGCGCGCGATAAGGACATCGTCAGCCGCGCCCACCTCGAGGCGTTCGCCGGCGATGTCGAGTACTACCTGACGCTGACGCCGCGGCAGCTGCCGTCACGCTACTTCTACGACGCGCTCGGCTCCGCGCTCTTCGAGGCGATCTGCGAGCTGCCATGGTATCGCGTGACGCGGGCCGAGCGGCACCTCCTCGCGCGCCACGGACGCGAGATCCTCGCGCAGATCGAGCCGCTGTCGACGCTCGTCGAGCTCGGTCCGGGCAGCGGGGAAAAGCTCGCGACGCTCGTCGACGCGGGACGCACGGACCCCCGGCCGCTGAGAGTGCACCTCATCGACGTGTCGGCGGCGGCGCTGGATCTCGCGCACCGGACCCTCGGCGCTCTGGACGATCTCGAGATCGTCTCCCATCGAGCCGAATACGAAACCGGTCTCCTCGAGGTCGCGGCTGCGCGCCGGCTCGACGGCCGCACGCTGACCGTCTTTCTCGGATCCAACATCGGCAACTTCGATCCGCCCGGCGCCGACGAGTTCCTCCGCGGCATCCACGCGACGCTGGCGCCCCGCGACGCGCTGCTGCTCGGCACGGATCTGGTGAAGCCGGAGGCGGACGTGTTACTCGCCTACGACGACCCGCTCGGCGTGACCGCCGCCTTCAATCGCAACCTGCTCGTCCGGATCAACCGCGAGCTCGGCGCCGACTTCGACATCGAAGGCTTCCGGCATCGCGTGGTGTGGAGCGAGGCCGAGTCGCGGGTCGAAATGCATCTGGTCACCGCACGCCGCCAGCTGGTGCACATTCCCGCGGCATCCCTCGAGGTCCTGTTCGAAGAAGGCGAGACGATCTGGACGGAAAGCTCCTACAAGTACCGGACGGCGGACGTGATCGCGCTGCTCGAGCGGGCCGGCTTCCAACCAATCGAGCAGTGGGTCGACGAAGAGGCTCGCTTTGCCCTGACGCTCGTCGAGGCGGTCTAGAGCGGCTCTGGCGCGCTTCCGTTCCGGCCGCAAGTGGCGTGGCCGTCCGCATGTGTTGTACCTTCGCTGAGACCCTATGGCTGTTGCGACGGACGCTCTTGGCGTGCCTGGTTATTCGTTCGCCGATCTTCACGAGCCCGAGCGGCTCTCATCTTTATACGAGCGGTTCTGCGAGGAGGTACAGGCAGAGGATCCGTCGCTCTGGCGCGAGTGGGACGCGTACCGCGGGGCGCCCGACGCGCCGCGTGCGCCGCTCGCGCTGTCGAACCTGCTGATCGCGATGGCGCCGCATGTCAGCCGCTTCGTCAAGCGGCTCTTCGACGTCGGCGCGCCTGCGGCCGCAATCGGCGCGTTGACGCGCGCGCAGGACGATCTCTTCCGTTTCAAGGTCGACTTCGTCCGCCGCCGCGCGCTTCCGCTCCTGAAGGGCGGCGCGCGCGTCACTTCCACGCCTGAAGACGAGGCAATCGTCGAAGCGCTGATCGTCGGCGCGACCACGAAGGATCGCGAGCTCGCGATCGCGCGAGCAGGCTGCGCGCTGCTCGACCTCGAGAAGGCGAACCGCGACCCCCGGGTCCCGAATCCCCAGAGCGAAGCCCTGAAGCGCTGGTGCGCCGCGAGGATTCAAGACCGCGCCTATCGCGGCTGGGTCATCTTCCGGTTTCCGGAAAACGTCGAGCCGTTTCATCTGGTCGACGTGGACCGTCCCGAGCCGCAGCGGCCAGAGGCGATGGTCGGCCCCAGCTGGCGCCTGCGCCGCCGCGACGGCTTCAGGCTGACCGACGCGCGCATGAAGCCGCGCGAGGTCCTGAGCGAGATTCATTACTGCGTGCTCTGCCACGAGCGCGACAAGGATTCGTGCTCGAAGGGGCTGCGCGAGAAGGGCGGCGGCATCTCGGTGAACGCGCTCGGCATCGAGCTGAGCGGCTGTCCGCTCGGCGAGAAGATTTCCGAGATGCACGCGCTGCGCAAGGCCGGCGACGCGGTTGGCGCGCTCGCGCTCGTCGCGCTCGACAACCCGATGTGCCCGGGCACCGGCCACCGCATCTGCAACGACTGCATGAAGTCGTGCATCTTTCAGAAGCAGGAGCCGGTCAACATCCCGCAGATTGAAACCGGCGTGCTGACCGACGTCCTCGGCCTGCCGTGGGGCGTCGAGATCTACGGCTTGCTGACGCGCTGGAATCCGCTCAACGTGCGGCGCCCCTATGCGCTGCCGTACAACGGCAAGAACGTGCTCGTCATCGGCCTCGGGCCGGCGGGATACACGCTCGCGCACTATCTGGTCAACGAGGGGTTTGGCGTCGTCGGCATCGATGGCTTGAAGATCGAGCCGCTTCCAACCGAGCTCACGGGGACCGATGCCGAGCCGCCGCGGCCGATCCGCGACTGGAGCGAGATCTACCGCGAGCTCGACGAGCGCGTGCTCGAAGGATTCGGCGGCGTGTCCGAATACGGCATCACCGTTCGCTGGGACAAGAATTTCCTGACGCTGCTCCACGTGACGCTCGCGCGGCGGCGCGGCCTCCGGATGTACGGCGGCGTCCGCTTCGGCGGCACGATCCCGATCGAAGACGCCTGGTCGTATGGCTTCGATCACGTGGCGATTGCGGCGGGCGCCGGGCGGCCGACCGTCATCGACCTGAAGAACAACCTGATCCGCGGGATCAGGAAAGCGAGCGACTTTCTGATGGCGCTGCAACTGACCGGCGCGTTCAAGCGCGAGGCTCTGCCGAACCTGCAGGCGCGCCTGCCGGCACTCGTCATCGGCGGCGGGCTCACGGCGATCGACACGGCGACCGAGCTGATGGCGTACTACCCGGTGCAGGTGGAAAAGATGCTGACGCAGTACGAAGCGCTCGCGGCCGTCCTCGGCGAAGCGCGCGTCCGCGCGCCCTACGACGTCGAGGAGCTCGAGCTGCTCGACGAATGTCTGATCCACGGACGCGCGGTGCGCGCGGAGCGCAATCGGGCCGCACAGGCCGGCGACGCCCCGGACCTCGTGGCGCTGGTCCGATCGTGGGGCGGCGTCACGATCGTGTATCGCAAGCGGTTGGTCGATTCGCCGGCCTACCGGCTGAATCACGAAGAGGTGATCAAGGCGCTCGAGGAAGGGATCGTCTTCGCCGAGAACCTGAATCCGATCGAGGCGGTTCCCGATGAGCACGGAGCGCTGTCCGCAATGACCTTCAGGCGGGAGGGGCCGGAAGCGCGGGACGCGCAGGATCGGCAGGATGGGCTCATCAGGCTGCCCGCGCGGACGGCGCTCGTGGCGGCGGGGACCACGCCGAACATCACGTACGAGAACGAGTGCCGGGGGACTTTCCAGCTCGACGCGAAGAAGAAGTTCTTCCAGCCGCACGCGGTCTCGATGAACGGCGACGGGGCGTTTCACCTGACGCCCGATCCGAACGGCTTCTTCACGTCCTACGACGCCGGCGGCCGGTTCGTGACCTACTACGGCGACAACCATCCACGGTACGCCGGCAACGTCGTCAAGGCGATGGCCTCGGCGAAGCACGGGTTTCCCGAGGTGGCGCGGCTCTTCGCGCGCGACATCGCCGCGCTCGATCCCGCCGGGCAGGGCGATCGTGACGCGGCCTGGGCGCGGCTGCTGGCGCGGCTCGACGCCGATCTCGTCGCACGCGTCGAGGACGTCGTGCGCCTGACGCCGACGATCGTCGAGGTCATCGTGAAGGCGCCGGCCGCCGCGCGTCACTTCCACCCGGGGCAGTTCTACCGGCTGCAGAACTACGAATCGCTGGCGCGGCGCGCCGGCACGACGCCGCTCCTGATGGAGGGGATCGCGCTGACCGGCGCGTGGGTGGACAAGGAGCGCGGCCTGCTCTCGCTGATTGCGCTGGAGATCGGCGTCTCGAGCCGGCTGTGCGCGTTCTTGAAGAAAGGCGAGCCGGTCGTCGTCATGGGTCCCACGGGCGCGCCGACCCACATTCCAGACCGGCAGAACGTGCTGCTTCTCGGCGGCGGCCTCGGCAACGCAGTGCTGTTCTCCATCGCCAAGGCGATGCGCGAACACGGCAATCGCGTGATTTACTTCGCCGGCTACAGGAAGGGCGAAGACCTCTTCAAGCGCGAAGAGATCGAGGGGGCGACCGACCAGGTGATCTGGAGCACCGACACGGGCGCGGCGATCGCGCCGGGCCGGCCGCAGGACGCGCACTTCCGCGGCAACATCGTCCAGGCCGTGCTCGCGTATCAGAACGGCGACCTCGGCGAAACACTGGTGCCGCTGCCGTCGGTGGATCGCATTATCGCGATCGGCTCCGACCGGATGATGGCGGCGGTGACGGCGGCGCGGCGCGGCGTGCTGGCGCCGCACCTGAAGCCGGATCACGTCGGCATCGCCAGCATCAACTCGCCGATGCAGTGCATGATGAAGGAAGTCTGCGCGCAGTGCCTGCAGAAGCACGTCGATCCCGTCACCAAGAAGGAGACCATCATCTTTTCGTGCTTCAACCAGGATCAGGAGATGGACCGCGTCGATTTCGCAAATCTGTCCGCGCGTCTTCGCCAGAACACCGTTCAGGAAAAGCTCGCGAGCATGTGGCTCGATCATCTGCTGCGCGGGCAGCACCTGCCGCACGTCTAGGGCGGGGAGGGCGGGTAGGGCAGGTAGGGCAGGGTAGGGCGGGTAGGGCAGGTGGGGCAGGTAGGGCGGGTGGGCCAAGTAGGTCGGGTGGGTCTGGTGGGGCAGGTGGGTCGGTGTAGGCTGGGTGGGGTAAGAGATATGCAGACAGCGTTGTTCCTTCTGTCTACCATGCTCGCGGCCGCGCTGCCGCTCGACGTCGACATCCGCGCGGTGGCGGCGCGGGCGGGTGAGCCGCGCATCGTCAGCGCCGCGGGCGTCACCCGCGACGGGACGCCGATTGTCACGATCGAGAACCCCGACGCGTTCGATGCCCGCGTGACGAAACGGCGGCTCGTGCTGGTTGGCGGTCTCGATGGCGACGAAGCGAGCGCGCGGCTTGTAGTCGACGCAGTCCGCTGGTTGAAATCGAGCGCACCACCCGAAATCCGCGCGGCGTGGACCGTCAGCGCGCTGCCGTTCGCCGATCCGGACAGGCGCAGGACGGCCATGGCCTTTCCGCCGGACAAGGGCTTCTTCGACGATGCCCAGCGGCCGGAGAGCCGGTATGTGTGGCGCTGGATGACGTTTCAGGCGCCTGACGCAGTCGTCGAATTCTTCGGGCCTGCCGCTGGCGCGAATGCGACGCTGAAGGGCGCCCTGTCTGCGGAACGGGCCGGCGGTCTCGGATCCGTTCCCTACGGTCAGGCGAGCACGCTCCAGACGTTCCGCGTCCTGCTGCAGGCGATCAGCGGCCGCACCGCCACGTCGCCGATGCACGCGGCGTTGGCGGCGCGCATCGCGCGCGAGCCGCTCGCGATCGCGCGTACTCTCGCGGCGCACTACCCAGAAGCGCCGGGCATCAGCTACATCCCGGCGCTTGCATGGACAGAGACGCTTCGGCTCGCAGCGATCGTCGACGACGAGTCGCTGCGCGCCAGAGTCCGCGAGCAGGCCAGGCCGTGGATCGCGGGCGAGAAGAAACTGTTCGGCGATCGCGTGCAGCTGACCGCGATCGCCGGCACGATGATCTTCGCCGAGCTCGCCGCCGGGAGCGCGAGCGCTACGGGCGAGCGAGACGCCGCCGCTGCCCGCGCCCTCGCGGATGAAGGCGCCGCCCTCGCGGCCGCGGAAAAGTCGCCGGCTGTGCCGGAGTACGGCCAGGGCTGGACCGACGACATGTTCATGGCGACGAGCGTGCTCGCGCGATCGGGCGCCCGCCCGGGCCGCGAGCACGACATGGACGCCGCCGCGCGCCTGCTCACGACATACGCCGCGCGCCTGCAGCAGCCGAACGGTCTCTTCAATCACGCGATCACTGGTCCGGCTGCCTGGGGCCGCGGCAACGGCTTCGCCGCCCTCGGGCTCGTGGAAACGCTGACGCGCATGCCGGCGGCACATCCGTCGCGCGCCCGGCTGCTCGACATCTATCGGCGCCAGATGGCCGGCGTTCGCGCCAATCAGGCGCCCGACGGCGCGTGGC
>Ga0137418_10004279_pt1 | contig 13127 bp, 10 predicted proteins | sample CZODoug3_1_2_16f_FD_122242 | JGI IMG/M metagenome (GOLD analysis project Ga0137418, IMG submission 122242) | Vadose zone soil fungal communities from Angelo Coast Range Reserve, California, USA - CZODoug3_1_2_16fungal (Hybrid Assembly) | ecosystem: Environmental > Terrestrial > Soil > Vadose...
GCGTGCAGCAGCTTGAAGTGCTTGATCCGCCCGGTGCTCGGCACGTGGGGCCCGCGGCACAGGTCCACGAACGGGCCGTCGGTGTAGACCGAAATCACCTCGTCCGGACCGAGGTCCTCGATGCGCTCGAGCTTCAGCGGGTCGTCCTTGAAGCGCCGCTTCGCCTCCGCGCGGTCCACCTCCTCGCGCACGAACGGGTAGTCGGCCTTGACAACTTCTTCCATCTTTTTTTCGATCGCCTCCAGATCCTCCGGCGCGAAGGGGCGTTCCACTTCGAAGTCGTAGTAGAACCCGTCCTCGATCGGAGGACCGAAGCCGATCTTTGCCTGGGGGAACAGTTGCCGCACGGCCGTCGCCAGGACGTGGGCCGAGGAGTGGCGCAGCAGCTCGAGCGCCTGCGGATCCTTGTCCGTGAGGATGGTGACCTTCGCCCCGTCGGGGAGCGGGCGCGTCAGATCCCACACGGTGCCGTTCACGCGCACGGCGAGGGCCGCCTTCGCGAGCCCCAGTCCGATCGCCTTCGCGAGGTCGGCGCCGGTGGAGCCGGCGGGGACGCGTTTCTCGCTCCCGTCGGGGAGCGTGACACGGATTTCGGGAGGCATCAGGTCAGTTGCCCGGCTGACCGGTCGTCGCGGGAGTGCCCGTCATGGGCGGCACGCGCCGCCCGTCGCGGAAGTAGAGCGCGACGGTGAACAGGATCACCGCGGCGATCGCGAACCAGCGCGCGATGCGGCTCGGCGCGAGCACCGGAGACTCGTCGGGCATGGGACGGTATTTTAGCACAAACGGAAGGGTGGTGAAGGATGGTGGAGGTCCTCTCAGAACCTTCACCAACCTCCACCAACCTCCACCAACCTGTTCTATTATAAGGAATGCCCGAGGCCCGCTTCGAGCTTCCGCCGCAATACGACCCGCACGCCGTCGAGCGCCCGCTGTACCGGCGCTGGCTCGAGCGCGGCGTGTTTACGGCCCGGGTGGACTCACCCAAGCCGCCGTACGTGATCGTGATTCCCCCGCCTAACGTCACGGCCGTGCTGCACATGGGCCAGGGGCTGAACAACGTGACGCAGGACGTGCTCATACGGTTCGAGCGGATGCGGGGCCGCGAAACCCTGTGGCTCCCCGGCACCGACCACGCCGGGATCGCCACGCAGAACGTGGTGGAGCGCGTCATCGCGAAGGAAGGGAAGACCCGCTTCGACCTGGGCCGCGAGGCGTTCGTCGCGCGGGTCTGGGCGTTCGTGCGGGAGACCGGTCCCACCATTCTCGAGCAGCTCAAGATGATCGGCGCGTCGTGTGATTGGACGCGCACGCGGTTCACTCTCGACCCGGCCTACTCGCAGGCAGTGCGGGAAGTGTTCGTGCGCTTGTGGGAGGAAGGGCTCATCTATCGGGGCCATCGGGTAATCCACTGGTGCCCGCGCTGCCTCACGGCGCTGTCGGACGAGGAGGCCGAATCGAAGGACATCGACGGCAAGCTGTACTACATCCGCTATCCCGTAGAGGGCGGCCCCAAGCCCTACCTCACGGTGGCCACCACGCGCCCCGAGACGCTGCTGGGCGACACGGCGGTGGCCGTGAATCCCAAGGACGCGCGCCATCGAGCCTTCGTCGGCAAGGTGGCCCGGGTGCCGATCATCGACCTGCCGGTGCCGATCCTCGCCGATGAGGCGGTCGAGCCCGGGTTCGGGACGGGGTTCGTGAAGGTGACACCGGCGCATGACGCGACGGATTTCGAGATCGGGCTGCGGCACAAGCTCGAGATGCCGCTGGTGATGACCGAGGACGCGCGGATGGAGCATCCGACCCGCGTGCCGAAGGCGCTCGCCGACCTCGACCGCTTCGACGCGCGCGAAAAGATCGTGGACTTGCTCAAGGAGCGCGGGCTGCTCGAGAAGGTCGAGCCGCATCGGCATGCGGTACGCCACTGCTACCGCTGCGACTCGGTGGTGGAGCCGCGGCTATCCGATCAGTGGTTCGTGAAGATGAAGCCGCTCGCGGAGCCGGCGCTCCAGGCGTACCGGACCGGGGCCATTCGCCTCGTGCCCGAGCGGTGGGGCGCGACGTACGAGCACTGGATGGAAAACATCCGGGACTGGAATATCTCGCGGCAGTTGTGGTGGGGTCACCGCATCCCGGTGTTCAACTGCACCAAGTGCGCCCATCAATGGGCCGACCGCGAGGACCCGAAGGCCTGCCCCAAGTGCGGCGGGCCGGTCGAACAGGACCCCGACGTGCTCGACACGTGGTTCTCGTCCTGGCTGTGGCCGTTCGCGACGCTCGGGTGGCCGGACAAGACGCCCGATTTGGCCCGCTTCTATCCCGGGCATACGCTCGTCAGCGGCTCGGACATCCTGTTCTTCTGGGTCGCCCGCATGATCATGGCGGGTTACCACTTCACGGGCGACAAGCCGTTCCAGACTGTGTACCTCCACGGCATCGTGCGGGACACGCAGCATCGCAAGATGTCGAAGTCGCTCGGCAACGGCATCGACCCGCTCGACGTGGTCCGGAAGTTCGGCGCGGACGCGCTGCGCTGGACGACCATCGCCGGCGTGTCGCTCGGGTCGGACCTGGTCCTGGACCCCGACGACCTCGAGACGACGTTCGCGCCGGGCCGCAACTTCGCGAACAAGCTCTGGAACATTGGACGCTTCATCCTGGCGCAGCTGCCGGACCAGGTGCCGTCTATCGGCAACTTGGATCCGTCGCGACTCGCGCTGGCAGATCGATGGATTCTCGGCCAGGCCCACAAGACGATCGTGGCTGCCACGGAACAGCTCGAGACGTTCCGCCTCGACGAAGCGGCCAAGACCTGCTTCGAGTTCGCGTGGAGCGATCTCGCTGACTGGTACGTGGAGGCAGTCAAGCCGCGCCTCGCTTCGGGCGACGCCGCCGCTGCTCAGGCCGTCCTGGCGTCCTGCTTCGACACCGTGCTCCGGCTGCTACATCCGGTCGTGCCTTTCATTACCGAAGAGTTGTGGCAGAAGCTGCCCGGCCGACAGCCCGAAGACCTTCTTGCGGTCGCAGCCTGGCCTACCGTGCCAGCCGCCTTGCCGAAGCTTCGGGCTGACCTCGAATTCGCGCGCGTTCAGGAGGCGATCTCCAAGATCCGGGCGATTCGCGCAGAATACCGCGTGGCTCCGAAGACGCGCGTTGCAGCCACTATCAAACCGAGAACGGAGCTGATCAGAGCCGCATTCGACGGAGAACGCGACACGATCATGCGTCTGGCCCAGCTTTCCGAGCTGCAGTTCGACGGCAGCTTGAGGGGCGCAGGTGCACACGCCGTGCTGGCGGACGGGAGCGAGGTGTTCGTCGCCCTGTCGGATGCGATCGACGTGCAGCAGGAGTGTCGGCGTTTGTCGGCCGAGCTGACCCGTCTCGAGCAACAGCTCGCGGGGCTCAGCACCAAGCTGGCCAACCAGCAATTCGTCGCGCGGGCGCCTGCCGAGGTGGTCGCCAAGGAGCGCGAGAAGGAGCGGGCGTGGCACGACCAGCGGCAGGTGCTGGCCGACAAGCTCAAGTCGCTGGGCTGCTCCTAAGCACCCTGGCGTTCGGCTGCGCGAGCCAGGGTGCGCCGCCGGGCGGCCCGCCCCGCACCACGCCCGCCGCCATCCTGCGCACGACACCGGAGTCGGGAGCGGTCGTGCCGGATTTCCGGGGCAAGGCCGTCGTCCAATTCGACGAGGTGATCGACGAGACGCCCGGCGGCGCGGGCGGAGGAGGCGCGATCACCGGCCTGGCGCAGAAGATCGTGTTGTCGCCGGTCGCAGGCGACGTCAACGTGTCCTGGCACCGCAGCGCGATTCACATCCAGCCGGAGGAGGGGTGGAAGCCGAACCGCGTGTACCACCTCGAGCTGCTGCCCGGGATCGCGGACCTGCACCGCAACGTCACGAAGACCGGCACGACCATCGTCTTCTCGACCGGCGGCCCCCTGCCCGGAGCCGGGCTCAGCGGTACGGTGGTGCTGTGGGTCGAGCAGCGGCTGCTCGCGCAGGCGGTGATCCGGGCCGCCCCGCTCCCCGACACCGTCGCCTACGTCACGCTGACGGACTCTGCCGGAAACTTCCGGCTGCGGGAGCTCCCTCCCGGGCGCTACCGCGTGTGGGCCCTGCAGGACCAGAACAACAACCGCCGCCTCGACCGGCGCGAGCTGTTCGACACGGTCACCGTCACAGTCGACTCGACGGCGAGTGTCGTGCTCTGGGCGTTCGTGCACGACACCGTGGGCCCGCGGATCCGCACCATCGAGTCGCTGGACTCGGCCACCCTGCGCATCAGCTTCTCGCAGCCGCTCGATCCGGCGCGGCCGCCCGACACGGCCGCGGTGCGCGTGTTCGCCCTGCCCGACACGACGCCAGTCGGCGTGCGGGCGCTGTACCGGCCGGCGCAGTTCGATTCGCTGCAGGCGCGCGCGCGCGCCGTGGCCGATTCGCTCAAGCGGCTGCAGGATACCACGGCCCGGCGAGATACGACGGCGCGCCGGGACAGCTCGCGCGCCCGAGCGGCGCCCCCCTCCGCAGCAGCGCAGCGGGCGCCCGCTGCTCCGAGGGGCGTCGCTCGGGCCGCGTCTGATACGGCGGTACGGCTCGATACGGCCCGCGTGCGCAAGCTCCTGGCACAGCGTCCCGTGCCCTACGACCGGCTCGTCGTCCAGACCGTGCCGCCGCTCACCCCGGGTGCGAAGTACCTCGTCCGCGTGCGCGGAGCGATCAACCTGAGTGGCGTCGCCGGGGACGGCGTCGGCGTCGTGCAAATCCCCGTGCCGAAACCCGCGCCCCGCGACTCGACGAAGGCCAAGACGCGATGAGCGACCCCCGTCGCCAGCTGCCCGCGGTGGACGCCCTGCTCGCCGAAGCCGATGTCGCCGCGCTCCTGACCGCACATCCACGGGGCCTGGTGGTGCGAGCCGTGCGGGACACGATCGACCACGCGCGCGCCGACGGCGGCAGCACACCGCCCGAGGGCTGGGGTGCGGCCGTCCGCGCGCGGGTGCAACGGCTCGCCGCCCCGTCCCTCCTGCCGCTGATCAACGCCACCGGCGTGGTGCTGCACACCAACCTCGGCCGGGCACCGCTGGCGCGTGCCGCCCGCGAAGCAATGACACGCATCGCCGCGGGATACTCCAATCTGGAATACGACCTCGCGCAGGGGACCCGGGGCTCACGCCACACGCTGTGCCGGGACCTCCTGGTCGAATTAACGGGCGCCGAAGACGCCATCGTCGTGAACAACGCCGCCGGTGCCCTGCTCGTCGCCCTCTCGGCGCTGGCGCGCGACGGCGAGGCCGTCGTGTCGCGCGGCGAGCTGGTCGAGATCGGAGGCGCGTTCCGGATCCCGGACATCATGGCCCGCTCGGGGGCCACCCTGGTCGAGGTAGGGACCACGAACCGTACGCACCTGACGGACTACGAAGCCGCGGTCACCGACCGCACCCGGCTGCTGCTCAAGGTCCATCGCTCGAATTTCCAGGTCACCGGCTTCACCGCCGAGGTGTCCGCACAGGAGATCGCCGGGGTCGCGGGCGCGCGGGGCGCCGCGAGCCTGTACGATCTCGGCAGCGGGCTCCTGGCCGACCTCTCGCCCTGGGGCCTCGCCGGCGAGCCCACCGTGGCCGAGGCGCTCTCGAGCGGCGTGGACGCCGTCGCCTTTTCGGGCGACAAGCTGCTCGGCGGTCCGCAGGCCGGTATCCTGCTCGGCACGCGAGCCGCGATCGCCGCGTGTCGCAAGGATCCGCTGGCGCGGGCGGTCAGGTCCGACAAATTCACACTCGCCGCGCTCGAGGCGACGCTCGCTCTGTACCGAGATCCGGAGCGGGCACGGGTTGAGATACCCGTACTGCGGATGCTCACTGAAGACGTCACGCAAATGCGTCAACGCGCCGAGGCGTTACAGAAAGGCGTGGGCAACGACGCGGAGGTCGTCGAAGGTGACTCGGAGGTCGGGGGAGGCTCTTTCCCCGGCGCCAAGCTGAGGACGTGGCTCGTCCGCCTCGATCCTGGTACCCGACACCTGACACCTGACACCTTGGCGGCGAGGTTGCGGGGAGGCACCCCTCCCATCATCGCCCGCATCGCCGACGATCGGGTCGTGCTCGATCCGCGCACCATCTTCCCTGACGAGCTGGAGAGCGTGGCGCGCGCGGTGCGGGCCGCGCTGGATGCCTGACGCCCGCGCGGCGGCCGGCCGCCGCGCCGTCTTTCTCGACCGCGACGGCACCATCGTGGAGGACCCGGGATTCCTGCACGAGCCCGGCAAGGTCCGTCTGCTCCCGGGCGCCGGCGAGGCGATTCACCAGTTGAACCAAGCGGGCTGGCTGGTGATCACGGTCTCCAACCAGTCGGGAATCGCGCGCGGCCTGTACGACACAGCGGCCTACAGCGCGGTGCAGCGCCATTTGGTGGAGCTGCTCGCGACGCACGACGCCCGGCTCGACGCCGCGTACTTCTGCCCGCATCACCCCGAGTTCACCGGTCCATGCGAGTGCCGCAAGCCTGGGCTCAAGCTGTTTCGAGACGCGACGGCCGCATTCGGGTTGGACCTGACGCAGTCCCGTTGGGTGGGCGACCGGCTGAGTGACGTCGCGCCGGCGCGCAAACTGGGCGGGCGCGCACTGCTCGTGGAGACGGGGCACGGAACGACGCACGTCGGGAAGGCGCGCGCGCTCGGCATTGCGGTCGTGCCCGACCTCGCCGCCGCCGCCGCCGAGATTGTGCGCGGCGGGTAGCGCCCGCAGATTGCTGGGCGCCATGGAGCCGTGGAGATTGGTCGCCCTGCTCGCGCTCAGCGCGAGCGCCCTTGCCGCGCAGGGGAAGCGAACGATCGCCGTGGGCGACACGGTACGCGACTCGCTCACGCGGCGCGACGCCGTGCTTCCCGCGGAGAGCACCTATACGCAGCAGTGGCGGCTCGCGGGACGAGCGGGGCAGACCGTCACCATCGACCTCGCAGCGGACGCGTTCGACGCGTACGCCTTCCTGCTCGGCCCCGGCTTCGAGGGTGCGACGCCCCAGGACGATGACTCGGGCGGCCGCTGCAACGCCCGGCTTACCGTACGCCTGCCCCGAACGGGAGACTACTTCATCGTGGTGACGAGCAGCGAGCGATTCGCGACCGGGGCGTTTACACTCAGCGTCGTCCCCGGGACGAAGCCTCGCTCGCTCGCCCCTTGCGATAAATGACGCCGGTTCCGGTGGCCGTGCTCGTCTCGGGCGGCGGCACGAACCTCCAGGCGCTGCTCGACGCACTGCGCGACTCGGCCGTCGCACGGGTCGCGTGCGTGGTCGCGAGCGCCGCCGGCGCGGGCGCGCTCGAGCGGGCGCGGCGGGCGGGGGTCCCTACGGTCGTGCTCACGGACCCCGAGGATCCCGCCGAGCTCGTGACGGCCACCGGCGACGCGCGGCTCGTCGTGCTCGCGGGATACGTGAAACGCATTCCGCCCGCCGCGGTCGCGCGGCTTCGCTGGCGCGTGATTAATATCCATCCGGCGTTGCTCCCCGCGTTCGGCGGCCCCGGGATGTACGGCCGCCGCGTCCACGCAGCCGTGCTCGCGAGCGGCGCCACGCTCTCGGGAGCGACCGTCCACTACGTGGACGAGGAGTATGACCGGGGTCCGATCATCGCGCAGTGGCCCGTGCCCGTCCGTCCGCACGACACACCGGAGACGCTCGCCGCACGCGTGCTGGAAGTGGAGCATCGGTTGCTGCCGCAGGTCGTGTTGGAGCTGGCGCGGCTGGGCGTACCAGAGGAGCCGGTGCGGCTGGTCCAGAGTGGGTCCGGTTTCGTGGTGGGTGACCAACCTTCAGTGAGATTCCGGGATGAGCGATAGATCGAGACGTCTCAGCGTGCTCATGCTTCTTCTGTCCGCCCTTCCGCCCGCCCGCCTTTCCGCCCAGGGCGAGGTGGATCGCCTCGCGCTCCGATTCGCCTCCATGACCGCCGTCACCGGTCTCGAGCAGGCCATGGCCGACTCGCTCCGGGTGCTGCTCCCCGGCAGTGTGCGCGATCGGGCGGGCAACGTGACGCTCACGCTGGGTCAGGGCTCACCGAAGCGCCTCTGCACCTGCCCGCTCGACGAAGTCGGCTACGTCGTGGGCAACATTCTGCCCGACGGGTTTCTGCTATTGCGGCGCGTGGGAGGTGGAGGGGCGGGGCGTACCGCGTCGCCGCTGCTCGATCAGCAGCTCGAGGGACACCGCGTGACCGTGTTTGGAACGCGCAGCGCGGTGCCCGGCGTCGTCGCCGTGAAGTCGACGCACCTGACGCGGGGCCGCGTGGGGCCCGCGGGGGGCGCGCCCGATCCGGTCTTCACGGTGGACAACGCCTACGTGGACGTGGGCGCGACCTCCGCGGCCGAGGTACAGGGTCTCGGGATCGCGGTGCTCGCGCCCGTGTCGCTCGCCAAGCGGCCGCAACTGTACGGTGAGCGGCTGCTCGCCGCCCCGTCCGCGGGACGGCGCGCTGCCTGTGCCGCGCTCGCCGCGGCGGTGCAGTCGAAGCCAAACGTGAAGGGCACGGTCGTCGTCGCCTTCACGGTGCAGAGCCTCTATGCGAGCGACGCCGGCCTCGCGAGCGTGAAAGCGCTGCTCGGGCCGTTCGACGAGATCAAGACCGCTGTGCTGCCGGCGCGCTATGCGGACACGGCGGTGGAGACCGTGGCCCTGGGCGACGCGGACAGGCTCGTCCGGGAAATCGCGCAATGGATGGAGGGACGATGAGAACGGTCAGAGGCTGCGTGCTGGCGCTGCTTCTTCTGTCCGCCCGTCCGCCGGTCCGCCTGTCCGCCCAAGATTCCACGCGAATCTCCGAGGCGCAGGCCGTCCTCGCCCCGCTCGTGGAATCCTACGGCGTCTCCGGCACCGAGGGTCCCGTGCGGGAGACGGTGAAGCGACTCCTGCCGGCGTGGGCCACGCCCTCGACCGACACTGCGGGCAACCTGTGGGTGCGGGTCGGCCAGGGTAACCCGGTGGTCGTGTTCGTCGCGCACCTGGACGAAATCGGCTTCCGGGTGACCGGGATCCGCGAAGACGGCACGCTCGAGCTCGAGACCCGCGGCGGATTCATCTTGTCTCTGTTCGAGGCAAAACCGGCGCTGGTGCATACTGACAAGGGCATCGTCGCCGGGGTCTTCCTGCCGCGCGACTCCGGCTTCACGCGCCACACCCCTCCCCCGCTCCGTGTCAGCGTGGGCACCGCTTCACGAGCGGCGACCCTGGCTCGGGGCGTAGGCCCCGGGGCGACGGTGACGATGCCGAAGCAGTACGTGCGCCTGGCCGGCACCCGGGCGACGGGCCGGTCGTTCGACGACCGCGTCGGCTCGAGCGCGCAGCTGATCGCGCTGCGGCACCTGGACCGCGCGGCGCTCAAGCACCAGGTGATTTTCATCTGGAGCGTGCGCGAGGAGATTGGACTCGAGGGCGCGGCCGCGGCGGCTGCGTCACTCGGCACGACGCCGCGGCGCGTCCACGCCATCGACACGTTCGTGTCGGCGGACTCGCCGCTCGAGCTGCCCAACTTCGCGGTCGCGCCGATCGGGCGGGGGGCGGTGGCGCGGGCGCTCGACAACTCGTCCATCACGCCCCCCGCCTACGTGGACTCCCTGGTACAGGTGGCGCGGGCGCGAGGCGTCGCGCTGCAAATCGGCACCACCAACGGCGGGAACGACGGATCCGAATTCACCCCGTACGGTGTGGTGGACGTCGCCATCGGCTGGCCGCTGCGCTACTCCCATTCCCCCGCCGAGGTGATCGACCTGAAGGACGTGGTGAGCCTCGCCGACATCATCCGGGCCGTGGCCGAGACCTGGTGAAGGCACGAGCCCTGCTGTCGGTGTCGGACAAGCGCGGCATCGTGGAGCTGGCGCGCGAGCTGGTCGCGCTCGGCTGGGAGATCGTCTCCACCGGTGGCACCGCGGAGGCGCTGCGCCAGGCGGGCATCTCCGTGATCCCGATCGAGCAGGTGACGGGATTCCCCGAGATGATGGATGGTCGAGTGAAGACGCTGCACCCCAAGGTGCACGGCGGCTTGCTCGCCCGCCGCGCCCATCCCGGGGACCGCGCCGCGCTCGCCGAGCACGGCATCACACCGATCGACCTGGTCGTCGTCAACCTCTATCCGTTCCGCGAGACGGTCGCGAAGCCCGGCGTCACCTTCGAGCAGGCGATCGAGCAGATCGATATCGGCGGCCCCTCGATGCTCCGCTCGGCCGCGAAGAATCACCAGGACGTGTTCGTGGTCGTGGACCCGGACGACTATTCCCGGGTCGTTGCCGCGCTGAAGGGGGAAGGCCTTGCCCCGGGCGCAAGCCCGGGGTTGCGCCGTGAGCTTGCTACGAAGGTGTTCGCGCATACAGCCGCGTACGACGCCGCGATCCACGGTTACCTCACTAAGGACGCGCCCGGGTGGGCCGAGCGGATCACGCTCGCGCTGGAGCGCCGCCAGGAGCTCCGTTACGGGGAGAACCCGCACCAGGCCGGGGCGCTGTACGCCACCGCGGAGCCCGGCATCCGCGACCTGAAGCAGCTCTCGGGCAAGGAGCTGTCATTCAACAATCTGCTGGACCTGGACGCGGGGCTCCTGGCGGTCGCGCCCTGGAGCTCGCGCGGTCCGGACCGCGCCGCGTGCGCCATCATCAAGCACACCACGCCGTGTGGCATCGCGCTGGGCCGCTCAGCGCGCGAGGCATACGAGCGCGCCCTCGCCACGGATCGCACGTCCGCGTTCGGATCGGTGATCGCCTTCAATGTGGCGGTGGACCGCGCGGCGGCGGAGGCAATGCGGGAGTTGTTCGTCGAGGTGGTGGTGGCGCCCGCGTTCGCGGACGACGCCATCGCGGTGTTCCGGGAGAAGAAGAACCTGCGCGTGGTGCGGCTCCCGGCCGGAGAGGCCGCCGGTTGGGACTGGAAGCGGATCCGGGGCGGGTTCCTCGCGCAGCAGCGCTCCCACCTCGAGCAGGTGATGGATGAAACCGGCTGGAAGGTCGTGACGGGGAGGCCGCCAGGCGACGTCGAGTGGCGCGACCTGCGCTTCGCCTGGGGCGCCGTGGGAGCGGTCAAGTCGAACGCGATCCTGCTCGCCCGTGACGAGGCCGCGATCGGGATCGGCGCGGGGCAGACGTCGCGCGTGGACGCATCGTTCCTGGCGATCCACAAGGCGCGCCAGCAGGGTCACGATCCCAAGGGCGCCGTGTTAGCTTCCGACGCGTTCTTTCCCTTCGCGGACGGGGTAGAAGAAGCCGCGCGGGCGGGCGTGCGCGCGATCATCCAGCCGGGCGGCTCGGTGAAGGACGCCGAGGTCGTGGCGGCGGCCGATGAGGCGGACCTGGCGATGGTGTTCACCGGCATTCGACAGTTCAGGCACTGACCCGCGACGGGCACATGACCGACCCACAAACCCCGGACATCGCTGCCGAGCGGCCCCCGTATCTGCTCGCGAGTCTCGTTGCCTTGGGCGCCCTGACGCTGTACGTGCTGACGCTCGCGCCCACCACTCAGTACTGGGACGCTTCCGAGTACATCACCGCCGCACATGCTCTGGGGATTCCCCACCCGCCAGGAAGTCCGCTGTTCGTCATTCTGGCGCACGCGTGGGGCCTGCTCCCGTTGGGCACCGACTACGCGCGACGCATCAATCTCTTCGCGGCCGTGACGAGCGCGGCCTCAGCGGGTCTATGGTTTCTCATTGGAGAGCGGTGGTTACGGGCCATCGTGGCGTCCACAACCCGACGGCGCATCGTCGCGGCCGCGGGTGCCATCGTCGGAGCCACCACGTTTACCGTGTGGAACCAGTCGGTGGTGAATGAGAAGGTCTATACGCCGAGCGTGTTGACGATCGCGTTGGTGCTGTGGCTCGTGGTACGGTGGGCAGACCAGCCGGCGAGCACCCGGCGCGACCACTATCTGGTTCTCGTCGTCTACCTGCTCGCCCTCACGGCGACCAACCACTTGATGGGCGTCCTCGCGGCCCCGGCGGTGCTCGTGTACGTGCTGTGCACTGAGCCGCGCGCGCTGCTCCGTCCCCGGTTTCTGATTGCCGCGGCGCTGGTGGTGGCGGTGGGGACGAGCGTCAACCTGTTCATACCGATTCGCGCGCACCTCGACCCGTATCTCAATCAGGGTGAGGCGACCACCTGGCCCGCGCTCAAGGCCGTTCTGGCCCGCGAACAGTTCGGCAAGCCGTCGGTGTTCGACAACCCGATGTATCCGCCCGGCCCCAACAACCCGGGACATACGCTCGTCCTGTACGGGCAACAGCTCCTGAACTACGTGCAGTACTTCACGTGGCAATTCGGCCGGGACCTGCTGCCCGGGATGCAGCGGGCCCTTGCGGTCCTGTTCGGGGTCCTAGGGTTCGTGGGCGCGCGGCGACATTGGCGCGCCGAGCGGCGGGCGGCGCTCGCCATGACGACGCTCATGCTGACCCTCACGGTCGCGCTCGTGTTCTATCTCAATTTCAAGTGGGGGTATTCTCAGAGCTTCCACGGATCCGGATTGGAGCACGAGGTCCGCGAGCGGGATTACTTCTTCATTGCGTCGTTCGCGGCGTGGGGCGTGTGGGTAGGGATGGGCATCGCGACCCTGATGACGTGGATCGAGCAGGCGGTCGCCGCGACAGCGGTGGCGCGCACACCCGCGAGGCGGTGGGCGCCGTCGGCACTCCTGCTCCTCCTCGCCCTGGTCCCGCTGGCGGCCAACCGACTCACCGCTCCCCGCAACGGCGAAACCCTGGCCCGTGACTACGCCCGCGACCTGCTGCAGTCGGTGGACCCCTACGCGATCCTCGTCACCGCGGGCGACAATGACACCTTCCCCTTGTGGTACGCTCAGGAGGTCGAGGGCGTCCGCAAGGACGTGAGCGTGCTCGTGCTGTCGCTCGCGAACACCGGTTGGTATCTTCGGCAGCTGCAGCGGCGAGCCCCGGTGACATTCGATCCGGGCGCTGCACCGAAGCTGTACCGCGGCCGCGCTTGGCCACGCCCCACCACACCCTGGATGAGCCGGTATTATTTGGGCGACCCCGCGGACACGTTGCCGGACTACTTGCCGCTGATGCAGCCGGCCAGCGGCTATCTCGGGCCGATCGCGGTCGCGCTCGACCCCGCCAGGCTGGGACGCCCGTATCTG
>Ga0137418_10004280_pt1 | contig 13124 bp, 11 predicted proteins | sample CZODoug3_1_2_16f_FD_122242 | JGI IMG/M metagenome (GOLD analysis project Ga0137418, IMG submission 122242) | Vadose zone soil fungal communities from Angelo Coast Range Reserve, California, USA - CZODoug3_1_2_16fungal (Hybrid Assembly) | ecosystem: Environmental > Terrestrial > Soil > Vadose...
ATCGAGATGACGTTCTGCTCGCCGCCGTAGAGCGCCTCGGCGAGCGCCAGCGCCGTTTCGGTCTTGCCGACGCCCGACGGCCCCACCAGCAGAAACACGCCGATGGGCTTCTCGGGGTTGTCCAGTCGCGCCCGCGAGGTCTGGATGCGCCGGGCGATCATCTCGAGGCCGTGGCGCTGGCCCACGACGCGCGTGGCGAGCGTGTCGGTGAGCTTCAGGACCGCCTCGATCTCGTTCTTGACCATCCGGCCGACGGGAATGCCCGTCCAGTCGGACACCACGGCGGCCACGGCCTGGCCGTCGACGCTCGGCAGGATCAGCGGCGCGTCGCCCTGCGCCTTCGCGAGGGTCGATTGCAGCCCGCGCAGCTCCGTCAGCCGCGCCTCGCGGGCCGCCGGCTCCTTCGCCTCGGTCTCGTCGCGGAGCTGACGGCGCAGCTCGAGAATCCGATCGACCAGGTTGCGCTCTTCCGTCCAGCGCTGCTCGAGGCCGGCCAGCCGGTCCTTCTCGGTCGCGAGCAGTCCTTCGGCGTCGGCGCGGCGCGAGCCAACCGCGAACCCGGTCGCCTCCTCCCGCCCGATGATGTCGAGCTCGGTCTGGAGCGCCTCGATGCGCCGGCGCGAGTCCTCGACCTCGGGCGGCGTGGCGTGCTGGCTGATGGCCACCCGGGCGCACGTCGTATCGAGCAGGCTCACCGCCTTGTCGGGGAGCTGACGGGCCGGGATGTAACGATGCGAGAGCTTGACCGCCGCGTCGAGCGCTTCGTCGAGAAGCTGGACGCGGTGGTGCTTCTCGAGCGTCGAGGCCACGCCACGCAGCATCAGCAACGCCTTCGACTCGGTCGGCTCGAGCACCTGCACCACCTGGAACCGGCGCGTGAGGGCCGGATCCTTCTCGATGTACTTCTTGTACTCCGCCCACGTGGTGGCCGCGATGGTCCGTAGAGTGCCGCGCGCCAGCGCGGGCTTCAGGAGGTTGGCCGCGTCGCCGGTCCCGGCGGCGCCGCCCGCGCCGATCAGGGTATGCGCTTCGTCGATGAAGAGGATGATCGGCTTCGCCGACGCCTGCACCTCATCGATGACGGAGCGCAGCCGGTTCTCGAACTCCCCTTTCATGCTGGCGCCGGCCTGGAGCAGTCCGATGTCGAGCACCCAGAGCTGCACGTCCTTGAGCGACGGCGGCACGTCACCGTTCGCGATTCGCAGCGCGAATCCCTCGGCGACGGCGGTCTTTCCCACGCCGGCCTCGCCCGTGAGAATCGGGTTGTTCTGGCGCCGGCGCATCAGGATGTCGACCACCTGCCGGATCTCCTCGTCGCGGCCGGTGACGGGATCGATGCCGCCCGCGCGCGCCCGCGCCGTCAGATCGGAAGCGAAGCGCCGGAGCGCCTCCTGCTTGCCCATCGCTGCCGGCGGGATGGCGTGGCTCGCCTCACCCGGCGTCCCCGGCGCGAATCCGTCGCTCGCGACCTGCCCGTCTTCCGGCGAGCCCTTGACGATGCGCGCGAAGTCTTCGGTCAGCGTCTCCACCTTGACCTTCTCGAATTCACCCGAGATTCGCGTCAGCACGTTGCGCAGGCGATCGTTCTTCAGGAGCCCGACCAGGAGATAGCCGCTTCGCACCTGCGATTCGCCGAACAGGAGCGTCGCGTACATCCAGCCTTCCTTGACCGCGTAGGGCAGATGCTCGGAGAAGTCCTCGATGGCCGAAGCTCCGCGGGGCAACCGCTCCAGCATGGTCTGGAAATCGCGCACGAGCCGCGCGCTGTCGACCTCGAAGTGACGCAGGATCCGATGCAGGTCGGAGTCCGGGAGGTTGACGATCTGAAAGAGCCAGTGCGTGAGGTCGACGTGCGGGTTGCCCCGCAGCTTGCAAAACGTCACGGCTCCCTCGGCAGCCTTGAACATCAGCGGGTTGAGCTTGCCGAACAGGGTCGCACGGCTGATCTCGGCCATTGGTCGTCCTCTCTTACGCCGCCGCCAGAGTCGCCCGAGGCGGCCGCGCTCGCTCCGGTGCCAGAGTCAGGTCGTCAGCGTCCGTGGCCGCTCGTCGGGCGCCCAGCCACGTCGTCCATCCCAGCTGGCCTTCACGGCCAAGGCGAATGCCGGGCACCTCGTCGCGCGCCAACACGAGCTGCACGTCCCAATCGAACTCGAACCCGACGTAGTTCCGCACCCAATGCTTGAGCCGTTCCAGGCTCCGGCCACCCGGCAGGAAGTCGCAGAAACGGTCGAGATCCATGGGGCCCAGCACGGCTCGGAATCGGCTCTGCACGTCGCGCACGCGCTCGCCGATGACGGTGCCCTGGCCGAGCATCCCGCTGAGCCGCGGCTCGCCGCCGAGAACAGTCCGCTGGTCACGCGGCAGCTCGAGCCACCCGAGCACGAACTGATCCACCCGCGCCGGGAGCCGGAAGAAGCCCTCCAGGATCGAAGCCAGACCTTCCGCGTTCTTCGGATTCCGCGCGAGGTGCCCGACGAAGAACCGCTTGGCGTGATCGGGCACCGCGTCGCGATTGCGCGTGGCGGGCAAGCCGTGTCCGGCCAGCGATCCCACGTAGACCGTGAACCGGTCCTCGTCCGGTCGATCCTGGTGCACCGTCGGGCGCGCCTCGGCCCAGGCGCGATAGAAAAGGAGCGTCATCCGGTGGTGAAAGAGGTCGAGGAAGCGCACCAGGCTCGCGTCGCCGTTGTGGATGAGCCGCTCGCGAGCATACTCGGTGATGTGCAGCGGCAGCGGCCCGTTGGCACCGAGGAGGCCGAAGAATCGCTGCTCGAGTCTCGGCGGCTTGCCGTCGTTCGTGTCGCACGCCGACAGGGTCGACGGCGCGAAGGCAACAGAAGCCTCTTGAGACAGGCGCACCGGCTCATCCCCCGGGCGCAGAGCTTTTCCGAGCTTCGGCCGGTCGGCGAAGAGGTTTTCGATGCGCCGCAGGGCCTGGAAGAAGTCGAACTTCCAGGGCGCCCGCGCGAGCGCCTCGAACAGCGCTACACGAGCTGACGCGCGGCCATTCGTGGCGGCCACCGCTTGATTTCCCCTCGTCGTTCGGACACCAGCACGAGCTCGGTGAACGTGTTCATCGACGCGAGCCGCGCGAAGACCTGCTCGAGCACCGCTCCGAGCAGGAAGGCGCTCGCCCCGGCGAACGCGGTCTCGTCCACGGTCATTCGAATCTCCAGCCCTCGGCCGAAGACGATCGGCCCGGGCGCCGGAAGCCGGCGCGTGCGCGGGGTGACGGCCACCCGGCGGACCCCCTGCGCCTGGCGGCGCGAGGCGGCGTCGGGCATGTCCGCATCGACCAGATCCGCGTAGAGCTCCAGGAACTCGCGCAACGCCGTCGCGCCATGCTCCTCGTCGAGGTCCGCGACGGTCAGGTAATTGAGCGAGAGGTGGCTCGTGAGCCGCCACGGGATTTCGCCGTCGACCACCGCCGGCCGGGGCCGGCTGGGTCCGCGCAAGCACCGGATGCCTTCGACGGGCGCCGAGATCGCCAGGCTGAAGTCGCGGTCGCTGCCTACCGGCATCAGCAGCGGCAGGTCGCGGTTGGTCACGAGCACGTCCACCGCGAGCTGGCGAAGCGTCACCGAGTACGGCGTCTCGCGCGTGTCGACGAGCGACAGCGAGACCTCGCTGCCGATGTAGCTGGTCCGGGCGCCATCGCGGCGCTGGCGCTCGGAGAACGCTCGCGGCTCGCGTCGCATCGTGAAGTAGCCGTGCGCGGGTTGCGCTCCGTCGGCGTCGACCGAGGCGTAGAACGGCCGGAATTCCTGCTCGGCTTCGAGGCCCTCGCTGTATCCGACGACGTGCTCGACGCTGTACACCTCGAAATCCATCGGCTTGGTGCGGTCAACGACCACGTGGTGCTCGGCCTGCTGGTCGCTGACGTGGATCCGGTCGGCGTGCCGCGAGAACAGGTTGATGGCCGGTGTGCAGTGGAGCGCGAAGGCGGCCTTGTCGACGAGCGCGCCCAGGGCTCCGTCCGACCGCGCGAGCGGGATCGCCAGCTCGATCTCTTCTCCGGCGTGGCGCGCCAGCGCCTTCCGCAGGCCGGCGAGCTCCACGAACCGGAAGCGCTCGGGAAAGGCGAAGTATTCGTGAAGCAGCCGGTAGCCGCTGAACGAGCGCGTCGTATACGGGATCAGCGCCTGCTCGCGGGCGAAGCCAACGGGCCGGATGGCGTCGCGGCCGAGCCACTCGAACCACGGAAGCGGGCGGGCGGGCGGGCCGATCAGCACACCGAGCCCGCTCCCGAGGATCAGCTCGTAGAGCTTCAGCGCGACCTCGTCGCCGGCGGCGAGAAACAGGTTCAGCCGGTCCATGGCGATCTGCTGGAACGTGTGGGGCGTTGCCGCGCGCAGGCGCAGGCGCAGTACCGCCTGCACCGGCTCCGCGAGAGCCAGCGTGTTGAGCGGAAGATCGGGCGCGAACGGGACGTACCGGGCCTCGACGAGCTCGATGGGCCAGAGCGTCAGCTCATGGGCCGTGCGGAACTGGCACGCCGTCACCTCACCGCGCGGAATCTGTCCGCGCAACGTGGTGCCCCGCGGCACCGGGAAGCCGGCGGCCAGCGATCCCTCGGTCATGGCGGGAGTCATCTGGACGATCGCCATCGACGGCGTCGGCGCGAGATAGTGCGGATACACGCACTCGAGGAGGTGCTGGGTGAAGCGCGGGAACTCGGCGTCGAGCTTGAGGCGCACCCGCGCGGAGAGGAAGCTGAAGCCTTCCAGCAGCCGCTCGACGTACGGATCGGCCACCTCGGTCGCGTCGAGCGCCAGGCGCGCGGCGATCTTGGGGAACGCGGCGGCGAACTCCGTCCCCATCTCCCGCATGTACGAGAGCTCCTGGCTGTAGTACCGCAGCATCCGGGCGTCCATCAGCGCCCCTCGACCAGTCGGATCTCGCCGCTCTCGAGATCCATATCGGTCTTGATCAAAAGCTCGAGCGGGTACGGCTGAGCCCAGAGCTCACCCGTGATCTCGAGCGACAGAATGTTGTGGTGCCCCATCGGATCCTTGGCCGGGATCCCGCGCACGGTCAGCGTGTGCGGGAGAATTCTCGGCTCGAAGCGCAAGATGGCGTCCTTCAGGATCTGCTCCACCTCGGCGAACTCGAGGCCCGCCACCGGATTGCCGGCCAGCGCGGTCAGGCCGTAGTTCAGCGTGGACTGCGCGGCGAGCGGATACGCCGACAGGTCGATCGAGCTCGCGAGATTCGTCGAATTGAACAGCCAGGTGAGATCCCGCAGCACGGACGCTCGCAGCTGAGCGCGACTCAGCACGCGCTCGTCCCGGCCCTCGACCTTGCGGGTTGGGTCGTGGTCGGTCAGCCGGTCGAGTAGGGCGGGCTGCAGCGCATCCCGCGCGCCGACCTCGACCATCTCACGCCTCCGAGCCTCCGAGCTCGATGCGCCGCACGCTCAGAAGAGCATACTCAGCACCTGGCGTGGCGAACATCCGCTGGCCACGGCCGTGGAACGTGTCGGGCGTCACCTCATCCCACTCGGTCTTCCGACCCAGGCGAACGAGGCTGTCCCCGTCCGTCTCCGAGCCGGGATAGCGAGCGGGAATGAGGGCCGCGGTTTCGCCTCCGTTGGTGAGGCCGAGCTGGGCGGGCATCCACACGACGTCGCGCAGGTCCGACGGTGCTTCGAACGCGATGGAGCGGAGACGCTCGAACGGCACCCAATAATAGCGACCGTCGATCACCGCCTCGCACACGGGCCCCAGGCGCGAGTCGGCGTCGGCGATCCAGTCGAACGTCTCACCGTCGATGGTGCCCGTCACCGCCTGGGCCTTCTCGAGAGCTTCCGCCCGCAACGCAGCGGCCGCGGCGCCGCGGCCCTGCGCTGCCTCGGACAAACCCTGAAGAAGGAGGGCCACCCAGGGCAGTGGCTCACCCAAAATCAGAGGCGTCTTGGCGCCGGCGAATACCTCACCGCGAAGCAGCTCGCAGGTGATGGCCGTGCCGTACACGTGCACCAGAGGGAGCGATCCTGGGTTGAGCTCGCCCAGGACCTTGAGCTGCGCGCGCGCCCGATCCCAGTCTCCGAGCACACAGAGGAGCTGGAACAGGAACACGCGGTAGTCCGCGTTGTCGGGGGCCTTGCGAACGTGGCTCTGCAGCTCGGCCAAGGCCTCCTCGATACGCCCCTCGCGCAGACTCTGCTCTGCCAGCATCGGTGGATTCCGTCGACCGCCTAGATCTTCTTGTTGGAGGCGATGTCCCAGCCCATCTTCGGCTTGGCACCGGCGCCACCCTTGTTGTCCTGCGCGGCGTAGTCGACCTTGACCCGCGCGAAGTTCAGGGTCACGTTCTCCGTCAGGCGATCCTCACCGCCCGACCCGCCGTTCGACACCGAGCTGACGATGACGTCTTCCATCGTGAGGATGATGTATTCGAGTGGATTTTCGCCCGCCTTGCGCACGACCAGCTTCGCGTCCTTCAGATGCTTGCCGTTGCAGCAGGACAGATACAGGTCCGGCGACGCCACGTCGATGTACTTCGTGAACGACAGGTCGTTCACGTTGACCTTCCCAGATCCGGCACCGCCGCCCATGTGGGCTGAGCCCGACTGCGACATGCCCCAGCTCCACGACAGTACGTCGATCTCTTCCTTGTGTTTGTCGTCGGCCGACTCGCCCTTGATTCCGTCAATTTTGATGAACATGTCAACGGCCATGGATCGTCTCCTGTTCCACTCGCGCCACGTTATCCGCTAATGAATCGTGCTTCGCCCGAATCAGACATCACTTCCCGCCCTTGGCCGACGGCAGCTTGGACACGAGCCGCAGAGACACCGTCAGGCCCTCCAGCTGATAGTGCGGCCGGAGATAGAACTTCGAGCTGTAATACCCGGGATTGCCTTCCACCTCTTCGACCGTGACCTCGGCCGCCGACAGCGGATACTTGGCCTTGGTCTCCTCGCCCGCCGACGCGGGATTGCTGAGGACGTACTGCGAGATCCACTTGTTCAGCCACGCCTCCATCTCGTTGCGCTCCTTGAAGGAGCCGATCTTGTCGCGCACGATGCACTTCAAATAGTGCGCGAACCGGCACGCCGCGAAGAGGTACGGGAGCCGGGCCGAGAGGTTGGCGTTGGCGGTGGCGTCCGGATCGGTGTACTCGAACGGCTTCTGCAGCGACTGGGCACCGATGAACGCCGCGATGTCGGTGTTCTTCCGATGGAGCAGGGGCATGAAGCCGTTCTTGGCCAGCTCGGCCTCGCGCCGATCGCTGATGGCGATCTCGGTCGGGCACTTCATGTCCACGCCGCCGTCGTCGGTCGGGAAGGTGTGGACCGGCAGACCTTCCAACGAGCCGCCGGACTCCACGCCGCGGATGCGCGAGCACCAGCCGTAGAGCTTGAACGACCGCGTGATGTTCACGCCCATCGCGTAGGCCGAGTTCACCCAGGCGAACTTGTCGTGGCGGGCGCCTTCGGTGTCTTCCTGGAAGTCGAACTCCTCCACCGGGTTCGCCTTGCCGTAGGGATACCGGCCCAGGAACCGCGGCATCGCCAGCCCGACGTAGCGCGAATCTTCGGACTCGCGCAGCGAGCGCCAGGGCGCGTACTCCGCCGTTGTGAAGATCTTGGTGAGGTCGCGCGGATTGGCCAGCTCCTGCCAGCTCTCCATCTGCATGACGGAGGGCGAGACGCCCGCGATGAACGGACAGTGCGCGGCCGCGGCGACCTGCGCCATCTGACCGACCAGCTCGACGTCCGGCGGGGTGTGATCGAAGTAGTAGTCGCCGACCAGGCAACCGAAGGGCTCGCCGCCGAACTGGCCGTACTCGGCCTCGTACAGCTTCTTGAAGATCGGGCTCTGGTCCCAGGCCACGCCCTTGAAGCGCTTGAGGGTCCGGCCCAGATCCGCCTTGGAGATGTTCATCACGCGGATCTTCAACATCTCGTCGGTCTCGGTGTTCGTCACCAGGTAGTTGAGGCCACGCCAGGCGCTCTCGACCTCCTGGAACGCCTTGTTGTGCATTATTAGATTTACCTGCTCGCTGAGCTTCTGATCGAGCGCGGCGATCATGGCCTCGATCGTGCCGATCGTGTCCGACGAGATCAGCGTCGTCTGCCCGAGCGCCTGCTCGGCCAGGGTCCGCACCGCCGTCTCGACCGCTTCCTTGGCGGCGTCCGACCGCGGCTTGAACTCCTTGTTGAGAAGCCCGTGAAGATCAGAAGCCTCGAATCCCGCGCCCTGCCCCTCGGTCTGTTGCTGAGTCGCCATAGTGTGTCCTCGTCAATCGTGGTTTAGGACTTGGGAGCGTCCGCCGCAGCCTCGTCGGGCTTCGGCGTGGCCGCCACGGCCTTGAGCAGCGCTGGGTCCTGCAGCAGCTTTCGAATCAGCTGCTCGGCGCCGCTCTTCCCGTCCATATAGGTCACCAGGCTCGCCAGCTGCTGCCTCGCCTCGAGGAGCTTGCTCAGCGCGTCGACCTTGCGGGCGACCGCCGCGGGCGAGAAGTCGTCCATGCTCTCGAACGTGACGTCGATCATCAGGTTGCCGTCGCCGGTCAGCGTGTTCGGCACCTGGAAGGCGGCCCGCGGCTTCATCGCCTTGAGACGCTGGTCGAAGTTGTCGATGTCGATGTCGAGGAACTTCCGATCGGCCACATCGGGCAGCGGCTCCGTCGGATTGCCCGACAGGTTCGCCATCACGCCCATCACGAACGGAAGCTGGATCTTCTTCTCCGAGCCGTAGAGCTCCACGTCGTACTCGATCTGGACTCTCGGCGCTCGGTTTCTGGCAATGAACTTTTGGCTACTGGCTCGTGCCATGTCGATCCTCCTCTACGTCTTGTCGACGTCGCCGGCCAGCTTCTCGAGCTGCGAGAGGCTGTCGGGCATCAGATCCTTGACGATTTCCAAGAAGCTCTTCTTGATCAACCGCTGCGCGCGCCGGATGAACAGCGGCGCGGGATTGCTGGGCTCGTGTCGCTCCAGGTAGTTGCAGACCAGCTCGAGCATCTGGACCGCGTCGTCGCGGCTACGGATCTCGCCCGTCACTGCCGGCCGGGCTCCGTCACCGGACTCCGTCCGGCTTTCCCTGTCCGCCTCGCCCTTCACGCCGAGAGCCGTTTCGCAGGCTTCGAGGAGGCACTCGAGCGGCTGAACCAGCGGAGCGAAGTCGAGCGCTCGGGATGCGCCGACGCGCTCGGTGATCAGTGCCTGGATCGCCACCGCGCGATCGTGCGCTTCCCGCACGGCCGACGGCACCGACCGGTCGCTGGCGAACGCGGCGGCGATGAGCGCGTGGATCTGACCGATCGGCTTGACCGTCGTGGGATCCGCCGCCAGCGGAGGGGCGAGCCGGCCGAGGGCGACTTCGACGTCGCGCGCTCGCAGCTGCCCTTGCTCGCGGGAGCTCACGAGATAGGTGCCGCGGAGGTCCTTGACGATCACCTCGGGATCGACGAGGGGCGCCAGGGCGTTCAGCCGCTCGGTTGGATCGTCTTCGCGGTCCGCCTCGAGCACGGGATGAATTCCCTCCCAGTACCGCTCGAGCAGTCCGTGGATCAGGCTGAGGCCGGTGGCGAGTCCGGGAATGCCCTCGGTGTACGCGAGCGCGCGCGTCAGGTGGACCGCGACTCGAAGGTCCTTGCTCCGGTTGAGGATCGCCTGGGCGCGGTCGATGACCTTCGGCCAGTTCGGCTCTTCGGCCGGCTTGACGACGTCACCGGTGCGCTGCTCGGCCTTGCCGCGGGCCGCCTCCTCGAGCTCGAAGAACGACAGATCGTGCTCGAGATTGGGGCCGCATGGAGGAGCTTCCCTGGTTTCCGCAAGCACCGTACCGACGTCGAGCATCAACACTCCCAAATGAATGAGATCAACTGCATTTTCACTCGACCGTTTCGCCGTCTATGTGGACCCGAGGCGTCTCGGAATGCAGATTCCAGGCCAGAGGAGCCGCGCACCCAAGTGACGGCAATTGATCCGCCGAGAAAATGCACTGAACCTATGCTTTTGCGGCGGATCTGTCAATGGCGAAATGCGCTTCGGCGGCCTTGGGTGGGATCAAAAGTGACGCGGTTACGAGGCCGGCCCGGAGGCGCCGGCGTTCCGGAAGTCGTTCAATCTATGAAATAAAACGGTAAGCCTATGAACGCGGCGACCACTCGACGGCGCCGCCTTGGGAATGAAGGCGACGACCGCCGCGGTCCGTGCTGGATTCCGGAACGGGTGAGGGCTACGGCGAGCCCGTCGCCCACACCCACCGCTCGACATGGTCAGGGTGGTCAGTTGCCTGTTCAACTTTCGGGCGGTTCACCGCCCCGCTCGGGCCGTATGCCCGGGATGAGGGGTTCCATCGACCCCTTGGCCTGGTTCCCTGGTTCGCGACCCTAACTCACGTAGCGTTCGTACAGAGTGCTCGGCGCCATGCCCAGAAGAGACGCGCAGAACGTCACCGGCTCCAGGCGGGGCCAACTCTCATCGCCGATCGTAATGAGCGATTTCCCGATGCCTTCGAGGTCGGGGGCTCGGAAGACGATACGGACGCGAGCGAGGTGGCGAAAGTCTCGATCGGTCCTGGGTTGGCCTCGATCGAGGAGGATCTCGAGGAGCGGCTCCTGTCGCTCTTCCTGACGCCGACGCCACTCCTTCACCAACCGACTGACCGCGGCTCGGTCCCACTGTGAATGATTGCCTCGATCAGGTCCAGGCTCCTCCACCTTGCCGAACTCACGAACGAGGAGATCTTCGCGGGCCTCGATTCCCCGGTGGCGTCCAAGCTGATCCGCGATATGGGCACCGGCTGCATCGATGTCTGCGTCCGAGAATCGACGCATGCCGCCCGCGACCCCCTCGTCACGCTTGAAAGGCGCAAGGAGCTGTTCCAGATTGGGAGCCGCGCGAAGCGACGCCAGATAGCGATCGTCTTCGCGCGCGAGGCGTTCGCACGTGTCTCTGTTGCCGAGCCATGCGGGTACGACCATCGCCGACGAGGCAGAGATTCGTGGCACTTCAGTGGTGACCCCGGCGGGACGCGAATCGTCGCACAGGGCCACTGTCTAACGTCGCGTAATTCCTGGCTTCCCCTGCTTGGTACTGATGAGCCTTTGTAGCAGCGTATAGCGGCAGGAGTCAAGTGACGGCTCGACAGTGCCTGCGGTGTCTCGCGACGCGATCCAGAATGGGAAACTGCCGGCGCGAAGTCCTGACGGCACGACGGGCGGCCTCGGGTGCGGTGAGGCGTGCACGATCTGCGGCCAAACAGTGCGACGGACTCAGATGGAGCTTGAGGCTGAGTTCCGGCCGGACGGCGAAATGCCCCAATTGCACAAGTACCATCTCCACCCCAGATGCTTTATGGCGTGGGAGTTCGAGCGACAGGCGTCCTCGCGTGACGCTCGGGGAAACTCGCCGGGCCTGTGGGAACTAGCGTAGACCGGTCAGAGGCGAATCACCCGACGACGCAGTTGCCCTCCTCCGCCGTCGTTCACGTCACGTTGATGCGCTTGAGAGCGTCCCAACTTCGTATCTCCCAACTGGCGGGCTCGTTGATTTTCTGGACGCGCGCGTGGACGACTCTTCCGCCAGCTGTGCTGTATGGCGGGGCGATCACTTCCCACTCCGCGGTCTCGTCGGTGATGTGGTCGCCAACTTGAAGCTCCGCCGGTAGCACGCCGCGCCCGGCCGGCACTGCTGGCTTGCTCTTCTTCTCAGGTTTTGGTCTCGCCATCGCCTCTTATCCCCCGATCCTCACCTTGTACAGGGAAAGCCTCTAAGCAGCATCGTCCTGATGGAGATCGCCGCAAGCTCTGGAGCCCGTCACAAGAAATGAAAAGATCGTATGGGGAATCGCGGCGCAGGACCAGATGTCCAGATAATCTCGACCATGTCGCGCTCGCGTCCGCGCGTCCGAACGCGCCTGGACGAGGGGTACAGCAACTACCGCCAGCCGTCCCTTCGCTGCTCGAGTGCGGCCAGCGGAGTTGGGACAATACCACCGGGGGCCCAAGTTCCCTCCGGGTTTCACCTGATGTCCTTCGATTCCTTGACGATGTAGCCTACTAATTGCCTTCCATCGGGCTTCCAGGGTGACGCGAACAGGCGTCCGGCCTCCTGGCATTTGGCATGACACATTCGCTAGGCCCTGGAGACCGTATGCCCGACGAGCCCATTCTGCGCGCCAAGGCCCGAGAAGCGATCCGCACTGGAAAGCTGCCTAACCGACGACCCGACCGTACCTGGGGCGGGCCTGGGGTCGGTGCGTCCTGCACGATCTGCGGCGAGCCCGTCACGAAGGATCAACTGGAGTTCGAGATTCAGTTCTCCCGCGACGGGAACAATCCTGGACTAGACAAGTTCGACCTCCACATCCGCTGCTTCGCAGCATGGGAGTTGGAGCGCACCATAAGCGGGGACACCGGACAGTCCGTTCTGTCGATCTAACCTCGCGCGACTACGGCGCGAAAAGGCCTCTAGTTGAACCACCCGCGAGCCGGGTGCCAGAGGCGTTCGTCGGTGTCGTTCACTTGTCCTTCGGTCCGCGTTGGCGTCATAACACTCGATACGCGTCGAAGGCCGGTAGTGTCTCAGCTTGAAAGTTCTGGACCTTCACTATTGCGATCGAGGAGGAAAACGGAGTGATGGAATTGCGATTTTCGTCTACACAACACCGTCCCCGATATGAAAGGTGGACTCTTGCCATTACTTGACAAAGACTGACGATAGCAAAGAATAGCGCCTGATCAAAGAACGTCGCAACTTCCCGAAGAACGTCAATTTTGGCGGCGGGTATTTTCGCGAGCCTTTCGGAATGATCTGCAGAGCCTCGTGATCTATCTTCTTGCCCTGCCAGATCAGCACATCATGTCCAGCAACGAACATCGACCCGTCGTATCCTTGGAACAGTTCAGTCGTGAAGTCGGCAAAGTGCATAGCATCTATGGAATTGTCTTCAATTCCGAGCTTGGGGAACTCGGATTTAGTGACGAAGATCGCGTTGACGCGCGTCGTGGCTGCAAGCTCATAATCCTTACTCTTTGCAAGCTCAATAAGAGCACGCAAAGAGCATCCCTGATTTAACCCGGCATCGGCATCTTGAACAAAAAGCAGATCATTTGATGCAGTCGGGTTAATTTCGATAATCACGACTCTGGGTTGGTATCGCTCG
>Ga0137418_10004281_pt1 | contig 13124 bp, 8 predicted proteins | sample CZODoug3_1_2_16f_FD_122242 | JGI IMG/M metagenome (GOLD analysis project Ga0137418, IMG submission 122242) | Vadose zone soil fungal communities from Angelo Coast Range Reserve, California, USA - CZODoug3_1_2_16fungal (Hybrid Assembly) | ecosystem: Environmental > Terrestrial > Soil > Vadose...
TAGTTGTTTTGGGCTGGATACCCTTGGTTCGCGCGCAATTTCTCGCCAAGGAAGAATGGCCGTATGCCCAAGTGGCCACGTTTCTGCACACGCAGATGCAGAAAAGCGACGTAATCGTCGCGGGACGGAGCATTGGGCTTTCACTCTCACAATTCTTCGACAACTCTGAAGATCGCATTATGCTACCCGACAGCTACGTTAGCAAAGTTGCTAGCAATCTCGATGGCCCTTTGTCGGGGCGCGTTTTTTACGTAACGGGACCAGGTTTCTTAGAGGATCGGAAGGTGCCTGTCCGACGTTTCGGGAAGTCAGAAGTTACAATCTATGGCGGCGATACCGCTCGAGCGTTGCTGCAGCAGTGGCGCGCAGATCTGTTGCATCGAACTGGCGGTAGTGTTGTCGTGTCTTTTCAAGGCGACTATCAACTACTCGCGCTGCTCGAAGAGGCGTTACCATCTGGCCATTCGGCAGATCAGTGGCGCTCACTCGCTGAGAGTTGCCGGGTTCAGAGGCCATCCGTGCGTTATATTCCACGCCACCTACAGAAGGCCGTACAATCCGTCGCATTTCCGTGAATTGTGTTCGGCGCGCTCTCCTCATCCGGCGCACCGGACCGCTAACTTAACAAAACGCCGGTTCTTGTCTCAACCTTGGAATTACGAGCTAAAGATTGGGCGAAAAAAGATGCATGCTCGCTAAATCATCTCCAACTAGTTAGACTACCAGCGTGACCGATGGGATCGAGCTTTCCATTGTGATGCCCTGCTTGAACGAGGCGGAGACGCTCGCGGGATGCATCGAGAAGGCACGGATTGGCATCGAGCGGTCTGGGGTGCGAGGCGAAATCCTCGTTGCCGACAACGGCAGCAAAGATGATTCCGTGCGAATCGCGCAAGAACTCGGCGCGCGCGTGGTTCATGTGAAGGAAAAAGGATACGGCAACGCGTTGCGCGGTGGGATTCAAGCCGCGTCGGGAAAATGGATTATCATGGGAGATGCCGACGAGAGCTATGATTTTTCGGAGGCGGACCGCTTCGTTATGAAATTCCAGGAAGGCTTTGGATTGGTCACCGGCTGCCGCCTGCCAAATGGCGGCGGAAAAATCTTGCCAGGCGCGATGCCGTTTTTACACCGCTGGGTGGGCAACCCTCTCTTTTCACGGATGGCGCGACATATGTTCGCCGTGCCCATTCACGATGTTTATTGCGGCCTCCGTGGATTCAAACGAGACCTGTATGATCGGCTGGAGCTTCAGTGCGAAGGCATGGAATTTGCCACCGAGATGATCATTAAAGCCAGCTTAAACGGCGCACGCATCGCCGAAATTCCTATCACGCTCCATCCGGACGGACGCAAGACGCACGCGCCGCACCTGCGCACGGTTCGTGATGGCTGGCGCACCCTGCGGTTCTTCCTCATATTTAGTCCGCGATGGCTCTTTCTCGCACCGGGTTTTGTTTTGGCTTTGCTGGGCTTGGCTGGTTACGCCGTGGCGTTGCCCGGATTGACAATCGCCGGCGTGACGTTTGATGCGCACACACTTCTGTTTTCCAGCCTCGCCATTCTAATGGGCTATCAATCCGCTCTGTTCGCTATCTGCACCAAAACTTTCGCCGTTAAGGAAGGCTTACTGCCCAAAGACCCGCGCGTTGATCGGTTCTTCAAAGTGATCTACCTGGAACGGGGTCTGGCCATTGGCGCATTGGCTTTTTTAGCTGGCTTGACGTTGTTGGGCGCGGGTGTGTTGCAGTGGAAATCTACCCATTTCGGCCGTCTCGATTACGCCGTCACCATGCGTTGGGTCATTCCGGGCGCGACCCTGACGGCGTTGGGCTTTCAAACCGTGCTCTCAAGTTTTTTCGTCAGTATTCTTGGAATGAAACATCGCCCATGAGCTAATGCCGAGAATGAATTCGGTCGAATATCTTCATGCCGGCGTTGGAATACTTTCACAAAAAAGGAATTCAGATGCAGCCTGATAACATCGAGCAGAGGAGCCGAGCCGGGCGAAGTCGCCTTCCTGCCGATCCATGGGAGGACGCTTACCTGCGCTTTGAAACCCCTGAGGAAGAAATCCGAAAATTTATCGGACGACTAAAATTCATGGGTGCAATGAAGTGGCAACGAAATGCGAAGATAGTGGAGTTGTTTTGCGGAAGAGGAAGCGGATTGCTAGCGCTGCATCGGCTTGGCTTCAGTCAGGTGGAAGGAATCGACCTGTCTCCTGCCCTTGCCGCCGAATACGCCGGGCCGGGCAAGATCCTGGTCGGTGACTGCCGGCAGCTCCCGTTTGAGAACGCCAGTAAAGACGTGCTTATCGTGCAAGGCGGCCTGCATCATCTGCCGATGCTCCCAGAGGACGTTGATCAAGTACTGGCCGAGGCGAGGCGCGTAGTCACGGACGATGGCTTATTGCTTGTGATTGAGCCGTGGCTTACGCCTTTTCTCTCTCTGGTCCATGGACTCTGTCGAAGCCGAATCGTCAGGGTGCTTTCACCGAAGATTGATGCGTTAGCAACCATGACTCATTACGAACGTAAAACGTACGAACAATGGCTAAGCCAACCAAGACTTGTTCTGGATTCGCTGGCCAAGGCTTTTCGATGTGAACGCTGTCATTTCAGGTGGGGTAAGATTTACTTCGCCGGACGTAAACGCTCCTGCTGAAACATCTGCTGCCACACGCTCGCTTTGCGTGCTGAATAGATGAAATTTCTGATCGGGAGAAGGCGCTATCTACCTTACTCATTTGTAAAGGAGGGACTCCCATCCCTAATCTCCCGGCAAGCACGAGATCCTAAACCGTCGATCAGCTTTCTTGAGCGCTGGATCGGAGACATGGACTAGGTAAAATGCGCCAACCCAATGACTAACGAGCACTCTCGCCATAACAGGGGCATGGAAGCTTTTGCTATTCTCGCTCTGGCTATTACTTTTTTGCTTCGTTATACGCCATTCCTGGCGTCGCATCTGCTTTTTGGGCCGTTTCTGGACAATGTCCATATCTATGGACCCATATTTTCAGAAGTCTCAAGGCTGGCGTCGTCCGGTGATGTTCCGTACTACCTGCCAAATATTGGGACGGGCTTTCCAGTATTCGAGAGCCCCCATTTTTGCATCCTCTATCCGTTTTATTTTCTTGGGCTGATCAACTACGGCGGGCCACTGAACTCGCTTTACACGCTCACCTACCTGACACTGTTCCACCTCTTCATTTTTTACGTTAATCTCTACGTTCTGTTGCGTTGCGGCACGGTTCCACCATGGGCCGCATATATAGGAGCGTCCGTCGGCATGCTGGCGCGGAACACGGAACTGTATGCTAGTTGGATCACAATCACGGCAAGCTACGCATGGCTTCCGTTAGTGCTCGCTGGCGGCGTGTTGTTACTTCGATTTCCTGGGAAGCCTAATGGAATAGTCGTCTTTTCAGTTGCAGCAGGTCTTCTGGCGTTGGCGAGCGCTTCACAGTCGGTTATTCATACCGCCCTGAGCTGTCTGATACTGTTCACCGTAGGTGTCGGTTGGTTGTGCCTCGATCGACGCTTTTCAGATATCTGGCGGGTAGCCTGGTCTCTGGCGCTATGCGGCGGGATTGCGTTCGGGCTGGCTGGGGCTGCTATAGTCCCAATGTACTTGGCCACTGGTGAGATGATTCGGCACATCGGGGGCGGCGCAGCCGTGATTGGGCACGCGCACATTCCATGGGAAAACTTCAATCTTATTCAGCTTAAACTAAACGAAGTTGCCGGCATTGTCATCAGACCGACTTGGATCGCCATCGTAGGTAGTCCCTATGTAGGCTCGCTTGGTGTAATCGGCACGTTGCTGGCCGGAATCTACTTCCGGCGGGTGGCCCAGTTTCCTCGGATGTTGGTTCTGGCATTTGGAGCGATCGCCTTGTATGGATTGCTCTCCGGTTTTGGAACTAACCTGGGATTGGCGTATCTAAACTTCCATGTTCCCTTCATTAACCGGATCAGGGAAGCCGGGCGCTACCTTGTCCTGTTTGTAATCGGCGTTTCGTTCCTAAGCGGCTTCGGTTATAGCCTTTTGCCGCGAATTTGGGAGAATTACCGGAACAGCCGTAATCTGCGCCTCCTAATTGCGCCGGCGCTTATGGCCCTTGCTATGACTGGAATCATTCTTTGGGAGCTTGCTCAGATGCATCCCCTCCAACGTTTGACGGGATGTTGGATGCTGGCACTGGGACCACTCCTGTTCGTTCTCGGGCGTTTCAGTAAAGTTCCTCGCTGCAAATTTCTAACGTTAGCCGGTGTACTCGTCTCCGTCGCTGCGATGGTCATTCCGGTCAGAGGGATTTCAGTGTCTCAGTCGGCGTTCGACAAACCGACGAATCTGCTTAGCCACAGAGTGCTCCAACGGATCGTCACTGAGACGGATGTGCGCGATTGGCGGATAGATTTCCGTGACAGCGTCTTTGACAACAAGTTTTGGGGAATGAACGCCAGTTACTATGGGATCAAGAGCTTCTACAACCAGCTTACACCACAGCCGTACGCACAATTCGAGTTTATGCTGCTGGGAAGTGTTCCGCATCTAAGGGCCATGATGGGCGCTCGCTATGTGTTGTGCGGACCCGCTGAGTCACCAACAGATGCGAACACAAAGCAAATGTTAGAGATTGAGGGTTACAAACTTTACGAAAATGCGAACCCGATGAACCGATTTACGTTAGTACATCAGGTCGAAGGTTCCGCCCCGAACGTCGCTGGTTTTGTCGAGATTATCCAAACAGGCTTTAATTACCATTCTGAAGCTTACGTAACTCCACGCGACCTTGAAAGCGTCCGCAAGTTTCTTGGCAACCAGCCAATGTCAGCACGGCCGGAAGATGTAATCACAAACGTTATTAATCAGCCTAATCGGAGTTATTCGAGAGTGGAGTCTAATGCAGCGTCACTCCTAATTTTGAATGAGTGGTTCACGGCCGCTTGGAAGGTCCGGGTAAACGGTGTGAGTCAAGCAGCGTTACGTGTAAACCAATGGCAGGTCGGAGCGCTCCTGCCTGCTGGAAAAAATGACGTGGAGTTCGAATATCAGCCGACGCTATTTAGAGCCTTGATGATTTTAAATCGAACCACCGTCGTATTAATCCTCGGGTTTTTGATTCTTCGATGGTACAGAAATCGTTCAGTCGCTAGGTCTAATCCTGCGTAATGCTCGTAGCATTCGCGGCCAGCCACTATTCTCACGATGCGAATAGGTTTATATACCAAGCTTCGCTCTCATTTGCCGATCCGGGGTCGAAACCCGTCAGTCCCTTGCTCGACACTTGCTGGATAAGTTTTCTATTTTGCTTCAGGACGCCGATTAACTCGGCCCAGTTTGCCCCAGCCTGCTTTAAACCGTAAGGCCAAAATTCGAAGAGCAACTTTAGACCCGGATTATCCGCCAGAACACGACTCGCCCCGCGCAAAGCGTGAAGCTCATATCCCTGGATATCCATTTTGATGAGATCCACGCGTTCGCCGGGCTTGAAGTAATCGTCGAGCGCTATCATTTCGATAGGTATCGTATGACGTGAATCTCCTTCGGGCAGATACGCGCGATGATCGACGTTGAGTTTATCGGAAACGTAGAGTGTAGTTTTCCGGCTGGATTCGCCCACGGCGGACTGCGATAAGCGCACATTTGCAAGCTTGTGCGTGGCAGACTGCAAGCGCCCGAAATTCTCCGGCGAAGGTTCAAACGAGTGAACAAGCCCAGTCGGACCGACCCAACGGGAGAGAAGCTGCGTATAGATGCCGATATTCGCACCTACGTCGACAGCGACGTCTCCCGGCGCCAGCGTTTTTCGCAAGAATTTACGCTCCGCATGATCAGCGTAAGCCTTAAAGCCACGATAACACAGGACGTAAATGGGAAACGCGCGATCGTAAACCCTATTGCCAATCTCGCGAAGAACCGGGACCAGCCGCATCAGCGTCGCGTAAGAGTTACGGTAAAGAAAGCTGCGCAGAAGCTTGGAAAGCTGCGACTGAGGGCGAGGTCGATTGGAAACAACGCGCTATAGATGAAGCCTGGAATCGGCAGCCGGTGCGATATTCCACCCGTAAGCATGTACGATAGCGAGCTAAAGGGGCGCAGTGAAAGACTCTCAAGATCGTAGCTTGCATTCAAGCGTCGCAGCCATTCGTGTTTCCTGAAAAAAATGAGCCATGGCAATGCGATATTGGCCGAGGCCAAAGGCCCTTGCACGTGAACCAGCTCCGGCTCGGAAATCTGGAAATCGACCATCTCGTGATGCAGATACTTGAAGATTAGAGTTGATAGCACGGAAAAGAAAGGCTCAGTCGCGATTACGTTACCGCCGGATTTCAACTTGCTGGCTGCACGATTCAGAAATGCAATTGGACTTTTCAGGTGATGTAACACGTTCGTGAGCGTAATAACGTCAAGGCTGTTGTCTTCGATCGCGCCTAACTTATCGATTTCGTGGCAATCAAACACAAGATCGAGATAATCAAGATCCAGCACATCACTGCTCAGGACGTTTGAGTGAAATTGCTTCAGCGGCGAGGTACCGCTTCCTATCTCAAGCATCGATAGCGCCGCCGGATTCGGAAAGTTCCTGAATTGGTCCCGATAAAGTTCGCGATACCAGAAAAGAAGATTTTGGTTGCCGCCGAGTCGCGCGCGGTTACGCAATGTTACGGCGCGGTCCTTAGCCTCGTCGCTCTGCACGGTAAATGTGCTGCTCATTTCACGGCGCGAATGTAAAGCGAGCCAGCAAACTCGGCGATCACCGGAACCTTCTCAAGAAAACGCCCGAACCGGTTCAATCCATCGATCAGAGCAATGGGGGTCTTCGGATGGAGGAAATCAAACGGGTCGATCCGAACATCGCGAAAGCCCGTTTGTTCGAGCAGCCGCCGGAGCGGCCACCGAAAGAATGCGGTTTCGTCCGGTGAATCTCCGAGTTTGCGTTTAACCCAGGGGACATTCTTTTGTATCGCGATCTGAGGGTTCAGCATGTTTGGCTCTGTAAAGTAAATTGCGCCTCCAGGCTTCAACACGCGATAGATTTCTTGCAGTGCCTCTCTGATTTCGAGGTGATGTAAAACCGAACTGCCCACAACGGAATCAAACATTGCATTAGAATAACTCAACGCACTAGCGTCCTGGATTTCATAACGAAGATTCGACATGGAACAATTGGCTTTGGCGATTTCCAGAAGCTCAGGCGAGATGTCAATCGCGATGACGTCCGCCCCCAAGCGTGCCAGTTCGCGAGTGAAGTAGCCAGTGCCACATCCCACTTCAAGCACTCTCATTCCGGGCTCTAAATGACCGCTGAGCATTTTCACCCGCCGCGACCAGCGCAGTTTGCCGGCTGGGCTCTCCCAATTCCAAATCTCACCTGCTCCGTGCGCGGCTAGGAAGCGACCGTGCTGGATTTCTTTAGCAATGCGCTTTCGCATCAAAAGATTCGGGTAACTGCGAATTCAAATTGGCGCCTGTTAGATGTAGTGCCCCTAATACCCCAGTTTCAACTTCAAGAACCCATGCCAGCACATTTTCAACATGACCAGTCCGTTGCGGAAGACCTTTGTCATCTTTGTCGAACCATAAATGCGTTCCTGGTAGTGGACGGGCAAGTCAAGAATCTTGAGGTTCAACTTTGCGGCGCCAAATAACAGTTCATAGTCTCCCCAGCGGTCTTCGGTCCCCCAAGTTCCCAGGAACGGCTTGATTCGCTCCCAGTCATTTCTCCAGAGGACTTTGGTGCCGCACAGCGTGTCCTTTACTCGCTGCCCCAGGAGATACGTAAAAGCGACGCTGAAAAACTTGTTGCCGAGCATGTTTGCTCCGTTCATTGCTCCTTTTGGCACCGGGTAGACGAGTCGCGAACCATTGACAAACTCCGCTTGCCCCGAAGAGATAACATCGATGAAGTAAGGCAGCTCCTCGGGAATCGTCGTCAGGTCGGCGTCGAGAATCATCAAAATATCGCCTGTGGCAGCGTTGAAACCCGTCCAGACGTTTCGTGACTTACAAACCCCCGGTCCGCATTCAAGCCGGATATTCTTGTCTGGATAGGCAGCTTGCACCCTCAGCACCTCCTCAGCTGTGCCGTCCGTCGATTGATCATCACAGAAAAGGATCTCTATTCTGCCTGCCAACTCCGGAATGCGTCTAACGGCCTCCTCGACGTTTCCCTTTTCGTTCTTGCATGGAATTACAACCGATACGCTAAGCTCTTCGGGCGAAACCGGTGGTGGCAGCATTCGTGCGACGACCACCTGTGTCATGCAAAGCTTACTCAGAAACGGCAGGCGCGCACAGAAACGATTGAGGAAACCAGACAACAACGGGATATACTTTGGTAACAGGACGATTCGATGCGTCTCAAGAGCTTCAAAACCGGCGAGCGTCAGCAGATTTCGAACATCAGCAATGGAAAGCCAGTTCTGCTCGGTCCGCGGCACCTTCATACCTACCCATTCGGCGAAGCTAACGAGCGGTTCCCAAAGGTGGTTGTAAGTTGTTATGAGCAACCGAGTGTGGCTCCGGCAGAGCGGTTTTAAATTCCGCAGCGCTTCAAGCACATCGACGGTATCGCCAATGTCGTTAAACAGGATGTAATCGAATTTTTCGTCTCCCTTGAAAACCTGCCGGAACTCCTCCTTGTCTGGAAATGCAACCGCGAATTCGAAGCTTGGATTTCGTTGCTGTGCGATTGTGACAATCTCAGCGCAGATATCAACGCCTTTGCCCGCGCACGGCCGGACGACAGCCAAAAGATTGCCTGTGCCGCAGCGAACAGAGAGTACCTTTTTCTGTGGTTCCACCAAAAAACGGAGAAGCCGACTGAGCAGTTCGTAATAGTACGTGTTGCGGTTGATCCAGCTCTCGCGCCGAGGAGCAATTCTTGCTAAATGGTCCCGGGTGCGCTCGCGCCTTTGCTCAAGAGCGGCGGTCCCCCACGGTTGTGTGTGCGTCTCGCGCTCGTTTAGCAGAGCTTCCATACTGCCGTCGTAACGAATTGCATGCAAAGTTTAGCGGCGCAGTTTCCTTCAATTCCGGTACTGTTCAAGATCGTACTTTGACCAAACCTGGTTGCCAGCGCTATACAAATGAATTAATTCGCGCTTTTCTCAGACGTTATGCGCACGCGCTCATGATACAGGATCCCTGAAGCAGTTTTTCGCGTTACAACAACCTGTGACAGACGGTTCACACAAAGGATTCGCAACAGGGTCATTTTTCGCTGGCGCGTTGCTGCTTCTCTGCGCTTTAACCTTCTACTACTTCGCGGTTCTTAGAATCGATTACAGCAAGACAATGCTGCTGGACCTTGGTCCCCGTCCCGACGCGACAGAATACTTCGCGCAGGCAAAAGCGCTTAATCGGGATCATCGGCCTTCCATACAGATTGGTTACGAGAAACTGCCATCAAGGGGCTTCTTTGGATACCCGGCGCTGATGCTTCCCTGGTTGAAGGTCCTGTCGGGCGCAGATGCCGTGCTGGCACCCTTTCGGACGAATCAAACGCTGGGGTTGCTTCTGCTTTTGGCTGTGTTTGCCTTTTACGCGTACCTAGCGATGCCGTTGACGGGTGGGTTTGCGGTGCTATTACTGGCCACGCTTCCCAGCTTCTTTACTTTCTGTCGTTCGTCGATGAGCGAAGTGAGTGCCTCCTTTCTAAGCGTGCTGGCCTTTATGTTTGCCTACCTGGGTGTTACGGAAGAACGCCGATGGAAAATCTATTTATCGGCGGTTCTTCTTGGGCTTTCACTAAACGTGCGAATTCAGTCGCTTTCGTTCGTTCCATTGTTACTGGCCATGGCTCTGGTCCCAATGAGAGGAATGCACTGGCGCTGGTTGCTTCACTGCGCCGTACTGCCCGTCGTTTTCATACTCGCTGCCGCCCCCCTGCTTGTGCTAAACACGATCCAGTTTCATTCGCCGTTCAAGACAGGTTACGACTTTTGGGCTCCGTTTTTCAAGGAGCATCATCTTCTCTTTTCACTTCGCTATATTCCGGACAACGCCTTCAATTTGTGGAAGGAAATTACTGTGCAGCCGCTTGGATTTCACACTGCGAATATTTTTGGTACCGGCACATCTTTTGTCCCGACGTTTCTTCTCCTGGTTTGCATAGGGTTATTTTTTATTCGGATCGATCGCTTCGTTATCTGCGCCTTTCTAGCCGGCTTGACTTTTCTGGCGATGATCCTCAGTCACATTGATAAGCTCGTTGATATAAGGTATTACCTGCCCCTTCTAATTCTCTTGGTCGCAGTCGCTGTCTTGCCAGTGACGTGGGCCGCGCAGAATATTTTGGCCGGACGAAGGGTTCTTACCGCCGCGGCTGTATTCGTTCTATTTGGCGCGGCCTGTCTTGGTTACCCTTCGCGCTCCGGCTATAACACGCGCGAAATCGATCGACTGCAAGCGTGGGATGCCCTTCATTTCGATTCTCCACCACGCCAATCCACCGAGTTTATCGCACGAGGCCGTTTTCTTGAAGACTTCGGCAAACAGCCCGGCATCGTTCTTTCGGATATTGATCCTGTTTACTTGAATGCCTTGTTTCCCAGCTGGGTTGTTGCCGCGCCGATGGACGGACAGCACCGTTACAAGTACAGTCAAATTTGGCGCTACGGGCCAGCTGAGGCTTTAGCGCTTGTCCAGCGCGGTTTGCATGAAACCAATGCGGTTTACGCCTTGTTCGTGTCCAAGCGAGAGATGGAAGACAAAATGGTGCGATTGCCGCACGTCGACGGCTATGAGTGGGTCCAGGCAGAAGATCCCACTCCCGAAGCAGCGATCCTAAAGCTCAGTCCCAGTAATTAAAGGGTTGGCGGCTCCGCCAAGTCCGTTGCCTGCTAGATTTTCGCTGCAGAAAGGGAGAGGCTATGCTTAACTGATAGGTTCGACATCTCTCGGCAGAATGCCTGCGCAAACAATCAAGATTACCGGTGCCCGCCAGCACAATCTCAAGAATCTCAACGTCGAGATTCCGCGGGAGAAGCTGGTGGTTATCACCGGTTTAAGCGGCTCGGGGAAGTCCTCGCTCGCTTTCGACACGCTTTATGCGGAAGGGCAACGCCGTTACGTCGAAAGCCTTTCCGCTTATGCGCGGCAGTTCCTCGATCAAATGGAAAAGCCAGATGTCGATTTCATTGAAGGCTTGTCGCCTGCCATCGCTATCGAACAACGCAGCGCCGGCGCGAACCCGCGATCGACAATCGCAACCACGACTGAGATCTACGATTACCTGCGGATCCTTTTTTCCGCGGTGGGCCAACCGCACGATCCCCTCACCGGGCGACCGCTCAGCCGTCAAACGCCTCAGCAAATCGTCGATCAGGTCCTGGCGTACGAGCCGGGCGCCAAAATCGTTGTGCTGGCGCCGTTGATTGAGAATCAGCCCGGTGAGTTCCGGGACGTGCTCGAAAAGCTCAGGCGTGAAGGATTCGTTCGTGCGCGCATCGACGGCCAGATGATCGAACTGGATCGCACCGAGCCGATCCGGCTGAAGAAAGGCGAGCGGCACACGATTGAAGCGGTGGTCGATCGGCTGGTCGTCCGCGATGGCATTCGTGTGCGGCTGACAGACTCAATCGAAACGGCTCTCAAATGGGGCGGCAATCGCATTGTGGTTTTGTGCCAAACACGCACTGCAGGTGACAATTGGTCGGAATGCCGCTATTCCACGGATTACGGGAATGCTGAAACCGGCTTCAATCTAGGCGAGCTGACACCGAGACATTTTTCTTTCAACAGCCACCTCGGCGCTTGTCCGGCTTGCCACGGTCTGGGAACAGAATTGGTGGTCGATCCGGAGCTGATGATCTCCGACCAAACTAAAACGCTGGCCGAAGGAGCAATCACGCCCTGGCGTCGTGGCTCGAAACGCATGCGAGTCTACTATCGCCATCTGCAGGATGCACTGATTAAACACTTCAACGTGAACGAAGACATGCCGTTCGCCGATTTGCCCGAAGCATTCAAAGCCGCGATTTACTTCGGCACGAATGACCAACCGATCGAAATGGAGTTTGGCGGCAACGGTGAAAAGAAAATCACAAAACCATTCGAGGGACTCGTGCCTCAAATGCAGCGCCTTTATGAGCAAACCGAGAGCGAGTTCACGCGGAATCGGATTCGAACATTTATGGCACGCGAGACATGCAAGGTCTGTGGCGGCGCAAGGCTCAAACCGGAAATCCTTGCGATCACAATCAAGGCCCGAAACGACTGCGAATTGAATATCCATCAGTTCAGCCAGCAAAACGTGGAAAACGCGCTGCAATTCATTGCCGATCTCCACCTGACCGAACAGCAGCAGACGATCGTGACAGACGTGGTCCGCGAGATTCGCTCGCGGCTGCAATTTCTTGTGGAGGTCGGGCTTGGCTATCTGACATTGAATCGCGAGAGCGGCACGCTTTCCGGCGGCGAAGCGCAACGGATACGACTCGCCACACAGATCGGCTCCGGTCTGGCCGGCGTTCTGTACATTCTCGATGAACCCAGCATCGGGCTGCATCAACGCGACAACTCGCGTTTGTTGGGAACGTTGCGAAAACTGCGCGATCTTGGGAACTCAGTCATCGTAGTCGAGCACGATGAAGAAACGATTCGGGCTGCCGACCACATTCTTGATCTTGGTCCGGGCGCAGGGCCGCGGGGCGGCGAGATTGTGGCAGAGGGATCTTTCGACGACATCGCGCGCGCGAAAAATTCTTTGACTGGCGATTATCTTTCCGGACGAGCACGCATAGCGGTTCCAAAACAGCGCACTCAGGCGCGGTCCGATGGCTGGCTTAGAGTCGTGGGCGCAAGTGAAAACAACCTGAAAACAATCGATGTCTCATTTCCTCTGGGCTGCCTAACGTGTGTGACTGGTGTTTCCGGCAGCGGCAAATCGACCTTGGTAGACGACATTTTGCGGCGCGCGCTTTTCCGGCATTTCTATAACTCGAAAGATAAGCCGGGCGCTCACAAATCGATTCGCGGACTGGAACAGATCGACAAGGTAGTTGTGATCGACCAAAGCCCGATCGGACGGACGCCGCGGTCGAATCCGGTCACATACACCGGCGCGTTCACCCCGATACGCGAACTGTTCGCGCAATTGCCCGCAGCGA
>Ga0137418_10004282_pt1 | contig 13122 bp, 13 predicted proteins | sample CZODoug3_1_2_16f_FD_122242 | JGI IMG/M metagenome (GOLD analysis project Ga0137418, IMG submission 122242) | Vadose zone soil fungal communities from Angelo Coast Range Reserve, California, USA - CZODoug3_1_2_16fungal (Hybrid Assembly) | ecosystem: Environmental > Terrestrial > Soil > Vadose...
GCGAACGTGTACCGCCTGGCCGAAGTCAGCGCCAGCATCATCGACCAGTGCACGGCGCAGGGGGTTCCATTCGCGCGCGAGTACGGCGGCCTGCTCGCGAACCGCTCGTTCGGGGGCGTGCAGGTCTCGCGCACGTTTTACGCGCGCGGCCAGACCGGCCAGCAGCTGCTGCTGGGTGCCTATCAGTCGCTGTCGCGCCAGATCGGCGCCGGTAATGTCCGGATGTACGCGCGCGCCGAGATGCTCGACCTGGTCGTGATCGACGGCCGGGCGCGTGGCATCATCGTGCGCGACCTGGTGTCGGGCGCGGTGAGCGCCCACGCGGGCGACGCGGTGGTGCTCGCCACCGGCGGCTACTCGAACGTGTACTACCTGTCGACCAACGCGAAGGGCTGCAACGTCACGGCGATCTGGCGCGCGCACAAACGCGGCGCCACGTTGGCGAACCCCTGCTTCACCCAGATCCACCCGACCTGCATCCCGCAGACCGGACCGCACCAGTCCAAGCTGACGTTGATGAGCGAATCGCTCCGCAACGACGGCCGCATCTGGGTGCCCAAGAAAAAGGGCGACACGCGGCCGCCCAACCAGATTCCGGAGGACGAGCGGGATTACTATCTCGAGCGGCTGTACCCGAGCTACGGCAACCTCGCGCCGCGCGACATCGCCTCGCGTCGCGCCAAGGAGGTGTGCGACGAGGGGCGCGGCGTGGGCCCAGGGGGGCACGGCGTGTACCTGGACTTCCGCGACGCCACTGCGCGCCTGGGCCGTCGGGTGATCACGGAACGCTACGGCAACCTGTTCGAGATGTACCAGCGCATCACGGGGGAGGACCCGTTCCAGGTGCCGATGCGGATCTACCCCGCCCCCCATTACACCATGGGCGGGCTGTGGGTGGATTACAACCTGATGACCACGATCGACGGCCTGTACGCCATCGGCGAGGCGAACTTCTCGGACCACGGCGCCAACCGGCTGGGCGCGAGCGCGCTCATGCAGGGGCTCGCCGACGGCTACTTCATCCTGCCGTACACCATCGGTGATTACCTGGCGCAGGCGAAGCCCACCAAGGTGGACCCCGCGGATCCGGCGTTCCGTCAAGTCCATGCCGAAGTGAGCGAGCGCGTCCGGAGGCTGCTCGCGGCGAGCGGCCGCAAGACCGCGGACGCGTTCCACCGCGAGCTGGGCCGCGTGATGTGGGACAACTGCGGGATGTCGCGCAACGCCGCGGGACTGACAGAGGCGATGACTCGGATCGGCGCGCTGCGCGACGAGTTCTGGAAGGACGTCTACGTGGGCGGCAAGAGCGAAGACTTGAACCAGTCGCTCGAGCACGCGGGCCGGGTCGCCGACTTCCTCGAGTTCGCCGAGCTGATGTGCCACGACGCGCTGCAGCGCGAGGAGTCGTGCGGCAGCCACTTCCGCGAGGAATACCAGACGCCGGACGGTGAGGCGAAGCGTGACGATGAGCGCTTCGGCTACGTAGCGGCCTGGGAGTTCGCAGGGGTGGGTAAGGCACCGGTGTTGCACAAGGAGCCGCTCGCTTTCGAGGCTGTCCACCTCGCGCAACGGAGCTACAAGTAATGCGTGTGACGCTGCACGTCTGGCGGCAACCGGGGCCCGAGCTCGCGGGAGTGTTCGTCCGCTACGACATCACGGACGTCAGTCCCGACATGTCGTTCCTGGAGATGCTGGACGTCTTGAACCAGCAGCTGCTGGCGCGCCAGGACGATCCGATCGCATTCGACCACGACTGTCGCGAGGGGATCTGCGGGATGTGCGGCATGGTGATCAACGGCCGCCCACACGGTCCACAGCGCGCCACCGCCACGTGTGAGCTGCACATGCGCTCGTTCCCGGACGGCGCCGAGCTGTGGATCGAGCCGTGGCGCGCTCGCGCGTTCCCGGTGCTCAAGGACCTGGTGGTGGACCGCGGCGCCTTCGACCGGATCATCCAGGCGGGCGGGTTCATCACCGCGCGCACGGGAAGCGCGCCGGAAGCGAACACCCTGCTCGTGCCCAAGCGCGACGCCGACCTCGCGATGGACGCGGCCGCGTGCATCGGATGCGGCGCCTGCGTGGCGGCCTGCCCCAACGCATCCGCCATGCTGTTCGTCGCCGCGAAGGTGTCGCATCTGGGGCTCCTGCCCCAGGGCCAGCCCGAGCGCGACACCCGCGTGATTGACATGGTGGCGCGGATGGACGCGGAGGGGTTCGGGGCGTGCACCAACCACGGGGAGTGCATGGCCGCGTGCCCGAAGGACATTTCCATCGACTTCATCGCCCAGCTGAATCGGGACTACTGGAGGGCAGTCGCAAGGCCCAATCCGCAAGCCGCAAGGGCGAACGGGGGAGACGCGTAGCGCTCTTGCGGCTTACGGCTTGAGGCTGACTGCGGCCATCGTTTCCCTTACCGCCTCGGCGGATTTCTTCAGCGCCGCCTGTTCGTCGGGCGAGAGTTTCACGTCCACGATCTTCTCGAGGCCGGTGCGGCCCAGCTTGCACGGCACCCCGCAGTACATCCCCGACAGCCCGTATTCTCCCTGCAGCCAGGCGGCGCAGGGGAGAATGCGCTTCTTGTCGCGTACGATAGCCTCGACCATCTGGACCACGGCGGCCGAAGGGGCGTAATAAGCGGAGCCGGTCTTCAGGAAGGCGACGATCTCGGCGCCGCCGTTGCGGGTGCGTTCCACGATCTTGTCGAGCGTCGGTTTACTGAGGAAATGGGTGACGGGGATCCCGGCGACGGTGGTGTAGGAGATGAGCGGCACCATCGTGTCGCCGTGCCCGCCGAGCACCATCGCCTGGATGTCCTCGACTGAGACGTCGAGCGCCTCCGCGAGAAACGCGCGGAACCGCGCGGTGTCCAGTACGCCCGCCATGCCGATGACCCGCTCGCGCGGGAATCCCGTCACCTGTTTCGCGACCCAACACATCACGTCGAGCGGGTTCGAGACCACCAGGACGATGGCGTTGGGGCAATGCTGCTTGATCTGGATGGCGACCTGCTTCACGATGTCGGCATTGGTACGGACCAGGTCGTCCCGGGTCATGCCGGGCTTGCGCGCGATACCGGCGGTGACGACGACGAGCTCGCTGCCCGCGGCCGGCGTGTAGTCGTTCGCGCCCGAAACCCGCGTATCGAATCCTTCGATCGGCGCGGACTGCCACTGATCGAGCGCCTTGCCCTGGGGCACGCCTTCGATCACATCGACGAGGACGACGCTACGCGCGAGCTCTTTCTCGGCGAGGCGTTGGGCGGCGGTGGCGCCTACGTTGCCGGCGCCGACGACGGTGATCTTGTTTATCATGGGGAGTAAAGCTACTGCTAGCCGCCGCGGGTGTGCATCTCCCGGTGAGGATCGGCGCGCAGCGAATCGATGCGATACAATGCGCCCCGGTCCGCTACGCCGAGCCGCTCCTCCGCCCCGCGGTCCGTACGACCCTGCCAGGTTTCCCGGACGAGGGTCGCCAGCTCGTCATCCGAAACGCCGTGGCGCAGCCGCTCGCGCAGGTCGACCCCCGCGCGGGCATACAGGCACAAAAACCATGTCCCGTCGGCGGTGATCCGGCTGCGGTCGCAGGTCCGACAGAAGGGCGCGGTGACCGAGGCGATGATGCCGAACGTGGTCCCGTCCCCGAGCCGGAACCGCTCGGCCGGGGCCCGGTCGTCGTCCCCGGTCGCGTGCACCGGCTCGATCGCGCCATAGCGCCGGGCGAGCACGTCCAGCATCTCTCGCTGGGACACGACCTGGTCCGGGGACCAGCGCGTCGCGCCGCCCACGTCCATGTACTCGATGAACCGTACTTCGGCGGCGTGGGCGCGCGCGAATTCGATCAGGTCGGCCAGCTCATCGTCGTTGAATCCCCGGATCACGACGGCGTTGAGCTTGAGTCTGTCGAACCCGGCTTGCTGCGCCGCCGTGATGCCCTCGAGCACGTCGGCGTGCCGCGCGCTTTTCGCGAATGCGAGCATGCGCTCGGGGCGCAGCGTGTCCAGGCTCACCGTCACCCGTTGCAGACCCGCGGCCCGCAAGGCGGCGGCCTGCTTTCCGAGCAGCAGCCCGTTCGTGGTCATGGCGAGGTCGTTCACGCGGGGGTTGCGCGCGATCTTTGCGACCAGCGTCGGGAGGTCGTGCCGAAGCAGCGGCTCGCCGCCCGTGAGCCGCACCTTTTGCACGCCGAGCCCCGTGAACACGCTCGTGAGCCGCTCGATTTCCTCGAAGGTGAGGATCGAGGTCCGCGGCAGCCACACGTACTCGTCTTCCGGCATGCAGTAGCGGCAGCGCAGGTTGCAGCGGTCCGTCACGGACAGCCGCAGGCTCGCCAGCGGGCGCCGCAGCGCGTCACGGACGGCGTCAGACATGCGACGGCTTGGGGGTAGGATGACCGGCAGGGTCAACCCAGACTTCACTGCCATCCACTCGGAGCTCCTTCTTCCACACGGGGATGCGCTGTTTCACCCCTTCGATCACGTAGCGGCATGCCTCGAACGCCTGGGCGCGATGCGGTGCCGCGGCGACGATCGCGATGCTCGCCTCCCCGACGGGGATCGTGCCCAGCCGGTGCCGCACGGCGATGCGGGCCTCCGGCCAGCGACCCCGTACATCGGCCAGGAGCCGGCCGAACTCGGCGTCCACCATGTCTTCGTACGCCGAGTACTCGATCGCCGTCACCCCCTGCTCATCGGGCCCGTTGCGCACGGTACCCAGGAACAGGCATGTACCGCCGCATGCGGAAGACGAGACCTCGGCGACCAGAACATCCACGGAGATGGGGGAGCGCGTCAGGTAGCTCATGGCGCTCAGTTCCGCATTCCGCATTCCGCACTCCGCATTCGGTCACCCTCCGGCGATCGGCGGCAACAACGCCACCTCATCCCCAGATTGCACCTGGGCATCCAGCTTGACGTGCTTCATGTTCACGGCCGCGAGCGGACGTTCGGGCAACGCCCGCGCGCCTGGCAAGTCTTCGCGCACCCGCCGCACCACATCCCCCACGGTCGCCGGCGGCGACAGCGACACCGCGGCCTCGGAGCGTCCCACCAGCTCCGCGTAGCGGGCAAAGAACCGGACCCGCACGGTTATCGGCGTCGCGGTAGCCACGGTCGCTCGCAAGATAGCCCGCTTCAGTTTCCGGTGGAACCGGTCGCGAGGCCGCGCCAGACCTTTGCCTGCTTGGCGCTCGCCGCTGCCGCGGGCGTGAGCGAGAACGACACCAGGGTGCGCTCGCGCACCTGCGTGCTCAGACTCAGCGCCCGGGCGCCGCGGGTCACGCTGATGGCGAGCGGCGCTCCTGCCTGGCCCCGGTAGCGGTCGCGGAACTTCACCCCCCAGTCTTCGTCCGGTCGGGTCTCGACGTCACCCACCTTGAGCAGCACGTCGCCGGGCTCGAGCCCGGCTGTCTCCGCGGCGCTGCCGGGCACCAGGCTTTGCACCACGAGCTTGCCCGAGTCCCCCGGTTGGGCGTTCACGCCCAGGAACGGCGTGGATTGAGTCTTGCGCGCGACCGCGATGCCGGCCTTGGGGAGCACGGTCTCATAGGGGAGCGGCTCCCGGCCGTTGATGTAGCGCTGATAAAAGGCGTCCGCCTCCGGGATCCCGACCTCGCGCAGCAAGCCGAGCAGGTCTGCCGTCGTAAAGCCCTTGTTTCGCTGGTAGTAGCGCGTGTAGAGGGCCCGCGTGACATCGTCGAGGCTCTTGCGGTTGTCCGTCGCGTCCCGGATGGCCACGTCGAGCAGCATCCCAGTCAGCGCGCCCTTCGGGTAATACAGCTGCGAGCTGTTCACGAAGATTTCGTGGATCCAGGTGGCCACGCTGCCGTCCTCTTCGCTCCACGGCTCCGGGGCGGACTCGACTTGCTGCATGTCCTGCGCGGCATTGCCCAGGAACTGCTCCGTGCTCCAGAGACCGGAGCGGAGGTTAGTGAGATCGGCGTAGTAGTCGGTCACGCCCTCCGACCACCAGAGCAATGGAGTGTACTGCTCGGCGTGGTAGTCGTAGGGCCACATTTCGGCGGGCCGGATGCGCTTCACGTTGAACAGGTGGAAATACTCGTGCGACATGAGCGGCACCATGAAGTCGCCGAAATTCCCGAGCGGATCGGCGAACGCGCCCTGCGGCATGATGTCGAACTGCGAGGCGCTGTGCTCCAACCCGCCCCCGAAGCTGATCGGCTCACGGATCACGTTGAAGAACACCGTGTAGTGCTCGTAGGGCGGGCCGCCGAACAACGCATTTTCGCTCTTCGCGATCTTCTCGACCGCCGTCCGCATGTTCCGCTGCACCGCCGTTGTGTAGGCGTCGGCCGGCCAGACCGCGATCCGGATCGACTTGCCGTCCACCTGCAGCGAATCGAGGCTGTACTTCCCGACGAAGGTCTGGGCGTCCACGAGCTCGTGATAGTTGGGCGCGGTGTAGGGCCCGTTCCCGCTGCCCCGCAGCGCCGTGGTCACCTGCCACCCGGCGGGCAGCGTGAATCGGACCTCGGCTGGTCGCGCCAGCTGCTGCTCCTCGTAGAGAAACAGATTGGTGCCGAGGAACTGCCCGAAGTCACCTGAAATGCGTGCGAGCGAGAGGTCGATCGTGTCCGCGAAGTAGTCGAACTCCGCCGTCACGCGATCGCTTTTGCCGGTCACGACGCGCCACGTGTCCTTGTCGAGCCGGTCCCAGAACACCGGCTGGCCTTGCGCGCTCTTCGCGCCGAAGTGTCGCACGTAGCGCGCATAGTTCTGGATCTCGTAGCTGCCGGGGCTCCACGCGGGGAGAGACACATAGAGCGTGTCCTTGCCACGCGCGGGGAACTCGGCGGTCACATGAAACAGGCGCGCCGCGGGCGACGGAATCGAGACTTCGTACTTGACCGGCGCTGGGGTCTGAGCGGACAGCGGGACGGCGACGAGGAGCAGAAGCCAATAGCGCACGAACGACTCCGGTTGGTGGGAGGGTTTGACTACTACCCCGCGCAAAACGAAGCGGCCCAGACGCTTAGTCCGGGCCGCTTGGATGACCTTGGCTCCTGGACGGGGCCCTCAGGGCGTGACGCGCTCGCTCGCCTCCGCCACCATGGCGCGCAACTCCTTGCTGGGCTTGAAGACAGGCACTGGTCGCGCGGCGACTTCCACCGGGTCACCGGTGCGCGGATTACGCGCCATGCGAGTCTTGCGCTGGCGGATCTTGAACGTCCCAAACCCGCGAATCTCAATGTTATGCTGTTCGGCCAGCGCCGCTTTGACCGCATCGAGAAAGGAGTCAACCACGCGTGCGCAGTCCTTTTTGGAAATCAGAGGACCGGCGGTGCGAGCGATCTGTGCGGTGACCTTTTCGACCAGGTCGGCCTTCGTCATCCATCCCCCTTGAAGGGCCCAAGGGCAGTCAAGACGAGGCGCCAACATACGGGCTTACCTATTGTGTGTCAAGAGCTTGGAGGAACTGTTCGAAGTGTCCTTGCGCGTCGTGGGGTCCGGGTGACGCCTCGGGATGATACTGGACCGCGAAAATAGGGTATTCCCGGTGCTTCACGCCTTCGACGGTGCGGTCGTTGAGGTTAAGGTGCGTGACCTCAAGCGCCTTGGCACCGGGTACGCCGCCGGTGTCGCCCCGGACCGCGAAGCCGTGGTTTTGTGATGTGATAAGTACTTGTCCTGTCGCAAGATCCCGTACTGGATGGTTGCCGCCCCGATGCCCGTAAGGGAGCTTCACCGTCTCGCCGCCCAGCGCTAACCCGAGCAGCTGGTGGCCGAGGCAGATCCCGAAAATGGGAAGCGAGCCGTCCGCCAGGTCGCGTAGCGTGGCGATCGCATAGGACACCGCCGCCGGATCTCCCGGACCATTGGAGAGGAACAGGCCGTCGGGCGCGAGCTCGCGGATTCGGGCCGCTCGCGTAGCGGCCGGCACGACGGTGACGCGGCAACCCTTCTTGAGAAACAATCGGAGGATGTTCCGCTTCATCCCGTAGTCGTACGCCACGATGTGGCGCTGCGCGTCGGCTGGGCCTTCGGTGTACTCGGCACCGATGGTCGCCTGGGTCGCGAGGTCGAGGCCGTCCATCGAAGGGCTCGCGGCGAGGGCGGCCCGCACGGCGTCGGTGGGCTGTTCGCCCAGCGCGACCGCGCCGCGCATCGCGCCCTTGGAGCGGATGTGGCGCGTGAGCTGGCGCGTGTCCACGTCGGCGACGAGGGGAACGCGCGCGGCGGCGAGCCAGTCCGCCAATGCACCCGTGGACCGCCAGTTGGACGGCTGCACCGAGAGCTCGCGCACCACGACGCCCGCGACGCGCGGGCGGTCGGACTCGATGTCGTCCGGATTGATGCCGTAGTTGCCGATCATCGGCGCCGTCATCACGACGATCTGGCCGAGATACGACGGGTCGGTGAAGACTTCCTGATACCCGGAGAGATTAGTGGTGAAGACGACCTCGGCATACGTGGGCTCGAACGCCACGGGCGCGGTGCCGGGGAACCACGCGCCGTCTTCCAGCAGCACATAGGCGGGGTGACGGTCAGCGATGGGGTGGAGGACTCTGGTTGGAAGGTTGCGCCGGCGGCGTATTCTGCGGCGCCGGAGTTGCCGGGAGCGGCAGCGGTGTGGGTTGCACCGGGGCGGGCGCGGGCGCGCCTCCTTCGAGCACCGACCGCGGGGCCGCGCTGTGCGCCGACATGACCGCCAGGATCAGCGAGATGAACAGAAAGATGCCGGCGCACCACCAGGTGATCTTGGTGAGCAAGGTCGTGGCCTGCCGGCCGCCCATGAATTGCTCCGTACCGGCGCCGCCGCCGAGCGATGCCAATCCCCCGCCCTGGCCCGCCTGCAGCAAGACTGCGGTCGTGAGGATCAGGGCGTCGAGGGTGAGCACACTGAGCAGGAAGTTGTACATGCGGCGGGGAAAATACCTAGGCGGCGGCGGTCTGCACAAGTTGCGCCCAGCCTTCGGCATCGAGCGACGCGCCGCCCACCAACACTCCATCGAGCTCACGCTCGGCGAGCAGCGCGGCGGCGTTCTTGGCATTGACGCTGCCGCCGTACAGCACCCGGAGCCCGGGCAGCGGCGCGCCGCGGCCTTGCAGCCAGCCGCGGATCTCCCGATGCACCGCGGCGGCGTCCTGAGGGGTCGCGTTGCGGCCGGTGCCGATCGCCCACACCGGTTCGTAGGCGACCACGACGCGCGACAGCGCGGCGGCGTCGAGGCTACCGAGCGCGGCGGAGAGCTGGCGCACGACCACCGCCAGCGTGTGTCCCGCGTCGCGCTCGGCGAGCGTTTCGCCCACGCACAAGACCGGCACCAGGCCCGCCGCCAATGCCGCTGCCATTTTGCGGCGGGTGTCGTCGTCGGTCTCGCCGAACACGTTGCGTCGCTCCGAGTGACCGATCAGTGAGGCGCGGGCGCCGGCCTGGAGTGCCAGCGGAGCCGACACCGCACCGGTGAACGCGCCCTTCGGCTCCCAGTAGATGTCCTGGATGCCCACCAGCAGGTCGGCGCGTTCGCGCGCCGCCTGGGCGGCGGCTTCGACCGAGACCGCGGGCGGGAAGAACCATACGTCGCGGTCCTCATGGCGGTTGTACCGGGTGCGGAACAGCTTCAAGTAGGCTCGAGCGTCATCCGGCCCGACGTGCATCTTCCAGTTGGCGGCGAACAGCAGCCGCCTCACGCGTCCTCGAGTGCGGCGACGCCGGGGAGCGGCTTGCCTTCGAGGAACTCGAGCGAGGCCCCGCCCCCCGTCGAGACGTGGGTGAGCTTGTCGTCGAGCCCGGCCACGGCCGCGGCCGAATCGCCGCCTCCCACGACGGTCGTGGCGCCGCGCTTCCCTGCCTCGATCAACGCTTCCCCGACGGCGCGGGTGCCCTCGTCGAATGGCGGCGTCTCGAACACGCCCATGGGACCATTCCAGAAGACGGTCTTGGCCTTCAGGATTCGCGCGCGGAAGTCTAGCCGGGTAGAGCGATCGATGTCGAAGACCGCATTGTCCGCGGGTATTCGATCGCTCGTTACCTCCCGCCGCTCGGCGGCACGCGCGAGGCTGGGCGCCACGACCGCGCCGCGGGGCAGGATCAGCTTGGACCCGGCGGCGGCGAGCAGCTCCTTCGCCAGGTCCTCCTTGTCGCGCTCGACGAGCGAGCCACCCACCTGGAATCCGATCGCAAGGAAGAAGGTGTTCGCCATCGCGCCGCCGATCAGGATCTCGTCCACCTTGGGGAGCAGCGCCTGGATCACGTCGATCTTTCCCGAGATCTTGGCTCCTCCGAGCACCGCGATGAACGGCCGTTTGGGGTGGTCGAGCGCGTCGCCGAGGTAGCGCAGCTCCCTCTCCATGAGAAAGCCGGTCACGGCCGGCTGGAGCAGACGCGCCACCGCTTCGGTGGACGCATGCGCCCGGTGGGCCGAGCCGAACGCGTCATTCACGTAGAAGTCGCCCAGCGCAGCGAGCGTCTGGGCGAACGCGGCGTCGTTCGCCTCTTCGCCCGGCCAGAAGCGCGTGTTTTCGACCAGCGCAACACCACCGCGCGGCAGGCGGCGGCTGGCCGCGACGCCGGCGGCCGGATCGGGGATGAACTCGACGGGCGTTCCCAGGATGCGCTCGACGTCGCGCACGATCTGTTTGAGGGACGCCTTCGGATCGGGGCCCTTGGGGCGGCCGAAGTGCGACAGCAGCACGACGCGGGCGCCCTTGTCCCGCAGGTAGGTGATGGTGGGAACCGCGGCGCGGATGCGGGCGTCGTCGGTGACGGCCCCGTCCTTGAACGGCACGTTGAAGTCCACGCGCACGAGGGCCCGCCGGCCGTCCAGCGCCGCCGGCGGGAGATCGCGCAGGCTGCGTTTTCTCACTTGCCGGCGAGGAGCGCGAGCAGATCGACGCAGCGCGCGGAGTAGCCCATTTCGTTGTCGTACCACGACGACACGTGCAGGAACGTGCCGTCGATCACGTTGGTCGAGAGCGCGTCCACTACGCTCGAGTAGAAGCTGCCGATGTAGTCGACCGAGACCAGCGGCTCGTCGCTCACGTCGAGGATGCCCTTGAGGCTCGAGCGGGCCGCCTGCTTGAAGACGTTGTTCACCTCTTCGCTGGTCGTCTTCTTCTCGAGCTCCGCCGCGAGCTCGACCACGGAGACGTCGGGGGTGGGCACGCGCAGCGAGATGCCGTCGATCTTCCCCTTCACTTCCGGAATCACGAGGCTCGTCGCCTTGGCGGCGCCGGTAGTCGTCGGGATGATGCTCAGCGCCGCGGCGCGGGCGCGGCGCAGATCCTTGTGCGGCAGATCGAGGATCTGCTGGTCGTTCGTGTAGCTGTGGATCGTCGTCATGAAGCCGTGCTTGAAGCCCCAGGTGTCGAGCACCACCTTGACGACCGGCACAAGGCAATTCGTGGTGCACGACGCGTTCGAGATCACGTGGTGCTTCGCCGGGTCGTACTTCTGGTGGTTCACCCCCATGACGATCGTGATGTCCTCGCCCTTGGCGGGCGCCGAGATCACCACCTTCTTCGCGCCGGCCGCGAGGTGCTTGTCGGCGTCGGGCCGGTCGGTAAACCGCCCCGTGCTCTCGAGCACCAGGTCCACGCCCAGCGCTTTCCACGGCAGCTTCTCGGGCTCCTTGATCGCCGACACCTTGATGGGCTTGCCGTTGACGACCAGCGCGTCGCCCTGCGCTTCGACCGTCCCGGGGAAGCGACGGTGCACGGAGTCATACTTCAGGAGATGAGCCAGCGTCTTGGTGTCGGTGATGTCGTTCACCGCCACGAACTCGAGCGCCTGCTGCTTCATGAGCACCGCGGCTCGGAGCACGTTGCGCCCGATGCGACCGAACCCATTGATCCCGACACGTACCGCCATGGTTCTCCCCTAAGTGAAATCCGGCACGACCGCCCGGCCGAACGTCACGGCCGACACGGTGCCCGCGCCAGCCCGCTCCAACGCCCGGGCGGCCTCGGCCAGCGTGGCGCCGGTGGTGAATACGTCGTCGACCAGAATGAGTGTGGATTTCGGATTGCGGATTGCGGATTCGAGCCTCTCGCTGCTAATCCGCAATCCGCAATCGCCAATCCGCACTTGAAACGCCCCCGCCACGTTCGCCAGCCGCGCCTCAGGTGTCAACGCCGTTTGCGCGGCGGTGTCCCGTGTGCGGACCAGCAGGTCGACCACCGGGCGCCGCCAGCGGCGACCTAGCGCGCGCGCCAGGCGCTCGCTCTGATTGTAGCCGCGGGTCCTGAGGCGCGCGCGCCCCAGGGGTACGGGGACCAACCAGGCCGACTCGATCCCGGGTACCTCGAGCCCCGCCATCGCCCCGGCGAGCTCCGTGGCGATGCGCGGCAGACCACTGTACTTCAGCGCGTGGACCGCCTCGCGCGCGCCGGCGTCCAACCACACCGCGGATCGCACCGGCCCGAACGCCGGCGGCCACTCGGCGCACAGGCGGCAGCGGCCGAACAACGGCTCCGGCTGCCCGCAGCGCGCGCACCACGGCGGACGAACGGGGCGCCAGCGGTGACGGCATACGTCGCACACCAGCCGGGAGGAATCGGCGAACGAGAGCAGGGCGCGACACAGCAGACACTCGGCGGGGAGGAGGAGTTGCTCGACTGCCTCAGGCCCCAAGGGCGCGGCTCACGGCGGCGCGCATTACTTCGAGCGGCGCCGTCTCGTTCGGGAAGAAACGGCTGAAGGCCGCCGCGCCCTGGTGTACGAGGACCTCGCGACCGTCCTGCGCCCGCACGCCCGCCGCGGTCAGCGTGCGCACCCACCGGGTGCCGCCGGGAGCGTACACCAGGTCGAGGGCCGCATGCAGGCGGGCCGCACTGTCCGGATCGAGCGGCAGCGGGTCGGAGTCCTTGAGGCCGGCGGGCGTCGCGTTGATCGCGATGTCGGGCTCGAGCTTGCCGCGCGCGGCCTCCGCGCGGGTTCCCTGCCCGCGGGCCCAGGCGGCGAAATCGCGCGCTCGCGCGGCATCACGCGACAGGACGTGCAGGTCGGCCTTGGCCGCCGCGGCCGCCACCGCCACCGCGCGCGCGGAGCCGCCCGTGCCGAGCAGCAGCCAGCTGCCGGCACCGTCCACACCGAGCTGGCGCAGAGCGGCCAGGATTCCCGCGACGTCGGTGTTGTCGCCCACGAGCGCTCCGTGCTCCGTCCAGAA